>Ga0136617_10004991_pt1 | contig 11873 bp, 10 predicted proteins | sample AntDrymUQ3222106_2_FD_129672 | JGI IMG/M metagenome (GOLD analysis project Ga0136617, IMG submission 129672) | Polar desert sand microbial communities from Dry Valleys, Antarctica - metaG UQ322 (21.06) | ecosystem: Environmental > Terrestrial > Soil > Desert | place: Antarctica: Dry Valley...
AAGATATCGGCAAAGCCACCGTTGGTAATCCACATCTTTTCGCCATTGATGACGTAGTGAGTGCCGTCCTCACTCAGGCGCGCGGTCGCTTTCGCGGCCATGGCGTCGGAACCCGAACCCGCCTCCGTGAGAGCGTAGGCTGTGACTAAATCGCCGGCGGCTATCTTCGCCAGATACTTCTCTTTCGCCGCGTCGGTGCCGAAGTAGACGAGCGGCAGCAGACCAATGCCGCTTTCGGCGCCCAGCGTGGTGGCAAACGAAGCCGAGCGGCCGATGTTTTCCCCGATGAGTGCGCCGCTGGTCTGATCGAGACCGAGTCCTCCGTACTCCTCCGGAATGTTTGCGCCAATCAGGCCGAGGTCAGCCGCTTTCTTGATGAGCTCGCGCGAAAGTTTCCAATCGTGTTTCTCGAGATCATCGATGTGAGGGATAACTTCGTTATCCATAAACTGCCGCGTCGTCTCGGCAATCATTCGGTGATCTTCGTTGAAGTCTTCAGGACTGAAGACTTCCTGAGGAGTAAGCTCCTCGATCAAGAAAGCGCCACCCTTGACTAGCTTTTTCTCTTCGACTACGGCTGACATGGCTTAATTTCCTTTCGTTTGTTGAGGGATCTCTGGCACCCCGCCTCTTTGCTTTAGACTTCAGGCAATTGAGCTCTAATCTCCTGAGGCATCGTGGGGCGCATTTCAGGATACGCTTCCAGGATTCTCATGAGATCCAGTTCATCCTTTTTTCGTTTGGTGGGACGGCGCTGCTTATCCGTCCAGGCCCAGATTTTTCCTTGAGTGATGTTGGCCAAAGACGCGACTGGCACTTGCTCGCCAAGCACTTTCATTTTCCGGGTATCCTTTAAGAACTCCTGGTAACGCGGGTCAAGACTGAATTGAATCCTGAGCTCACTGCCTTCCATACTGGCATTAAGCGAGTGCGGGAAATCTTGCAATGAAAAACCGGCGCCAGTCAGTTCAGATCTGATTGCCTCAAGATGTGTCGAGACTACAACCAGGTCTGCATCAAGGGTAAACACTGGTTCGACGTAGCAGTTGACTGCAAGTCCTCCAATCAAGCACCAGGGCCCGCGGTTGTTCAGAATCCTAACCAGGATAGCAAAATCACTACTACCCCTACCTGTTACAGACTCGAATACCTCGGATGCAGTCATACACTCCAAGATGTTAGTTCAGGCGCTCAAAGATTCCTGCCGCGCCCATGCCGCCGCCAACGCACATCGTGACCATGCCGTAACGCCCGTTGCGGCGCTCCAGCTCGCGAAGAATCGACGCCGTCAGTTTTGCTCCGGTGCACCCGAGCGGATGGCCTAAGGCAATAGCGCCCCCATTGACGTTTACTTTCTCGATGTCGAGACCCAAGGTTTTGATTACCGCGAGAGACTGTGCGGCAAAAGCTTCATTCAACTCGATCACGTCAATCTGATCCAGTGTCAGCCCGGCGAGTTTTAGTACTTTCGGGATAGCGAATACCGGTCCGATGCCCATCTCCTCAGGCGGACATCCAGCAGTTGCATACGCAACAAAGCGGGCCATCGGTTTCACGCCCAAACTCTTGGCCCGTTCATCAGACATAACCACCGCAGCAGCCGCGCCATCAGACATCTGGGAAGCATTGCCCGCGGTGATGGTTCCTTTGACATGAAATGCCGGCTTCAACTTGCCTAGAGCTTCTAAGCTGCTGTCACGCCTGACACCCTCGTCTTTGTCGAAGACTACTTCGTATCGTTGCTTTCGTCCCTTCTCACCAAGTTCTTCGAAAGTAACAGTCATGGGCACAGTTTCGTCCTTAAACTTGTCGGCCTCGAGTGCGGCCGCAGCACGCTGATGCGAACGCAAAGCAAATGCGTCCTGTTCCTCGCGAGTGACGTTGTACTTGCGCGCCACGTTTTCCGTTGCCAGGCCCATGTTCAGGTAGAAATCCGGATAGTGTTCGACGAGATAAGGATTGGGACGAATGGTATGGCCGCCCATCGGGATCATAGACATCGTTTCGAGGCCGCCGGCGACGGCCACTTCGGCGCCACCGGTGCGGATCTTATCGGCGGCAATAGCGATCGACTGCAGCCCGGAAGAGCAGAAGCGATTAATCGTCATGGCGCTGGTGCCCACCGGAAGACCGGCGCGAATCGCCGCCGCGCGAGCCACATTCATCCCCTGCTCCGCTTCAGGCATGGCGCAACCCATGATCACGTCTTCAATCTCTGCCAGGTCCAGGCCGGGAACGCGGGCCATCGCTTCCTTAATTACAGCGGCGCCCATTTCATCCGGGCGCGTGTCTCGCAACGTGCCTTTGGGTGCTTTACCAACTGCCGTGCGAACTGCTGATACGATTACTGCGTCTCTCATAGTTTTTAGTCCTAGTTTCTGAGCGGCTTGCCTGTCTTCAACATATGCCCAATCCGCTCCTGAGTCTTCGGTTCTCCCACGAGTGAGAGAAAAGCTTCTCGCTCAAGATCGAGAAGGTATTGCTCGGAGACTCGAGTTGGATGGTTCAAATCCCCGCCTGTAAGAATGCGCGCGAGTTTCTCGCCGATCAAGGCATCGTGATCTGAAATATAGCCACCGCGCTTCATCTGGTGAATACCCAGTTTCAGCGTAGCCAACGCGGGCATTCCTAAGGCGAGAATGTCTGTTCGCTGCTGCGGCTGCACGTACCCGCTGGCCGCCAGCGCCACCACTTCCTTCTTCGCATCGGCAATAAGGCGATCACCATTCATGGAAATCGCATCGTCAGCTCCGAGGAAGCCATACGTGCGAGCTTCTTCCGCGGATGTGGCTACCTTAGCGAGCGCGATTGTCTCAAACGCCCGCTTTACAAACGGGAATGGATCGGCATCATCCAAACTCTTCGGAATCGAGTCAAGAACCCTGACCAGCATTTCTTTGGTGCCGCCGCCGGCAGGAATGATCCCCACCCCAACTTCGACCAATCCAATGTAAGTTTCCGCCGCCGCCCGTACCCGGTCTGCGTGCAGCACCATTTCGCAGCCCCCGCCAAAGACCATGTTGAAAGGAGCCACTACCACCGGCTTTGGCGAATAACGCAAACTCATGATGGAGCCCTGGAAGACGCGCGCCATCATGTCCAGCTCTTCCCAGTTTTCCTCCTGCGCCTCCATCAACATCAGCATCAGGTTTGCGCCCACGCAGAAGTTTGCGCCCTGATTTCCCACCACCAGCCCGACGAAATTCTTTTCCACTTCAGTGAGGGACTGTTTGACCATCTGCAGCGTGTCGCCGCCTATGGCATTCATCTTCGAATGAAACTCGAGACAGGCTACGCCGTCGCCGAGATCAATAAGAGAAGCGCCTGAATTCTTCTTGATAACCGCGCTGGGTTCTTTGAGAGACTTTAAGATGATCACGCCCGGCGGATCAGCGAGGGGCACGTACTGCCCTGAGGCAAAGTCGAAATAGAACTGCTGGCCGTTCTCTTTCTTGTAAAACGATCTTGCGCCTGCGGCGAGCATGCCCTCAACGTTCGGCGGTACGGGCTGGCCCTCCTCCTTCATCCGCGTGAGGGACTTCTCAACCCCGATAGCGTCCCAAACTTCAAACGGCCCCAGCTCCCAGTTGAAGCCCCAGCGCATCGCGCGATCAACTTCAACAACCGTGTCGGCGATTTCAGGAATTCGTGCGGCTGCATAGCGCAGCGTGCCGGACAAGGTTTTCCAGAGAAACGCGCCGGCGCGATCCTTACTCCAAATCAGCGTCTTAATCCGCTCCCGCGTCTCCTCGATGTTATTCGCCATCTCCAGCGCTGGGAATTTCACCTTCTGCGATGGCCGGTACTCGAGCGAAGCGGTTTCCAACGTCCATATTTCCTGTTTGTCGCCTTCGCCTTTCTGTTTCTTGTAAAAGCCGCCCTTGGTCTTATTACCGAGAATCCCGCGGGCTACCATGTTGGTCAAAAACTCCGGCGCCACAAACATCTCGCGCTGGTCATCATCAGGCAGCGCTTCGTAAAGGTTCTTAATGACGTGGGAAAAGACGTCGAGGCCCACGAGATCAAAAGTTCGGAAAGTAGCCGTCTTGGGACGCCCCACGGCGGGTCCGGTCAACTTGTCGACTTCCTCGATCGAATAGCCATCCTCGAGCATCGTCTTGATGGTGAGCAGTGCCCCGAAGGTGCCGATGCGATTGGCGATGAAATTAGGACGGTCCTTCGCCGGCACCACGCCCTTGCCCAGACGTTGATCGAGAAAGCCAAACATGAAGCACGAAATTTCCGGTTTGGTCCATTCGGTCCGAATAAGTTCGACCAGATGCAGGTAACGCGGTGGGTTGAAAAAGTGGACGCCGAGAAAATGGGCGCGGAAATCGTCCGTTCGACCTTCGGCAAGGAGGCGGATTGGAATACCGCTGGTATTTGAAGCAACGATTGAACCCGGCCGTCTGTATTGTTCTACGCGCTCGTAGAGCTGGCGCTTAATGTCCTGGTTTTCGACGACTGCTTCGATAATCAGATCGCGGTCTTTTAGTTTGGGCAGGTCGTCATCGAAATTCCCAACTTTCACCCTCATGGCCTTGTCAGAGGTAAAGAAGGCAGCGGGCTTGGCCTTTTTAGCAGCTTCCAATCCGGTGCGGGCGATGCGGTCGCGCACTTCTTTTGATTCGAGCGTCAGTCCCCTCTTATGTTCTTCAGGTGTCAGTTCGCGCGGAACAATATCCAGGAGCAACGTGGGCACGCCAGCGTTTGCCAGGTGCGCGGCAATTTGCGCCCCCATGGTTCCCGCACCGAGAACTGCCGCCTTCTCAATTCGCATATTCGAACGTCTACTTTCCTCGGGAGCGTTTCGAGACTCTAACGCAGATTGGGGACATAATAGTGAATGAGCGTTCATTCAGCAACTCGAAAGCCACTGAGACCAATAGTTCCGCTCGCGCCGTGTCACGGTTATTAATCTGCTCCAATCATCACGTCGCTTGCCTTTATGACTGCATAAACCTCTTTACCAGCAGTCAAATTCAGTCTGTCGGCTGAGTCCTTCGTAATAATCGAAACAACTTCAAGCCCGTTAGGTAACTCAATAATTACTTCTGTATTGACCGCGCCGGGGGTTATGTTCTTGACCTTGCCTTTCAAAGTATTGCGGGCGCTGATATTCATCCATATTCCTCCGTCGAGTTTTCCTCTTCTGGCGAAAACTATATAACATTGGCTGTGATTCTTGATATTTTCCTCAGAGGTTTGAAGGATGAACACAGCTCATAAAACTTGCCTGATGTTCGGGACTGGGTTGTGTTTCAAATCTTCTCGCAAGGAAAACATGAAACTAACCTTCATCACGATCGAACACCCGAATGACAAGCGCCTACCAGCAAAGCTTCTTCCTGGCCTCGACGCATTTGTCAGCGCCCTCTAGATCCGGGCCGCTAAATCATCTGGCGCTGCTCACGGGCTATTTACCCCAAGCTTGAATGTCTGCCGGCTAGCAAAGAACTCTGCCCACGCGTCACCGGCCTTTCGGCAAAGCGGGAGCACATTTTTTAGAGTAAAGTCTGAGATCTTCACGCCCTTTTCGATCTGTTTCCAGGTCACCGGCATTGAGACAGTCGCTTTCGGTTTAGCTCGGGTCGTGTAAACAGAAGCCAAACTCTTACCGCGCGCATTCTGCATCCAGTCCACATAAACCTGGTCGTGCTTTCTCTTCGCCAACGAGCGTTCGACCGTGGCAATCTTGGGTACTCGTCGCGCAACTTCCCCCGCGAGTAGCTTCGCGAATTCCGCAACCGTATCGTATTCGTTGGTGGGTTCGAGTGGCAAGTAGATATGAATTCCTGATGACCCGGACGTCTTCGGAAAAGCCCTCAACCCGATTTCATCGCAGACCTGCTTGGTGATCAACGCTACTTCCAGCACGTTTTCCCAAGGGGCTTTTTTGGGATCGAGGTCGAGCGCAATCCAATCCGGCTTGGAAAGTTTCTTGACTGTTGAATGCCAGGGATGCTGTTCGATGGTGCCCAGGTTTACAAAATGGAGGAGGGAAGCTGTCGTCGTGTAAACCGCATAATCGAGTTCACGTCCCCCCTGGTTTGTTAGCCGGACCGACTTGACGAATCGCGGCGCGCTGTCCAGATCCTGCTGGAAAAACATCGGCGCATTAACGCCTCGCGGCCAGCGCTGCAGTATGGCTGGCCGATCTTTCAAGTAAGGGAGCAGGTAGGGACTAATCTCAATGTAGTAACGGAGCAGATCAAACTTAGTAATCCTCTCCTCAGGCCAGTAAACTCGATCGAGCGATGTCAGCGAGACGTGTTCGCCATCTACCGCCAGGATCAAATCGCCTTTGGGTTTTTTGAGAGCGAGAAACTCTGCTATTGAGATAGCTGGTCCTTGTTTCCCGGCAATTCGTTTGAGTTGAGCTTTTTCCGTAGCGGTTGTTTTCTTCCCCATCCCTTCCCCCCCCCCGGCGATTCCGCCTATGCTTCGGAAAGAATGCTACAACCGAACTGTTACGGAGATTGTTTAAAGTCGCGGCAAGACTGTCTCATGCGCTCGGAGCGCGGGCCTCAGGTTGAACACGACTCATGCCTCGTAACCATTTGGGTGGGCCAGCATCCAGCGCCAGGCAGATTCTATGATTACTCGCAAATCCTGGTACTGAGGCTTCCAACCCAATTCGCGCCTGATCATTTCAGAGCTCGCAACCAAAACGGCCGGGTCGCCCGCGCGCCTTGGCGCCATGTGCATCGGAATGTCTTTTCCAGTCACGTCGCGCGCCATCTTAATCACCTCGCGCACACTGTACCCCTCACCACCGCACCCAAGGTTGTAGATCCGACTACCTTGCTCCACAACTTTGAGAGCGAGTATATGCGCCCGCGCCAGGTCGATGACGTGAATATAGTCGCGCACACAAGTACCGTCACGCGTCGGATAATCTTCACCGTAAACCTCGACTAAGGAACGGCGGCCCGCGGCGGCTTGCAAGGCGATGGGTATGATATGTGTTTCGGGATCGTGCGACTCGCCGAAGTTCTTGCTTGCACCGGCAGCGTTGAAGTAGCGCAAAGTCGCATAGCGAAGACCGTAGGCTTCGTCATACCAACGCATCGCATGCTCGAATGCAAGCTTCGATTGTCCGTAGGGGTTAGTTGGTATGTTCGGAGCGTTTTCTTCTATTGGCTGTTTCTCGGGTTCACCATAAGTTGCCGCGGTTGAAGAAAACACGATGCGGTCAATACCTACCTCGCGCATGGCATCGAGCAGCACCAGTCCGGCGGCCAGATTGTTGCGATAGTACTTTGCCGGATGCGCGCACGACTCTCCTACGAGCGAGTCCGCCGCCATGTGAACTACGGCGTTGATCTGACGGTCAGTCAGAGTCGTCCGCAAGGTTGCGGCATCCATCAAATCCGCCTGAACAAAATCCGCTCCCGCGGCGACGGCCTGGCGATGTCCTTTATAGAGGCTGTCATAGACGACCACCTGATGGCCGTCTTTCACCAGTTCCTCAGTAACAACGCTACCGATGTAGCCGGCACCTCCGGTTACAAGCACCCGCATGTTTATTTAAGTATGTGCAACTTTCGGTTGGACTGACGTCGAGTTGGTATTTGCTGAATCAGCCGGAACGTAATAAAGGATACGGTTACAGTTGTCACACGTGACAACTTCCTCTCCGCGGCGGACCTCCGACATCGCCTGAGGCCGGAGAGCCATGAAGCAAGCCATACAAGCTCCGTTGCGAGCCTCGGCAACGGCGATTCCATCGCGGATGCGGACGCTAATCCGTTTGTAGAGCGCGCTCATCGGCTTCGGCAGCGTACTGAAGATGCGCTCGCGTTCAGCACGGCTTGAGTCCAGTTGGGCCTCCCGCTGACGCGCCTCTTCGTCAAAGGCTTTCAGCCTTGCCTCTCGGTCAGAGTTTAGGCTAACAACCTCCGCCGCACGTTCGGTCAGTGCGGCTTCAGCCTGCTCCAGAATTTCCATCTGCTCGAGAGTTTGAGTTTCCAGTGCCGAGATTTGTTTCCGGGCCGCGTCGGCTTCACGTATCGCAGCGGTGTATTCGTCTTGTTTCCTCGACATCATCAGATTGCGTTCGGCCCTTTCCGCTCGTGATCGTTGATCGGCAATCTCAATGTCCAGGCGCGTGCGAGTATGCTTCGCCTCATCGCGGCGATTTTCGAGGGCCCGAATTTCAAAAGCGCGCTGATCGAACTCGTTTTCGATCTCCGCGCGCTTTTGGGGAATGGCTTCCAGTTCTGTTTGTAGTCTTCGTATGCTTGTGTCTAGTTTTTGTAAAGCGACTAATTGGTGCAATTCCGCTTTCACTCGTTATCTCCCTAAAAAGATCAGGTCTGGTCTGGTACGGTTGGGAACAATCATCGAGAGTGATTATCAGGCATGCAGCGCCTTCTAGGCAAGCGACGCCCCTCTTGGGGTGTCATCTTTTCATTTTTTTCCGGTGCTTTTGTGTACAGTCGAAGCCAAACCGCAGTTTCTTGCTGTTCAAGCAATTTCGACCGACCTAAGCGATCCACGAAATCACACAAACCGACACGAAATCAGTTAGTGTCAGTTCGTGTGTGTTCGTGGCTCGTGTCCAACGCTTTCTTACTCGGCGCCGACGGCCTTGACGGAGCTGATTCGTCCGCCTGTCGAAACTTTTCCGTTCAGATGGGAAATTTTATCGACAGCCCTGAGCAGAATGGACCGCAACTCGGCAACTGAGAGCTGGGGCCGTCTTGACAGCACCAGAGCGGCAACGCCTGACACCATGGGTGTAGCCATCGAGGTTCCGGAATGCTCCTCATACTCGTTGCCGAGCCAGGTACTCAAAATATTTGCACCCGGCGCCGCAAGGTGGACACTCTTAGCGCCGTAGTTGGAAAAAGACGCAAGTTCGTCCTTGCGATTTAGCGCCGCGACGCTTATTAGATTACCCAGGTCATACCCGGCAGGATACTGGGGCAGGTGGTCTGTATTTATACCGTCGTTGCCACTCGCCGCCACCAAGAGTATTCCCGCCTCATGGGCTTTGCGGATAACATCCTCGAGCGCCCGGGACCGCAGCCTCGTTCCCCAGCTGGCGCTAATCACGCGTACATTCACTCCGGCGCGTTTGCGATCGATCACGTAATTGATCGCTTCGATTGCGTTTTTTCCAGTTCCGAAACCGCTGGCGTTCATGAACTTCAGGGGCATGATCTTTACTTTCCAGTTGACGCCGCTAATGCCTATTTCGTTCCCACCTTCGGCGCCAATAATTCCGGCACAGTGGGTACCGTGGCCATTCTCATCCATCGGATCACCCGTGTTCTCGACGGCGTTGTAACCATGAACGTCCTCGATCGAGCCTAGCTCGCGATCTTCATACTGTTTAATTTTTTCAGGACGAATCCAGATGTTGTTTTGCAAATCACTGTGAGTGTAATCAACTCCACTATCGAGCACGGCAACAACGATGTCGTCATCGCCTGTGGTTGTTACCCACGCACGCAACGCTCCGATATCCGCACCCTCTTTACCGCCGTTCCGTCCATCATTATCCAGGGCCCACTGATCCGAAAAGCGCGCGTCATTCGGATGCAGGTGTTTGAATCCTCCACCGTCGTGATTCAAACTAATTTCGTAGCTGGGCTCCGCATACTCCACCTCCGGCAACGCTCGATACTCGGCTGCGATCGATTCCGCCTCGACATTGTCGAGGTCGTCAATTGCCGCCAGACCTGACACCGACTCAATCTCGTCTTCGACGCGATCGTTAAGCCGGGCGGTGATTTTAGTGATCGCATCTCCGGACACGCCGGGGCGAAATTTTACCAGCACCTCCGGCTCGCTGTTCTCTCTTGTCTCATCAATCTGGTTCGGATCAAAAACCACGTAGGGCTCTGAAGCGCCGGGCATGATCCTAACTGCCGTACGCCATTCCTTTTGCACTTTCCGGAGCTGGCCGGCAAGTGCGGCCATGAGGATCAGGAAAATGGCGAGCGCGATCTGCAGGACAAACTTATTGCGGTTCATTGCTGCTCCAGTTTCGGGTTTCGGGTTCAGAAGTTTCTAGTTGGTGATCGTGCAACCCGAAACCTGCTACTCGAAACTCGAAACCTAAATACGGTAATTCGCCCCCTCGTGATTGTACAATCTCAGATTATGCTTGTTCGCGCGATACTCAAATATTTGATCCATCGCCTGCAACCTGATACGCCACCCTGGTGTGATCATTTGCCCGCTCATCTCATCCGCGACTGACGCACCCAGAGCCGTGTCAGGAAAGTCAGCATCATCCACAGCCTGGGTTTCGATATCGCTTTCGCTGACACACAGCCGTTCGGCCAGATGCTGGCGTGCTTTTTGGATTGCCTCTTCTTTGCTCAAAGCCATGTGACCGGGTTCCTTCCGCGGACCATATTCGTCTAACGACACCCTTTTACTGTTTGTTCCGCTGCACTGACTCCTCGTTAGACAAGATCGCCGGAAAGGTGCTGTAGCAAGACCGTAACGGCAATAGCAGCAGTTTCGGCCCGCAGCGTTCGTCCGCCCAGCGTAACTAGGCCCCAGTTATTGTCCCGCGCTAGGGAGATCTCTTCATCCGTCCAACCACCTTCCGAACCAACCAGCGCTGTAACTTGCTGTTGATTGGCATCCAGAATGTCCTTCATTTCCAAAAGCGATTGTCCCTCGCGTTCAGAGAACATCAACTTCAGAAGCCCGGTAGCGTCCGTCGCCTGTACCAGCTCAGCGAAGCAAATCAGATGAGTCACTTCTGGTACTAGCGCGCGTCCCGACTGCTTTGACGCCTCCAGCGCAATCCGTTGCCAGCGCGTGACCCGCTTGTTCGCGTCAGAGTCATCGCGCAAACGAATATCCGCGAGCTTAGTTGCAACCGGCACGACGCGAGCGACACCCAACTCGGTCGCTTTTTGAACCACCAGATCAAACTTGTCGCTCTTCAGCAAGGCGACTGCCAGCGTCAGTTGTAAAGGTGATTCAGGCCGGGCGGGTGCAACCTCGGCCAAAACCTTCAACCGAGCCGTATCCTTGTGACTTTCCTCGATCGAGCAATCAAACTCTTTCCCCGCGCCATCGAAAACGTGGACCCGGTCACCTGGCCTCAACCGCAGCACCTCGCGAAGGTGTCGAGCCTCTCCAGCCTGCAGTGTCAGGCTCTTGAGATCAGAACTGAATGCGTACGGCGGCGCGTAGAATCTGCGACGAATCATTATTCTTAAACCACGATACAAACCCAGTCGCCTTCGCCGGTAACTTCGGGTACTTCTAAAACTCCCAGTTCCTGAATACGCGTGAGGACGGTGTCCCTCTGAGAATCGAGAATGCCGGAAAGAATGAGGCGGCCGCAGGTGGCGCCAATTAATGTGGGAAGAATCTGTGTGATCACGTCGGCGGTGAGATTAGCGCAGACGCAATCGGCTGACACTGTCCGGCCCTCCTCAACGCCTCCCACGCGAAAGACAATGTCTGACACTCCGTTGAGTTGCGCATTCTCTTCCGCGATGCCAATCGCCTCAGCATCAGTGTCACAAGCCTCAACAACGCGAGCCTCGGGAAAAAGCTTGACAGCGGCGATTGCCAGTATGCCCGTGCCCGTCCCGACGTCGAGAAAACTTCCACCGTCAAAATGCTTTTCGATCGCCGCGAGACAGAGGCGAGTGGTTTCGTGGGTGCCCGTGCCAAAGGCCATCCCCGGCTCGATGCGAATCAAGACACGGTCGAGAGGATTCCGAACCTCGCTCCACGGCGGCGCGATGATGAACCGCTTTCCCACTTCTACCGGCTGCCAGCTTTTCTTCCACTCGCCAAGCCAGTCATGGTCGGCAACTTCGCGCACGCTCATATCGCGAACTGATGGGGACGGCAGGCCATAAATTCGCAGCGCTTCTTGTAGCTCCCCT
>Ga0136617_10004992_pt1 | contig 11872 bp, 14 predicted proteins | sample AntDrymUQ3222106_2_FD_129672 | JGI IMG/M metagenome (GOLD analysis project Ga0136617, IMG submission 129672) | Polar desert sand microbial communities from Dry Valleys, Antarctica - metaG UQ322 (21.06) | ecosystem: Environmental > Terrestrial > Soil > Desert | place: Antarctica: Dry Valley...
CGCTGGCTATTGAGCACCGCCGACTTCGACCTGCCTGCTCATGTCACCTTCCGACCGGCCGACCCATCACCGGCCGTGGAACGACTCATCTAGATGGGCCGAATCCTCCGGCCCCTCGTGTTCACTACAGGAGGCCGGCCATGCCCGATCACCATCATCCCGCCGACGATCGCCCGGCGCAGCCCGACTACACGCGGATGCGCCGGGTCGTCATCGAGGAGCGCCAGGAGAAGACCCTCGAGCATCTTCGTGCGTCGACCGGCTACGCCGACGACGTGAGCCCGCACTCCCACGCCGCGCAGACGTTCCGGCTGATCAACCAGCGCAAAGAGCTCGACAAGCTCCCCGAGGCCGACTACGTCGTCCCGGTCTTGGACGAGTAGAAGCACTGGACCAAGATGAACGACTGGGACTCGCGCAACCGCCTGCTCGAGCGGCTCACGGCCAAGCTGCGTCGCCGCGAGGCCACGGCAGGGAGATCCAGGTCCTGGTCGTCGTCTGCCGTCCCACCTGGGCCAAGGTGGCGCGCAGCCTGCGGCGCTACGGCGGCGTCGAGCTCGACGCCGGCGCCGACGGCCCGCATCGCCGTGAGGAGGCGCGCCGTGTCAACGAGCTCGACCGCGAGGAGCTTGAGCAGGTCATCCAGCACGCCCTGCTAGACGCCCTGTCGCGCTGCCCCCGGCCGCTTCCGCACCGCTTCTTCGCGTGGCTCGAAACCGTGCTGGTCCACCGGGCGCTCGACCACGTCCGCCAGGACCTGACCGAGCACGACACCGTGCTCCCGCTCGACAGCGGCATCCGCGAGGTCGTCGAGGCTGTCCTCGCCGACGAGCGAGCCGAGGCCGCCGCCGCGTTCCGCGCGCCAGCGTCGCCCGCCCACGCCCAGTGGCTGCGCACGCTCGACCTGCCGACGATCTTCGACCTCTCACACGAGTACGCGACCTACGCTCGCACCCGCAGCGCGTGCGAGCGCGCCGTCGAACGCCTCCCCAACCGCCAGCGCCAGGTCGTCCAGGGCCACTACTTCGAGGCGATGACGCAGACAGAGCTCGCCGCCCACCACGGCGTCGCCGACTCCACGATCCGCAACACGCACTCGGGCGCGCTGCGCAACCTGCGCCGCGACGATGAGCTCTTCGACGTCCTCGAGGCCGTCGGCAAGGTCCGCGACCATGCGCGTCGGCTTGAGCTCGAAGCCCAGCGCCACGCGGCGTAGACCGCTCGTCGCCGACCCCGAGCCCACATGCAAGAGTTCCTGGCTCTCGCCAGCCTGACCGGGAGTCCGGGCCGAGTCGCCGCGTGGTTGGCCATAGCCCGTGCCGTCTTGTGGCTGTGGCTGCACTTTGGGGTCTATGGAGAGTTGGTGCGGAAAACCGGGTTAAGCCGCGATGGCTGGCGTCGTGTTGAGCCCCTGGTCGGGTTCCCGACTGCTCGTGCTCCTCGTCCATGGCAGCACTCGTCGACGCGGCTCCCAAAGACACCCGCGATCATGCGCGGAAGCGGCGGTCTGCACCAAGCGAGCGCCCGTGATCACCCGCTCCCGCCCCCACCGCGCATAGACTCGGCCGTCTTATGGCCGACCCAGCACAGTTCGATCACGATCGGCTCGGGCACCTGCTATCTGACCGACTGCTGAAGGTCCCTCGCTTTCAGCGCCGGTACTCCTGGCAGGACGAGCATATCGCGGAGTACTGGACGGACATCGAGCGTGCTCGTGCCGCCGGGGATTCGTACTTATGGGTACGGTCGTTCTGGCCTCGGATGTGTCGGGGGACGGAAGGAAGCTCATCATCGACGGCCAACAGCGGATCACGACGACCGCCGTGGTCCTGATCGCGGCGCGGGATCGACTCGCCGAGCTCGGCCAGGATCGGGCTGCCCAGGCGCTCGAGGCATCGCACCTGAGCGACTACGTGCTCGCGCAGGAGGAGACCGTGGCGAAGCTGACGTTGAACCCGGACGACCATGAGACCTACAACCGGCTGCTCGAGCGCAACCCCGTTGACCAACGCCGCGACGCGCTTGCGAGCGCTTACCGCCAGCTCAAGGGATACGTCGATGACTCGGCACCCGAGGCGGCGGACTATCGGCGCCTAATCGAACTCGTCGAGTACCTCAATGGCGAGGTTCAGGTGCTGTTGGCGGTAGCGTCGGGATTAGCCGAAGCGTACGTCATCTTCGAGACGCTGAACGACCGCGGCGCCGACCTGACGACCGCCGACCTCCTCAAGAACTACCTGTTCAGCGAGGCAGGCGAGCAAGGGATCAGCCACGCGGAGAGCGTCTGGATCCGGCTCAGCGGACGATTCGACAAGCCAGACGACTTCGTCAAGGTGCTGCGGTACGAGTACATGTCTCGTCGCGGCCGCATCACCAACCGCGCGCTGTACAAGGCCTTGCAGGCCGACATTCAAACGGGAGCCGCGGCGGTGCGTACGTACGTCGACCGACTCGACAAGGCCCTGCAGCGCTATGTCGCCCTTCGCGAGCCGGACGACGCCAGTTGGTCCTCGCAGGCCATTGAGGTCAAGGACTCCTTGCTCGCGTTCAGGCGTTTCGGCTTCGAGGCGAGCACTCCGCTCATTCTTGCCGCGTTCGCCACTTGGAGTCACAGCGACGCGACGCGCTTCGTCGACGTTGTGGCTGGGTGGTCCGTGCGGGCGTGGATGGCCGGGCTTCTGGGCGGCGGAACAGCTGAGAGCGCGTTCTGCGAGGCGGCGGTGGCGGTCTCCGATGGCAAGGCCACGAATCCTGACGAGGTTCGAGCTCGGATGAAGGACCTCGTTCCCGACGACACCGCCTTCAGGCAGGCTTTCGCTTCGTTCGGCGCGATCACGACAACGAGAGCCAAGTACATCCTCGCCCGGCTCGAGCGACAGCATCTCGCCGACGAGGGGGAATCGACCGAGGGCATGCCCGATTGGAGCAGCAAGGGCGTGAGCGTCGAGCACATCTTCGCTAGGTCATCGAAGCGAGAGACGTTCGAAACGGATGACGACTTCGACCGCTTCGCGTCGATGCGCAATCAGCTCCAGAACCTGACCCTCCTGGAGCGCACGCTCAATGCTGGCCTCGAGGACAAGCCGTTCAGCGAGAAGCGGGCGACGTACGGCGATTCGGCGTTCGCTCTGACCCGAGAGCTAAGCCAGTGCGACGACTGGGATTTCGACTCAGCCGCTGGGCGCGCTCAGGAACTCGCCGATCTCGCGATCCGCGCGTGGCCGCTCTAGGGCGACGCCCTCGTCGTCGCCGCTTCCTTATCCCGGTTTTCCGCACGCACTCTCTATAGACCCCAACCTAAGGGGTCTGACCCCTTCGGGCGTTGCGCCGCTCCCGCTTACGGGGTGAAGCGCGGCCGCGGCTGGGTGTCGTTGACGACGTCGCCCGCCCGGTAGGCCTGGGTGCCGGCGTGGGCCACGAGGCCGGACCGGTGCGGATGGCCGGGGCGGCGGTCCCACTCCGCGTAGCAGTCGTGGCGCGTGCCGACGCCCGTCCAGCCGTCCGGACGGGTCCACGTCTGGCGGCTGGCGCCGGTGAACTGCGGCGGCAGCGCACCGGGATAGAAGCGCGCGACCCCGACGTGGCGGTACCAGCCCTGGGGCGCCTGCGAAGCGCCGGGGACGACGCCGTGGACGTAGCGGTCGTCGTAGAGCACGCCCGCCGGGGAGACGTGCGGCTGCGTGGCGGTCCGGTCCGTCGCCGCGGGCTCGCGCTCGTTCGCTCCGACCTCCCAGTACTCCCAGAAGTGCTCGTGGCTGCCCCCTGAGCCCTGCTGGTAGAGCTCCTGGATGATGTGGCCCCGCGTCGTGGCGGCATGCGGGAGCTGGTAGGTGACGTACCAGTGGTATCCCCCTGCCCAGTGCGTCAGGCACGGCCCGGCGACGTTGTGGATGAGCGGCTCGTCGGCGGCGATGGCCTGCGGCGGCGCCCCGGCCGGCGCCGGCACCGCCGTGGCGCAGATGTTCGTCCACGTCGCGACGAGCGGGTCGAGGCCGAGGACGATCGCGGCGGCCTCCTCGGCCGTCTGGCGCGCGAGCCACCGCCCCGTCGCGGCGTTGCCGATCCGGCGCTGCAGGGCGAGGACGTCGCCGGCGCCGCCGATCCGGCCGAGGCGGGCGGGCGGCCCCGTCGCCGCCGCGGCCGGCTCCCGCGCCGGCTGCGCGGGCTCTGCGGCGGGGTCGCGAGCGGAGGGCACGGACGCAATCTCGCATCCCGCGCGCTTGGCGGCAAGGCGGGAGTCTTCAGTAGGGAAGCTCGAGCCCGCGGGCCGGCTTGAACGTTCGCTTCTCGGGATACACGCACACGTCGCCCGGGATCAGGTCGCCCATGGTCACGAGCTCCATGCCCTCCGGGCCGACCTCGATCCGGTGCCCGATGCCCGTGTCCTCCCTGCGCAGCCAGAACGAGCCCGGTCGCAGGTCGTGTCCCCCCTCCCCCAGTCGTGCGATCCCGCCGCCGCTGCGCACGAACCAGGCCTCCTCGCGCGCGGAGTGGAAGTGCAGGTCCGTGTTGTGCGTGTCGGGCGGCATGGCGTCCTGGGCGAGGACGAGCTTGTCCGACCCCATGGAGCGCAGATCGCGGGTGGCGTAGGCGAGCCGCCCCTCGCGCCCCTCGCGCCCCTCGCTGACCGGCAGGTCGGCCAGGTTGCGGATCGTCGGCGGGCGCTCGGCGGTCGGTTCGGGCACGTCGAGCGGACCGAGCTCGGCGTCGGCCTTGAACGGCGGCGCGGTGTCCGCGGGAGACCACCGCGGCCCGAGCCAGAACTGCCGCGTCCGCGGCAGGTACGTGATGTTCGTGCGCGATCCCTCGGCGACGGCGAGCACGGTGAGCCCCTGGTCGCCGGCGATCAGCGTGTGCGCGTCGCCGTTGGCAGGATGCCAGAGGACGTCGTCGACGTCGATCGCGTAGCTGCGAACGTCCCTGGAGCCCGAGGACTGCCAGCTCAGCCCGCTGCCCGCCAGCACGAGGAACGCCTCGTCCTCGTCGGCGTGGCTGTGCGGCGGGGTCGCGCGCTTGCCCGGGTCGATCCGCGTGATGGCGACGCCGAGCCGCTTGGCGCCGGCCGCGGCGCCGAGGCGACGGCGCGTAGCGGCGAGCTCACCGATCTCCCAGCGCTGGGCGGGAACGTCGTCGAAATGGAGCGGCAGGCCGTCGGGCATGGGCGCAGCATGTCATCGGGGCGGCGCGAGCGTGCCGGCGGCCGCGACGAGCACCGCGCCGAGCAGCAGCACGCCGTCCAGTCCGAGCGGGCCGGCGAGCAGGCCCGCGGCGAGCGGTCCGAGCATGAGTCCGATCCCGTTCGCCGCCAGCGCCGCCGACAGCCCGAGCGACGGGCGGTCGCTGAACAGGTGCGTGCTCCAGAGCGCCTGGACGGCGACGGCGGCGTTGTAGGCCACGCCGAAGAGCACGGCGGAGCAGATGCCCGCGACCACGGACGAGGCGGCGACGGCGAGCAGCACGAGTGCGAGCGCCTCCATCAGGGTGACCGTGACGTACGCCCGCGGCGCGCCCAGTCGCCCCACGACGTCACCCGAGAAGGTCGCCAGCACGCTCGCGACGCCCACCAGGCCGAGGAAGGCGCGGCTGGTGGACGGCGACAGGGCGCCGGTGTCCTGGAGATGCTCGACGGCGAAGGTCCAGAAGGCCGAGCTGCCCAGTCCGATCAGCACGCCGCTGACGAGCAGCGGCGCCGCCCGGCGGCTCAGCACGCCGCCCCAACTCGCGGTGGGCGCCGGATCCACACCCGTGGGCGGGAGGACGCGCCATGCGCGCAGGGCCGCCAGCACCGCGATCCCGGCGAAGACCAGCCAGGCCGTCCGCCACGCTGTGCCGGCGAGGATCGCCACGGGCGCCGCCAGGGCCACGCCGTAGCCCGTCGCGCAGTTGATGGCCGACAGCACCCGCCCGCGGCTGGCGGGCGGGAGGTCGCGGGAGGCGTCGGCGAACGGCGCGAAGGCGAGCCCCGCGCTCGCGCCCGCGACCAGCAGGCCGGCGACGAAGACGGCGGGTGAGCGCGAGAGCCCGGCGACCGCCATCCCCGCCGCGGCGATCAGCGCCGCGGCGACGGCCATGCGGCGCGCGCCGACGCGCGCCGCGAAGGAGCCCGTCAGCGCCGTCGCGCCGAGGTACGCCACGTAGGAGCCGGTGCCGATCGCGCCGAGCGTCCCGGAGCCCAGCCCGTAGTCACGGCGGATGTCGGGGAGCAGCAGCCCGTAGCCGTAGCGCGCCATGCCGAAGCACACGCCGACGACGGCGACGCCCGCGGTCGCCAGGCGGAGGGGACCCGGATGGGTCACGTGACGGTGTGGTCCATGGGGCAGCCCAGGCCCGATGTGCACGCCTCGCGGTCACACAGCCGGCAGGCATGCCGCGCGCCTCGGCGACCGTCGGCAAGGCCGGCGACCAGGCGCTCCAGCAGCGGCGTGAGGGCCGTGCGCTCAGCCGCGGTGAGCCCGTCCAGCACACCGCGCAGGCTCTCGGCGCGGCGCCGCAGGAGCGCTGTCGCCGCCCGGTCGCCGGCGCGCGTGAGATGCAGTGCCCGGGTGCGGCCGTCGGGGCCCGGACGCCGCTCGAGCAGCCCTTCCGCCTCGAGCCGGTCGACGGCGCGCACGGTCGCTGGCTGCGAGATGCCGAGCACCCGGCGCAGCGACTCGCCGGACTCCCCCGGATAGGCCTGCAGGTGGACGAGCACGGCCGGCGCGCTCCCGCCGCTGGGCAACTCCGCCTCGGTCGCCGCGCGCAGCCGATCCGCCGCCGCGAGGGCGGTGACGCCGAGCAGGTTGGCGAGACGATCGCTCATGACAGATAGATACCCGAGGTATGTGTTGGGACAACCCCGACCCTCCGACGAACGCCGTGCCGGACCTGGGGGTGTGGAGGAGTCGGCCGTGCGCCGAACCGGCGCAACAGCTGCTCGGCGGCATCGACCCACTCGGGAGCGAGGTCGTTGCCGCTGCTGGCGTCGATCTCCAGCCCCGGATGCTTCGGAGCGGGAAGCGCCTGCCCGAGCCCCTCGGCGCGGCCGAAGGCGACGTCGAGTCGTCCGGATAGCAGCAGCGGCGGCGCGGCGCCCAGCTCGCCGCTGAAGCGCACCACGAGCGGGCGCGCGCGAGCACCGCGCTCGGCGCGAGCCCGTCGGCGACCGCGACGAAGGAGCGCAGCAGCCGGATCTCGAGGTCACGCAACACGTTGATTCACGCAGCTGGCGTCATGCACGCTGAGGTAGATCGTGTAGAGGACCGGGAGCAGGGCGACGGTCACGATCAGCAGGACCGCAGGCGCGAGCAGCGCGAGCGCCGTTCGCCGCTCGTCGCGACGCAGCGCGGTTCCGCCGCTCATCCACGGGCCTCGATCACGACGCCCTCGTCCTGACGCAGCGCGAGCTCGCCGGCCAGCCGCTCGCCGCCGCGGTCGAGGTGGGTGGAAAGGGCGATCTCACCGTTCCCGCCCAGCCTGATCCGGCATGGCGCGTCGGTGAGGTTCAGCGCGACGAGCTTGCGCTCGCCCCTTCCGCGCGGACGAAGACCAGGCAGCGGGCATCGCTCGCGGGATGCGTCTCGTAGCTGCCGTCACGCAGGGCAGCGCTGCTCTGGCGCAGCTCGATCAGCCTTCGGTAGAGGCTCAGCATCGATGCGGGATCGGCGAGCTGCGCCTCGACGTTGTGGGTCCGGTGGTGCTCCCAGACGGGCAGCCACAGGTCGGGCGCATCGGCCGGGGCGTAGCCTCCGTTGGGCCCGCCGGTCCACGGCATCGGCGTGCGGATCCGATCGCGCGACACCCCGCCCGTGGTGAAGCCGAAGTGGTCGCGCTGGCGCGCACGGGGGACCGCCTGGTCGAGCATGCCGAGCTCGTCCCCGTAGTAGAGCGTCGGCGTCCCGCGCAGCGTCAGCAGCAGCATCGCGGCGACCCGGGCCTGGGCGGGCCCCAGGCGGCTCGCGAGTCGCGGGCGGTCGTGGTTGCCCAGCGCGAGGATCGGCCAGGCGTCCGCTGGAAGCGCCGCTTCGAGCGCCTCGATCGTCGCGCGCAGGTCCTCCGCAGTCCATGGCGTCTCGATCAGCTTGAAGGCGAACGGGAGATGCAGCTCGTCGGCATCCGCGCCGAAGTAGCGCGCCCACTGCTCCCAGCCCATCGCCTCGATCTCCCCGATGGTGATGCGGTCGCCGCCGTACTCCTCCACGACGGCACGGAGCTCACGCAGGACCCCGTGCAGGTCTGGATGCATGCGATCGTCGACGTGCAGCTGGCTCGTGAACTCCGGGTGCTGAGGGTCCCACTGGTTCAGGGCGGCATCGGGGTTCGGCAGGTTGTCGCGCAGCTGCGGGTCCTTCATCAGCGTGTGGGCGACGTCGATCCGGAACCCGTCCACGCCGCGCTGCAGCCAGAAGCGCAGGACGTCGTGCATCGCCGCGCGGACCCTCCGGGTTGCGCCAGTTGAGGCCGGGCTGCTCGGCGAGATGGGAGTGCAGGTAGAACTGCCCGGTCGTCGCGTCCCACTCCCACACCGAGCCGCCGGACTCGCTCAGCCAGTTGTTCGGGACTGCGCGCCCCGTGGGAGCGTCGGCCCATACGTACCAGTCGCGCTTGGGGCTGGTCCGCGAGGAGCGCGACTCGATGAACCACGGATGCTGGTCGGAGGTGTGGTTGGGGACGTAGTCGAGGATCACCTCGATCCCGCGCGCGTGGGCCTCGCTGACGAGACGATCGACCGTGTCCAGGTCGCCGAAGCACGGCTCCACGTCGCGGTGGTCGGCGATGTCGAACCCGTGATCGAGCAGCGGAGAGCGGTAGCACGGCCCGACCCACACGGCGGTGGCGCCGAGCGTGCCGGCCAGGTAGTCCAGCGACTGGATGAGCCCTTCGAGGTCGCCGATGCCGTCGCCGTTGGCATCGCGAAAGCTCGGGAGCTGGTTCTCGTAGAGCACCATCTCCTGCCACCAGCGGCGCGTCTCATGCGACATGCCGGGCCTCGCTCGTGAGCGCCAGCGCCGCGCGGGCCCGGCGCTCGACCGCGATCTGCTCGATGACCGTCATCACGCCGCGGTCAGGAGCTGGTGGGCCAAGGCGCCGGCCTCGGTCAGCGTCGGGTATGAGCTCGCGCAGCCGCGGCGCGTCACGCTGTGGGCCGATGCGGCGACCGCCCACGCCAGCGCGGTCGCCGGCGGCTGGCCGGCGAGTCGCCGCGCGAGATAGGCGCCTGCGAACGCGTCGCCGGCGCCGGCAGCGTTGACGACCGGCGCGGTCGGCACGGGCTGCTCGATCGCGCGGCTGCAGGCGGCTGCCGGCCGAGGCCGTCCGCCAGTAGACGAAGCGATGGTCCCCGTCGACCGCCGGGGTGTTCAGGTACAGGCCCGTGACGGCGTCGGGGTCGGTGCGCAGGTGGTCGACGTCGACGCCATGGCCCGTCCAGCACGCGACCAGCCAGCGGCCCAGCGGCTCGTCGCCGACGCGAGCGACGAGGCGCGCGTGCGCGTCGAGCCGCGCAGCCATGACGGCGATGTTCGCCGCGTCACCACCCGGTGCCAGCCGCACCCGCGCGCCGGGCGGTTCCAGCTCCAACTCCAACTCGACGAGGCCCTCTCCGATGACGGCAAGCGACGTCATGAGCTCAGAACGTGTTGGCGCTCTTGGCCATGAGGCCGCCGTCGACCACGAGATGCGAGCCGGTGACGTAGGCCGCCTCGTCCGACCACAGCCACACGACGGCGCGGGCGATCTCATGGGGGTGCCGAGCCGGCCGAGGGGAATCTGCAGCGCCGCCTGGGCGTGCAGCCGATCGCGCGCGGCGGCCCGCTCGCCGTCGGGGACGCCGGCGCGCAGCAGGGGCGTGTCCGTGGCGCCTGGGACGACGGCGTTGACCCGGATCCCCGCGGCGGCGTAGTCGAGCGCGAGGCTGCGCACGAGCGCCGAGACGCCGCCCTTGGAGGCCGCGTAGGCGGCGTTCCCGCCGCCGGCGAAGCCCACGAACGCCGACGGGGACGACGTGCAGACCACCGAGCCGCCGACGCCTGCGTCGAGCATCGCGCGGATCGCGTGGCGCGCGGTGAGGAATGCACCGGTGAGGTTGACCTGGAGCAACTGCTCCCACTGGCCCAGCGGCAACTCGTGGGCCGCACCGTTCACCTCGATGCCGGCGTTGACCAGCGCCGCCGTCGGCACGCCGAGCTCGTCGCAACAGCGCTCCAGGGCACGCTCGACGGCGGGCTCGTCGCTCACGTCGGCCTCGAGGCACAGGACGCGGTCTGCGCCCTGGCGCTCTGCCTCGCGCGCGAGCCCGGCGAGCCGCGGGCCGTCCACGTCGAGCGCCGCCACGCGCGCCGCCTCGCGCGCCGCCGCGAGGGTGACGGCCGCCCCGATCCCTGATGCGGCCCCGGTCACCAGCATGGTACGCGCCGTCACGCCGCGCTGTCTCCGCCGGGCGGCTCGAGGTAGTTGCCGATGTGGCGCTCGAGTGTGGCGATCAGCTGCGCCTCGTCACGCTTCGTCAGCGCCCGCAGCAGCTCGTCGTGCTCGTCCGCGACCTCGTCGACGCGCGGATGCGCCGGCGCGTCGCGGCGAAAGTAGGCGCGGACCCGTGGCTCGATCGACCGCCAGATCTGCAGGCAGTGCGGCTGGCCCGAACGCTCGATCACGAGCTCGTGGAAGCGCACGTCGTCCTCGGCCAGCTCGTCGAGGTCGGCTCTCGCCGCCGCCTCGCGCATCCGCGTCACCAGCCGCGCGAGCTCCGCGAAGTCGGCAGCCGAGAGCAGGGGCAGCGCCTTGCGGAAGGCGAAGGACTCAATCGTCAGCCGGATCGGAACGAGCACCTCGGCGATCTCCTCCTGCGACACCCCGAGCACCTCCGTCGCGCGGTAGGGCAGCGACGCGACGAGACCCTCGTGCTCGAGCTGGCGCAGCGCCTCGCGCACCGGTGCGCGACTGACCCCGAGCTGCTCGGCGAGCTCGACCTCCTTCAGCCGATCGCCCGGCAGCAGCCGGCCATCGACGATCGCGGCATCGAGTGGTTCGAGGAGCCACTGCCTCCCGACGCGCTGGAGGACTACGTCGAGCTGCGCCGGCTTGCGCCGGTGCGGATCGCCGGCGGCGAGGTGCTCACCCGGCGCCAGGCGTTCGTGCCCTGGCTGCAGCGCCGCGCGCTCGACGTCGTGCAGCCCGACGTCACCAAGGTCGGCGGCCTTGAGCGAGCAGCGGCGCATCGCCCGCACCGCCGAGGACAACGGCATCGCCTTCGTCGGGCATGGCTGGAACACCGCGGTTGGCCTGGCCGCGGACCTTCAGCTGGCGTCCGCGCTCCCGGGTACCGAGCTCGTCGAGTACACGACCGGCTCGCCGTACATCGACGAGTTGACGCTCGAGCGGTTCACGCTCGACGCCGACGGCATGCTCGCGGTCCCGGATGCGCCCGGGCTGGGCCTTGCCCTCGATCCGGACGCGCTCGCCCGCTTCACGGGCGGCGCTGCGGTGCCGGGATGAAGCTCGGCTCCACCGTGTGGGTCATCGCCGACGGGTTCATCCCGGCGGAGAGCACCGGCCCGGCGCCCGCCGTGACCAGCCACGACAGCGCCTGCATCTTGAACGCCGGCGACGTAGACGCGCACGTGGAGCTGTTCGTGTACCCAGTGACGTGAGCATGCCCCGCGGTCGCGCACGCCGCGCGCTGACGAGCGGCGAACCGCTCGTTCGGCCGGGCGGCGCTCAGTCGGCGGTCCAGCCCGCGTGTGTCGCGGCGGTGCGGACCGCGGCGAGCAGGGCTTGGACGGAGGGACGCCGGGCGTCCGCCGTGCGGGTCGCGGCGAAGATCGTCCTCTGAACGGCGCCCTCGGCGATGGCGCGCACGACCACGCCCGGGTGGGCGCCGGGAGCGACGAGCTCGGGC
>Ga0136617_10004993_pt1 | contig 11871 bp, 9 predicted proteins | sample AntDrymUQ3222106_2_FD_129672 | JGI IMG/M metagenome (GOLD analysis project Ga0136617, IMG submission 129672) | Polar desert sand microbial communities from Dry Valleys, Antarctica - metaG UQ322 (21.06) | ecosystem: Environmental > Terrestrial > Soil > Desert | place: Antarctica: Dry Valley...
AAGTCGCCGATCGTGTCAGCATTATGCCGCCGATAACCCAGAGGCGGGCGGGGGACTGGATGCGAGCCGCCGATCTGACGCTGCTGACCAGCGACTGGGAGAACTTCCCCCACGCGGTCGTCGAATCGCTCGCGCATGGAACCCCGGTCATCGCCACTGCAGTTGGCGGCGTGCCGGAGATCGTTGAGCACGACCGCACAGGCTGGCTCGTCGCAGCCGGAGATCGCGAGGCGCTCAAGGTCGCGCTCCTACGCCTCGTAGGCGACGAGGACGCCCGTAGGCGCTTGCGGAATGGGGCGGCGAGCGTCGGCCAGCGCTATCGGCCTGAGCGCTTGTTCGCGATCACTGAGGAGCTGCTGTTGCGGACCGTGCGGTCTCTCTGATTGCCATGTGGCTGCGGCAAGAGCACCTCGCATCGGCCTGAGCAAGCCCGCATCTGTTTTGATTGCTTGAGATGTCACCACTCGTTCGTCCAGATGTTTCGCCGTTGCCGGGAGCGCGTTGGGACGTCATCACCGATCTCCTGGGCACGAACACGACCTCGGTGCTCGATGTCGGCTGTCGTGACCGCGTGCTGAAGGATCACCTCCCGTCCAGCATGAGATACGTCGGACTTGATCTGTTCCCGCCTGCGGACGTCATTGCGAGCGCCGACGAGCCGCTGCCGTTCGAAGACGGCGAATTCGCTGCGGTTGTGCTCGCAGACGTGCTCGAGCACCTCAACGACCCGCAGGCTGCGCTCGATGAGGCCATCCGGGTCGCGTCTGAGAGCGTTGTCGTGCTGCTTCCGAACCTGTACACGCTGCTGTTGCGCGTCCACTATCTAACCGGACGAACCTTTGGCAAGTACAGCTTCGGGCCCGATAACAACCTAGATCGCCACCGGTGGTTGATGAACTTCGATCAGGCCGCCGAGTTCACACGCGTCCGCGCCGCCCGCTCTGGCTGGTGCGTCGCCCGCGAGGGCGGTCACACCGGCAACTTCCGCCGGACCAGCGCCCGGACAGTCTACGCCGCCGCGAGGATGCTCGGAACGCCGAATCTCTGGGCGTGGGAGTACGTCGCACGCCTGGAGCCCGCACATGACGGTTCCCCACGCGCGACCAACTCGACGAACAGCCTGCCGTAGCGCGCTGCTCGGAGTTCGACGACTCACGTTGGGCGTGCTTATGTTGTCACTGCGATCGTGGCGTACCGTTGTCCCGTTGTCCCGTTGTCCCGTTGTCCCGTTGTCGTGGCTGTTGGTTCGGGGTGCGGGTGGCGGCCGAGTCGGCGAGGGCGCTTCAGGCTGATGCGCGAGCGCTCATCTTGGCGGCGGCGCACGCGCGAGGTCCCTCAGCGCTGCGCGATAGCGATCGAAGCTGTGATCCCATGAGAATTCCCGCAGCGCGCGCTCACGCGCCCGGCCGCCAAGCTGTGAGCGCAGGTCGCCGTCGGCGGTCAGTCGCAGCAGTGCTGCGGCGAGCGCGCTGCAATCGCTGGGGGGGACGAGCAGGCCGACCTCGCCATCGATGACGACGTCCGGGATACCGCCGATATCGGTCGCGAGTATCGGCAAACCGACGGCCATCGCCTCGAGGATCGTGCGCGGCATCCACTCGCCTAGGTTGGGCGCCGACGGTTGCAGGTAGATGTCGGCGTCTCGCAGCAACGCGTGCTGCTGCTCGCGGCTGATCCAACCGCGAACCTGTACGCGCTCGCCCACCCCGAGGGCCGACACGCGGGCACGGAGCTGCTCCTCAAGCGGACCGCCTCCGGCGAGCACCAGCCGCAGCTCCGGCACCGCAACGACGGCATCGAGCAGCTCGAGGTACCCCTTCTGCGGTACGAATCGACCGACCGAGACTGCGATCGGCGCTGGCCGATCGAGCTGTCCCCCAGTGGGGGAGGTGGCAAAGAAATCGGTGTCGACGCGGTATGGGACGAGTCTCAACCGGGCGGGATCCACGCCCTCGGAGCACAGGCGGGCGGTCAGTCGCGGACCGCTCGTGCGCACGAGCGACGCAGCCCGCAGAGCAGCGATCGCGAGGCGGCCGAGTAGCCGCTGGCGCCCAGAGCGAGAGGCGGCCAGGTCGAACCAGAGGTCGGTATGCACCTCCAGCATCACCGGGATGCGCATCGCCCGCCCGACCTGGATCGCGGCCGATCCCCCGAGGAGCGGATCTTGCGCAACGATCGCATCGATCCCGTGGCGCCGAACGAAGCCCGCCGCCGTGAGGCTCGTGACCGCGAACACGCTGCTCCTGCGCCCTGGCAGCGTATGAAGCCTGAGGGAGCCCTCGCGCTCGTGCAGCGGCCGGCCGTCGGCCGGGGCGAGCACGTGGTATGCCTCGCAGTCCCGAGCCAGCTCGCGAAAGATGGGTAGGCTGGGCCCGGCGCCCTCAAGCGATGCGTAGGGCGAGTTCGACACATGGAGGATCCGCGGCACAGCGGCGAGTCTGGCAGACAGCCACTACGCTGCAGACTTGCCGCGCGCCCCTCGAACGTCATTGCTCGTCTTCGGCCAGCCCGTCATCGAGGAGCCCGAAATCGAGGAGGTCGTGGACTGCCTGCGCCGCCGCTGGATCGGTACCGGCCCGAAGGTCCAGCGCTTCGAGCGGATGCTCGAGGACTACTGCCAGGTCGACCATGTGCGCTGCCTCTCCTCATGCACGTCCGCATTGATCCTCGCCCTCCAGATCCTCGAGGTCGGAGAGGGAGACGAGGTGCTCGTGCCGGCGATGACGTTCGTCGCTTCCGCCAACGCCGTCCAGCACTCAGGTGCGACGCCGGTGCTCGTCGACAGCGAACCCGGCACCGGGAACATCGACCTTGATGCCGCTGAGGCAGCGATCACGCCGCGGACGCGGGCAATCATGCCGGTCCATCTCGCGGGTCGGCCCGTCGACCTCGATCGCGTGTCAGCGCTCGCCAAGACGCATGGTCTCGAGATCGTCGAAGATGCTGCACACGCGCTCGGCGCCAGGTGGCGTGACACGCCGATCGGCGCCTCCGGCAACCTGACAGCGTTTTCGTTCTACGTCACGAAAAACATCACGACGATCGAAGGCGGTGCGCTCGCAACCCCCGACGAGCACGTCGCCGAGCAGGTCGAGCGGCTGGCCCTGCACGGTTTGAGCCTCGGAGCATGGGCACGCTTCTCCGACGCCGGCTTCAACCATTACGAGGTCCGCGAGCCGGGGTTCAAGTACAACATGACGGATGTCCAGGCCGCCCTTGGGTTGCACCAGCTGCCCCGGCTGGACGACTGGATCGATGCTCGGGAGCGCCTCTGGCAGCGCTACGACGATCTGCTCGTCGACCTTGACGTCGAAACGCCGGCGCCTGCTGCAGGCGGCACGCACCACGCGCGTCATCTCTACCAGGTGCTGATAGGGCGAGATGCTCCACCGCGCGACATCGTCGCGGTGCGCATGCACGAGCAGATGATCGGCATCGGCGTGCACTATCGCGGGGTGCACCTGCACCCGTTCTACCGCGATACCTACGGGCTGGCGCCGGAGGACTTCCCGGTTGCGTCCGAGATCTCCGAGCGGACGCTCAGCCTTCCGCTGAGCCCGGGGCTGACCGAGGATGAGCAGGACGAGGTCGTCGCCGCGCTGCGAAACGCCATCAGGCGAGGATAGGTGGGCACACCGCCATTGCCGGACGATGCAGCGTTCGAGCGCGCTGCGGGCGCAGGGCGATCGAACCTCGCGATGGCGCCGGTCCTGCTGCTGGCGGGGCTGGTCGCGGTCGTCGTAGTCGCACGTGCGCTCGATCCAGCCGACTACGCGGTCTTCGCCGCAGCGATCGCGTTCCGCGGCCTGATGGGCTACATCGGCGACCTCGGCACGGGCACGGCCGCGACACGGCTCTACGCACAGCTGCTCGCAGACGGAGCGGGGGCGCAAGCGCGAGCCATCTACCGACGTCTGATTCTCCTGCGGCTGCCGGTCGTGGCGGTGCTGATCGCCGTGGTAACGCTCGCTGACGAGCAGGTCGCGGAGATGACGGGGCTGGTCGGTGCTGAGCGCAGCCTGATTACCCTGTTCGCGCTGATCGCCGCCTTCGAGGTGACCTCGACGCTGGGCACATCGGTGCTGCTGGGGCTCTTCAAGCACTCAACGGTCAACCGGTTGACCCTCGTCAGCACGCTGGTGCAGCCGGCGGTCATCATCGGTGCCGTCGCCGCAGGCTTCGGCGTGCGTGGCGTGGTCGCCGGCGTGGTTGCCGGGTCGGCGTTGCGCTCGCTCGGGGGCAATGGCCTCGCGATACGGGCGTTGCGACGGACGAACGACAGCGGCAACCGCCTCGCGGAGGTCACACGCAGCTACGTCCGCGTCGCAAGTTCCGCCCTCGTCGGCAAGCTCGCCGCGATCGTGAATCAACGCCAGGTGCTCACCTTCGTCGGGCTGAGCGCGTTCGGCCGGCCCGAGGTCGCGGCGTTCGCCCTCGCCTACGACTTCACGTTACAGACGTTGAACGCGATCGCCAGCCCTGTCTACAGCCTGCTGCTGCCCGGGTTGACTGCCATCAAGGATGACCGCGCCCGAACCCAGCGCAGCTTCGCGCTGGTGACACGGATCCTGGCACTGGCGGTCGGCGTGCCGGCGGTCGCACTCGCCGTCCTGTTCGGTGTCCTGGTCTCGACGGTATTCGGCGGCGCCTACGCGCACGCGGAACCCTACGGGGTCGTGTTTCTGTTGTTTTTCGCGCTCGAGGTCATCCTCTCGGGGCCGGCGACGTCGCTCATGCTCGCCGACGAGACACTAGGGCAGGCGTACAGGACGACGAAGGCGGTGACGATCGCCGCCGCGCTGCTCTACCTGCCGCTGCTGACATGGTCCCTGCTCGCCGCCGCCGTCACGATGATGGCGATCCGACTCGTCAGCGCGCTGGCGCTGCACGTCGTCATCGCCCGGGCGACCGGGATGCGTGTTGACGGGCGCTGGATCGTCCCTTGCTCGCTCGTCCTGCTAGCGACCGGCGCGGCGGCTTCAGTCCCCGCGGTGCTCGGCGTCCAAGGGATCGCAGGACTGATCGCCGGGCTCGCGCTGGCTGCCGCGGCGGCACTCATGAGCGTCCGGGCGACGCGTGCGCTCGATGCCGACGATGTCGACGTCGTCGTGCGCGCCGTTCCCGCGGTAGCAAGACCGCTGAGCCTCCTGAGCCCTACTAGTACACCCGGCCGGACCGTCGGAGGGCACGACGGTACCCGGAGATCGTGACCGTGGGAAACAGGCGGTCGCGCTGTTCGTCGGGCAGGGATCGTCCGACCGTTTCCCAGAGGTCAGCTTCGAGATCGATGATCCGCTGTGCGAGGGCTGCACTAGTCGACGCCGTCGGATCGATGTGGTTCATCGCGGCCTTCAGGCATGGCATCTGGCACTGGGTCACTGTGATCCCATCGATCTCGAGGTTTCGCAACTGATCGACAACTGTGCGTTGGTCAGGGTACGTCGTGAAACGGGAGGCGGGCACGACGACGGGCAGACGCCGCGCGACTGCTACGCGTAAACGTTCGCCTTGTGTCGATGGCGTCAGGGCGTGGCCGAGATCATACCGGTGAACGATACGGCCGCCCGGCTTTGTCAGCCCGACGCTCGTGGCAAGAAAGGGCTTCAGTCGTTTGACGTGCTCGAGCACACTAAGCGACAGGACGAGATCAAAGCCATCGCCGCTGAAGGCTTCCCCGAATCCGGCGTTCAAGGTGACGTTGTCGTACTTCCCAATGGTGTCGCGGGCGTGGCGAAGCGCATATCCGTCCTGGTCGACGCCGGTGTAGGCGACGTTGCTGTGGCGCCGGAGCACGTCGACGAAGATCTGCCCGGTACCACAACCCAGATCGAGCACGCGCGCTGGACGTCCGTCCAACTCGCTGAACAGCTCGTCCACGAGCCGCTCCTTGTATCCCCACGTATTCGGGGCCGGGTCCATCGGCATACGGTAGCCCGGTACCCAGCGAAGGTCCTGCACCGCACGGCGGATGCGGCTTGACGCATCGATCTGTAGCGTGTCGCAGCAAGCCGGAGGCGTGACTGTCTTGGTGGCTGCATCAACAGGACAGTCACACCCCCCGCATAAGCCGTGCATCTCCCTCGCAAGGCCGTCATTCACTCCAGGCTCGCTCCGAATCCCACCGCTGCGAACTATCTGCTGCTGCGCTGCCTCGCGGCGCAGGTTCGCGCTGTGACCGCCGATCTCGCGGGGCGCAAGCTGGAGATCGTTGACGTCGGCTGTGGCGCGCGCCCGTACGAGTCGCTGCTGAAGCCGATCACGGCCCGTTACGTCGGTGTCGATTGGACCGAACGTCCGAACGTCGATGTCGTCGCACCGGCGGAGGACTTGCCATTCGAGGACGAGACCTTCGATCTACTGCTCAGCACGCAGGTGCTTGAGCATGTCGACGACCCAGCGCGGGTCGTCGCCGAGGCCGGCCGTGTTCTGCGGCCGGGCGGGATCGCACTGGTGTCGACGCACGGGATCGTCAACTACCACCCGAGCCCGAACGACTACTGGCGCTGGACGCACTCCGGGCTCGCGCGCTTGCTGCAACAGCATGGGGGCTTCGACGAGGTCGTGCTGCATCACAACGCTGGTACGGCGTCGGCGATTACGTATCTCCTGTTCCGGCAACTCGAGGTTCTCGCCAGCCGCAAGGGCCTCGCGGCAGTCCTGCGACCGGCTACGTTCGCCGCCAACGTGCTCGCCTGGCGAGCCGACCTGCTCTACGCCAGCCGCTATCCGGACCGCCCGCCGGATCTCTGTGCCAATTACCTCGCGGTCGCCCGGCGACCTGCGATCTGAGGGCGTGCGCGGTCTTCTAGACGCCATCGCCGCCGGGATCGTGCTGCCCCTGCGGCTCCTGCACCGTGGCAGGCTCGTCACCTTCTCGGGCGCTTCGCAGATGCTCGCTCCGTTACCCGGCCAATTCGGCCGCTTCGTGCGTCGTGCCTGGTACTCCCGGGAACTCGCATCGTGTGGCCGCAACCTCGTTGTGGACTTCGGCGCCGCGATCCGTACGCCACGGACTCGTATCGGTAACGACTGCTACATCGGCCTCTACAACTGGGTCGGACTCGCTGACATCGGCGACGACTTCATCGCCGGCAGCCACGTCGTGATCCTCAGCGGCGGGAGTCAGCACGGCTTCTCCGACCTGTCGCGACCGATGCGCCTGCAGGGCACTGAGCTGCGGCGCATCACGATAGGCAACGATGTCTGGGTGGGAGCGCAGGTTTCGATCATGGCCGACGTGGCCCCGCACTCGATTGTGGCCACTGGGGCAGTCGTGACCAAGAGCTTTACCGAGTACGACATGCTCGGTGGCGTTCCGGCGGCACCGATCGGCAATCGCCAGACGTGGCGGGGCGGAGGCGCTTGACGCCCGGTGCTCACGTTCCTCCCGCCGCCACGCCGATCACCGAGGACTGCGCTTCGTCGTTGCGTTCGTCACGACCTGCAGCTGGGTCTGATCCGCCGCGTCGCGCAGCCAATGCAGGAATCTCGCGTCCTCGTGATGACCGGTCATCCGAGGTCGTCGCACGATGAGCACCGCATCGGCAAGGTTCAGCAACCCGTCAACCTCATCCCCGGCTGGAGCATCGATCAGAATCGCGTCATAGCTGCCGCGTGCATCACGGAACAGCTCAACGATCGTCGATGAGCTCAACACGTATTCGGGACGCTCGACCCGTGAGCCAGCGGGGAGGAGATCCCATGTCGCCGGCCGCCCGCCTCCCGGCGAACCTCTGCCCTCCTGCGCTGACTGCGCGCCGTCTGCCGAGCGCAGGCCTAGTCTCAAGCGCGCGCCGGCTCCCAATCGAGTCGGCTCGTCATTATGCGTCGTCCCGACACGCTGCGTAACCTCTCGAGCCGTCGCGTCGCCCGCGGCGACCTGTGCCAACCCAGGCGTCCCGGGCTGCCCCGTGTGATCGCTGAGCTTCGGGTTGGCAAGATCGCCCTCAACGAGCAGAACCTTCCTGTCACGCCGCGCGAGCTCGTCCGCAAGGATCAGAGATAGGGTCGTGCGGCCATCGAAGCGGCTCGCAGATGCGATCACGATTGTCTTCGCTCCCTGTGCCAAGCACTCATTCTCGAAGCGGTCCGCCAGCCGCTCAACCGCTGCGGCGACGTCCGGCGGCTTGTTTCGCCTCGCCAGCGGATCGCCGAGCGAGCGGTGTCGTGGCAATGTCGCCAGCGCCTTCGCGTTGTCATCGTGGCTTGATGCGGCGCGCCACATTCGAGTCCGTAGTGCAGCCAGCAGCAACAGCAGCAGACCGAGGGCGCCACCTCCACCAGACCCAATCAAGACGGAGAAAGCCGATGATCGAGCCTCGGGCGCGGTGGGTGGCGTCGCCTCTTCGACGACGTCGACCTCCGTCCGTGGCAACGCCGCAGCCGCTTGGACCTCAGCCAACTGGGCGACCAGCAGCTCGCGCTCGCTGGACGTGGTCGGCGAGCGGCGCGACAGTTCGAGGAGCTGACGCCGCACGAAGTTCGTCGCCCGCGTTCGCCGAGCGAGTTCGGAGGCAGCGTGACGTTCCACAAGCGCCCCGGCGAAGGCATTCGCTGTGGCAGCGGCAGACATGGCGTCGCTGGTACGCGCCGTCACTTCGATGAGGTGGACGCCAGGAAGCACGCGCGCGCGTACTGCTTCTGCGGCGTCATCGCGCATGTCTGCCGGCAGCAGCTGGAGGGCACGTTGGGTAACTGGGTCGATCTCAACCAGCCGCGCCGTCGTCGCGATGGCTTGCTGCGACCCGGGTGCAACGCCATCGGGCCGCGCCGTGAGCAGCGCACTGGCCGCGTAGTCATCGGCGCGCGAGGTCGTCCCCATCCATGCGAGCCCCCCCCCGACGAGAGCCAAACCGGTGACGATCATGGTTGCCAGGCGTGGGTTCACTCGGAGAGGCTCCTAGGGAAGATCCTGCGGTGGCGCGTCACGATAGGCGACGGCGACGCTGGCGAGCTCCGCGACACCCGACCGAGGGGGATCGTCGAGAGCAAAGGGGACCAACACGCTTACTTGATCCGCCCAAGGTGGCCGCCCACCGCCCGATCGTAGGAGACGCATGGTGCCCCCCCGCTCCCCCGTAGCGGCGAGGAAGGTCCCCGCTGCCAGTGGCCCAACTGGTGCCGAACCGCTGGAACCCGTCGGAAATGGGTAGATCCCGACGAACGACCGTCCCCGTTGCCGTGTCGAGAACCGAACGTTCCCCCCTTGCGCATCGACAACCGTCGGCGTTAACGGTACGACTACTGCGGCCAATCCTCTCGACCCCTGTCGGATCGAAACCGTCGGCGTGCCCGGACGCAACCCGCGGGGCGCGACGTCACGAAGGTTCAGTATCGCCCGACGCAGCGTCTGACCGGTGGCGAGCGCATCCATCGAGGACAGTGTCACCTGGGAGGCCGGTGCCTGGTTTAGATAGACGCCAGCAACACCGCGGACGATTGTCAGCGCCGCCACTGACGTGCCCTCCCCCGAGATGAAGTCGAGCGTGACTACATCGGCCGTCCGCTTGGTGAGACGAACCGTACGAGCGCGCCCGAGCGCCGAGAGTCGGGCGTATGCCTTCGCGCTTCCGAAGCGGCTTCCGACGGCAGACGTGGCGAGCAACTCGACACGCTCGCCACGGACGCGAGCGCGGATCAGTCCGTTGCGCAACTCGACGCTGCCGATGGACGCTTCGAGTGGACCCTCGCGCAGGAGCTCACGTCCCGCCGCATCGGCGACGGCGCGTGACAGTGCCGGCGCGTCGGGCCGCGGCGGGGTCAGCATCAACAGCACCAACGCTGGTATCACGGACGCGGCGACCACGAACGCGGCCAGCATCCATCTCCATGGCCCGACGCGCTCCCGACTGGGGACGCCTCCCAGGGCCAGGGCGACACCGAGCATCGCCGTCTCGAGCTGACCACCAAAAAGGGTGCTCGAGAACAGAAACGTGATGACGACCACGAGCCATCCCACCCCGCATGCAGCGAGCCACGGCGCGACCGTGCGATGTCGGTGCACGACGACCAGTCCTGGAATCAGTACGAGCAAGAGCACGCCGATCAGCAGTGCCGTCGCGACGAGGCCGACCTCCGCCGCGGTCTGCAGATAAGCGTTGTGTGAACCCGTAGGCAGGTTCGACACGAGCAGCGCTGGCTCCAATTGGGGGAAGCGCTCGAGCATGTAGAGGTCGTAAGGGCCGTTGCGAAGAAAGCCAGAATCGCTGGTGGCCAGCCACCCATATCCGAACGGCGGCGCGTCCTGAGCAATGCGAACGCCGAGGTACGCGAGAGCGATGCGATGGACGAAGGAGCCGCCCTTCGGATCAGATGGCGTACGACGAACGTAGCTCGCTGGCAGCCTCACCGACGCATCGCTGCTTGGCGCCGGGTGTGGTGGAGCAGATTGAGCCGCCCCAGCGCCATCCTGCAGAGCGGAGCCGATGTCAGACGACCTGCCTACTGCGAAGACGGCGAGGATGGCGGCAGCCACCGCGAACGCGAAGAACAGCCGTCGCGAGCTCAGCAGCGGCAGCAACGCAAGGACCGCAAGGGCGCAGCCGATCGCGAGCAGCGATTTCGCTGCGGCGAGAACGACCACCGCGGCGATGATCGCTCCGATTGCCAGCACCCGCTCGCCGGGGCTCTCGAGACGCTGAAGTCGGACCATGCATCCCACGAGAGCGAAGCTCGCCGCCGCCGCGGCAGTCTCGATCGGGAGGGTTCCACCCGAACGTCCGTGGACGAGGTTGCTTAGTCCTGCCTGGACAATCAGATCACCCGTTGCCGTGGCAGCCAGAACGGTGGTTCCGACTGCCAGCACACCTGTCGTGACCGATGGCCGTGCCGACCTCAGGCCCAGAGCGATGGCGACGCCGACGATGACGAACTCGACGTACCTGCCGGCTCCTATGACCGCGGTGGTCCCAACCGGTGAGCGCAGGGCGGCCAGGAGCAGGAGTGTCAGAAAGGTAGCCAGCGAACCCGCTACCAGGGGCTGCTCGCGGACCCATGCCGCAACCGCGGCAGACGACACGACGAGCAGTGCTGCAAAGAGGACGTCCTGAAGACGAATCGCTGCGGAAGTGACCTCGACGATGACCGGGTAGCGCTCGCTGCGTACGAACAGCGATGCCAGGCAGGCGACCGCAGTGAACTCCCTCAAGGTGAGTTCTGGCAGCGCCGTGCGCGCGAGCTGCAACCATGCGCGGATCTCTAGGAGCGCGATGCGTACACGATAAGGCAATTCTTTACGGGGCTTCACGCTGCCCTCCGAGCTGCGGCGGGTCGCGGGACGCTGCCCCTTGACAAACCGCCACTCCATATCAGTAGCGCTTCGTGCCGTGTGCGGGATCGCCGGATTCTCCCTCGTACCTTGGCGAGTACCCGAGCGATCTGTTGCTCGAGCCGTTCCGGTCGCCAGACCAAGACGGTCATGCGAGCGTCGCACGGTCGGCATTGCCTCGTGCAGACGGGGATCCCCACACGCCGAACACCTGCGCCGCACCCGGCCCCGGATCAAGCGGCTGCTGGTTTGCGTCTGACTGAACGGACGCTACGGCGCCCGCAAGAGCCGCTACATCGGACGCGGGAAGGCCCAACTGCAGGCCGCGTGGGCTGCCGCACTCGTCAACCTCAACCCGATCCGCCGCCACCTCGCTGCCCAGCTCGCCTAACAGGCCAATCGCAGCCCGACGCCCCCAAATCGCCGACCCCGACCCAGGCTCCGCCGACTCAATCGAAGCTCCACACGCCCAACAAGCCGCCCGACAAACACCACTTCTTCAGGGGCCATCTGTGCAGCGTTCTGAAGTGGCTTGCTGTTTGGTGGCCTTGGCCAGGATGTCTTCGGCGGTCTTGGTCCAGACGAACGGCTGGGCGCGCTGGTTG
>Ga0136617_10004994_pt1 | contig 11871 bp, 8 predicted proteins | sample AntDrymUQ3222106_2_FD_129672 | JGI IMG/M metagenome (GOLD analysis project Ga0136617, IMG submission 129672) | Polar desert sand microbial communities from Dry Valleys, Antarctica - metaG UQ322 (21.06) | ecosystem: Environmental > Terrestrial > Soil > Desert | place: Antarctica: Dry Valley...
CCCATGGACACGATCGCCATCGGCCAGAAGTTCGCGGCCCTGTCCCGCGTGGCGAACGGGGCTTCCCGATCCGGTGCCCCGGTCTGGCTGCGTGAACTACCCGCTGTCGAGGTGCTGCGCGTGGTGCTGCTGCAGAACTACGTGGTCACCACCGACGCCACGGGGCGGGAGGTGATCAGGGCGCGGGAGGGGCGACACGGAGGTCTCCCGCCCGGCCGAGCGCGTCTGAGCTCCCCGTATGACACCGACGCCCGGGGGGCCGCCAAGGGCGATGACCTGTACTGGAACGGCTACAAGGTCCACATCACGGAGACCTACGAGGGCCCCGACCCCGGTGCACCCGGCGACGACCCTGGGCGGCGACACCCGACCGGGGAGCGGCCGAACGTCATCGTCGGGGTGACGACCACGGACGCGACCGCGGGGGACGCGAGGATGACCGACCCGATCCACGCCGCGCTGGCCCGGCGCGCTCTGCTGCCCGCCGAGCACTATCTCGATTCGGGCTACCCGTCGGCGGCGCTGGTCATCGACAGCCTGCGTCGTTGGGGGGTCACGCTGGTCACCCCGCTGCTGGCCGATCAATCCCGGCAGGCCAGGGCCGGTGCCGCGTATGACCGGGCCGGCTTCAGCATCGACTTCGACACCCAGCAGGCGAGGTGCCCGCAGGGGCAGACCAGCACCTGGTGGAGCCCGGCCACTCAGCGCGGTACCGACGCGATCGTGATCAAGTTCGCCGCGCAGACCTGCCGGGGCTGCCCGGTGCGTGAGCAGTGCACCCGCTCCACCTCACCACGGGTCGGACGCCAGCTCACCGTGCCGCCCGCGAAATCCACGACGCCCAGCTCACCGCCCGAGCCATCCAGGACACCCTCGACTGGCAGGCCCGCTACGCCGTCCGGGCCGGCGTCGAGGGCACCATCCGCCAGGCCGTCGCGGTGACCGGGACCCGCCGCGCCCGCTACCGCGGCTTGCCCAAGACCAGGCTCGAACACGTGTTCTCAGCAGTCGCGCTCAACCTGATCCGCCTGGACGCCTACAGGAACGGGCATCCCCTGGACCGGACCAGAACCAGCCACCTTCACCCGCCTGGAACTCGCCCTGGCCGCCTGATTGAATTAGCCAGCAGGGTCATCGCTTGCCGCAAACCGGTTCACGGCTTTCGGTGAGGCATCGGCCCTCCTTGGGCTGACCCGCGCCACCTCCGGCGCATCCTGGCCATCAGGAAGATCCGCTCGTCTGTGACGGCTCGCTCGTGGCAGTCGGCTCCCTCGTGGCGGTCGGTTCGCTCGTGGGCGTCGGTTCGCTCGTGGGCGTCGGTTCGCTCGTGGGCGTCGGTTCGCTCGTGGGCGTCGGTTCGCTCGTGGGCGTCGGTTCGCTCGTCGGTGAGGGTTCCGTCCTGACCGGCGGGTCACTCGTGGGCGGCGGCGGTGGAGTGGTCGTTCGCGGTGAAGTAGTAGTCGGCGGCTGGGGCGCGAGCATCCGCGTGGTCGGCGGCGGACCCGGTGGTTGTGGCGGTGGACCCGGTGGCGGGCCGGGTGGGCTCGGTGATGTCCCGGGCTGGCGGACCGGCGGCACGCCACCGACCGGGAGGGCCGGCGCTCCCGGTCGTGCTGCTTGTACAGTCCCTCCGCCGTCCCCCAGCCGAGGTGCTGCCTCCGCGCCACCAGGAGCCGGACCGGCGGGGAACCGCTGCGCCACGAGTGGCACCACGTCTTTCACGGCAGGAAGAGGGGGGCCGGGTGCAGGGGGGATGGCGCCTGGCGCCGCGTCCTGGAGCCGGGCGGTGTACGCGCGTGACCAAGCGATGCTCGACCGGACGTAGGGTTCCTGACTCAGGTAGCGGAACACGGCTCTCGCTTCGTCCACCGGGTCGCTGAGGTCCAGCGAGCCGTCGCAGAGGTACCTGCCCGCGCCGAGCGCAGCATCATAGACGTTGTGCGGGCTGGACACCCGGTCGCCGTTGCTGTCGGCCCCGACCCGCTCCCACACGGATGGGATGATCTGCAGCGGCCCTGCGGCGCGATCCCAGGTGTCGTCGCGGTCCAGGTGACCCTTGTCGGTGTCCGGAACCGCGGCGACGCCCGGTGACCCGTCCAGTCGCGGACCGAGAATGGGGCGAACGGTTGTCCCCGAGCGATCGAGCGCCAGGCCGGCACCATGATCGGAAGTCACCTTGCCGATCCCGGCGATCAACGACCACGAGAGTCCGCACTCCGGGTCCAGGTAGCGCAGCGCCTGCTCGGCGCGCCGGTAGGCCGAGAGCGACGACGCGGGTATTTGCAGGCTCCCGGACGGGATCACCTCGCCAGGCGCTGCGTCGATCCCACCCGGCACCGAGACCTCTGACAGCAGACCCTCTGTGAGGCTCTCGGCATTGCGGAGCAACCCCGAAGCTCCGACCAGGCGGAGGGTGGCTGCGTCCGAATCCGTGCTGTCATCCTGCGAGGCAGCACCGCTGACGATGAGGACCGCGGGCACGAGGATGATCACGGTGGCCAACGCCGTGATCGCCGCTCCGCGCGTCCGTTCCGAGAAGCTCCGTGACCGCATCGACATCCCTGTCTCTTCCGAACGCCGTGTACGTCACACGGCTCACCCCTGTATCGCCACATGCGGGTGACTTGTTTCACCCACCTGAACGTGCCTGCCGACCGAGCGCTCCCGTATGTGCTCGCAAGCCGCCGCCCAGCCAGCTCGACATTACCCCGTCCGGCCCATATCCTCGTGTCTTGTAACACAACGTATATCGATATCGATATACGTGGCGTGGACGTCGGTCGACCACGGGACGCGGTTGCCGGGGTCGCAGACGGGCTCGTCCGGCGGGGTGCTGGCACCGCTTCGGATTGGCAAGGCTCAGGTCGGGGCGGGGATGCCGCTCGGCACAGACTCGCAGGGCGGGGGTACGTCGTGAGCCCACTGCAGGTGCAGATCCATCGGATCCTGAGGCGGCTGTGGCTGGTGGTGCTGATCGTGACCCTGGCGGTCGGCGGCGTGGTCGCCCTGACGCTGACCCAGGAGACGACCTACACCGGTAGGGCGGCGCTCACGATCTCCTCGGAGAACCGCGCGCCTGAGCAGGATGCCGTCCTGGCCCAGGGCTACGCGGACTACTTCAACCAGAAGTCGTACCAAGACGTCCTCGCTGCTGGCACCGGTGTCGGGCCGGGGGCTACATACGCAGCCCGCACTGCCGCCTCGAGCCCGATCGTGTACATTGAGGCGACGACGTCAGACCCCGAGACTGCACAAACGGCAGCCGCGGCGCTGGCGCAGGCTTTCCAGGATGACGTCAACGCGAACCTCGCTGTAGACACCGAGCGCACCGTCGCGGAACTCCGCGAACAGGTGGTCGCCGAAAGCGGACGACTGCAGGACCTCGGCCTGTCGGAAGACGACCGTTCGTTGGCGACCGAGCAGATTCTGTCGCTGCGTGACCGGATCATTGTGATCCAGTCCGACACCAGCAACCAGCTCAAGGAGCTCCAGTTCAACGCCGGGGTTTCCAGCAGCTCACCGGACGTCGTGCTGAACGCGCTGCTCGCACTGGTCGGTGGCACGGTGCTCGGCGGCGTCGCGGCGCTCGGGCTCGCCACATTCGACAAGGCCCGCGCCACGGCCGACAACGTGCAGGAAAGGCTCGGGCTGCACACTCTGGCGGTCGTCCAGACCCGAGGCGGGACCGGCACCGACAATGGTGTCCAGCGCCTGAAAGGACTCGCGAACATCGTCGGTCTGCGCCAGCTACCCACGCCGACCACGATCGCGATCGTGTCGCCACGCGCCGCCAGCAGTACTGCCATGGTGGCGCACAGCCTTGCCTCCTACCGCGCCGTACAAGGTCAGCGCACCATCCTGCTGCGCACAGACGTGCGCCACGCGCGCCGCGGTGAAACCGGCGTCGCGAACCTGCTGACGGCCGGGTTCACGACCCGCCTCGACGGCTTCGTTACCCCCGGATGGCGAGACGGAATGCTGGTCGTGCCACCGGGGACCGCCCAAAAGGACTCCTACGCGTTGTTCACCCGCGACCGCGTCCGCGAGCTGATCGGCAAGGCCGCCGATATCTCTGACCTCGTGGTCATCGAGGCACCACCCCTCGTGGACGCGGCCGAGGCGCAGGTCGTTTGCGCGGTCGCCGGCCACACCATCCTGGTGCTCGACGGGGGGTTGACCACCATGGCCGACGCGGCTGAGGCCGTGGAGCTTCTCGCCCAGGTCGGCGGGACGTTGCTCGGTGCAGTGATCGTGCAGACACCCCCGGCGGAGTCAACGACCACTCCCACACCGGTCCCCGCGGACGAGGCCACGGCCAACCATGCGGGGCGGGTGCCGGAACCGCTCGATGAGGCCGCGAGCGACATCATCCGGTTACCCACTGCGGCCGCGGCCGGTGCCGGCCGCGATGCTGCGGCCGGCGGATTCGGCAAGAACTACCCCCCCACCGACCAGCACACCCAGCGGTGAGCAACCGTACGGCGGCGTCGGCCGCGACATCGGCTGCCGAACGTCCGCAATCCGCACCCGGGCCCGAGACCGCCCTGCTCCCCGACGCGGCCGCCAAGGAGCGCGTCCGTGCCTTCGTCGCGGTAGCACTGGCTGTCTTCGTCATGGAAGCGGGAGTCCTGCTCGCGGGCCCCGAGCACGTCGGGTTGGTCATCCTGGCCCTGGCGGCGGCCATCGCACTGGTGGTGTCCGGACTCAGCAGCCCGGTGACGGCGGTGGTGCTCCTGCTGATGGCATTGTTCTTCCGGCTCGCCGTGCCCGCGACGGGGTTGCCCGCGGATCCGTTCATCCTGGCTTTTGCCGGTGTCGTAGGCTCCGCGACGATCGCGCTCGCACGGAGCCGCGGACAGGCGCCCCGGCTCGGCGCGGTCGAGTTCGCCATGCTACTCTACCTGGTCTGGAACGTCGGGTCCGCGATCGTGCCTCACGAACTCGCCCCCTCCGAACCCGTCGGCGCTGCGGAGATACCGGTCGACAGGTTCATCCTCACCGGCACCGTGATCCCGTTCGTGCTCTACGTCGTCGGGCGCTCCGTGTTCCGGAAAGCATCGAGCGTCCGCGTACTCCTGTGGGCTGTCCTCGGGCTCGCGGCCTACTCCGCCGCGGTGAGCATCCTGCAGTTCACCGGACCCACCGCAATCATCTGGCCGCGCTACATCGTGGACTCCCCGAACTGGGAGGGCCGGGCGAACGGCGTGTTCAACGGGCCGGTGGACAACGGCCTTCTCATGATCATGGGCTTCGTGATCGCCGTGTACCTCATGCACCGAAGCACTGCACTCGCCCAACGCATTCTGTTGGGCTCGGTGACAGTCGCCTGCCTCGCCGGTGTCTACCTCACCTATACCCGAGCGGTATGGCTCGCCCTCGGTGTCGTGCTCGTGCTCGGTGTCGTGCTGGGTAGCGGCGTGCGGACGGGGTTCGCGCTCGCCCTCACCGCCGCGTCCTGCGGTATCGCAGCCACCTGGTCCACATTCTCCGGCAGCGACCGGGATGCCGGCGGCGTCACCTCGGCGAACGAACTCGACGACCGGCTCAACGGCATCGCGACCTCGCTGTGGGCGATCGCCGAGCGACCGCTCGCCGGCTGGGGCATCGCGCGCTTCACCGAAGTGAACACGTACTACCACCAGCAGTGGGCGCTGGACGTGCCATGGATACGCGGGTACAGCGTCTCGTCGCACCACAACGAACTCGGCATCGCAGTCGAGCTCGGGTTGATCGGGCTCGCGCTCTGGCTGGCGGTTCTGTGCCTCGTCGGGTACCGACTGATCTCCGCGGTGCGAACACTCCCGGACGCGGGGCTCTGCGACCGCGGCCTCACCGTGGTGGCCTTGCTGTTCATGGTGGTCTGGCTGGTCATCGGGCAGACAGTCGACCTGCGCTATCTCGACTTCGCCGGCGCTGTCGTCTGGCTGATCGCCGGGATTGCTGTGGGACGCGCCGAGCTGCACGAAGCCGAGATGCGACCAGCCGGCGTCACACGGTTCAACACCACCCTGCGCGCGCCGGTGGGTACGTCATGACCGGCGCGGACCGTACCGCGCTGTGGGTGTCGACCGATCAGCGCACGAAGGGCGGCGTCGCGACCTACGTACGCACGCTGCTGGCATCGCCGCTGCAAGAACGCTGGCAGATCCGGCACATCGCGACGCACACCGACGGCTCGGTGCTCGCCCGGATCGGCACGTTCGCGGCGGGAGCCGCGCGGGTGGTGTTCGCGATCGTCCGGGACCGGCCGCACATCGTGCACCTGCACACAGCCTCGTACGGCAGCTTCGTCCGCAAGGCCACGCTGTTCTGGATCGCGCGAGCGGCAGGGTGCCGCGTGGTCCTGCACGTGCACGGCGGCGAGTTCCACCTGTTCCACGACCGGGCACCGCGCGGGCTGCAACGCGTGATCCGCGCGACGCTCGGCCGCGCCGATGCGGTGATCGCGCTCGGCGTCCGCTGGGCCGACCGCCTGGCCGACATCCAACCGGCCGCATGCATCACCGTCGTGCCGAACGCGACCGACAGCCGCCCCGTGAGCCCGCAACCCGCTCCCGCCGAAGCGGTTCACGTGGTGTTCCTCGGCATGCTCGCTGAATCGAAGGGCGTCTACTCGCTGCTCGAGGCGTGGTCGCGGCTCGCTCCCCGACCCGAAGCGCGTCCCGCCAAACTCACACTCGCAGGTCACGGCGAGGTGGAACGAGTACGCACCGAGATCGTCAAGCTCGGGCTCGGACCCACGGTGGAGCTGCGGGAGTGGCTCTCCCCCGACGATGTTCGTGAACTGCTCTCGTCCGGACATGTGCTCGTGCTGCCGTCACTCAACGAAGGCCAGCCGATGTCCGTGCTGGAAGCCATGGCGAGCGGCCTGTGCGTCGTTGCGACGAGCGTCGGCGGCATCCCCGAGCTCGTCGAAGACGAGACGAGCGGCCTACTCATCCCACCATCCGATGTAGATGCCCTCGTCGTCGCACTGGGCAGGGTGCTGGACAACGATGCTCTGCGGACCCGCCTCGGTGCTGCCGGCCACGCCCGGGCACGCGCCGAATTCGACGTCGAGGTCGTCTGGCGGCGACTCGACATCGTCTACCGAACGGTCCTCGGAGACCGCGTGGATACCGTGGCCGCCGGAAACGGCGCCCAGCCCACCGAGGGGGCTCGATGACAGCTCACGACACCGGCGCAGCACGGTCGGGGCCGCTGCGCGTCCTGTTTGTGGTCCCCGATCTCGAGCATGGTGGCGCGGAGCGGCACGTCACCACGCTGCTGCCCGCGCTGGACCGGTCGGAGTTCGAGCCGTCCCTGGTCTGCATCGGGGACGAGGGGAAGCTCTTCAGCGACCTCACCGCAGGTGGGGTTCGGGCGCGCGCTCTGCTCCGTCGTAAGTGGCAGTATCCTGGCGCGCTCATCGAACTGGTGGCCGAGATGCGACGCACGAGACCGGACGTCGTCGTCACCCGTGGCTTCAGCGCGGAGACTCTCGGACGCGTGGCCGCCGTCCTCGTCGGTGTCCCCCACACCGTGGTCTGGGTTCACAACTCGTTCGGATTGGGCACCCGCGGCCACTGGCGACGGCTGATCGACCGGGTGCTCGACCGTCGGACCTCTGCCTACTACGGCGTCGCGCGCGCGCAGATCCCCTACTTGGTCGGAGAACTCGGCTATCCGGTCGACAAGGTCACGATCATCCACAATGGGGTCGACCTCGCGCGGTTCCCGGTCGACGCCGCGACGACCCGGGATGCAGGACTCGCCGCCACACTCGGCATCGGCGCTGACGATCCGGTCGTCGGCGCGCTGGCAGTATTGCGTCCAGAGAAGGACCACGCCACGCTCCTGCGAGCTGCCCGAATAGTGATCGACAAGATCCCACTGACACGAGTGCTGCTCGTCGGCGACGGTCCGGTGCGACCGGAACTGGAATCGTTGGCCGATCGGCTGGGCATGGCCAATCGCGTCGTGTTCGCCGGAGCGAGCAATGACGTCGCTCCGTTGCTGCGCCTCATGGACGTCGTCACTCTCACCTCGACATCGGAGTGCTTTCCGATGGCTGTGCTCGAAGCGATGGCCAGCGGTAGGCCGGTGATCAGCACGTGCGTCGGTGGGGTCCCGGAGGTGGTGGACGAGGGCACCACCGGCCACCTGGTGCCGGTGGGTGATCCAGTCGCCCTCGCCGCACGCCTGATCCCGCTCCTGCGCGACCGGAAGAGATCCCGGGCGATGGGCGAGGCCGCCCGCGCCCGCGTGGAGGCGGACTTCAACCTCGAGACGTCGATCCACGGCGCCGAGCGCGCCCTACAGCGCACCGCGAATCGGGCGCCGACCCACGGCACGGTCTACGGGAGCCTCGGCTCATGACCAGGTTCCGGGACGCGCGCACGGAACACCAGAATCACGGTGTGTCAGGTGCATATCATGGCGCGGTGGCGCAAACCTCCCGAGCCCCGCTGCACCTGAGCGTGGTGCTCGACGACCTCACTGGCGTCGGAGGCGCGGAACTCCTGCTACTCAGCATCTTCCGCCACTTCGACCCCGCCGTCGTGCGACCCAAGGTCATCTGCCTCCGTGAGGCCGGCGAGCTGGCAGACGAGTTCCGGTCGGCGGGCTTCGAGGTGGGGACGCTCGACCGCAGTGGTCGGTTCGACCTGCGCACCGTTCCCCGACTGGTCCGCTGCTTTCGGCGCGACGGCACGGACGCGGTGCTCGTGATGCACCACCACCGCGCGTCGCACACCCTCGGTCGCATCGCAGCGCGGCTGGCACGCGTCAGCGCCAACCTCATCGCGGTGCACGACATGGGCCTCACGCAGATCGGGCGTCGATGCTTGCCGCGCTATACCGTGGAAACCCTCTTCCTGTCCCACGCTCTCGTCCTGCTGGCGCCGAGCCAGGGCAGGTACCTGCAACGCGAGGAAGGTGTCGGGCGTTTCCCATGGCGCCGGATTCCGGAGACCGTCATCTGGAACGGAATCGAGATCCCTCCCGCGACCTCCGTCAGCGACAGATCCCGTGCGCGCCAGGAGTTGAGACTCGCCGCCGACGACTTCATCGTGGGGATCGTCGCTCGGCTCACCGACCAGAAGGCGCACCACGTGCTCTTCGAAGCGGTGCGCCTACTGATACCCGCGCACCCCTGCCTGCGGCTGGTCGTGGTGGGGGACGGCCGGCGTGGCGAAGAACTCCGCGAGCTCGCGGTGCAACTGGGCATCGCAGACCAGATCCGCTTCGTCGGGCAGCGGCGCGACGTTCCCGCGCTGCTGCCCGCGTTCGATGTGTCATGCCTGTCTTCGATGCACGAAGGGGCGCCCATCGCGGTGATCGAATCCATGGCGGCGGGGGTCCCGGTCGTGGCCACCGACTGCGGTGCCCTGCGCGACATGGTCGCGGACGGCGAGGAGGGCTTCATCGTTCCGGTCGGGGATGCTGCCGCACTCGCCGGGCGCCTCGCTGCGCTCGCAGCAGACCCGGCACTGCGGGCATCGCAGGGCCGTCGCTGCCGACGGCGCGCAGAGCGAGAGTACTCGATTGAGGGCACCGTTGCGGGCTACCAGCGCCTGCTCACCTCGCTGGTCGCCAGATGACTCGCGACCGGGCCCGCCGTGCCCGGATACTCGTCCTCGTCGAGAACCTCTCAGTGCCGTTCGACCGGCGCGTGTGGCAGGAGAGTCGGGCACTCGTCGATGCCGGCCACGACGTGGTGGTCGTCTGCCCGCGAGGCGGGAAGCAGGACACCGAAGCGGAGGCCGTCATCGAGGGAGTGCGGATCCTGCGGTACCCGCTGCGCATCGCGACCGGCGGACCCGCCGGCTACGTCCGGGAGTACGGCCTCGCCATGTGGCACACTCTGCGTCTCGCATTGCGCGTGTGCCGGGAGGGACCGGTGGACGTCGTGCACGGCTGCAATCCCCCCGACCTGCTGTTTCTCGTCGCCCTCCCGCTCAAGCTGGGTGGGACACGCTTCGTCTTCGATCACCACGATCTGGTTCCCGAGCTGTTCCTGTCCCGGTTTCCTGGTCGGGGCGCCACGCTGCACCGAGTGGCGCGGCTGCTTGAGCGTCTGACGTTCGCCGCGGCCGACGGCGTGATCTCGACGAACGAGAGCTACCGGAACGTCGCGATCCAACGTGGACGGATGCGTCCCGAGCGGGTCGCCGTGGTACGCAGCGCGCCGGACCTGGCGCGGTTCGAGCGTCGGCACCCCGACGCGGAGCTGCGGCGCGGCAAACGCCACCTCGCCGCCTACCTCGGCGTGATGGGGCCCCAGGACGGCGTGGACTACGCGTTGCGCGCGCTGGCGCACCTGCACCACGACCTCGGCCGCGACGACTTGCACACGATCTTCATGGGCACCGGTGACGCCTTCGCCGATATGGTCGCGCTCGCCGGGCAACTCGGGATCTCAGAACACGTCGAGTTCACCGGCCGCGTCCCGGACGAGTTCGTGCAGCGGTGCCTCTCCACCGCCGACGTATGCCTGTCCCCGGATCCCAAGAACCCGCTCAACGACGTCTCGACGATGAACAAGGTCGTCGAGTACATGGCGATGGGCCGCCCGCTGGTGTCCTTCGACCTGGTGGAGGCGCGGGTCTCGGCGGCCGAGGCGGCCGTGTACGCCCCCGCCAACGACGAGCGCGCGTTCGCGCAGCTGGTCGACGAACTGCTCCGCGACCCGCAGCGCCGGGAGCGGATGGGCGAGCTCGGCCGGGCGCGGGTCGAGCAGGCGCTGTCCTGGGACGTCTCGCGCCGGGAGCTGATCTCCTTCTACGACGGACTTCTCGGGCGACAGGCGGCGAGGTAACCCATGCGATCACTCGTGACCGGCGGCGCCGGGTTCATCGGGTCCACCCTCGTGGACGCTCTCGTCGAGCGGGGGGACGAGGTCCTGGTCGTCGACGACCTGAGCCACGGCACCGTCACGAACCTCACGACGGCGCTCGACCGGGGCGCGCGCCTTGCCGAGATCGACGTGCGGGACGCGTCCGCGGTGTCCGCCGCGTTCGAGCGCTTCCGACCCGAACTGATCTTCCATCTCGCGGCACAGATCGACGTCCGCGTCTCGATGGACCGGCCCGCGCTCGACGCCGGCGTCAACGTGCTCGGTTCGATCAACGTGTTCGACGCGGCGCATGCCAGCGGAGCCCGGCGAGTGGTGAACACCTCGACCGGCGGCGCCATCTACGGGGAGGCGGACCTGGTCCCGACCCCGGAGACGGTCCCACCGGACCCGCTCTCGGCGTACGGGCTCAGCAAGCACACCGTCGAGCGGTACGCGAACTGGTTCCGCACGAGCCACGGCCTGGACGTGGTGACGGTGCGGTACGGCAACGTTTACGGGCCGCGCCAGGACCCGGCGGGCGACGCCGGCGTCATCGCGATCTTCTGCGAGCGCGCGCTCTCCGGCGCGACCCCGCTGGTGCACGGCGACGGGCTGCAGACCCGCGACTTCGTCTTCGTCGGCGACATCGCGGCAGCCAACCTCGCCGCGGCCGACGCCGCGGAGCTGCCGCACCGGGAGTACAACATCGGCACCGGCATCGAGGTCAGCGTGCTGGAACTGGTGGACGCGGTGGGCCGGGCCGCGGGCCGGGGTCCGGGCGAGTTCCGGGCCGAGCTGGCGCCGGCACGTCACGGTGAGGTGCGGCGCAGCTGTCTCGATGTCAGCCGCGCGCGCTGCGAGCTGCGACTGGCGCCGTCCCTGCCGCTGGCGGAGGGTATCGAGCGCACCCTCGCGTGGCTGCGCACCACGGTCTCCTAGTGTCCTGCATCTTAAGTTCGTTACCAAATAGTGACCATGTCTGATCACGGTGTTGCCGCTGGTCAGCATGGTTGCCTGGGATGATGTGGGCATGGCAGCAAGGGGCCGCCCGAAGG
>Ga0136617_10004995_pt1 | contig 11869 bp, 10 predicted proteins | sample AntDrymUQ3222106_2_FD_129672 | JGI IMG/M metagenome (GOLD analysis project Ga0136617, IMG submission 129672) | Polar desert sand microbial communities from Dry Valleys, Antarctica - metaG UQ322 (21.06) | ecosystem: Environmental > Terrestrial > Soil > Desert | place: Antarctica: Dry Valley...
CGCGCCGGCTACTCTGACCGGACGGCATGTCCGCCCGGGACCACAGGCGTTGAGCGACCGCGACCTCCCGGTTCTCGGCCAGCCCGTCACGGCCCCCCGAGAGCGCGCGGACGCGGTCCGCAACCGCGAGCGCGTCCTGGCCGCCGCCGCCGGCCTCTTCGCCCGACCGCGTGCCGGCGGCGTCACGATGGACGCGGTCGCCAAGGCGGCCGGCGTCGGCCGCGCGACCCTGTACCGGCGCTATCCCGACGTGGCGTCGATCGCGCTCGCGCTGCTCGACGAGCACGAGCGCGACCTGCAGGAACGGATCCTGCGCGGCGAGCCGCCACTGGGGCCGGGCGCGCCGCCGGCCGAGCGTCTCGCCGCCTTCTACGCGGCGATGGTCGACGTGCTCGAGCGCCACGCGCAGCTCGCGCTCGGCGCCGAGGTCGGGCGCTCGCGCTTCGCGCCGGGCTCCTACGACTTCTGGCACACCCACGTGCTCGTGCTGCTCGAGCAGTCGGGGACGCCGCAGCCCGCCGCGCTCGTCGACCTCCTCCTCGCCCCCCTCGCCCCCGAGGTGTACCTGCACCAGCGCGAGGACCTCGGCCTCCCCCCACGTGAGATCGCCGGCGCGCTCTCCCGCCTGGCTCACGCGCTCCTCGCCGCGGATCGCTAGGCGGCGGGGGCCTCAGGTCAAGCGTCGATGCAGAAGTGGCCGTGCCTGCGGTTGAAGCACACCAGCCCGACGATCGCGCCGTCATGGGCGACCACCGGGAGGCGCTCGGTCTGGCGCGCTTCGAGCAGCTCGACGGCACGCGCGACCGGGTCGCCCGGTGCGACCAGAGCGCCGTCATCCTCCGCCAGCGCGTCGAGCGGCTGGTCGTCCGCTGCGTCGTCGGGGAGCGACTCGCGCGTGATCGCGCCGAGGAAGACGTCGCCGCGGGCGACCAGCAGAAGCCGGACGCGCAGGTTCTCGAACGTCGCGCGCGCCTCCCCCACCGTCGTCTCGGGCGCGACGGTGCGCGGCGCGCGCAGCATCACGTCCTCCACGTGCGGTCCGGCGGATTGCAGCGGCACGTTGCGGGTCGGCATGCGTCCGGAGTCTAATGCCGCAGCGCGCCGCCGTGGCGAGTCAGGGACTCGACCCGGACGGCGGCGAGGTGGCGGCGGTACACGTCCGGGTCAAAGCCTCCGGCCAGTGGGGCGGCGACGGCTGCCGCCGAGAGCGCGGTGGCGTCGGCGAGCCGGTCGGGCCATGCGGTGCCCTCGACCAAACCGGCGGTGAGCGCCGCGACCGCGGCATCGCCGGCGCCGGTGGGATTGCCGGCCAGGGGCTCAGGCGGCGCCGCCCGCCAGCGTCCCTCCGGCGTCACGGCGAGCAGTCCGTCCGCACCCTGTGACACGACGACCGCGCCGGCGCCGGCGTCGCGCAGCCGCTCGGCCGACGCGACCGGGTCGGTGTCACCGGCCACCCGTGCGAGCTCGTCGCGGTTCGGTTTCACGAGCGCCGGCCGGCCCGCGATTCCGAGCCGCAGCGGATCGCCGTCCGCGTCGAGCACGGCCGGAACCCCAACGGCGCTCGCGCGCCGGGAGAGCTCGGCGTACGCGTCGGGCCGGACGCCGGGCGGGAGGCTGCCGGCAAGCACCACGGCACGCGCTCCCGCCAGCGCGTCGTCGTAGACGGCGAGGAAGGCCCGCCACTCACGCTCGGCGACGCTCGGTCCGGGCTCCCAGTAGCCGGTTGCGTCGCCGCGCGCTTCATCGACGACGGCGAGTGTGCGGCGCGTCTCGCCCCCGACCCGGCTGAGCGCGACGGGCAACCCGGCCCGCTCCAGGTCGATCCGGGCGGCGTCGCCCGTCGATCCGCCGAGCAGCCCGCACACCAGCGTCTCGTGATTGAGCGCGTGCAGGATGCGCGCGACGTTCACGCCCTTGCCGCCCGCACGCTGTGCGACCGCCGCGACGCGGTTCGCACTATGCGGCGCGACCTCCGCCACGTGGTAGGTGACGTCGAGCGCGAGGTTGAGCGTGACGGTGACGATCATCGAGCCGCCGCGACGGGGTTGCGGAGTGCGCCGATCCGCTCGATCTCGCAGACCACCTCGTCGCCCGGTGCGAGGTGGCGAGGCGGGGTCGCGAACTCGCCACAGCCCCACGGCGTTCCGGTGAGGATGACGTCGCCGGGCTCGAGCGTGAAGCTGCGCGAGCAGAACGCGATCAGCGCGGCGACGCCGAAGACCATCTCGCTCGTGCTCGAGTCCTGCACCGCCTCGCCGTTGACGAACGTGCGCAGCCGCAGCGCCTGTGGGTCGGCGATCTCGTCGGCGGTCACGACGACGGGGCCGAGGGGGCAGAAGGTGTCGAGGCTCTTGCCGCGGACCCACTGGACGTCGCCGAACTGCAGGTCGCGCGCCGATACGTCGTTGCCCACGGTGTAGCCGAAGACGTGGTCCAGCGCGGCAGCCTCGCTGACGTGGCGTGCGGGACGCCCGATCACGACCGCGAGCTCGACCTCCCAGTCGACGCGACGCGTGAGCTCCTCGTCGATCAGGATCGTGTCGCCCGGCCCGATCACGGAGGTCGTGAACTTCGAGAACACGAGCGGACTGGACGGAGGCTCCATGCCGGCCTCACGGACGTGGTCCATGTAGTTGAGGCCGATCGCGATCACCTTCCCCGGCCGAAGGGGCGCCGCCGGCGCGGCGCCGGGCGGTGCCGGGCGAGCACTGGCCGCCAGCGCGGCGAGCGCCTCGTGCTCGAGCGCGCACAACCCGCGCAGGTCGCCGACGTGGCCGTCGAGCGCGAGCAGCTCGCCGGCGCGCTCGAGCCCCGGGCGGAGCTCGGCGCCGTCTCGCAGGGTGCACAGTCTCATCCTGGAGCCCGTGGCGGTTCAGGCCGCACGACCGGCGAGCTCCGCCTGGGTCCGGGTCACGGCACCCTCGGCGGCCGAGCCCACCGCGTCGACGTACTTGGCGTACACGCGGCCCAGGTCGCCGCGCGGCGGCGGCGTCCAAGCCGCGAGCCGGCGCGCCAGCTCGGGCGGCTCGAGCGCGACCGAGAGCTCGCGGCGCTCGACGTCGATCGTGACCGCATCGCCGCTTCGGAGCGCCGCGATCGGGCCGCCGCGCGCCGCCTCCGGCGCCACGTGGCCGACCATCAGGCCGCGTGTGGCGCCGCTGAAGCGCCCGTCGGTGACCAGCGCGACGCTCGCCCCCAGCCCGCGACCGACGATGGCCGACGTCACGGCGAGCATCTCGCGCATGCCGGGCCCGCCGGCCGGGCCTTCGCCTCGGATCACGACCACATCGCCCGGCTCCACCCGGCCGGCCAGCACCGCGTCGAGCGCCGCCTGCTCGCCGTCGAACACGCGCGCCGGTCCCCGGTGGCCGCGCTGCTCGGCGCCGGCGAGCTTGACGATGCAGCCGTCCGGCGCAAGGTTCCCGCGCAGCACCGCGAGCGCGCCGCCGGGCTTGAACGGCGCCGCGCCGGGCGCGGCGACGACCCGGGGGTCGCGCGACGGAGAGGCCAGCTCGGCGAGTGTCGACCCGCACACGGTGGGCGCCTCGCCGTCGATCAGGCCTGCTCGGATCAGGGCCGCGGCGAGCGCCGGCGTGGACCCCGCGCGATGGAAGTCGGCGGCGAGGTACTCGCCGCCCGGCTTGAGCGTCGCGAGCACCGGAGTGCGCGCGCTGATCGCATCGAAGTCGCCGAGGTCGAGCTCAAGGCCGGCCTCGCGGGCGATCGCCAGCAGATGCAGGACCGCGTTCGTCGAGCCGCCGGTCGCCGCGACGGCCGCGATCGCGTTGTGCAGCGCGCGCGGCTGGAGCAGCGCGCGCGGGCGTACGTCGCGCCGCACCACGTCCACGGCCATCGCGCCGGCCTCGTGCGCCGCCCGCGGCTTCTCCCCATGCAGCGCCGGCGCGAGGCAGGCGCCGAACGGGGCGCCGAGCCCGAGGAAGTCCACGGCCACGGCCATCGTGTTCGCGGTGAATTGGCCGGCGCACGTCCCGGCGCCGGGACAGGCGCTGCGCTCGAGCTCGTCGAGCTCGTCCCGGGTCAGCTCGCCGGCGGCGTGCTCGCCCACCGCCTCCCAGACCTCCTGCACGCTGACGTCGCGATCGCGCCAGCGGCCGGCGAGCTTGGGGCCGCTCACGAGCACCAGGCCGGGGATGTCGAGCCGCGCGAGCGCCATGATCGCCGCCGGGACCGTCTTGTCGCAGCCGACGATGCAGACGAGGCCGTCGAACGGCTGCGCGGAGACCACGAGCTCGATCGAGTCGGCGATGACCTCGCGTGAGACCAGCGAGGCGCGCATGCCGGGAGTCCCCATCGTCAGGTTGTCCGAGACGGCGATGGTGTTGAACTCGAGCGGCAGCCCGCCGGCGGCTTCGACGCCGGCGGCGACACGGCCGGCGAGCGCGCGCTGCGTGAGGTTGCACGGCATCGTCTGGGTCCACGTGCTGGCGATGCCGATCACCGGCCCGGCCAGCCGCGCGGGCTCGATGCCCATCGCGCGGTAGTGCGAGCGCGCGGGAGCGCGCTCGGGTGCGTGGAGCAGGCGGTCGCGATCGTCCATCTCAGCTCTCCAGGACGACTGAGCGGTTGAGCCGTCGCGGCTGATCGGGGTCAAGGCCCTTGGCGTGCGCCGTCGCGACCGCGAGCCGGTGTACGGCGACGAGCTCGGCCAGCGGGTCCCACTCCGGTTCGCGCACGTCGGCGCCTGCCTCGCCGAGCAGGCGCCGCAGCTGATCCGGCAGGGGCGACAGGGCCCACACGAGCGTGCGCTCGTCGGCGAGCGCGATCGGTCCATGCTGGTACTCGCCGATCGCATAGGCCTCGGTGAACAGCTGCGCGGCCTCGCGACACTTCAGCGCCGCCTCGTGCGCTACGCCGAGCGTCCAGCCGGTCCCGAGGAACACCACGTGCTCGTGCGCGAGCGGCTCGACGGCGAGGCCGTCGGCCAGGGCCGCCTCCGCATCGGCGACCGCGCCGTCGAGCGGCTCGCCGAGCGAGCGTCGCAATACGGCCAGCGCGGTGGTCGCGAAGCGGGTCTGCACGACCGAGCGCTCGTCGGCGAACGGGAGCAGGAGCGCGGTGTCCACCGCGCGCGGGAGCGGCGAGTCCGGGTCCCCCACGATCGCCGTCATGGGCACACGGCCGGCGAAGCGCTCGCTCGCCCTCAGCAGGTCGGACGTCGTGCCCGAGCGGCTGAGGAACAGCACCGCGTCATACTCCTCGCGCTCGTCGAGCTCTGAGCCGATCACCGCGCGGGTGATGCCGCCGTCGAGCTGCCGGCGCCGGCGCGCGTAGGCGTCGAGCACGTGGTAGGAGGTGCCGCAGCCGAGCGCGAGCACCTTCGTCCCGGGCGCCGGCAGCTTCGCGTACTCGGTCGCGGGCAGGGCGAGCGCGCGCCGCCACACGGCGGGCTGGCTGGCGATCTCCGCGGACGTCGCGTCCGGGTGCGCGGGGCCGTCGACGGTGGTGGCGGCCGGCTTCGGCGCGAGCGGCTCGATCGTGGCCGCCACGCGCTCGGCCTCCTCGCGGTCGGGCTGGGCGGCGATCCCACCCGCGGCGCGCAGCGACAGCGTCGCCGCCGCGCAGCCCAGGCGCAGCGCGCCGGCGGTCCGGCAGCCCTCGAGCCACGCGACGAGGTAGCCGGCGTCGAACGTGTCACCGGCGCCCGTCGTGTCGACGAGCCTCCCGGCGGTCGGCGCCGGAACCCGCAGGATCTGGTCGCCGTCGTGCAGCAGCGCGCCGTCGGCGCCCAGCTTGACCACCGCCGTCGGCCCGGCGGCCGCGAGGCGCGCGGCCGCCCGCTCGACGTCGGCTTCGCCCGTGAGGCGACGCGCCTCCTCGGCGTTCGGTAGGAAGACGTCGATATGTGCCAGCACGTCCTCGAGCCGCCAGGCACCCGCCGGATCCCAGTTCGGGTCGAGCGACGTCGTGGCGCCCGCCTCGCGCGCCGCGCGGAGCAGCCGCTCGAGGCCGGGTCGCAGCGCGGTCTGCAGGAAGGGCGAGGCGACGTGGACGTGGCGCGCGGCGCGGAGGCTCTCCGGCGTCACGTCCTCCGCCCTCAGCGCGCCGATCACGCCCGGGAAGGTCAGCGTCGCGCGGTCGCCGTCCTCGCGCACGAGCACGATCGCGAGGCCGGTGCGGCCGTCCGCACGGCACAGCACCGCGGCGGTCCCGACGCCGCATGCCTCCAGCTCGGCGGAGACGAAGCGCCCGACCAGGTCGTCGGCCACGACGCCCGCGTACTCGACCTGCAGGCCGAGGCGCGCGGCGGCGCAGGCGGTGATCGCGCCCGACGCGCCGAGCACGAGGCTGGCGTCCGAGACGAGGCGCTCGGCCTGCCCGAAGGCGGGGACCACGTCGCCGCCACGCACGATCAGGTCGGCGTTGAGGTCGCCGACGACGAGCAGATCAACGGAGGTCATCGGACATGCACGCTCTCGTGGTCGGGGGAACACGGATACTGCGCCCGGCGGCCGCCGAGCTGGTGGGAAGGACATGGCAGGTGACGGTGCTCGCGCGCGGCGCGACCCACGACCCGCCGGGCCGGTTCGCGGCGCCGGTGGACGCCCGTGACGCGGAGGCGCTCGCGGCTGCGCTCGACGCCGCGATCGCCGCGCGCGGGCCGTTCGCGCTCGCGCTCGTGTACGCGCCGTTCGCCCCGGCTGCGGCGATGGTCGCGATCGCGGCGCGCGTGCCGGGCCGGCTCGTGCACGTGCTCACCAGCCGCTGGGGCGCGCCGGACTCCGATCGCCGGGTGCGCGACGTGTGGGCGCCGGATGGCGCCGGCGCGACGCAGCGGCTGACGCTCGGCTGGACGCGCGCGGGAGACGCCACGCGCTGGCACACGCCCGACGAGGTGAGCCGAGGCGTCCTCGACCTGGTCGAGGACGGCGCAGCGGAGGCGACACTCGGGGCGCTGCGCCCCTGGAGCGCGCGACCAGCGCCTTGACGGGCTGCGGCCATCACGGCGCTGACCGTACACGACGCACCGAAACGGATCAAACTCGAAGCGGTCTTGACACAGTTTGAGTGAGATTGGTACGTTCGGCGCGTTGACGGGTGAGGGCCGTCGACGATCGACCGGCGACGGGGAGGGAACGATGGAGCAGACTCGACGGCAGTTCCTCGCAGCAGCAGGAGCGGCAGGCGCTGCCGTCACGCTGGGCGCCTGCGGCGGCGGCGACGACTCCGGCGGAGGCGGCGGAGGCGGAGGCGGAGGCGGCGGCACGCTGTCGTTCGTGACCTGGGGCGCCCCCGTCGAGATCGCCGCCTTCAAGGCGATCATCGCGGACTTCGAGCGCCAGAACCGCGGCGCGCGCATCCGCCTTCAGGAGGTCCCCTTCGAGGGCGTGCGCCAGACCGTCGACGCCAGCCTCGAGGCCGAGCGCGGGCCCGACCTGTTCCGCGTCACCTACAACGACTTCGGCTTCTACGCGTCCCAGAACGCGCTGGTCGACCTCTCCGAGTACCTGCCGGCGGACTACGGAGACGCCTTCACCGAGGCGCTGTGGGCCGCCGTCCAGTTCGAGGGCAAGCCCTACGGCGTGCCGCATCACACCGACGTGTCGGCGCTGGTCTACAACAAGGAGCTGTTGCGCACGGCGGGCGTCACGGTGCCCGACAAGCTCGCGGATGCGTGGTCCTTCGAGGAGTTCATGGACGTCTCGCGCAAGGTTCGCGACGCGCAGACCGGCTCCCGCACAGCATTCGCGATGAACTGGCAGCTCGCCGGCGCGTTCCGGTGGCTGAACTGGCTCTACGCCGCCGGCGGCTCGCTCTACAACGCCGACGCGACGCAGGTCACGGTCGACAGCCCCGAGGCGCGCCGCACGCTCGACATGTTCAAGACCTGGTTCGACGAAGGACTCACACCGCGCAACAGCACCCCGAAGGGCGCCTACCCCAGCGAGCAGTTCCCGTCGCAGACCGTCGGCATCATCTCCGCGGGCGACTTCCTGCTCCCATCGCTCGAGGATGAGGTGAAGAAGTTCGAGTACGGCGCGACCTTCCTGCCACAGGACGCGAGCGCAGCCACCGACCTCGGCGGCAACACCGTCGTCGCCACGCGCGTGGGCAAGCAGCCCGAGCTGGCCGCGCAGTTCCTCGAGTTCCTGGCCTCGGAGCAGAGCATGAAGCGCTTCTGCGAGCAGACGAGCGTGCTGCCGACGCGGACGTCGCTCGTGGAGCGACAGCTCGAGTTCCAGGTGCGCCCCGACCTGATGCCGGTGTTCGTCGAGCAGGCCACCACGCTCACGCCCGAGTACGTGCGCGCGGTCACGCTGCCCGACTTCACGCAGGTCAACAACGTGTTCGTGGACGAGCTCGAGCGCTTCCTGGTCAACGACCAGAGCCCGGACGACACGCTGCGCAACATCGCGACGGCCGCCGACGAGGCGATCCAGGCCTGAGGAGGAAGCCGCGATGGCCGTCACCACGACCAGGCCGCGGTCCGCCGTGCCGCGGCGCCGGTGGGGCCGCGCGTCGCACCGCCAGGCGCTGACCGCGTACGCCCTGATCTCGCCCAACCTGCTCGTCTTCGGCGCGTTCATGTTCCTGCCGCTGATCCTGACGTTCGTGGTCAGCATGCAGGAGACGTCGGGGCTGGGCCCGGCGGAGTGGGTGGGACTCGGCAACTACTCCGAGCTGATCCGCGACTCGGTGTTCTGGCGCGCGCTGGCCAACACGGTCGGCTACGCGGCGATCGAGGTCCCGCTCGCGCTCGGCGCCGGACTGATGGTCGCGCTGCTGCTCAACCGGGCGATCTGGATGCGCAACCTCATGCGGACGGTCTACTACCTGCCCGTGGTGATCTCGGGCGTGGCCGCCGGGATCCTCGCCGGGTGGATCTTCAGCGAGAACATCGGCGTCGCGAACAAGGCGCTCGAGCTGGTCGGCATCGCGCCGGTCGCGTGGCGGTCGTCGGCGGCCGGCGCGATGGCCTCGGTGATCCTCACGAGCCTCTGGATCAACGTCGGCTTCAACATGGTCGTGTACCTCGCCGCGCTGCAGAACATCCCGCGCGAGTACTACGACGCGTCGGCGGTCGACGGCGCGACGTCCGTCCAGCAGTTCCGCCACATCACGTTGCCGAGCCTGAGCACGGCGACCGGGTTCCTGGCGATCTATGGCGTGATCACGGCCTTCCACGTCTTCGACCTGGTCTTCATCCTCACGAGCGGCGGCCCCGGCAATGCCACCGAGGTGCTGGGAACCTACGCATACGACCAGGCGTTCGACACGCGCGCACGCGGTTACGGCGCCGCGATCGGCGTGGTGCTCTACCTGATCCTCATGCTGGCGCTGACCGTCCAGTTCGCGTTCGCCCGCCGCCACCCCGAGGAGGCGTGATGGCCGTCGCCGCCGAGAAGCGCGCCGTCGCCGAGCCCGGGCGCACGAGCCCCCGCACGTTCGAGCTCGGCCCGAACGTGCGCTGGCTGCTCGCCGCCATAGGGGCGCTGGTGATGGCGTTCCCGCTCTACTGGATGCTCGTGACCGCGCTCGGCTCGACCGCGGACCTGCGGGCCGGCGACTACGGTCTGCTGCCCGGCCGTCTTCAGTGGGAGAACTTCCAGGCGATCTTCGATCGGCTGCCGTTCGGGCGCTGGTTCCTCAACTCGGTGATCATCGCCGTCGCCGGCGTCGTGCTCACCGTCACGATCAACCTGATCGCCGGCTACGCGTTCGCGAAGCTGCGCTTCCCCGGCCGCCGCATCCTGTTCATCCTGATCGTGAGCACGCTGATCATCCCCGTGCAGGTGATCATGGTCCCGCAGTTTCAGATCGTGGCCGACCTCGGCTGGGTGAACACCTACTGGGGCGTGGTCATCCCGCGCGCCGCGGAGGCGTTCGGGATCTTCTTCTGCGTGCAGTTCTTCCGCGGGATCCCCGACGATCTGATCGAGGCGGCACGGATCGACGGCGCCGGGGAGCTGACGATCCTGCGCAAGATCGTGCTGCCGCTCTCCAAGCCGCTGATCGCGGTGCTGGTCATCTTCACGTTCATGTGGCGCTGGAACGAGTTCGCGTGGCCGCTGATCGTGCTCAACGACTCCGACTCCTACACGCTGCCGATCGGCCTGCGGTTCCTGGACGGCCAGTACTCGACGGACTACTCGTTGCTGATGGCAGGATCGCTGCTGGCGGTGCTGCCGATGCTGGCGATCTTCATCTTCTTCCAGCGCTACTTCGTCGAGGGGCTCGTCCGCTCCGGGCTCAAGTGACCGTGCGCGTGCTCAGCACGATGAGGTTCGAGCCCGCCTGGCTCGAGGCGGTCGCCGCGGTCTCCGACCGGGTCGAGCTGCGCCAGATCGCGGCGGAGTCCTGCGACGAGCTGCCCGAGGACGCGTTGCGCGAGGTCGAGGTGCTCTACACGGGCTCGGCGTTCCCGCGCCGCGACCAGGCACCGGCACTGCGCTGGGTGCAGCTCGACACGTCGGGCGCGGACCACGTGCGCGGCACGCCCCTGTGGGGCTCGGACGTCGTCATCACGTCGATCGGCGGCATCTCCCCGCGGCCGATCGCCGAGTACGTGATCGCTGCGCTGCTCGCGCTGGCGCACCGGTTGCCGCGCGCCGCCGCCGGCCAGCGCGGGCACGAATGGCCGTCGACCGCGGAGCGCTGGGCGTGGTACCGGCCTGTCCACGTGCCCGGCTCGCGGATGGCGGTCGTCGGCTACGGCAGCCTCGGCCGCAGCGTCGCCCGGGCCGCGCGGGCGTTCGGCATCGACGTGACCGGCGTCCGGCGCGGCGGCAGCGCGCGCAGCTACGACGACGAGCCCGGGGGTATCGACGTCGTCACGGCCGAGCGGCTCGACGACGCGCTCGCGACCGCCGACTGGGTCGTGGTCTGCGTACCGCGGACGCCCGAGACCACGCATCTGATCGGCGCCGCCCAGTTCGCCAGCATGAAGCCGGGCGCACACCTGATCAACGTGGCCCGCGGCGGCGTGGTCAACGAGGACGCGATGCTCGCGGCGCTCGACTCCGGGCGCCTGGCGGGCGCCGTGCTCGACGTCTTCGACCAGGAGCCGCTGCCTCCCGGCTCACCGCTGTGGGAGCATCCCGGCGTCCTGGTGACCCCGCACATCTCCGGCCTCGCCTCCGATTACGAGCAGCAGGTGCGGCTGCTGTTCCGGGACAACCTCGCGCGCTACCTCGAGGGCCGCCCGCTGCGCAACGTGATCGACCGGACGCTGGGGTACTGATGCTCGGAGTCGATCGCCGCCGCGAGGTCTACGACTATGTCCGGGCGCACCGCTCGGCGAGCGTCGGGGAGCTCGCCCAGGCGCTCGCCGTAAGCCTGCAGACCGTGCGCCGGGACCTCGCGTCGCTCGAGGAGGGAGGGCTGGTGCAGCGGGTCCACGGCGGCGCCGTGGTGCACGACCGGCCTGAGCCCGAGGAGATCGAAGCGCTCAACCGAGCCGGCATCCGCCAGGAGCAGAAGCGGCGCATCGGCGCGGCCGCCGCCCGCCTCGTCGAGCCCGGCACGACGATCTTCCTCTCCGGCGGGACCACGACCGAGCACGTGGTGCCGTTCCTCGAGCACATCCGCGGGCTGACGGTCGTCACCAACGCGATCAACATCGCGCAGGCGCTGGCGCGCCACCCCGAGATCGAGGTGATCGTGCTGAGCGGCTACCTGCGCCACAGGGAGTTGACGCTGCTCGGCCGGCTCGTCGAGGAGGCGATCGGCCAGTTCAACATCGATCGGGCGCTCTACGGCTGCTTCGGTCTCGACCCGGAGGACGGGCTGACCGGCGCGTCGCTGGAGGAGGCCTCGACCGACCGAGCGATCATCGCCGCGGTCGACCGCCTCACGGTGCTTGCCGATCACTCGAAGTTCGCGCAGCGAGGGCCGGTCCGCATGGCCGAGC
>Ga0136617_10004996_pt1 | contig 11867 bp, 17 predicted proteins | sample AntDrymUQ3222106_2_FD_129672 | JGI IMG/M metagenome (GOLD analysis project Ga0136617, IMG submission 129672) | Polar desert sand microbial communities from Dry Valleys, Antarctica - metaG UQ322 (21.06) | ecosystem: Environmental > Terrestrial > Soil > Desert | place: Antarctica: Dry Valley...
CTCGTCGGCGTCCTGGTGGCCGGGCTCGTTGGGGTTGGCGTCGGGGCCCTGGTCGGGGCCGTCGTTGGCCTCCTCGGCGCCCTCGACCTCGGTGGCGTCGTCGACCTCGCCGTCGCCGTCGGACTGCTGCACGATCGGGGCCGGGTCGTTCGTAGTGGCCTGAGCGGTGACTGCGCCGCCGATGCCGAGTGCGGCCAGGATCGCGGCGGCGCCGGTGATCGCGGCGTTGCGCTTGAGGTTCTTCATGCTGTGGCTCCTCGGTTGTGGTCGCCGGTTGCGACCTCGTAGCTAGAGATTGCCGGGGGGCCACTGTGAGGAGGCTGAGGAATCCTGAGGATTCCCTCAGCACCTGCCGCGTCCCGACTGCTGCATGGCTAATGGGACAGCTCGAGGGAGTCGAAGAGCATGCCGGACTGGTCGATCGCGCGGAGCGTCAGACGGCCGCCCTCGGCGAGAAGATCGACGTAGTGGCGGGTCGAGGTGCTGACCTCGGTGAAGTCCTCATGTCCGGTGGGGCGGAGCGTGGTCGCGCCGCCGGAGACCACGTAGGTGACACCGTCGATCGGTTTGGATCGTTGGTAGTCGTGGTCGTGTCCGGCGAGAACGAGCGGGACCTCGTACTGCTCGAACAGCGGCACCCACTGTTGCTGGATCTCCTCGTCCGAGCCGTGAAAGCCGGCGGAGTAAGCCGGCTTGTGCATCGCGACGATGGTCCAGGCGGCATCGGTCGGTGAGGCGAGAGTTTCCTGTAGCCAGGTGGTCTGCGCGGGATTGTCGATCTGCTCGGTGTCCAGCACGAGAATACGGACGACACCGACCTGGTCGACGTACCAGGTCCGCTGGCGCCCGACCTCGGTCAGGATGGCGGACTGTTCGTCGCTCATGTAGTCGTGGTTGCCCAGCACCGGTACCAATTGGGCGCCGCTGCTGGTCACGGGGGCGAAGACGTCGGTGATCCTGCTCCGGGCCTGGTCCGCGTCGCCCTCGGGGTAGATCAGGTCGCCGAGTAGGACGAGCCCGTCGTAGCCACGTTGCTGACCTTGGTCAACCATGGTCTGGACGGTTGCCTCGATGGCGCTGCCCGGCCCGGTACCGGTGTCGCCCGCGATTGCGATGCGTGTGACGGTCGCTGCGGAAACCGCAGGGGGCGGGTTTGTGGGGAGTTCCGGGGCTGGCGTCGTGCCGCTCACGAGCCCGAGACCGAGCAAGGCGGCTGCACCGCATGCCGCGGCGGTCACAGCGCCGGTGAGACCAGTGATGGCTCGCTTGTTCACGTGAGTGGGCCTTTCACGGGGAGACGGCGTTCGGGGCACCGGCCACGGGTTGCCGGCTCAGCGTTGCTCATGACGGCGCAACTGGCCTTCAGCGTGCGCCTCGTGGGCTGTGGGGAGCCTGAGAAGGCGGCTCTCGCCGCGTCTTCACAGCGTGTCCTCAGTCGCCGCTCGCCAAGATGGGAGCTGGAAGGGAAGGCAGGTCGCCGGTGCGGGTACTGATGGTCGAGGACGAGATTCGTCTCGCCGAGACGGTGAGCCGAGGCCTGGTCGCTGAGGGCTTCGTCGTAGACCTCGTTCACGACGGGGCCGAGGGACTCCAGCAAGCGCAGTTGCGGGACTACGACGTGATCATTCTTGACATCATGCTGCCCTCGTTGAACGGGTACGACGTGTGCCGGGGGCTGCGCGAGGCGGACGTGTGGACCCCGGTGCTGATGTTGACGGCAAGGACGGGGAGTACGACCAGGTCGATGCCTTTGATCTCGGGGCAGACGACTACCTGACGAAACCGTTCTCCTTCGTCGTGCTCGTTGCCCGGCTCAGGGCCCTGGTACGACGTGGCGCACCTGAGCGTCCCACGGTCTTGAGGGTGGGCGACCTGACGCTCGACCCGGCGACGAGGGTGGTTCGGCGCGGTGAGACCGACATCGACCTGACTCCCCGTGAGTTCGGTTTGTTGCACTTCCTGATGCGCCATCCCGGGGAAGTCGTCTCGAAGTTGGAGATACTCCAGGGCGTGTGGGACCTGAACTACGAGGGTGACGAGAACGTCGTGGAGGTATACGTCGGCTACCTGCGCCGCAAGATCGATCAGCCCTTCGCCCGGCAGTCGATCCAGACCGTGCGTGGCGTTGGCTACCGGCTGTCCGGCGCTGGGAGCTGACAGCCGGATGCGAACGAGATTCCGTGGAGTCCGATGGCGGACAACAGCAGCGGCCACCTTGACCGTCGCAGTCTTCCTCGCCGTGGCCGCGCTGGCGTTCGCGTTCGCGCAACGAGCGCAGTTGAAAGACTCCATCACCGAGGCCGCCCAAGGGCAAGCCGCCGACATCGCCGCGCAAGTCGCCCAGGAAGGCGCCGGTGCGGACCTCGCCACCGGTGCAGGGGACCAGTCCCTGGTGCAGATCGTCGATGCATCCGGGAGCGTCCTCGCCGCCAGCCCTTCGGTGGAGGGAGAACCACCGGTGGTGGACGCCCGACCAGCACCGGGAGCCACCAGCATTATCCGATCAGGCGATCTGCCGATCGGTGAGGGTGAGGACTTCGTGGTGGTCGCCCGGGGAGTCTCGGGGCCTGACGGGCCCGTGGTGGTCCTGGTTGCGGAAAGCCTCGAGCTGGTGAGCCAGTCCACCGCGGTGGTGGTCAACCTGTTGCTGATCGGCTATCCCGTGGTCCTGCTGGGGGTCGCTTTGACCTCGTACTGGCTTGCGGGTCGGGCTCTCGCTCCGGTTGAGGCCATCCGTACCCGGGTCGCGAAGGTCCAGGGAACCTCGGAGCTGGATGCGCGGGTGCCCGTGCCTGACGGCGACGACGAAATCGCCCGGCTTGCCGTCACGATGAATGCGATGCTCGAGCGGCTGGAGAACGGCAGTGACCGACAACGCCGATTCGTCGGAGACGCCTCGCACGAGCTGCGCAGCCCACTGGCCACCATCCGAGCCGCCCATGAGATCGCGACTTTGCACCCCGACAGCCGTGACTGGACCGCGACCAGCCGCGACGTGCTCGCCGAGCTTGACCGGCTCGACCACCTGGTCGCGGACTTGCTCCTGCTGGCTCGCGTCGACGAGCACGGACTGAGTCGCCGAACAGTCGACGTCGACCTCGAGGATCTGCTCAACGACGAGGCGGCCCGACTCCGCAAACTCGGAGCGCTCACCGTGACAGTCGCCGCGCCGCCAGTGCGCATCCTGGGTGACCCCGTCCAACTGGCCCGAGCGCTGCGCAACCTGGCCGACAACGCCGCACGACACGCCGAGGGTCACATCGATCTCAGGCTGCAAGTGCTCGGCGGGAGGGTCAAAATCGAGTTCGAAGACGACGGGCCCGGCATCCCGGCGGCCGAGCGCGAACGAATCTTCGAACGATTCGTGCGTCTGGACGAGAGCCGCACCCGCGCCAGTGGTGGCACCGGCCTGGGGCTGGCGATCGCTCGTGAGATCAGCGCAGCACACGGCGGCAGCCTCTATGCAGAGGCCGGCGCGCGCGGGGCTCGCTTCGTGCTGATGCTCCCGTACTTTGAAAACGAACGCGACGCCGATGGCGAGTGACACCGGGCTGATGTAGGGCCTGATCAGATGGATCGAGGACCGCTCGCCCTCGTGCCGACGAGGGGATGCCGCATCGTCGGGAGCGACCTCCTGTTCGACGAAAAGCACGCGCGTCGGTGAATCGCTGACGTCCCTCCCGCGAGGCTCCTGAGCGGGCGACCTCGGACTCTGATGTCGACCGAACAGCGCGGACGGCCGGGGTGTGGACGCAAGTCGTGAGGTGCACAGCTGACCATGTGCTGTTATCCAGGCGATGTCCCGCCGAGAATGACTCCCTCGGACCGGATCGCGTCGGGGGGGGGCTCGAGTCACCGCCCGAAAATCTTGCTCAGGAAGCCGCCGCCGGTGCGCTCGGACTTGGGGTGACCGGGGCACCATTGGTCGGCGGGGACGCGGGCCCTGACCTGGTTGACGTGTTGGCCGCAGCCGGCCCAGGTGGTCTTGCCGCAGGTCTTGCATCGCGTTGGTCTGCACATGGTTGTTCTCCTTCGGGTGTGGCGTGGGGTGGTCAGTCGTGGGCAAAGGTGATGTGGGGCAGCACCCGCTTGAGCCCGGCCGGCGTGTACCAGGCCGCCTTGCCGGTGAGTCGTAGCAGCACCGGCAAAAGCACGAGGCGGACCAGCGTGGCGTCGAGCAGTACGGCGACGCCGAGCACGATGCCGACCACCTGGATGGCGGAGCTGGCGTTGCCGCCGAAGTGCTCACGGGCCAGCTCGCGGGCGGCGACGGACTCGGAGCCGTCGGCCTGCCAGCCGGCGCCGGAGAGGTTGTGCTCGACCTGCGGGGCGAAAGCTCCGAGGCCGATGATGAGCAGCAGCCACACTCCGGTGACGAGCTTGGCGTGGTCGGTGACCCAGATGCCGAGCCGGCCCAGTGGGCCGGTCCTGAAGCCGGGTGCGAGGTCGGGGTGGTCGGAGCGGGGGCGGGCGTGGCGGCGGGTGGCCGTCGACGTCATGGCGTGATCCGTTTCGTGTCGAAGTGAAGGGTTCGATGGATGAGCGGTTCAGATAAGCGCGGGGAGCGCTTGGGTGGCGGTGTAGAGAGCCACGCCGAGCACCAGGACCGTGAATGCGGTGGAAAGCCTGGAGTTGTCGATGTGATCGGCGAGCCGGGCACCGGCGAAGCCACCGATCGCCGAGGCAGCGGTGAGTGTGGCGACCAGGGTCCAGTCGGGTGTGGTTCCGACGCCAGCACGGACCGCGAGGGCAGCAGCGCTGGTCAAGGTGATGACAACCAGTGATGTGCCCGCGGCGTAAGTCATCGGGAGTGCGAGCGCGACCACGAGGGCCGGCACGACGAGGAAGCCGCCGCCGACACCGAGGAACCCGGTGAGCAGGCCTATGACGGTGGCGGTGATCAGGACCTTGACCGCACGGGGGCAGTCGCACATGAACCCCTCGCGGAAGGCGATGATCGGGTCGTCCAGCGTTGGCCGTGGCGGGCTCGAGCGATCTGGCTGGCTTTCGTCTCTGCGTAAAGGTTGCTGAGACTGACGTGCGTGGCGGAGCTGCCGGAATGCCATCAGTCCGCCGACGAGGAGCATCAGGGCGGCAAATGCGGCGAGCAGCACGGGGTCGGCCACGTGGGCCGAGGCCTTCGCTCCGGCGGCCGCGCCGCCGATTGCCACGATGCCGAAGGTGACGCCGCGGCCGAGCATCACGTTGCCTGCCCGGTGCGCGGTCACCGCGCCGATCAGTGAGGTGACACCGACGACGACCAGCGAGCCGGTGGTCGCCTGCCCGGCGTCCTGGCCCAGCAGGTAGACCAGGACCGGGACGGCGAGGATGGAGCCGCCGCCGCCGAGCGCGCCCAGGCTGAGCCCGATGAGCGCGCCGGCGACGATGGCGAGCAGCAAGGTCACGCTTCGGGGCCGACCAGGTGTAGGCCGACCCTCTCGGCGTTCTCGAAGCTGTCGTCGATGGCGACGAGACGACGACCGGCGGCGTCGAGGATCGAGGCGGCCACGCTGGCGCGGTAGCCGCTGGCGCAGTGCACCCACAACTCGCCCTCGGGGACCTCCTCGACGCGTCGGGGCAGTTCGTGGATAGGGATGTTGACTGCATCCTTGATCCGGGCCTTGTCGTGCTCGTCGGCGCGGCGTACGTCGAGGACGACTACCGGCCGGTGACGGCGGATCTGCTCGAGGTCGGCGAACGTGCCGGTCGGGAACGAGGCGAGTTCGTCCTCGGCCCAGTCTTCGGGCCCACCGGTGGCCCGGGCGGCGGGTCGGTCGATTCCGATCCTGACCAGCTCGCGCTGGGCCTCGGCGACGTCCTCGGCGGTCTCGCCGAGCAGGGTGATCGGGGTGCCCCAGGTGATCAGCCAGCCCAGGTAGGTGGCGAACGGTCCGTCGAGGCCGAAGTTGAGCGTGCCGGGGGCGTGGCCTGCGGCGAACGTGGTGCGGTTGCGGAGGTCGACAACCCACTCTCCGGCTTCGATGCGCCGGCGCAACTCGCCGGGATCTGCCTGTGAAGGCGGGGTGAGGTCGGGCTCGGACGGGCCGGACGCATTCGCGGGGCTCATGTGGGCGTAGTACGCCGGGAAGGCGCCGAGCCCGCCGAGGAGCTCCCCGACGTAGGTCTCCTCGTCCTGGGTGAGCACCGGGTTGGACTGCTTCTCCTGCCCGATCGTGGACTCGGTTGCGTCGGACTGTGTCGCGGCGCAGAACGAGCCGAAGCCGTGGGTGGGGAAGACCTCCGCCGCGTCGGGCAGAAGATCGGCCAGCTTGTGGGTCGAGGCGTGCTGGTGACGAACCAGAATGTCGGTGTGTTCCTCGCCGAGGAGGTCGGGACGGCCTGTCGCACCGAAGAGCAGCGAGCCACCGGAGAACACGCCCACGTCGGCGCCCCCGCCGTCGTCTCCGGCGAGGTCGCGCAGCGCGTAGGACAGGTGGGTGAACGTGTGCCCGGGCGTGGCCAGCGCGGTGACCTGCATGCGCGTGCCAATCTCGAGCACTTCGCCGTCGGCGACCGGCATCCGCTCGAATGAGACGTCGTCGGCACCGTTGACGACGTACGCCGCGCCGGTGGCGGCGGCCAGGGCGAACCCGCCGGTCACGTAGTCGTTGTGGATGTGGGTCTCCAGGACGTGGGTGAGCTGGACAGCCTGTTCGTCCAGGAGCGCGAGCACGCGGTCGATGTCACGCTGCGGGTCGACGACGAACGCGACCTCGCTGTCGTGAACCAGGTAGCTGCGGTCGCCCAGGGTCGGGGTCTCGATCGGGATCACGGTCAGGTCGCTCATCGGGTTGCTCCCGTCTCGTCGCCGGTCTCGACCGGAAGGCCGGAGCGGAGCCAGGCGCTGGTGCCACCGACGACGTTGACGGCGTCGATGCCCTGTGCGACCAGCATGTCGGCCATCGCCGCGCTGCGGTTGCCCGACGCGCAGACGAGGTAGACGGGGGAGGTGCGGTCGAGCTTGTCGACCCGGGAAGTCAGCCGACCCATGGGGATGCTGACGGCGCCGGGGACGTGGACCTCGACGAACTCGCTGGTCTCCCGTACGTCGATGACCGTCGCACCCTCGTCAAGGGCCGTGGCGAGCTGGTCGATGTCGATCTCACGCATGGGTGTCGGTGTCCTTCCTGGCTTATCGGACCGGTTTCGTGGAACCCCTGGGGGGGTTATGATCCGTACGTTAGCAGAACCCCCCGGGGGGTTATACAGTTGATGGAAGGCCGGGAGAAAGGCACCCCGGAACGAGGAAAGGCAGGGACCATGGCGGACTACACGCTCACGATCACCACCGAGCGCCCCTACGAGGAGACAGTGGCTGCCGTGCGCGAGCAGCTCGGCGAGGCAGGCTTCGGCGTGCTGACCGAGATCGACCTCAAGGCGACGCTCAAGACCAAGCTCGACGTCAACGTCGCGCCGCAGGTGATCCTCGGCGCCTGTCGACCGCAGCTCGCCCACCAGGCGCTGCAGGCAGAGCCGTCGATCGCGGCGCTGTTGCCCTGCAACGTCGTCGTCCGCGCCGTCGACGAGACCACGACGGTCGTGGAGGCCTTCGACCCGGCCGTCATGACGTCTTTCGTCGGCGAGGCTAGCGACGCGCTGCGCACCGTCTCCGAGGACGCCCGTGCTCGGCTCGTCACGGCGCTGTCGGCCGTGGCCGCCGGCGCTTCCACCCAGGGAGGGCAGGCCTGATGGACCTCGAGCCCGCCGACATCAAACCCATCATCACCCGCATGAAGCGCGCCAACGGCCACCTGGCCAGCGTGATCCGGATGATGGAGGAGGGGTCCTCCTGCGAGGACGTCCTCACCCAATTGGCCGCGGTCAACAAGGCGCTCTCGCGCGCTGGCTACGCGATAGTCGCAACCGGGCTGCAGCAGTGCTTGACCGAATCCGACGGAGACGGCCTCGACGGCGTCGACGTCAAGAAGATGGAAAAGCTGTTCCTGGCATTGGCCTGATAGTCCGGACCAAGACCGTGCCCAACGACATCGCCACTACGGAGTGGCCGAATCGGGACCACGGTTCGCGCAGGACCCGCGAGAGGGCGCGCTGCGAGCTGGCATGACCGCACCACGTTGACAGCTGCGGAGCCACGCGCAGGGTTAACTCAAGGCGGTCGAACGCGAGGAGCTCGCCGAGGCGTTGGAGGCTCGACATGAGCGATGAACACCTCGGCTCCAGGCTGGCCGCGTTGCTGCGCACCCTGAAGCCGAAGACCAAGGAGCCGGTCTCGACGAAGGTGCTCTTCGGCCTCAGCGTCACCGGCGCCACCCGCTACCTCAAGACCGTCGAGCACCCCGACCTCGCCAGCGAAGGCCCGCGAACCCCATGACCCTCCGGCCGTTACGAATGACTCGGCGAGCGCGGCGCAGTGCTCGGATAGATTCAGACCACGATGAGAGATGATCAGGCGAAACCGGGCCACCACACCGACGCAAGCCTGCTGCGTCGGATCGTCCTGACAGTCGCGATCTTGAACCTGTCGTACTTCTTCGTCGAGTTCAGCGTCGCCCTCGTTGCAGGCTCGGTTTCCCTGCTTGCAGACAGCGTCGACTTCCTGGAAGACACAGCGATCAACCTGCTGATCTTCATGGCCTTGGGTTGGCCACTGGCCAAACGGGCCGTGATGGGGAAGGCAATGGCCTTGGTCATCTTAGGCCCCGCAGCCGTCGCCGGCTGGATGGCGATCCAGCGATTCTCGGACCCCGTCGCACCCGACGTCGTTCCAGTCGTGCTGGTCTCCATAGGCGCGATCGCGATCAACGGGACGAGCGCCTGGCTGCTCGTCAGGGTGCGCCATCACGGAGGTTCGCTGAGCAGGGCGGCATTCCTGTCGGCCCAAAACGATGTCCTGGTCAACGTGGCCATCATCGCCATGGCCGTCATCACGCTCTGGACCGCGTCGGGTTGGCCCGACCTGATCCTGGGGTGCTTCATCATCCTCTTGGCGCTTCATGCCGCCTACGAGGTCTGGGAGGTCAGCGAAGAGGAGAGACTGGCCGCCAAGACACTCGCGGGCGAAGCGATCGACTGACTCAGCGTCAGCGAACGCAACCAACGGCCGATCCAGACGGCACAGCCGGTTCCTCGAACATGAACACCCACACGGGCCGCCAGCGCCGCACATGTGCAAGTTCGTCGAGAAACCGTCAGAAATGCCGCGAACAGTCATCGGGCGCCGTTCATGCGACCGGTGGTGTCGAAGAGCTCAAGCTCGGCAGGATGGAGTTGGTGCTGCACGACAAAGGACCAGCGCCATCAGCAGGGGCGGATCGAGCCGGGCTCCTGGCGAGGCCGCGGCGAGGTGACGTGCGGTCTCGACGAGGTCTTCAATCAACGCCGCGACCGGTGACCAGGAGGCGCCTGCGCCAGCACCGGTCGCGAGCAGGTACAGCGTGCCGCTGTTGGACAGCAAGGTCGCGGGGTCGAACTCTTCACCCGGCCCCGGCGAGACGGCGTCGAGGACGCGCGGGTCGGCCAGGCATGACAGGGCGAGAGAGACCCCCATCCAGATCGAGTCCCTGGTCCGCGGGTCGGAGTGGATCATCGACTCGAGTGAGTCGGCCCAGCCAGGTGCCGCGTGAGGATCACTGCTCAGGATGGCCACCGCGTCGGCGGCTGCCGACGGTGAGAGCGTCCAGGTGAGCACGAGCGACCACATCGCGGCATAAGCGCGCGGACAACGGGATTGTTATTCCGATTCAGCGGCGGACTGCGGCTGAGTTCCCGTGGCCGAGACGGAAGGTGGGGTTACCGGCATGACGGCCCACGCGGAGGACAGGCCATCGACGCTGAGAACTTGGCGGTCTCCGTTTTTAAGCTGGTCAAGTCCCAGAGCGGTCCAGTACTCGGAGTGTTGCTCACAGGGCAGCACGGCTGTGATCCATCCCCGGATAGGGGCGCGGCTTCGGTGGGCGCTGACTTGAAGGTAGCGGTGTCCGGAGTCATCGGCGCGCCACGCGACGATATTGGGCTCTGACAGAACGAGTGCCCAGGCCAGTACCTCCGACGGGCCATTACGGTGGCGGTGACGTCTCCAACGACGTCGAGCTCGCGGCTGATCCGGAGGAGGATCGCTAGTTCGCGGGCATCCTTGGCCGGGTACATCGCTGCTCCTTTCACGGGTTTCTAGATCTGGTCCCCAACGACACGTGGTTCGGGTGGGCTCGAGGTGTGGGAGAGCTCGGTCAGGGAGGCCGAGCTCTCCCACCAGTGGGTGGCAGGCGTGCCTTTCGGTCGTGAGCTTGCTACGGCCTTGCGGAGGCTGCGCTGCGACGGCGACGCTCTGGACGGCGCTCGTTCCGAGTGCGCATAGGTTCAGGCGTTGATCTTCTTCCGTTCGCCTCCGTCGTTGATTTCGACCTTGCGGGGCTTTGCCTTCTCTGCGATGGGGATCTTCAGGGTCAGCACTCCGGCGTCGTACTCGGCGGTAAGCCGATTGGAGTCGAGCGTGTCGCCCAAGAACAACTGTCGGCTGAACACGCCGTAGGAACGTTCGTCGACCACTCGTTCCGCGGCGTCGCCCACGGGTGGCCTGCGCTCGGCGTGCACTGTCAGCACGTTCTGCTCGACGGAGAGATCGATGGAGTCGGCCGAGACCCCTGGGAGGTCGAGGTGCACCAGGAAGGTGCCGTCCTCACGATAGGCGTCCATTGGCATCACGGTGGGGCGGGCCCGAGTCCCCAACACGGCCTCGGTGAGACGGTCGAAGTCCCGGAACGGGATCGGTGCGCATCAGCATGGTTCTTCCTCCTCACTCGATGGATCTGAGGACCGCAGGCTCTGAACCCATGATCATCAGATAATCTATCTTTCATACTTTAGATTTTCGCTCGCCTTGCGATAATGTCAAGAGGGAGCGAGAGAAATTTGGGGACTTGACCGCGGAAGGGAGGATCTGATGAACGACCAACTCGACGAAGCCCTGAACGTGCTGGGGATTCCCGCCGACAGCAGTCGCGAGACGGTGACCAGCGCCTACCGGCGGCTTGCCCGCGCAACACATCCCGACGTGTCACCCGACCCGGATGCAGCTGAGCGGTTCGCGACCGTCGCAGCCGCCTACCGCGTTGTGTCCGGAGTCCCCGCCCCCGAGCCTCACCTCCGGCTGCACCCTCGGGCGCACCCCGAGGACGGCCCGGCATCGACGTACTCGTTTCTGCGTTGGTCTACTTCCGCGGCGAATCTCTACGAACCCGCGGATTTCGCGGACGACCAGTCGATGCCGGCGGTCTCAGACCCCGCCGGTGGCTACCTCCTTGGGGTGCCGCTCGGGCCAGCTCGGTCGTGGCGGCGCCCGCCCATCGTGGCTGGGCCCGTGGTGGTCCGCAAAGTTCAACCCGATGCTGGAAGGAGGAGTCGTTGATGGTTGAACTGGGAGCCGACCGCGCTCTGTACTCGATCTCGGTGACCTCCGAGTTGACCGGCGTCAACCCGCAGATGCTGCGCATCTACGAACAGAAGGGGCTTCTGACGCCCTTTCGCACCCAGGGCGGGACCCGCCGGTACAGCGGTCAGGACGTCGCCATCATCGGGGAAATCACCACCCTGCTAGCGGCCGGGCTCAACCTGGCGGGGGTCGAGCACATCCTCCTGCTCCGGTCCGAAACACAACGACTCCAAGGTGAGCTGGACCGACTTCGCTCCGACACCCGACAGCCGCCCGAAGGTACCCAAGAGCCCCGTAGGCGACGAGGCGGGTGATCCCATGGGGTGAGTTCGCCATCGTCCGTGGCGCGGACATCCTGGCCTTTCACCGCCTTCCCCTGCTTACCCGCACCTGAAGTACATGACTGCAGGTGAGGTGCATGGTCAGGTGAGGCGGTTCAGTTTCTCCTCCAGGCTGGAGGCGACCCGGTCGGCCAGAA
>Ga0136617_10004997_pt1 | contig 11865 bp, 11 predicted proteins | sample AntDrymUQ3222106_2_FD_129672 | JGI IMG/M metagenome (GOLD analysis project Ga0136617, IMG submission 129672) | Polar desert sand microbial communities from Dry Valleys, Antarctica - metaG UQ322 (21.06) | ecosystem: Environmental > Terrestrial > Soil > Desert | place: Antarctica: Dry Valley...
ACCGCGGCGGGCCGGAGCGCTACCCCGCCATCGCTCGCGCCGCGGTGCTGGCGGAGCGGGCGGTAGCGCTCGACCCGGAACTGGCCGAAGCCCACCACGCGCTGTCGGACGCGCGTTCGATGGCGCAAGCTACGGACGATGACGTCATCGCCGAGCTGCGCACCGCACGGCGCCTCATGCCGGGCTCGGCGGAACTGCACATGGCCGCGGCTCACGCGCTGGGTCGGAGTGGCCGGCGGGAGGCGGCGCTCCGCCAGGCGCAGCGCGCTCTGGCACTCGATCCACTGTCAACCGGTCTCCGCCACAGCGCCATCGTCCTGGCCTTGGGAGCCAGGCAGTACGATCTGGCCTTCGAAGAGGCCCGTCGGGCCAGTGGGTTTGCGCCGGGCGACCCGGTGCCCGCCGTGCTGCAGGGGTACGCGCTGCTGCTGCGGGGAGAGCCGGCTCGGTGTGTCGAGCTCGACGTGGGGCCGTGGCCGGCGCTGAGGGCGATGTGTCTGCACGAGGTCGGCCGCACCGCGGAATCGAAGGCGCTGAGCGACTCGCTGGAGACGGAGCTTCTGGCGGGACGCTACCTCAGCACCCACCAGTATGCCGACATGGCCGCCTACCACGCCCGCCTGGGCGATGCGGGCCGCTCGCTCGAGTGGCTGCAGCGAACAGCGCGGCTATCGCCGACGATCAACTACTGGCAGCTCCACTCGGGCCTCTTCGATCGGGTGCAGAACGATCCCCGGTTCCGCACCGGGCTGAGCCGGCTGGAAGAGTACGTGCGCACCCGGGTGGCGGAGGAACGGCGAAAATTGGGCAGCCGGTTAGAATGAGCCGGCCGCTCTCGCGCGAGCTCAAGTGGGTGGTGCCCACGCCCGAGCTGCTGCGGGAGCTGGTTGCCGCTCCCCTCCCCCTGCGCCTGCGCTCGAGCTCGCCGGAGCGCACGTTTCACCGCGACATCTACTACGACACAGCGGACGGCGCGCTCTCCCGCAGCGGCGTCACCTGCCGGCTGCGTCAGGGCAGCGACGACCGGCGGATGCTGACGCTCACCCTGCCTTCGGCCCAGGAGCGGCTCCGCCACGACTCGGTGGTGACCGAGCTGGACCCCGCCGATTCACTGGCCGGCGAGAGCGAAGCGGCGCGCCGGCTGCGCGGCTTGGTCCAGCCCGCACAACTGGAGGCGCTGGCCCAGCTCCACACCGACCGAACCGTTCGGCTGACAAGTCGCGAGTGGCCATGGCACGGGCGGTTCGGCTTCTACTATGACATCGTCGCGGTGCGGCACCAGGGTCTGGTGCGAGGCTTTCAGGAGCTCAAGGCACGGCGGCTGCGGCCGGGCGCGCCCAGGCTGGAGGAGCTCGATGCAGCCCTGAGCCGGGAGCACGGCCTGCGCGCCGTACTGGAGAGCAAGCTGGCGCGCGCGCAGCGGATGTTCGCCGAGCTCGAGAGCGAGGCTCTGGCGCGGGCGGTGGGAGGGGGCCGCAGCGTGGCGCTCATCGCTCTGGAACAGGGAAGGATCGCCTTGCTCCAGTCGGGCTCAGAGCTCCGCCTGCCCAGCTCCGGGGGCAGGGGGGAGGCCGGCTGCCGGCACCTGCTGCGCGAGACGTTCGGGAGCGCGGTGGGAGATGTGACGCTGTTGGGAACGGCGCCCGGGCCTGGCACCCTCAGCGTTCAGGAGGTGTGGCTGGCCCGCCGATTGAGGCTCGGCGCAGAGCCCGTTGCCGGTGAGATCGTCTGGCTCCCGGTGGAGGAGATCACGGCCCGAGCCGGCAACCCGGGTCTCAACGATTCCGGCACCCTCGCGGCGCTGGCGGTGGCCACCCGGTCCGATCTCCTCGGCGAGCGGGAACCGTCGCCCGCGCCGGTGCGGCGTGCGGCCAGGCCTTCCAGTCCCCTCCCACCGGAGCCGGCCGATCCGACCCAGTTCCTCGATCCGGACTTGAGCATCGTGGAGTTCAACCTCCGGGTGCTGGCGATGGCAGAGGATCCGGAGACGCCGCTGCTCGAGCGACTCGAGTTCCTGGCCATCGTCGGCTCCAATCTCGACGAGTTCTTCATGGTGAACGTCTGCGCGCTGAAGCGCAGAGGCGGGTCCGGCGGAGGTCAGGCGCCAGGCAACCTCGAGGCCATCACCCTCCGGGTGCGGACGCTCCTGACCCGGCAGCGGCGCTGTCTGGAGCTCTGCCTGGAGGAGGTCAGCCGTCAAGGGCTCCGCATCCGCGGGTGGAGCCAGCTCGAGGCGGCCGACCGGGCGCTGCTGGAAGAACGTTTCCGCCGGGAGATCTTTCCGCTCCTGGCCCCGCGTGCGATCACGATGAGTCCGGGGTTTCCGGTGCCGGTGATTCCCCATCTGGCGCTCTGCATTGCGGTCATCCTGCAGGACGCGCAGACCGGGCCCTTTCACTTCGCTTACCTCAAGCTGCCCGAGCGGGTGCCCCGCTTCCTGCCGGTGGGCGACTCCAACGACCTCATCGCACTGGAAGAAGTAGTGCGAGCCAACCTGCAGCCGCTCTATCCCGAGCGTCAGATCGAGGCCGGCTACCTCTTCCGGGTGACCCGTGGCGGCGACCTCGAGCTGGCGGAAGAGGACTCGGGAAACCTGCTGCAGGCGATCGAGGAGGCGGTGCAGCAGCGTCCGTTCAACCCGATCGTGCGGGTGGAGGTCGAGCGGGACATGCCCCAGTCGTTTCGCGACCGGCTGCTTTGGGAGCTGCGCTTCGAGCGGGGTGCGGGAGCCGGTTCGGTCGGCGAGCTCGACATGTACGAGGTCGGTGGCATGCTGGAGCTGCGAGGCCTTCGCGAGCTGACCGGCGCGCCGCTGCCCGGAGCTCGCTATCCGCTGTTTCAGGGACGCGATCCGCTCCCGGTTGGAGCTCGCCTGTGGGATCTGCTGCGAGAGCGGGACTACCTGTTTCACCATCCGTACGACTCCTTCGCCGCGACCGTCGTGCGCTTCTTCGAGGAAGCCGCGGAAGATTCTGACGTGGCCGCCATCCGGGTCACACTGTATCGCGCGGGCGAACGGTCGCCCATCGTGGAGGCGCTGGCTCGCGCAGCCCGAGCGGGGAAAGAGGTGTCCATCTTCGTGGAGCTCAAAGCCCGCTTCGACGAGGCGCGCAACGCCCAGTGGGTGCGGCGTCTGGAAGAGGCAGGCGCCAACGTGGTGTACGGCGTGGTCGGCCTCAAGAATCACGCGAAGGTGGGTCTGGTACTGCGGCGCGAGGGAGAAGAGCTGCGGCGATATGCCCACGTCGCTACCGGCAACTACAATGCTTCCACCGCGCGGGTCTACACCGATCTCGGTCTGCTGTCCTCCGACCCCGAGCTGGGAGCGGACATACACGATCTCTTCAACGAGCTCACCGGCTCGAGTCTGCCGCCCAGTGGCAGGTACCGGAAGATCGCGGTAGCCCCGAGGTCGCTCCTGCCGTGGCTGCTGGCGTCTATCGAGGGGGAGATCGAACATGCCAAGGCCGGACGCCGGGGCCGGATCCGAGCCAAGCTCAACGGGCTGGCCGACACCGAAGTGGTCGAGGCGCTGTACCGCGCTTCGCGCGCCGGGGTCGAGGTGGAGCTGGTGGTGCGGGGGCTGTGCACCCTACGGCCCGGTGTGCCAGGGCTCTCGGAGCGGATCCGGATCGTCAGTCTGCTGGGACGTTTCCTGGAGCACGCCCGGATCTACCACTTCGGAAACGGTGGTGATGATCGTTACGCGATCGGCTCGGCTGACTGGCGGCTGCGCAACCTGCGGCGGCGGGTGGAGGTGGCGGTGCCGGTCACTCAGGCCGCGGCCCGCGAGCGCTTGAGCGGTATTCTAGACCGGGAGCTGAGCGATGCGCGGGCGTGGGAGCTGCACCGCGACGGGAGCTACGCGCGGAGGTGACAGAAGGGCTTGAGAACCTACTTCGCCCCACCCGTGGAACTCTCGCCAGAGCTTGAATTTACGGCACCAACATGCGATTCTTCCCGCCTATCGCGGAGAATGGGCATGATCAGGGTGACCGGAGTGCAGCCGGATTCGATCGGGGACCAGCTGGGGCTGCGGGTAGGAACCGAGCTCCTGTCGGTGGACGGGCGCGAGCTGGAAGACTTTCTCGACTGGGAATTCCTCACCGCCGAAGAGCGTTTTCTGCTGTACGTCCGCCAACCCGATGGCGAAGAGATCGAGTACGATATCGAGCGACCGCTGCACGAGGCGCTCGGCGTATCGCTCGAGCCGCCGCGCATCCGTCGTTGCGCCAACCGGTGCGACTTCTGCTTCGTGGACGGCCTCCCCGACGGCCTCCGCGACGTGCTCTACATCCGCGACGACGACTATCGCCTCTCCTTCCGCTACGGCAATTTCGCCACGCTCACCAACCTGAAACCGAAGGACGTGGCGCGGATCATCGAGTTCCGTCTCTCACCGCTCTACGTGTCGGTGCACGCGACCGATCCGGTGGTGCGGCGCTATCTGCTGCGGAACCCGACCGCCCCCGAGATCCTGCCGCAGCTCCGGCACTTCGCCGACCATGGTATCGAGTTCCACACCCAGGTCGTCATGTCTCCCGGCGTAAACGACGGCGACGTGCTTCGGGAAACGCTGGCCGATCTGTACGCCTTCGGCTCCGCCGTGATCGGCTGCTCGGTGGTTCCGGTGGGTCTCACCGAGTTCAGCAAGCATCACCTGGTGCGCGAGCCGACCGCGGAGGAATGCAGGGCGGCCCTCGAGCTGATTGATGACCGAGCGGCGATTTCCCGAGCGGAGCGAGGTGCGCACTGGGCCTACGGCGCGGACGAGCTCTACCTCCGCGCGGGAGTCGAGCTGCCGCCGGCCGAGATCTACGGTGGATTCGAGCAGGTGGAGAACGGGGTCGGCGCCGTTCGCTGGCTGCAGCGGCAAATCGAGGCCGGCGCGGACGAGCTTCAGGGGTGGGAGGGACGCCGGATCGGCGTCGTCACCGGAACCGCCATGAGCCGGCTGATGCCGATGGTGCTGGAGCCCCTCGCGGTGCATACCGGCGCGCGCTTCGAGCTCATTCCCGTGGTCAACACTCTCTTCGGCGCCTCGGTCACCACCGCCGGCTTGCTTCCGGGCGCCGCACTGCAGCAGGCGCTGGCGGGGCGGCACGAGCTCGACTTGGCGCTGCTTCCCGGCGAGTCGGTCAACGACAGCGGCCTCTTCATGGATGACATGAGCTTCGAGGTGCTCGCCGCCGCGGTGCCGATGGAGCTCCGCCTCTCCCGTGATTTCACCGACGCGCTACAGCTGCCGGTGCCGGCATGAGCAAGCCGACCGTCGCCATCGTAGGCCGGCCCAACGTGGGGAAGTCCACCCTCTTCAACCGAATTCTCGGCGGGCGCCCGGCGATCGTCTCGGATCAGCCGGGAACGACCCGCGACCGCCACTTCGGGGACGCCGAGTGGCAGGGCCGGAGGTTCTGGGTCGTGGACACCGGCGGGCTGGTGCCGGAGTCGGAGGATTCGATGGACCGCGCCATCCGGCAGCAGGTCGAGTTTGCCCTCGCCGAATCGGACGTCGTGGTGTTTCTGGTGGATGGCCGCGAGGGAGTGAGTCCGGTGGATCAAGCCATTGCCGAACGGCTCCGCAAGTCGGAGCGGCCGGTGATCCTCGCGGTAAACAAGCTCGACGACCTGGAGCGGAGCACGGCGCAGTACGCCTTCTACGAGCTGGGCTTCGGCGATCCGCACGGGGTGAGCGCCGCCATAGGGAAGGGCAGCGGCGATCTGCTCGACGCAGTCGTGGAGCGGCTTCCTCGCTTCGATCCTGTCGAAGCCGATGAGACCATCAATGTGGCGGTGGTCGGGCGGCCCAACGCGGGAAAGTCTTCCATCGTCAACCGGCTCCTGGGGGAAGAGCGTCATATGGTGGCGCCCGAAGCGGGCACCACCCGCGACGCCATAGACTCCCTCTTGCGATTTCGAGCAAAGAATCTCAACTTCATAGACACCGCAGGCTTACGGCGTCGAGCTAAAGTGGAAGATGATCTGGAGTTCTATTCCACTCTCCGCACCGAGCGGGCTATAGAGCGGGCCCAGGTGTGCGTGCTTGTGGTAGACGCGATCGTGGGGCTTCACAACCAGGATCTTCGGATCGCCACTTCCGCCTGGGAGAAGGGGTGCGGGCTGGTGGTGGTGGTCAACAAGTGGGACCTGGTCGAGGAGAAGGACGCCAACACCGCGCACCGGGGCCAGGAAGAGCTGATCGAGAAGGCGCCATTCCTGCGCTATGTGCCGTTCCTGTACGTGTCGGCACTGACGGGCCAGCGGGTGCGTAAAGTCCTCGACCTCATCCTCGAGGTGGCCGAGGAGCGGGAGCAGCGAGTTCCCACCGCGGAGGTCAACAAGGTGCTTGCGTCGCTCTTGGAGAGAAACGCTCCGCCACAGAAGCCGGGGGAGGAAGTGAAGCTGCTCTATGCCTCTCAAATCGGAACGGCGCCGCCCACCTTTGCCATCGTGAGCAACCGGCCGGACGACGTGCCCGAGTCGTATCAACGATATCTGAGCCACGGCTTTCGTTCGGCATGGCCGTTCACCGGTTCTCCGCTTCGCCTCAAGTTCACCAGCCGCGGATCTCGCCGGTGACGGCGGCGCTGCCCTGGCTGCTCGGGTCCTATCTCATCGGGGCGATTCCGACCAGCTACCTCGCGGGCAGAGTATTCCGCGGCATTGATCTCCGGGAGCAGGGCAGCAAGAACCTCGGCGCCACCAATCTGTACCGAGTGCTCGGCTGGCGGTTCGCCGTCCCGGTAGCGTTGTTCGACATCGCCAAGGGAGCGATACCGGTGCTGGTGTTGGCCCCGCGGGTATCGCCCTCGCAGCTCTTTGCGCTCACCTGCGGAATCGCCGCGGTGCTGGGACATGTCTTCTCCGTCTTCGTGCGCTTCAGGGGAGGGAAAGGCGTCGCAACCGCGGCGGGGGTGATGCTGGGTCTCACGCCGGCGGCGATCGGCGTTGCGGCTGCGGTGTGGCTCGCGCTGGTCTATCTCACCGGGTACGTCTCGGTGGGCAGCATCGTGGCGGCCGCGGTCTTTCCGGTCGCCGTGGTGCTGCTCGAGCATCCCGACCGGCCCGAGATACTGTGGCTCGACGTGGCCGTCGCCGCCGGGATCATCTGGCTCCACCGAGCCAACATCCGGCGTCTGCTCAACGGTACCGAAAACCGCTTCGGCCACCGGGCTGCGCCGACGGCGCGTCCGTGAGACGGATCGCCGTACTCGGCGCGGGGAGCTGGGGCACTACGCTGGCCAACCTGCTGGCGGCCAAGGGAGCGCAGGTTCGTCTCTGGGCTTTCGAGCCGGAAGTGGTCGCGGCCATCAACCAGACCCACGAGAACACCGCGTTCCTGCCGGGCGTCGCGCTCGCGCCGGAGCTACGAGCGGTCACCGACCCGGGCGAGGCGGTGGCCGGGGCAGAGGTCATCGTGTCGGCGCCGCCGAGCCACGCCGCACGCGCGGTGATGCAGCGGGTGTGCGGTGCGGTGCCGGCGGGCACGCTGGTGGTGAGCGCCACCAAAGGGATCGAGACCGACACGCTCGCGCTGATGTCGCAGGTGGTAGCCCAGTGCCTGCCCCAGGCCCGTTTCGCGGCGCTCTCGGGCCCCAGCTTCGCGCTCGAAGTGTGTCAGGGCCAGCCGACCGCGATTGTCGCCGCCGCCGCTGCCGCGGACACGGCCCGCGAGGCGCAGGAGATCTTCGCCACCCGAAGCTTTCGGGTTTATACCAGCCAGGACGTGGTCGGAGTGGAGCTGGGGGGCGCGCTCAAGAATGTGATCGCCATCGCCGCGGGGATTCTCGAGGGCCTGGGGCTGGGGCACAACCCGCGAGCGGCGCTGATCACCCGCGGCCTGGCGGAGATCACCCGGCTGGGGACCGCCCTGGGCGCCGACCCGCTCACCTTTGCCGGGCTGGCCGGCATGGGCGACCTGGTGCTGACAGCTACCGGCAGCCTCAGTCGCAACCGCGCACTCGGCATGGCGCTGGGGCGGGGCGAAACGTTCGAGCGCTACCAGGGGGCGCACCGGAGCGTTGCCGAAGGGGCCAACGCCTCGCGCGCCGGCGCCGCGCTCGCGGCGCGCAACGGAGTCGAGCTCCCCGTCACCCAGAAGGTCTGCGAAGTCCTCTTCAGCGGGAAAGCGCCGCGAGACGCGGTGGCCGAGCTGATGGGACGCGAACTCAAGTCGGAGCAGTGGAGATGACCACCACCCGGCCGGTCCAGGAGTTTTATTCCATCGGCGAGGTCTGCGCGTTGACTGGCCTCAAGCCCCATGTGCTTCGCTACTGGGAGAGTCAGTTCCGCTTTCTCAACCCGGCCAAGAACCGGTCGGGCAACCGGGTCTACAAGAGCCGCGAGGTGGAGCTCATCATGCTGGTCAGGCACCTGCTCTACACCGAGAAGTTCACCCTCGACGGCGCCCGCCAGCGGATGGACCAGTATCGCCGCACCGGCGAGCTGCGCACCTCGGCGCGGCGGGCCTTCGAGGCGGAGATGGCGGCGGAGCTGCGGGCGACGATCGAAGAGGTGGTGGGAATTTTGGAAGGGACAAGGGACCAGGAGAAAGTGACGAGGGACCAGTGACAAGGCCGCGTGCTCCTTGCCACTTTCTCCTTGTCACTTTCTCCTGGTCCCTTAGAATACCCCCATGAACATCCTGGTGAGCAACGACGACGGCATACTGGCCCCTGGCCTGGCGCTGTTGGTCGAGGTGTGCCGGGAGGTCGGCAACGTCACCGTGGTGGCGCCTGACCGCGAGCAGAGCGGGACGTCCCACTCGCTGACCTTGCACCGGCCGCTGCGGCCGGCACGGCGCCCCGACGGGGCCTGGCAGATAGATGGGACGCCGACCGACTGCGTCATGTTGGCGATCCAGGCGCTGATGCCGGAGCGGCCCGCCTTCGTGTTCTCCGGCGTCAACCACGGGCCCAACATGGGCGAAGATGTGCTCTACTCGGGCACGGTTGCCGCCGCGATGGAGGCGGTGACGCTGGGTGTGCCCGGCATCGGTATCTCCTTCTCAGGCAACCAGCCGGAAACCATGGCGACCTACCGGGAGCTGCTGATCCAACTGGTGCAGCAGATCACCGGCGTGCCCGACTTTCCGGAGCAGACCCTGCTCAACATCAATCTGCCCAAGATTCCGGCCTCCGAGGTGCGTGGCATCAAGGTCACCAAGCTGGGCAGCCGCTTCTTCTCCGAGTCGCTGACCCGGATGAAGGACCCCTGGGGCCGCGAGATCTACTGGATCGGCGGCGGGACGATCACCTGGACCGGAACGGAGAACTCCGATCACCTGGCGGTGGCGGAGGGATTCATCTCGGTGACACCGCTCCACATGGATCTGACCAATTACTCTCTCCTCGAGACGGTCAAGGGATGGTCGCTGGAGGGATAGGGGAGGGGGACGGGTACGGCGGCTATCGCGCCCAGCTGGTGGAGACGCTGCAGGCCAAGGGGATCCGCGACCTCGCGGTGCTGCGCGCGGTGCGAATGGTTCCGCGGCATCTCTTCGTGCCGGCGAGTGTACGCCACCGCGCCTACGACGACGTCGCGCTGCCCATCGGGAGCGGCCAGACGATCTCCCAGCCCTGGGTGCAGGCACGCTACCTGGAATTGGTCGGTCTCACCGGGCGCGAGCGGGTGCTGGAGATTGGCACCGGCTCGGGCTACCAGACCGCGCTTCTCGCGCTTCTGTGCGACAGCGTCTTCAGCGTAGAGCGGATCCCGGGGCTGGCCCAGAGCGCGCGGGCGGCGCTCGCAGCGGCCGGGATCCGAAACGTCACCGTTCTGGTAGGTGACGGCACCCTGGGATGGCGCCCGTTCGCGCCCTACGACGCCGTCCTGGTCGCGGCGGCGTCACCGGAAATTCCGCTGCCGCTGGTGGACCAGCTCGCACCCGAGGGGCGGATGGTCATCCCCCTCGGCGACCGGAACGCCCAGGTGCTCACCCTGGTACAGCGGCAGGGAGAAGGCGTCCGCACCAGTACCGTCGCGGACGTGCGGTTCGTGCCGCTGCTGGGGGAGTTTGGCTTTCGGCCGGGGTGAGAGGGTGTAGCCGCCGAAATCAGTCAGCTTCATCCCGAGCGGAGCGAGGGACCTGACACGCTGATTCGATGAGCAGAGTAGGTCCCTCGCTCCGCTCGGGATGAAGTAGGGTGGGATGAGGCCGAAGCTGGATTAGAGCAGTGCTCGAGTGACCCATTCGCTTTTGAGCCCGTTCTCCGGAGATCACATGGATCTGCTGCGCGGCATCGTGGACCTGTTCCTTCATCTGGACCAGCATCTCAGCCGAATCATTTCGGATTACGGCACCTGGACCCATCTGATCCTTTTCGTGATCGTGTTCTGCGAGACGGGGCTGGTGGTGACCCCGTTTCTGCCGGGCGATTCGCTGCTCTTCGCGGCGGGGACGTTTGCGGCCCTCGGTGCGCTCGACGTGAGGCTGGTGGTCTTTCTGCTGATCATCGCGGCGATCATCGGTGACACCGTCAACTACTGGGTCGGCGCCTACATCGGTCCGCGCGCCTTCCGGGGAGACGTGCGCTTCCTGCGGAAAGACTATCTCGATCGCACCCATGCCTTCTACGAGAAGCACGGGGGCAAGACGATCATTCTGGCGCGGTTTGTCCCCATCATTCGCACCTTCGCGCCCTTCGTCGCGGGCGTAGGCGCGATGTCCTACCCCAAGTTCATCACCTACAATGTGGTGGGCGCGGTGCTCTGGGTGGGGCTGTTCGTGCTGGGCGGGTACTACTTCGGCAACATTCCGGTGGTGCGGCGCAACTTCACCCTGGTGATCCTGGTCATCATCGCCATCTCGGTGCTGCCGGTGCTGCTGGAGGCGGTGCGCGCGCGGCGGAGTCGGCCGGCGTGAGCACGCAATTTCTGGTCAGCGGAGTAGTTCAGGGCGTTGGGTTCCGCTGGTTCGTGGCGCGACATGCCCGCGCGCTCGGCCTCACCGGCTTCGCGCGGAATCTTCCGGACGGCCGGGTGGAGGTCTGCGCCGCGGGACCAACCCAGGAGTCAATTACCCGGCTCGAAGGACTCCTGCGGAGCGGCCCCGCCAACTCCCGCGTCGAGCGGGTGGAGCGTCACGACCTTGAGGATACGCCACTCTCCGGCCGGAGCTTCGACATCCGATGACGGCAGACAACCAGCTCACCCGGCAGGTGCTGGAGACTCTTCGACCCATTCCCGATCATCCCAAACCGGGAATCATCTTCCAGGACATCACACCTGTACTGGGAGACGGGGCTCTGCTGCGCGGAGTGATCGCCGCCATGGCCGAGCCGTTTCAAGGGAAGGGGGTGACCCACGTGCTCGGCATCGAGGCCCGCGGCTTCATCCTCGGCGGGGCGGTGGCCGCGCGTCTGGGGGCGGGATTTGTCCCAGCGCGAAAGCCCGGGAAGCTGCCCTGGGAGCGGGTGCGTGAGTCGTACGATCTGGAGTACGGAAGCGACTGTCTGGAATGCCACCGGGACGCGCTCGGCGGGAAGAGCCGGGTGCTCATCGTGGATGATGTGCTGGCCACGGGTGGCACCGCCCGCGCCGCGGGCCAGTTGGCGCGGGGGCTCGGCGCCGAGGTGGTGGGGTGGAGCTTCCTTCTGGAGATCGGCGCCTTGGAAGGCCAGGGACGGCTGCAGGGCGCGATCAGCCACATCGTGGCGCGTTGCTAGGGCCGGCGAGTAACCGGGCACTGGCCGCAAACGTTTGCCTCGACCTGGCGGTACTACCCCAATGGGCGCTCCGGGAGGGGTTGCCTAGAGCGGGACGCCGGAGGCACATTGGCCGGTTGCGCCCCCGTAGCTCAGATGGATAGAGCAGCAGTTTCCTAAACTGTTGGCCGCGTGTTCGAGTCACGCCGGGGGCACTCCC
>Ga0136617_10004998_pt1 | contig 11864 bp, 14 predicted proteins | sample AntDrymUQ3222106_2_FD_129672 | JGI IMG/M metagenome (GOLD analysis project Ga0136617, IMG submission 129672) | Polar desert sand microbial communities from Dry Valleys, Antarctica - metaG UQ322 (21.06) | ecosystem: Environmental > Terrestrial > Soil > Desert | place: Antarctica: Dry Valley...
TAAAACGACAGTTATCGCGTTATTGTTGGTGTTCGGCATCGGCTTTATTATTATTTGGGCGTTTGTTGCAAATTCCAAATCTCGTCGCGGCACAACTCCGACTAAGCCGACATCATATAAAACTCCGACAACTACGCCAACGCCGAAAAAAGATTATCAAGTCTTACTCGAATTCGGCGGCAAAGGCACAAGCGCGGGTTTGTTTGAAAACCCAACCGAAATTGCCGTCGGCGCAGCCGGACAAATTTATGTCGCGGACAAAACTTTGCGCGTTCAGCATTTTGACAAAGCGGGCAAATTCGTCAATCTTTGGAATGTCGGCGGCAAAAAAAACGAAACGATTGACAAACTCGCCGACGACGCGGACAGTAATGTTTATGTGCTTATCGGCGGTGAAATTGTCGTCTATGTCGGCAAAACGGGCGAGCAAAAATATGTTTTGTCAGACAAGCATTATATTTACGATTTTGTCTTGCGCGATGACGGCGGAATGATGTTGGCAACCGAAAACGACGGGCGCGACGAGATTGTGCAAACCAATAAAGCCAGAAAAATTGTCCGCCGTTTTGCCGCAATCCACAGCCGCGCCGCCGAAACAGACATTCCGCCGCAAGCCGTCAGACTTGCGATTGGCGGCAAAGGCGATATTTTCGCCGTCTATGCGCTCGGCGATGTTTATGGAACTTTCAATTATGACAAAGAAGATTTGATGACTTTTCACTTTACGGCAAACGGCAAATTCCTCAACAAATTTGCCGCCGAACTAAATCCGGGCGCGATTCTGGTTGACAACCAAAGTCGTATTTATCTCTTGAACGACAATATGCTGGGCGATGGTAAAATCCGTGTCTTTTCAAACACCGGCAGCGAAATTAAAAGCATCAGTTTTGACCGCTTCGAGTCAATTGAAACAATGACGCTCGACCGGCAAAACAATATTTTTGTCATTAGCGGCGAAACAATCCGCAAGTTAAAGGCGATTGATTTTTGAGATAAGGAGTTTTTGAGATGAAAAATTCAGCTATATTTTGTTTGGTATTTTCAATCTTGCTTTGCGTCGGCTTGGCTTGCAAAAACAATCCGTTGACGAAATTTACCAAGCAATACAGATGCGAAATCGCGGGCGAATCGGAGCCGCAAACGTCGGAAGAATATGGAAAAAGAGCCGCAAAACATCTGGCAGATAATGGTTATTCCGCCGAATTTGACGAATGCGCTTTCGGTGCGGCTTCGGAAGCGGTGCGGCTTGACCCGAAAAACCCGGACGCGCTTGCCTTGCGCGGCTTTTTATACAAAGCACGCGCCGCCGATTACCGCGAAAATAGTGCCAAAGATTGGCGGACAAGCCTCGAACTAGCTTTGGATGATTTGAATGAAGCGATTAGATTAGCTCCCGACCGTGCTAATTTTTACGAAATCAGAATCTCGATTTATGATGAAGGCGGCTTTCTCGATCAGAGCAACAAAAAGATTTTGGAAGACTTGACGAAAGCCATCGAACTTTCTTCTCCCGGAAAATCTTTGACATCTTTATACATCCAACGCGGCGATTATTATACCTTTTACGAGAATTATGAGAACGCCGTCAAAGATTACACCGAAGCAATTAAACTCGAGCCGAAAGACGCAGAACTTTATTCAAAACGCTCTCAGGCTTACCAAAAGCTCGGCAAACAAGATTTATCTACCGCAGACGATATGAAAGTCTTTCAATTAAAAGATGAGCAGGAAGCCAAAGAAGACAAAAACAATTCTTCAGATAAACCGATAAACAATTCTTCAAATAATCAAAAAATACCGAAAACTATTTCCGGCGGAGTTCTAAACGGAAAAGCCGTCAGTTTGCCAAAGCCGGCATATCCGGCGGCGGCAAAAGCCGTCAAAGCAAGCGGTGCGGTCAATGTGCAGGTTACGGTTGACGAAAAAGGCGATGTAATTTTAGCAAGCGCAGTTTCAGGTCATCCGCTTCTTCGACAAGCGGCGGAACAAGCGGCGCGAAGTGCGAAATTTGCGCCGACTTTGTTGAGCGGAAAACCCGTTAGAGTACGGGCGTAATTGTCTATAATTTCGGTCCCCAATAAAAATTCAAGGTAAAAATTTTATGGGACATATTTTTTTCTTTCTATATTTGATGATTTTCAACCTAATCGTTCCGGCACAGGATACGGTTGTCCCAATACTATACAGCGAGACTTTGCTGGGTGGGGCGCAAAACGGCAAATGGATAACCGCGGAAAAAACTGACGCGCAACTCAAAAACAAAACCGAATTTAAAATACTCAGTTTTAACGGGTTCAAGAAAGGCTCAATTTTCGGAACTAAAGAAGATGACAGAGGGGTTTGCACGGAAAATCCAAGGTTAACTTTTGAAGAACCTGAAGCAAATGTTAGCGATGCACCGCCGTTTGCAATCGGAGCAAACGCCAAATGGAATCCCGTTCCGCGCCTTCCGCAAGCCATCGGTTTGACGGACAAAACTTACACCAAAATAGTTGCCGACTTTCTCAAAACCAAAGGTCTCGCCAAAACCAAAATTAAAATTACCCAAGCCTTTCGGATTGACCTCGAAGGCGACGGGCAAAACGAAATTATTATCGCGGGAAATTATTACAAAAAAGGAGGGGGCGAAACACAAAACGCGGGCGATTATTCGTTCATTTTGTTGAGAAGAACGGTTAAAGGAAAACCGCAGAATGTTTTAATTGAGGGAGATTTTTTCACCTCCAAACTTTTGGACAGCGGTGATTTCAACCCGCCGAACAAGCGTGAAATTACCGCGATTGCCGACCTTAACGGCGATAGCAAAATGGAAATTGTTCTGGCTGATTTCGGTTACGAAGCTCACAGCTACACAATTTTAGAAATGAAAAACGGCAAACCCGTAAAGGTTTTGGAATCGGAATGTTCTGTTTGAACTCGACAAATAAGTCTGATGGTAAATTCGCTAAAAATCAAACACTAAAATTTTCCGTTCGTTTTCGGTGATTGATTTCAACATTAAAAAAGATGCTTGGTCAAAATTTATTTTGTATCAAGAATAATTCAGATTTGTGAAGACTATCGGAAACAGAATAATGGGATCGCGTGATTAAGAAAAGGATATTTATGAAGAAAGGAATAGGAGTTGTTATCGGTATTGTTATCGGTGTAGTCATGACAGTCATTTTGATAATTGGATTGCTTGTCGGCGGATGGTTTTATATCGAACACAAATCAAAAGAAACAACCCAAAACCAAGAGCAAAAGAAAACTGAAAAATCTAGTGAGAACAAACCGAACAGCACGCCGTCTGACAAAATTTCGGAAAAGGCAGGTGTAACGCTGGCAAATTTTAATAAAATTTCGACCGGAATGACATATGAGAAAGTGGTTGAAATTTTGGGTAGTAATGGCAAAGTGATGCTCGAAAAAGAAATTGGCGGCACTAAAAACATTGTATATATGTGGGAAAGTGAACGCTTTACAAATATAACCGCAATGTTTGTGGACGGAAAGCTGGACAGCAAAAATCAGATTGGTTTGAAGTAGAAATTAAATAATTTAATCAAATAAAAAACCATTTTTGCAGTCGCCTTTTTTTGTTTTGTTTTCGGGTAAGCGGGACTCGTGCAGAAACTGAAAAACCCAATGCGGCTAGTGATTGATTTCAAACATTAGCGATAAAAACGGCAAATGATGAAGTAGAAATTACGGCATTGCCGGATTATCAAACAAAAGGATATTTATGAAAATAGGAACAGAAATTGTTATCGGTATTGTTATCGGTGTAGTCATGACAATCGGATTGGTTGTTGGCGGATGGTTTGGATTAATTTTCTTACTTGACCAAGGATATAAAAAAAATAACCAAAAAATAGAGCAAGCGAAAGTTGAGGGACGAGAATTTGGAAAAACAACCGACCAGAATGGTTGTATGGAAAAAGGATTTTTGCGCGAAGCGGGAGAATTTTATCGGAGCATAGGGTTTGTTGAGGAATGCCTAAAATCTAGCAAACCAATCCCTGATTTTTGCGATGGTGTGCCACTTGAGTCTTCTGTTCTCGATAAGTGGGAAGAGGAACAATGCAAAAAGATTGGTCAAAACACAAAGTCTTGTGATTATGCGTTCTATGCAAAAAAAACCTTTTGTAAAGGGAAAAAATTAGAGCAAGCGGAAGTTGACGGCGGAGAATTTGGAAAAACCACCGACCAAAACGGTTGTATGGAAAAAGGACTTTTGCGCGAAGCTATCGGAGCTTCATGGTTTGTTTCGGGATGCCTAAAATCAAGCAAACCAATCTCTGATTTTTGCGACGGCGTGCCTACTGGGTTTTCTGACGGTAAGTTAGAAAACAGCGGTTGGGAAGACGAACAATGCAAAAAGGTTGGGCATAACAATCGTTCTTGTAGTCAAGTATTTAATGTCAAACGCCACTTTTGTAAAACATCTAACGGAGATAAAAGCAAATGAATTCATACAATCCAATTCCATAAACATCGCTCCTAAACTCCGGCAGGTTAGTAAGAAGTAGATGGTTCAATTAAGCAGGTGAATGATATGAAAAGTAGATTGGTCTGAAAACTTTTTCTCGTTGGCGGTTGGGTTAAAAGCAAAAAAATCGTTCCGGGTGCGGAAATTAACTAACCCATCAAGGCTAGTGATTAATTTTAAGCATTAGAAAACAAGAAACATAATGGAAAGATTCAGACAATTTATCGCCGCACTCGGCTCAACCAAACGCATTGGTCTGTTTTCGTTTCTTTGCTGGACGCTTCAGGCATTAGCGTTTGGTTTAGGTTTGTTTGTCTGTTTATCTGTAATTCAACCCAATCCGCCGACGATGTTTGAGGAAAATGACACGAACAACTTTAGCCGATTTATGTTTCTGATTGTGCCGCTCATCTTGTTTTTTTCGGCTTTTGCTAGTTCCCTTTCAATTTTTTCGATGATTACACCCAAAAATTTTCGGCGGACGGTAATTCCGGCTCTCATCGTCGGTTTAATTCAGCTCGTGCCGCTCGTTTTTACGATACCCTTGTCGCTTCTGTTTTTTTATTATGGATTGCACTTTATTTTTGCCACCGCGCCGATTTATCTTTTAATTATCATTTCGGTAATTGTCGGAAATATTCTTGTCAATAAATTAGGAAAGGAGTAACTTTCGCAATATGAACAAACTGATTTGCCAAAAATGCAACGGCGAGATTTCAAACGAATTTGGCGTAACTTTATCTTACTGCACAAATTGCGGCGCAAGTATAAATCTTCTGCCGTCGGACAATGAAACTTTATTCTTAAAAAACAAATCTCAACCAAGCAGCCGGCTGTTTTTGAAAATCATCTTAACCAGCCTTTTTACCGTCGCCTTTCTGATGGCGATTTTCCTCATCGGCTTGCGTTATGTTCGGCAAGCCAAAACAAATTCGGTTAAGCGGACACCGACGGAAAAATCGTCTGTTTCGCCATCGCCGCGTCAAAAATCTTCGAGTTCGGTTTCGGCATCGGAAATCACCAGAGTCGTTTTTACCAGTTGGCGACACGAAGGTCCCGTTTCCGCGCCGGGTGGTCGCGTTGTTTCCAATTCAATCGAATTTTCGAGCGATGGAACGGCTTTGAAAAATGAAAATGCAATTAGCTATGACGACGGGCGAAAACAACCGCCGACTCTGTATCAAGGCGTAATTTCAAAAGAACAATTTGAAAAATTAGCCAAAACTTTAGTTGAGAACGACTTTCTGAATGAACCCGATTCGACCCAAACAATCAGCGAATCGCAGAAATCTCTGACAATTACTTATACAACCGGCGAAAAGAAAATTATAATGAGCAACGTTGGCAAAGACACGCTAGAGGTCGAAAATATATTGGGTGTAATTTTAGGTTTGAGTTTCGATTGGAAAATAAAATAAGATAAGCGGACAGAAACTTTTTGGTGTCTGCCCGCTAAATTTTTAATCACATCGCCCAATGAAATGACTTTTTCGGCTTTTTTCAGCTTTTTTTACGACATTGCGATAAAATCGCCGACTTTTACTTTTGCGTTTTACCGTCGGAAAATTTAACTTCGGCTTCTTGCCCGCTGATTGACGTAACAATTGCAAATTTCCATTCGGAAGTTTCATTAGTCGGACGGACTATAACATAATCATTCGCCTTCGGCATCGGACTGTTTGCGGTTGGATAGGGCGCGATTTTATCTTTGCCGACGTTTCCGTTTTTCCAGCCGTTTTTCCATTCGATGTCAACATCATTGGCGTTGACGTGCTTGAGGTCTGCCGGATGCCACGAGCCGAACGCCCATTGCGCGGCGATTTTATCACCGGCTTTCGGTTTCCAATTCGCCGGCAAAACCGGCTTTTTTGTTTTGCCCAAATCTTCAAAAGCCTTTGCCTCGATGCTTTGCTTGATGTCGGCGATTGCCTCGGGCGAAACTTTGATAATTTTATCGTGGGCGATGTTGAGTTTTCCGCCCGACGCTTTTTCTACTTCGACGAGGTCATCTGTAACATTTTTAACTTCGCCGCCTTCCCAATAAATCTCATAGTTAAATGCAACCACAAAATCGCCGACTTTAACATCCGATTTCGCGCCTTCTTTCGGCAAAGCATAGACGTCGCCGACATTCGGTTTGGCAATATTGTCCTTGGAACGAATCTCGTATTTGATGCCTTCGATTTTTTCGACTTTGCCTTCGCTGTAATTCACCGGTCCCGATTTAAATAAAACCGTTTCGCCCGCCTGCGGCTTTCCGCTGTTGTTGCCGGATTTTGATTCACTGTTGGATTTTGATTCGCCGCTGATTCTTTCCGTAATTGCTCCGCAAGCCGATAAAAGTAAGCTCGCACAAATTAGTAATAATATTTTTTTCATTTTTTTGTCTCCTGTATTTTTTAGTTTGTAATTTTGAAAGTAACTGAACCCGGCTGCGCCTCTTCCGCCATTTTATGCAGCACGACGAGGTAATTTCCGGTTTGTGGAATTGGTTTGATTGTCGTTCGGTCAATCAGGGAATTTGTGAACGTCTTTTCGCTGCCGCCTTCATTTTCCCATTCGACAAAATCGTAAAGTTCTCCGTTCGGCAGATAAACCGAAATTTTGCAGCTCACCGCGTTAATATCCAGCGTTTGACCTTTGCGAAGGTTTATCAAAAACACTTTTCGCTCCTTTGTGTCTTTGAAAGAAAGCGGCGCGGTTGCCGAAGATTTTCCTTTGGCGAATTGAACGGCTTTTGCCGTTTTCTTGAGCTTTGTGTAGCCCGGATGGCACGACTCGAATTCGGCGATGTGGTAGGCATATTTATTTGTTTCGTAGTTTTTGCCGTAAAAAGTTATTTGCAAAACTTCTTCGTCGCCCTTTTTATCCAATGTCCAAATAACATTTCTCATATATGACGGCGCGACATCGGGCAGCGCGTTTTCCTCGAAATGCACCTCCAAAAATTTATCCTTGCGGTTTCCTTCAAATTCGAAAGTTTTCGCGCCGTCGCCGTCGCCTCTGATTTCAACCGAATATGTTCCGTAGAGCATTTGCCCGATGGCTCCGAATTCAACGACGCTTCTGCCCTGTAGCGATTCGTTTTGAAAACATTTCCTTTCTTGCGCCAAAGCCGCAAAGCTCGCTAAAGTTAAAATTAAAATTGTCAGTGTAATTTTCATAATAGTTTTTCGCCTTTCGAGAATAGTGTCGAAAAGCGAAAAAACATTTCACGCCGTCGCTATTTATTTTTCGGCAAATAAAAACGCGCCTGATTTTCATTGAAAATCAAACGCGCTTTTAAGATGGGGCTGTGAGTTTTAAGAATCTTTCAATTTGCCCGAAATACTAATAATTCCGTCTTTCAATTCGGAATATCTTTCATCGTCGGATTTTAATTCTTTTTTACCGACCAGCAGCCGAATCAATTCGCCGCCCGCGAAATAAAATCTTTGTTCTTCGCTGCTGACGACTTTCGGCGGCGTGTCCATTCCGATTTGCGTATCGTATTGGTTGCGCCTCAGAAAAGCGAAAATCAATTCGCCGTCGGCGTAATAAAACTCAGCCGTTGTGTTGTAAGTTTCGCCATACATTTTCGCCGTGATTTTTCTCAAATTTCCGGCTGAACGAAAATATGTCGCCTGCGTTCCTTCGAGCGAGATGTCCTCGACATCCTTCGTCGTCTTCGTATATTTCGCCGCGCCTTTATTTATCGCCGCAACCGCCGCGCGAATTTTCACAATGTTCTTTTCGGTCTGGGCTTGGGCGGAATCCGCCGCAATCAAAAAACTACACAGCAGAAAACCTGCTGCCAAAACCTTTTTCGCATAATTCGTTTTTGCTATTTTCATTTATTTAGGAAACTCCTGCATTATTGATGCACTTTTATAAAGATTTGAATTCGCCCGAAGACAATTCGCGTTTCAAACTTTTAGGTTTTTAATAACCACTTGCCGACGACATACTGCCGTCTTTATCGAAGACGAATATTTTCGGCGCATTACGACCCGTTACTCCGGGCGGAAATTGTAAAGATACGATTACTTTTATTCCGTCATTGTCCACCGAAACAGCCTGAAATGTTTGATTGGACTGCGCGGAAAATGCGAAAAGAACTTTCTCAACCCAGAGTTTTGCCAGCTTTTGGCGCGTCTGCTCGTTCGCCTTTTCCCAACCGAGCGAAGAGAGAGCGGTTTTTGACCATTCGAGACTGTTTTTTTCAAAGTAGCGAGAATCAACAAACACTCCGTCAAAATGACAAACCGCTTTATCGTCTTTAATGCCTATGACAACGAGTTTTGCTGATTCCTTTAGCCTTTTGATGCAAACATCGTCTTTGCTAAATTTCTTGCCGTTTAGTTTTCCAAGCTGAGTAAGCACGGCTTTGTCGGTTAAAGTGTCATCCGCCTGCGCTTTTGCACAGCCCGTCAGAAGGCACGGCAAAAAGACGATTGCGAGCGAGATTTTGATTAGACTTTTTATAGATTTGTCCATAATTTTATTTTTTCGCGGCTGAAAGTTTCGCCGTGAACGCGCCCTTAATTGTTTTGTCGCCTTCGGTAAAATCCACTTCGCTGCTTACCGCGTCCGCAGAAATTGATATTGCTTGGGGACGGCAGCCGCTTGCCCGCCGTCCCCGTCCGGTTAAACGAATCTATCCGCCGATTATCCAACTGCTGTTTCCATAGGTTTTACGCGCTACACAGATAGGGTCTTTGGGCTCGAACGCTTTGCTGTCTACTTCGCCTGACCAATTTCCGTTTCTGTCCGCTTTCCAACGATAAACAAAAATGACCGACGTTATGTTTTCGCCCTCAGAATCTCGCAAATCGTCGCCGTCGGTTTCCAAGATGTCGTCTTGCCTTACGATGGTGTTCGGCACATCTTCGGTCTGCCATTTTCCATTCGTTCTGTTGTAGTATTTAACTGCTCTGACTTCGATGTCGCCGCCTTTGTTGTGCTTATTTACGACCTTGAATTTAACATCCTTGCAAGCGTCGCCCAATAAGTTGTTCGACGTAATCGAATCAGTTGAATTGGCTTGAACTTCGGTTGTGGATCCGCTGAAAGTAAATCCGATGAATCCGACTGCGATTGCGACGGCGATGGTTAACATTATTTTTCTCATTTTTTTATTTTCTCCTTATATATTTTCTACTTGTTTTTTTTATTTGTGTTTGGAAGCCTCGCGGCTTCCGTTTCAGTAACCGCTCGGCTACCTGAAAGTTGTCCGGGAAACGGCTCGCTTCGGGCGTTTCCAAATTAAAATTATTGCTGCGGCTTCTCGGCTTGCGGTTTTACGGGCGCGTTTGCCTTTGAATCTCTAATCGCCTGGCGATTCTTTTTCCGCTTATTGACCGGATAATTGCGCGGCGGATTTCCTCGCCTTCAACACAAAAATTGCCGAAACGATTGTCAGCACCAAAGCCGCAAAAAACAAAATGGCTAACGGGATTGCCACCAACAATGATTCTTCAAGACTGACGCGCCCGTTCGTCGTTGAAACCAAAACCAAACAAATGACAATTCCGATGCCCGACAAAACCATTAATATAATTCCGACAATTAAACTCGCTATTTTCATAATTTTTTCTCCGGTAAATTTTCGGTCTCGATAATAGTGTCGAGAAGCCGAAAAACATTTCAGTTTCTCTTATAATTTTCTCCTGAAGGATTTTTTTGGTTTCCCAAATTAACGGTTAATCCGACTCAGCGAATTGCCGTCGAAGACCATGATTTCCCGTCATCGCTCAACTTTGTTCCGCGCTCGCGGCGGCGGCGGCGATTGACGGCGAGTGATTTAAGGGGTAAATAATCGCCTTGCAATAACCGCCTTGGGCGGTGTCTTGGTATGGATTGTGAGAAAGATTTGCGCCGCAATCCGAACACGACGTAGGAAATATATTTTTGCGAACGTGAATAGCGGCGCAGCGTATCGGCAAACCGAATCTTTCTAGTTGGTGGTTGGCTTCGCCCGCTTATTATTTCGTAAACTTAAATTTCCCGTTTTGTTTATCCCAATCAAGATAAATCGGCTTCGCCGTCTTGATGAGTTTGCTCAATTCGTCAGCCTTATTTTGCGGCGTGTCGTCTTCGAGAAAATCGCAGATTTCCAAAGACACTTTCATCCGCGTTCCCCGTCGCGGCGGCTCGAAATGATAAGACGTTGCGCTTTCCTTGATAATTTTCAAAAGCCTTCCGGCGGATTGCGGCTTGTCCCAAAACATTTTCAAATTCAGCGTTGGGAGAACTTCTCGTCCGACTTCCGTCCATGTACGGTCGTCATATCGCAGAAAAAAAGTTTCGTAATCCGTGCAGACGTGATCGCTTTTCATATTGGCGATTACAATCAGCGGCAATTTGGTTTGACTCTTAAAAAGAGCCATCTGAAAAGTGGGAAACGCCTCGTCGCCTGATCCCGGTTCCGGCGAATTCATATATACCGCCGCATAGCCGTTCTTCTCGTCAAAGACGATGTTTTCCGCCGAAGGTTTTGCAAAATCACCTTCCACGGTGATGTAACTTTCCGGCAGATTCTTAAAAAAGTCGGCTATGCTCCAATCATTCATCACAGGTCTTTGCGCTTGAGCCGAAAACGCCGTGAGAATAACTAGAACCGCCGACAAAATAATTCGATTGAATGTAAAAAAATGATTTTTGTTTTTCATTTGCTTATCTCCTATTTTGCAAAGTAGAATTTGCCCTTTTGTTTGTCCCATTCAAGATAAATCGGTTTCGCCGACTCGATGAGTTTGAATAATTCCTGAGCCGTCGCGGGCGGCGTGTCTTCTTTGCTAAGCGCGACATATTCGCAAATTTCCAAAGATACTTTCATCCGCGTTCCCGCGCGCGGCGGCTCGAAATGATAAGTCACCGGGCTTTCGCCGTTGACAATTTTCAAAACCCGCGCGGCGGATTGCGGCGCGTCCCAAAACATTTTCAAATCCAGCGGCGGCAACACTTCTCGCTTAACTTGCGTCCACTTGCTGCCGACGCGCCGCAGGAAAAAGGTTTCATATTCGTTGCAAGCCGAATCGCTTTTCATATTGGAGACGACGAGCAGCGGCGGTTTCGTCTTGCTTTTGAAAAGAGCCATCTCGAACATCGGATACGGCTGGTAGTTGGAATCCGGAGCCGGCAGATTGTTCAGATAAGCCGCGTAGCCGTTCGACTCGTCAATGACCGTCGTCTCTTTGGAAGGTGAAGAAAAATCGCCCTCGAAGGTTTTATATTTTTCCGGCAGATTCTCGACATAATCGGCGATGCTCCAATCCTCCGCGTCGCGCTTTTGCGCCTGCGCCGAAAACACCGTGACGAAAACTAAAACCGCCAACAAAATAATTCGGTGAAATGTAGAAAATTGATTTTTGTTTTTCATCTGCATTATCTCCTTATTATTTTGCAAATTTAA
>Ga0136617_10004999_pt1 | contig 11862 bp, 11 predicted proteins | sample AntDrymUQ3222106_2_FD_129672 | JGI IMG/M metagenome (GOLD analysis project Ga0136617, IMG submission 129672) | Polar desert sand microbial communities from Dry Valleys, Antarctica - metaG UQ322 (21.06) | ecosystem: Environmental > Terrestrial > Soil > Desert | place: Antarctica: Dry Valley...
AGTTCGGCGGCGGGCACGGCCCAGTTGACGAGGCCCCACTCCTCGGCCTTCCGCGCGGGGAGCTCCTCACACATGAGGACGATCTCGCGGGCGCGGCGGTCGCCCACGAAGATCGTCAGCCACTGGGTCGCGCCTCCGGCCGGAACCGATCCGTGCTCGGGCCCCACGTGACGGATGAACGCATCGTCGACCATGACCGCGAGGTCACACGCCATCTGGAGCTCGTTGCCGCCGCCCACGCAGATCCCGTTGATGCGCGCCAGGGTCGGCTTGCCGATCTCGCGCAGCCGGTCGTGCGCGTCCTTGAAGGCACCGAACCACTTCCAGTACTCGTTCGGCTTGCCCAGGTACTCCTCGGCCCAGTTCTTCAGGTCGGCGCCGACGCAGAACGCTCGGCCAGCGCCGGTCAGCACCACGACGCGGATCTCGTCGTCGTAGGACGCGTCCTCGCACGCGCGGGCCAGCTCGCGCAGGAGCTGGAAGTCGAAGGCGTTCAGGACCTCCGGGCGATTCATCGTGATCGTGGCCCGGGGGGGCACCTTCTCGTAGACGATCTTCTCGAACCCGAGCTCGGCCGGGTCGAGCGGGCTCGGATACGTCGGCTGCGTCATGCGGCGATGCTAACGGGCCGTCGGGCGGGATAGGCTCGCCGCCGTGTCCGGTGCCGCCGCCGTCACCGTCGTCGTCTGTCTCGTCGCGGGCCTCGCCGGGGCGGCCCAGGCTGCCGTCATGGGCCGGTTCGGTGAGCGGATCGGAGTCCTCGAGGCGGTCGCCTTCGCGAGCTGCATCACGACGCTCGTCTCGGTCGCGGCCGTGCTCGCCGCGCGCCAGTCGCTCTCGGGCCTCTCGGAGGGCGCCCGCTCGCCGCTCTGGATGTGGACGGCGGGAATCATGAGCGCGTTCATCGTCTTCGCGGTCTCGCTCGGGCCGCCGCGGGTCGGGACGACGACGACGATCGCGCTCATCATCGCGGGCAACCTCGTCGCGTCTGCCGTGATCGACCGCTTCGGCTGGTTCGGCCTCGACCAGATCGGCCTAACCCCGATCCGGATTGCCGGAATCGCCCTCCTCGGCGTCGGGGCGGCCTTGACGCTCGTCAAGCCCTAGGAGGGCCTAGAGCCCGGCTAGGTGCTCGGGCCGGACCGGCGCCCGCGCCAGCTCGAGCCCGGTGGCGTCGCGGAGAGCCGCGACGACCGCCGCTGTGGCGACGACCGTGGGCGGCTCGCCCACGCCCTTCGCTCCGTAGGGCGCGTCGGGGTCGGGCTCCTCGATGAGGACGGTGTCGACGGGCGGCATGTCCAGCGTCGTCGGGATGAGGTAGTCCGTGAAGCTCGCGTTCGTGATCAGGCCGTCGCGCGTCTGGATCTCCTCCATCAGGGCGAGCCCGAGCCCCTGGGCCGTGCCTCCCTCGATCTGTCCATAGACGGCCTGAGGGTTGACCGCGCGGCCGATGTCCTGAGCCGTTCCGATCCAGACGACGCGCGTCAGGCCGAGCTGCGTGTCGACCTCGACGACGGCCTTCATGGCGGAGCAGACGAACGCGACGTGGGCGCGGTCGCCCTGGACCTGGCCGGTCTCCGGGTCGAGCGGCCAGGTCTGTGGGTGGCGGTAGATCCGCTCGACGTCCACCTCGTCCCCCGGTGGGAGCGAGCCGCCGCGCGACTCGAGCTCCTCGCGTGCCGCCTGGCAGGCCGCCTGCACGGCGCCGGAGGCCATCCACGTCATGCGAGACGCGGAGGCGGAGCCGGCCGAGTCGACGGTGGCCGTCTGATGGGGGGCGAGCGTGACGTGCTCGACCTCGAGCTCCGTGCGCGCCACCTGGAGGATCACGTTCGTGACGCCCTGCCCCACCTCCGCCGCGGCGCAGTGCACCTCGGCGCCGAGCTCGCCGGCGGCATCCGAGTAGATCCGCACCCGGGCCGCGCAGTAGTCGTCGAAGCCGTGCGAGTAACAGATGTTCTTGAAGCCGACCGCGAAGCCGACGCCGCGCTTGATGCCCTCGCCGCGCGTGACGTTTCCCGCGCCTCCCGGCAGGCGAATCGCCTCACGGGGAAGCGGCTCGGGCTCGGGGACCGGCAGCGCATTGCAGCGGCGGATCACCTCCGCGACCGGAAGCGAACCGGTGATCCGCTGGCCGTTCGGAAGGATGTCGCCCTGAGCGATCGCGTTTCGCAGGCGCAGGTCGACCGGGTCGAGCGCAAGCTCCGCAGCGAGCTTGTCCATCTGCGCCTCGTGGGCGAAGCAGACCTGCACAGCGCCGAAGCCGCGCATCGCGCCGCAGGGCGGGTTGTTCGTGTAGACGGACGTCGTCTCCACAAGCGCGTTTGCGACGGCGTACGGGCCTTGCGCGAAGGACGAGGCATTGGAGGTGACCGCCGTCGTGGACGAGGCGTAGGCGCCTCCGTCCAGCAGGATGCGCACGCGGACGTTGACCAGCTTCCCGTCGCGGTTCGCGCGGTGCTCCATCCAGATGCGCGCCGAGTGCCGGTGCACGTGCCCGACGAACGACTCCTCGCGGGTGTAGACGATCTTCACGGGCCGGCCTGTATGGAGCGCGAGGAGCGCGCCGTGAACCTGCATGGACAGGTCTTCGCGGCCACCGAATGCTCCTCCCACACCGGCCAGGTGGATCCGAACCTGCTCGGGCTGCAGGTTGAGGCAGGGCGCCACCTGGGCCCGGTCGACGTGCAGCCACTGCGTCGCGACGTAGACGTCGACACCGCCTTCGCCGTCGGGCACCGCGAGCCCCGACTCGGGGCCGAGAAAGGCCTGGTCCTGGATCCCGAGCTCGTAGTAGCCCTCGACGGAGACCTCCCCCTCGGCCTCGGTGTCGCCGTGGCGGATGACGATCGTCCGAACGACGTTCGGCCGTGGGTCGTTGAAGTAGCCGGCCTCCTCGGTCGGGCGCTCGGGGTGAAGGTCGTCCTGCTCGAGCGCGCGCTCGGGATCGACGACTGGCTCGAGCGGGCTGTACTCGACGCGGATCTTCTCGGCCGCCCGCCGCGCTTGCTCGGGATGCTCGGCAGCGACAAGCGCGACCGCCTCGCCGAAGTAGCGGACGCGGTTCATCGCGAGGACCGGCTGGTCGGCAAACTCGAGCCCGTAGAGCTTCTTGCCCGGGATGTCGTCGTGGGTGAGGACGGCATGGACGCCCGGCATCGAGACGGCCTCGGAGATGTCGATCGACTCGATCTCGGCGTGCGCGTGGGGGCTTCGCACCGTGTGGCCCCAGAGCATCCCCGCGGCGAAGAGGTCGCTCGAGTAGGCGAACTCCCCGGTCACCTTGGGGATCGCGTCGACCCGCAGCACGCTCTCGCCCACGCGCCCGTGCTCGAGCTTCCTCGCAGGGGCGCTCATCGCCTGAGCCCCACGGTCCAGAGCCCCACCCCGGGGTGGGGAGTGAACCACCCACCACCCGCTGTCCAGCGTATCGCCGAGAAACGCACGAGGGTGTGACGCTTCGTGTCGCCTACGTGCCAATTCGTCCTCATGCGGCTCCGGCGGCCAGGCGGACTGCGTCAAAGATTTTCGCGTAGCCGGTGCAGCGGCAGAGGTTTCCCGAGAGCGCCTCGCGCATCTCGTCCTCCGAGGGGTCGGGCCGGCGCGAGAGCAGGTCGGCCGTCGCGACCACGAGGCCCGGCGTGCAGAACCCGCATTGCACCGCGCCCGTCTGCACGAACGCCTCCTGCACGGCGTGCAGGCGCCCTTCAGACCCGAGCCCTTCCACGGTCACGACCTCATGACCCTCCGCCTGCGCGGCAAGCACGAGACACGCGCAGACGAGGACGCCGTCGAGGAGCACCGAGCAGGAGCCACACTCGCCTTGCTCGCACGCGTTCTTCGAGCCCGGAAGGCCGAGCCGCTCGCGCAGGGCAAACAGGAGGCTTTCCCCGGCCCAGACGTCGGCCTCGCGCTCCTCACCGTTCACGGTGAGCGTGATCCTCATGCCGCGCACCGCTCGAGGGCGCGCGACGTCAGCACCCGCAACGCGTGGCGGCGGTACGCGGCCGTCCCGCGGACGTCGTCGATCGGCTGCGAAGCCTCGGCCACACGCTCGGCGAAGGAGTCGCGCTCGGCGAGCGGCGCCGTCACGAGCTTTGGCACCGGCCCTGCCGAGCCGTACGCGGCGCGCAGCTCGCCCCGCTCCCGGTCGGCCGAGAGGGCGAGCGAGGCGACCGCGATCACCATGGCGTTACGCGGCCCGACCTTCATGAAGGTCTGGCGCGACCCAGACGGGGAGATCCGAACAGCGACGATCAGCTCGTCGGCGAGCATCGCGTTCCGCTTCGGGCCGACGAGGAACTCCTCGAGCGGGACGCGCCGCTCGCCGCGCACGCTCGCCAGCTCGATCTCGGCTGCCTCGACGAGGAGCGGCGGGAGCGAATCCCCTGCGGGAGAGGACGTGCCGAGGTTCCCGCCGAGCGTCCCGCGGTTCTGAATCTGCGGCGAGCCCACGGTGCGCGAGGCTTCGGCCAGGGCAGGCAGGACGTCCGCGAGCTCACGCCGGCACTCCGCGTAGGTCAGCCCCGCACCGAGGCGAAGCGTGCCGTTCTCGCGCGACCAGCCCTTGAGCTCGTGCACCTCGTTCAGATTCAGGAGGGCGGGCGGGCGGGCGCGGTCGAAGTTGAGCTCGACGAGGACGTCGGTCCCCCCGTCGATCGGCCACGCATCCGGATTGTCGGCGCGGAGGCGGAGGGCCTCGTCGAGCGTGCGCGGCGTCAGGACGTCCACGCGGGCAAGCGTAGTACGTTGACGCGCATGGACCTAGCGCGACGCTTGGCGGTGGCCCGGGGTGACGAACCCGCCGACGTCGTCGTCCGTGGAGGCCGCGTCCTTTGCGTCTTCACACGCGAGTGGCTCGAGGCCGACGTCGCGATCGTCGACGGCTACGTCGCCGGCCTGGGCGACTACGACGCCCGCGAGGAGGTCGACGCGTCGGGACGCTGGGTCGTGCCCGGCTTCATCGACGCCCACATGCACCTGGAGTCCTCGAAGCTCCTCGTGGACGAGTTCGCGCGCCTCGTCCTGCCGCTCGGGACGACCGCCGTCGTCGCCGACCCGCACGAGATCGCGAACGTGCTCGGCACGGACGGCGTCCACTGGCTCGCCGACCTCTGCCACGACCTCCCGCTGGACGTCTTCTTCATGGCCTCGTCCTGCGTCCCCGCGTCCCAGTTCGAAAGCCCGCGGCGACCCCTGACTCCGGGCGACCTCGAGGGGCTCCTCCGACGCCGTCGCGTGATCGGGCTCGCCGAGATGATGAACTTCCCCGGCGTCGTCAGCGGCGCCGAGTCCGAGCTCGCGAAGCTCGAGCTGAGCGGGGCGAGCCACGTCGACGGGCATGCGCCGGGCGTGGTCGGCAAGGCCCTCAACGCCTACGCGTCGGTCGGGATCGGGTCCGACCACGAGGCGTACACGCTCGAAGAGGGCCGGCAGCGCCTGCGCGCCGGGATGTGGCTCCTGATCCGCGAGGCGTCGGCTGCACGGAACCTGCACGAGCTTCTTCCTCTGATCCGAGAGTTCGGCCCGCATCGCATCGCGTTTTGCACCGACGACCGCGAGCCCGAGCACATCGCCTCGGAAGGGCACGTGAACTCAATGGTCCGCGAGGCCGTCGCCGCCGGCATCCCGCCGGAGGACGCGCTCGTCGTCTCCTCCTTCAACCCTGCGAGCTGGCACGGGCTCTCCCATCTCGGCGCGATCGCGCCCGGCTACCAGGCCGACCTCCTCCTTCTCCCCGACCTCGAGCGCTTCGACCCGGAGCTCGTCCTGAAGTGCGGGAAGCCCGTGGTCGAGATCCCCCGGCCCGAGGTGCCAGAATGGGTGAAGCACACCGTGCGGATCCGCGACGTCGGCTCCTCAGCGTTCAGCATCCCCTGGGACGGCGCCCGGGCCCGCGTGATCGGCATCGTGCCCGACCAGATCGTGACCGAGGCCCTCGAGGAGGAGCCCACCGTCGTGGACGGTCGCGCGGTCGCAGACCCCACGCGCGACCTGGCCAAGATTGCCGTCGTCGAGCGCCACTTAGGAACAGGCCGAATCGGGCTCGGGTTCGTGCGCGGCTTCGGCCTCGAGCGCGGCGCGCTCGCGTCGACGGTCGCCCACGACGCGCACAACGTCGTGGTCGTTGGCGTGAACGACCACGACATGCGGCGGGCCGTGCGCCGCCTCGCCGAGACCGGCGGCGGCGTCGTCGTCGTCGACGAGGGCGGCGTCCGCGCCGAGCTTCGCCTGCCCGTGGCGGGCCTCCTCTCCACGGCCCCGCTTGACGAGGTGGTCGCCGCGAGCCGCGAGTGCGTCGAGGCCGCGAAGAAGCTCGGCTGCACGCTTCCCTCGCCCTTCCAGAGCCTTGCCTTTCTCGCGCTCTCCGTGATCCCGTCGCTCAAGATCACGGACCGGGGCCTCGTCGACGTCGACCGGTTCGAGCTCGTCCCGCTCGCGGCGGAGGCATCGTGACGACGCTCTTTCGGAATGCCTGGGTCGTGACGATGGACGATGCCGGGGCCGAGCACCGCGACGGGTGGATCCTCGTCGCCGACGGATTCGTCGAACGCGTCGGAGGCGACACACCTCCGGAGGCGGACGAGACCGTCGACCTCGGCGGCGCGCTTGTCACGCCGGGCCTGGTCAACACCCACCATCACCTGTACCAGACCCTCACGCGGGCCCGTGCGCAGGAGGCTGACCTCTTCACCTGGCTGAAGACGCTCTACCCGGTGTGGGGCGAGGTGGACGCCGAGTCCGAGTACGCGGCCGCCCGCACGGGGCTGGCCGAGCTCGCACTCTCGGGCTGCTCGACCGTGTTCGATCACCACTACGTCTTCCCCCGCGGCCGCTCGGGGCTCGTCGAGGCGGAGATCCAGGCCGCGCGCGAGCTCGGGGTGCGCATCGTCGCCTCGCGCGGCTCGATGGACTTAGGAGAATCCGATGGCGGGCTTCCACCCGACGCGCTCGTCGAGGACGCGGACGCGGCCCTCGCGGACACGGAGCGGCTGGCCGAGCTGCACGAGCCCGACCCAGGCGGGTGGACGCAGATCGCCGTCGCCCCCTGCTCGCCCTTCTCGGTGACGAAGCAGCTGATGGTCGAGTCGGCCGAGCTCGCGCGCCGCCTTGGCCTGCGGTTGCACACCCACCTGGCCGAGACGGTCGAGGAGGAGGCGTATTGCCAGGAGATATTCGGCTGCCGCCCGGTCGAGTACCTCGAGCAGGTCGGGTGGATCGACGGCGACGTCTGGTGCGCCCACTGCGTCCACCTCTCTCCCGAGGACATCGACACCTTCGCGCGGAGCGGAACCGGAGTCGCGCACTGTCCGACCTCGAACCTTCGGCTCGGCGCCGGCGTCGCACCCGTGCGCGCGCTCCTCGACGCGGGCGTTCCCGTCGGACTCGGGGTCGACGGCTCGGCATCGAACGAGCGCGGCGACCTCTTTCTCGAGGTGAAGCAGGCGCTCCTCGTGGCGCGCGGCCGCGGCGGACCCGCGGCGCTGACCGCGCGTGAGGCGCTTCGGCTCGGGACGCGAGGCGGGGCCGAGGTGCTCGGACGCACCGACATCGGCTCGCTCGAGCCCGGAAAGTGCGCCGACTTCGCCGTCTGGGCGACGGACGGGCTCGAGCTCGGCGGGGCCGAGGATCTGGTGGCTGCCCTCGTGTTCGGCGGCCCGCACAGGGTCGACCGGCTCGTGGTCGGCAGCGAGGAGGTGGTGCGAGACGGCCGGCTCGTCCGGGCCGACGAGGAAGAGATCGCGCGCGAGCATCGCGTTCAGGCGCAAAGATTCACCGGATGAGCGCCTCGCTCTCCACGCACGTCCTCGACACCGGCCGCGGCGAGCCGGCCAGAGGCGTGCGCGTCGAGCTGCGCCGAGGCGGAAACGTGGTCGCCGCAGGCTCGACCGACGACGACGGTCGCATCGCCGCCCTCGCCCGCGAGCTGCCGCCCGGGGAGTACACGATCATCTTTCACCCGCCATCGCCCTTCTTTCGCCGCGTCGACCTCGAGATCGCCCTCGAGGAAGGCCATTACCACGTGCCGCTCCTCGTCTCGCCGTACGGATGCGCGAGCTACCGCGGCAGCTGAGCGTCGAAGAGCTGAGCGAGCTCTTCGGGGGCCGAACGAGGTTCGCCGAGCGCCTCGCCGGGAGCGAGCGCCCGCTCGAGTCGGCGCCGCAGGTGCTTCGAGAATCCCCGGAGGAGGAACAGGTGGAAGCGCTGAACGCGCATCCGCCCATCGGCGCACGGCGGCTCACGGGCCACTCCGCGGTCGAGCAGGGGACGGACGACGACCCCGCGATCCTGACGACCCTCGCCTACCTGAACGAGGTCTACCTGGAGAAGTTCGGCTTCCGCTTCCTCGTCTTCGTGGACCGACGGCCCAAGGCGGAGATCGTCGGAGTCCTGGAGGAGCGCCTCGCCCGCACCCGCGAGGAGGAGCTCGAGACCGCGCTCGACGAGCTCGTTGCGATCGCTCGTGACCGCTGGGCGAGCGGCGCTAAGGCCTGAGCGCGAAGGCGAGGAGCGCGAGCGCGAGCGCGGCCGTCACCAGGATCCCCCACTCGTTTCGACCGACGTGCCGCAGATTGAAGTAGTGGCGAACCCATGCTCCGATCGCCATGAAGGCGACGAGCACGAGCCAGGCCCGCTCCTGGGCATACGCGAGCGGGAGGTGGTTCGAGATCATCGCGAAGACGACCGGGAGCGTCAGATAGTTGTTGTGGACGGAGCGCTGCTTGGCCCGGATGCCCGGTGTCGGGTCCGGATCGCGGCCGGCCTCCTTGGCGCGAATCAGCTCCCGATGCGCCGGAATGATGTTGAAGAGGACGTTCCCGGCCATCATCGTCCCGAGCATCGCGCCCACCTGGACGAACGCCGCGCGCGCGCTGAAGACCTGGGTGACGCCGTAGGACGCGCCGATCACCACGACGGCCAGGGCAAGGCCGAGCGCGCGGTCGTCGCGCCCGAGTAGGCGGCACAGGAGGTCGTAGACGACCCAGGCCGCCGCGAGGAGAGCCACGCTGAGCCCGATCGCGACCCAGCGGCCGATGTCGGCCACGCGGGGATCGATCAGGTACGTCTCGGCGTGCGCGTAGTAGAGGACGACGAAGAGGGCGAAGCCGGAAAGCCAAGTCGTGTAGGCCTCCCATTTGAACCAGTGCAGCGGCTCGGGGAGGATCGCCGGGGCGACCCGATACTTCTCCGAGTGGTAGAAGCCGCCGCCGTGGACGCCCCAGTAGTCGCCGGCGATGCCGCGCTCCTCGTCCTCGGTGCGCCGCGGCGGGCGCAGCTTCAGGTCGAGCTGGATGAAGTAGAAGGAGGCGCCGATCCAGGCGATCGCCGCCACGATGTGGAGCCACCGGACGAGGAGGTTGAGCCAGTCGTTCAGGTACGGGTCCACGGCTGGGCGGGAGCTTAAGACCTCAAACAGAACGAAGCCTTGTGCCCTCGGGCCGACGGCGAAGCGTCATTCCGTTAGAGGTCCTCAGGGCGGTAGGCTCGCCGCGTGCTGGAGATCTCGGCAGGCCCATTCCGTTTTCGCGCGCGGCTCGAGGAGGAGAAGGCGCCGCAGACGGTGGCCGCGCTTCGCCGCATGCTGCCGCTCGAGGACCGGCTCGTGCAGGCCCGTTGGAGCGGCGAGTCGGCGTGGATCCCGTTCGGCGACCTCGATGTCGGGATCGGCCCGGAGAACGCCAACTCATACCCGGCCGCCGGCGAGCTCCTTCTCTACCCGGGTGGTCTCTCGGAGACGGAGATCCTCTTTCCGTACGGCGCAACGTGCTTCGCGTCCAAGATGGGCCAGCTAGCGGGGAATCATTTCGCCACGATCGTCGAGGGGAACGAGAACCTCGCCGAGCTCGGGCGACTCGTGCTCTACGAGGGCGCGCAGGACATCCGCTTCAGCGAGGCGTAACCGCCGTGCTCGGAGGGATTGGCGAAATGCCGCTCGTCGTCGGGGGTGCGATGGGCGTCTCGAGGCAAGGACGCAGGGAGGTCGCCTATCCGCTGGATACGGGGCCGACTGAGGACGCAGCATCGGGGCGGCCAGCGCGCGCCCGGCGGCACAGACTGCGTTTCGCCGAGCCCTCCTAGTTACTCGCGCGCACGTCTAATCGGGTCCCGACCCTCCCCCTGCTCGCGCGACAGCCTATTCCGGGAAGGCGCGCGGGTGGCGCTCGATTCGCGACGAAGGTGGAACGCAGATGACCCGAAACTGAACCGTACGGATGGGGCGTGCCCATAGCCACGCGGCCGTTAGCTGACGGCGGCGAGGCGTCGGAGCGCGCCCGTCAGTACCTCGACCGCGAGCACGACGTCCTCCTCGCTCGAGGCCTCCTCCGGCGAATGGCTGACGCCGCCCGCGAGGCTCCGCACGAAGAGCATGGCCGACTCGACGCCCGCCGCCGCGAGGATCCCCGCGTCGTGCCCGGCCCCGGAGGCAAGCTCGACCACCGGCAGACCCAGAGCCTCCACCTCTACGCGGAGCGCGTTGCGCGGCGCTTGCGCGAGTGCGACCGGCTCCACGCGGTAGCGCGGCTCGAGCTCGAGGGCGGTGATCAGGGCCTCGAAGCGCTCCGCATCCGGTGCGCGCGCGTCGACCGTCAGCCGCACGAGCGTGGGGATGACGTTCTCCGCGCCAGGCTCGATCTCAAGGCGCCCCACCGTCGCCACGGCCCCCTCGATCTGCTTCGCCACCTCCCGGACGCGCAGGACGTACGCCGCAGCAGCTGTGAGCGCATCCTCGCGCCCGGACATCGGCGTCGTCCCGGCGTGCCCCGCCCGGCCGGCGAACTCGAGCTCGGCCCGAGCGATCCCTGCGATGCTCGTGACGAGCCCGAGCGGGGCCCCGGCGTCGGCCAAGCGCGGGCCCTGCTCAACGTGCACCTCGACGAAGGTGCCCGGCAAGCCCGCGCCGACGCAGCGAGCGCGACTCCCGTGGCAGCCCGTCTCCTCGGCCCTGAACGCGACGACGGCGAGCGTCCGCTGGAGCGGGCCCTCCCGCGCCGCCTGCTCGACCGCCTCGAGGCCCGCGACGACGCCGAGCGCGCCGTCAAACCGGCCGCCGCGCGGCACCGAGTCGAGGTGCGAGCCCGTCCAGACCTCAGGCAGGTCTCGGCGCGAGCCCCGCACGCGGCCGACCAGGTTGCCGATCGCATCGATCTCGACCTCGAGGCCGGCATCGCGCATCCAGGCCGAACAGAGCTCGTGCGCCTGCTGCTCCTCCGGGCTGAAGCCCGGCCGATTCGCCCCCCCGCCGCCGCCGATCCCGTACAGCTCGTCCAGCCGCGCGAAGACGCGCTTTGCGTCCGCCGCCGACGGCGTTAGCATCGCGCCGTCCGAAACCCGGAGCCCCTCGAAAGGAGCGCCTCGATGAGCACAGTTGCGGCCGCGAACCCCCAAGGCTCCTTCTTAGACCGGTACTTCCGTTTCGACGAGAACCGGACGACCATGCGGCGGGACACGATCGCAGGCGTGACGACGTTCATCGTCATGTCCTACATCATCTTCGTGAACCCGCAGATCCTCGGCTTCGCCGGGATCCCGGGGCTCGAGGAGCGAGGTCTCCCCTTCGACGGCGTTCTCACGTCGACCTGCCTGGTAGCAGGAGTCATGACGATCGCCATGGGCCTCTTCACGAACAAGGCGTATGCGATCGCCCCCGGGCTCGGGCTGAACGCGGTCGTCGCCTTCACCCTCGTCGCGAACGAGGGCCTCGGGTTCCCGGAGGCGATGGGCCTCGTTGTCGTGGAAGGCCTCGCGATCACGTTGCTCGTCCTCATCGGCCTGCGCGAATCGATCATGCGCGCGATCCCACTCGAGCTGAAGAAGGCGATCGCGATCGGGATCGGCCTCTTCATCGCGTTCATCGGCCTC
>Ga0136617_10005000_pt1 | contig 11862 bp, 3 predicted proteins | sample AntDrymUQ3222106_2_FD_129672 | JGI IMG/M metagenome (GOLD analysis project Ga0136617, IMG submission 129672) | Polar desert sand microbial communities from Dry Valleys, Antarctica - metaG UQ322 (21.06) | ecosystem: Environmental > Terrestrial > Soil > Desert | place: Antarctica: Dry Valley...
CGAAGCCAAAGATAAACTTGAAGAAATCAACCCCGAACGGGCGAAAGAAATAGTCGAACCGGCACCTGAATCGCCGTTCGGCGGAATGCCGTTCGGAACATAAAAATAGACGAAAACAAATAGTTAGCTATAAACGATAAGCGGTAAGCAGACAGAGATGAGTATTTCAACTTTGTCTGCTTACCGCTTGATTATTTGCTCAAACTATTTGAAAAATTCCTCCCTTATTAGTTATTTCTTAAACGTAAGTTATAATAAAAACAACGTGAGCAACATCGCACCAGCCAAGGCAGCGGAACTTTCTTCTGAAAAGACTTTCGCCGCCGATACATTTTCCGAGCAAATTATCAGCATTCGGGTTTCGCCGAACAGCTATTTTATCGCTCTTTTTTTGACGACTTTTCTTTCGGCGTTTTTAATATATCTGGAACTGGATTTTTTTGCGCTGACGCTTTTTGGCGCGAGTTGGTTGATTTTTCCGTTTTTAGCCTGGACTGATCGCATCGTGTTTGATGGCAGACGACTCACGCGCACGGGATTTTTATCGCGCTTCCGGGCTCGGCTGAATGCGACAAAATATCGTTTGAAAATTTCCGATGTCGAACAGGTCGAGTCACAGGCGCTTCGCGCGCTCAAACGCGGCGGTAATGTTTTTTATCGGTACCGAACAATTATTCAAGGAAAAAATCTGAAATTCGCTTTTGCATCCGGCGGCGAAGACTACCGGCAGATGATTCATAAAATTTTCCCGCTGCTGCCGGAAAATGTTCTTGACAATCGTTCCATCGAACTGCGCGATTATCTCGCTGAACCCAAGGAAACATTAATGAAAGCTGAATTTGCCAGAATTCCTTCGGCGGAAGTTCTGGAAAGCTCTCTCAACGAATTTCAAACCGCCGACAAAAATTTGCGAACGCAAAACAACGAAAAAATCGTCGGCGATGAGGAAATGGAGAAAGCCGATTGCCTGCGCCAGCTCGCCAACGAATTGCGTTTGTCCGGTTATCTGCTGCAATCGCTCGAAGCATTTCGGCGGGCGCTCGTCTTAAACCCGAAAGACGCGTGGCTGCTTTTTGATTTCGCACGCTGCCTGCACTCGTTCGCCGGTTCGGAACGCAATGAGAAAATGCGCAGAAAAGCGTTTGCCGCGCTTCGTTTGGCGGAAAAACGCGCGGCAGCCGACGGCGAATTGCTGGCGCGTTTGGGCGAAAGCTATTTTCAATACGGCGACTGGGAACGCGCCGCTTCCGTCTTTACCAAAGCGGTTGACACAGCGGGAACGACATTTCGCTCGGCTCGCGGTTTAGCGGAAATCGCTCTGCGCGAAGGTAAAATCGCGCACGTCATTCATCAATTTTCAACCGCGCACCGTTTAGCCGATATGCCCGCTCTGAGGCGTTGGACTCAAAACGAAAGCGATTATTTTTCTCGTCTGAATTCGGACGAAGATTATATGGAAATGGAAATCAGCCGCGTCAATTTGCTCGAAAATCTGGAGAGCGCGAAAAAGACTTGTCTAAAAATAGCTCTCGTCGGATTTCCGGCGATAATTTTCGGTTTAATTTCTGACGAAATAATTACCAATATCGGTTGGGCGGTTTCCTGCATTTCACTGTTGATTTGGGTCGGTTTGATATTGAGTCAGAATCTGCTTTCCTCGCGCATACCGATGGATTATGACGACGAAGACTAAAAAATCAATTTCAAATTTCTGATTTCAGATAAAAATAATTATTTGATACGATATTTCCGGCTTGGCATAGATTTTTCGTCAAGCCCTTCTTTTTTATGGAATTAATTACAGATTTTCTTTTACAGGTAAAAGATTACTTGAATCCGAAATTTATTATCGAAATGCTGCTTGATAAACTCGGCATTTACGTTTATTTCGGTTTGTTTTTCATCGTGTTTGCCGAAACCGGTTTAGCGGTCGGATTTTTTCTGCCGGGCGATTCCCTGCTGGTCGTTTCAGGGCTTTTTGCGGCAGCGGGTAAACTTAACATCGCTTTTGTTTTAATCGCCTTTTTTCTCGGTTCGGTCATCGGCGATTCGACCGGCTACTGGACTGGCAGAGCGATGGGCAAAACGATTTTCAATCGTGAAAATTCGCTTATCTTTAAACCGAGCCGCGTCGAAAAAGCCAAACGGTTTTTTGAAAAATACGGTGTCAAAACCATCATCCTGGCGCGTTTTGTGCCGATTGTGCGGACATTTGCGCCAATTGTAATTGGAGCAACCGAAATGCCTTATGCCAGATTTCTGACTTTTAGCATTTTGGGCGGCGCGTTGTGGATTTTCAGTATGGTCGCGCTCGGCTATTTCGTCGGCGGCTTGATTGAAACCGCTTTTGGCATTAAGCTCGAAGACCATATCGAAAAGGTCGTTATCGTCGTCGTGCTGCTTTCGATTCTGCCGCCGCTAATCGAATTTGCAAAAAACAGATTCGGCAAAAAACCCTTGGCGGAGAATCCGAATTCGCAAATCTAAAATCAAATACGGTTTGACTTCAGACAAGCGGTAACTTAAACTTTGAAAGTCATCTTAGAGCGGGGCGTGGCTCAGCCTGGTAGAGCGCACGGTTCGGGACCGTGAGGTCGGATGTTCAAATCATCTCGCCCCGACCATTTAATTATAAGAAAATAAAGGCTTTCTGAATTCGCTTCAGGAAGCCTTTTTCTTAATTTTCCTTAGTTGGTGTAAAGTTGGTGTAACGCGTGGGATTTTGTTTTTCGCCGAGCTGCTCTAACTGCCCGCGCAGAACATTATCTTTGACGTGCGTGTAGATTTCCGTCGTTTTTATTTCCGAGTGTCCGAGGGCGGTCTGAATCGTAAAAGCCGCCGCGCCGAGTTCGAGTAAATCGGTGGCGAAAGTATGCCGCAAATCGTGAAAGCGGAAGCCTTCGATACCGGCATTTTTAAGCGCGGTTCGCCAGGTCGTCCGAAAATCGCCGAGCCGGTTTTTTGTCTTTTCGTTAAAAAACAACCAACCTGTTCCAGCTTCTTTGGCTTCTTCCGCTAACCGCTCGAAAATTCGCCACGCGAAAGTGGAGACTGGAACTTTTCGCGGCGGAGTCTTTTTTGATTTGATAATCGAGACCGCTTTGTTTTTGTCGTCTAAATCGGAGATTGCAACGTGCAGAATCTGACCTTTTCGCCAGCCGGTCGAAAGCCCCAGCAATACGATTGACAAAAGCCTTTTATTACCTCCGATAGCCGCAAATAATCTTCGCTTTTCATCGTCCGACAAATACCGCTCGCGCGGTTTCGGCTCGGAGAGCATCCGCACAAATCGCATTGGATTATCTTTCAACTTCCGGTTTTGAACGGCGACGTTAAATAATTTCCGTAAAGTCGAAAGTTCACGATTAATCGCCGATGTCGAAACGAGCGGCGAACTGCACGCTTCGCCCGCTTTGTGTTTATCATTAAATATTTTGACTCTTAAATGACAATTTGATTGGGATAAATCACAATGGAAAGTAATGATAGAGTCTTCCGACTTAAAATCCGGTGCCTTTCAAAACTCATTCGGCAATAGCAAGGATGATGAGCCGATTCGCGCCGAGCTTTTCAGCATCGAGCGGCTTGAACAATTTGCCGCGACGCTGGCTGAGGAACACCGCAAGATTGCCCGACCGAAACTGTTTCGCAAACTGCTTCCGCGCCTTGAAGAAAACGGGCGTGTTCTCGTCGCCGCTTACCGTTCTTTAGCCGACGCGATTCGCAATGAACAAACCATTTCTCCGGCGGCGGAGTGGCTGGTTGATAATTTTCACATTGTCGAAGAACAGCTGCGCGAAATTCGGGAAGATTTGCCGAAGGGCTACTACCGCGAACTGCCGAAACTCACCCGAGGCGATTTTGCGGGCTATCCGCGCATTTACGCCGTCGCGGTGACGCTCATCGCTCACACCGACAGCCGGCTGGAAGTCGAAACGCTTGAAAGATTTCTGCGCGCCTATCAAAAAATAACGCCGCTCAACATCGGTGAATTATGGGCGGTCGCCATTACTTTGCGGCTCGCGCTGGTGGAAAATCTGCGCCGTTTGGCGGAACGCATCGTTACTTCGCGCGAAGAACGCGCAGAGGCGGACGCGCTGGTTGAGGAATTGCTTGAATTGGCGGGCAATCAATCGGATGAATTACTGCCGTTGATGGTCAAGCGTTTGGGCAAGCGCAAAAATTTCGGATACTCCTTCGTCGCTCAAATTACGCGCCAACTCCGTGAACAAGACCCGGCAATCGCCCCGGCTTATGAATGGTTGGAAACCCGTTTGCAAAAACAGGGCGAAAGCACCGAGCAATTCGTGCAGACGGAGCATCAGAGTCAAGCCGCCGCGCAAGTTACCGTCGGGAATATAATTACGAGTATGCGCCTGCTTTCGACGCTCGACTGGCGCGACTTTTTCGAGAGCGTCAGCTTGATTGACCCGCTTCTAAAAACCGACCCGGCGAATGTTTATGCGGAAATGAATTTTGCGACGCGCAACCGTTATCGCGCCGTCGTCGAGCGGATTGCCAGACGCACGAAAACCGACGAGTTGGAAGTCGCCGGGCGCGTCGTCGAACTTGCCCACCGCGCAGTAGAGAAAACGAATCAGGCGGACAAACGATATTCGCACGCCGGTTATTATTTGATAGACGAAGGACTTGTCGAACTTGAAAAAGAATTCAATTATCGCCCGCGTTTTTCCGAACGCCTGCGCTGTTTTATTTTAAACCATCCGACCGCCGTTTATCTCGGAATGCTGACGTTTTTGACCGCGCTGATGGTAGCTTTGTTTGTTTTCGTCGCCGCCTATCTCGGCGCGGGCGTGCCTTTGCTCGTTGCTTTCGGTTTGCTTTCGCTGATTCCGGCGAGCGATTTGGCGTTGAGCGTTTTGAATTGGGATTTTACGCTGATGCTTCCGCCGCGTCTGCTTCCGCAAATGGACACGACGGCGGCGATTCCCGTAGACGCGCAGACGATGGTTGTGATTCCGACGCTTTTGACGAGTGAAACGGTCGTCGAAGAATTGCTGGAAAAATTGGAAGTTTATTATCTTGCCAATCAAGACGACAATATTTATTTCGCTTTGCTCGGCGATTACGCCGACGCGCCGACTGAAGAAATGCCGCAAGACGCGGCAGTTTTGAATCAGGCGTTTGACGGAATTGAACGATTAAATGACAAGCATCAAGAGAACGGTCGGCGTAAATTTCATCTTTTTCATCGCCGCCGTTTGTGGAACGAGCGCGAAGGAAAATGGATGGGTTGGGAACGCAAGCGCGGCAAGCTGCAGGAATTTAATCGCCTTTTGCGCGGCGCGAAAGATACGAGTTTTATCGCGGCAACGGCGGATGCGGAAATTCTCCAACAAATCAAATATGTCATCACGCTCGATTCGGATACGCAGTTGCCGCGTGATGCCGCCCGCAAACTCGTCGGCGTTGCCGCGCATCCGCTCAATCGTCCGCATTTCGATTCGGCTTTAGGGCGCGTGACGAAAGGCTACGGCGTTTTGCAGCCGCGCGTCAGCATTTCTTTGACGAGCGCGGCGCGTTCGCGTTTTGCGCGGATTTTTTCCGGCAATACGGGCTTTGACCCTTACACGACCGCAACTTCGGATGTTTATCAAGACTTGTTCGGCGAAGGCAGTTTTACGGGCAAAGGTCTTTACGATGTTGACGCTTTCGAGGCGGCACTAAAAGGGCGCGTGCCGGAAAATTCCATTTTGAGCCACGACCTTTTTGAAGGACTTTACGCGCGGTGCGGTTTGGTGACGGACATCGAACTGCTCGACGATTTTCCGGCGCATTACGATAGTTTCGCCGGACGTTCGCATCGTTGGGTGCGCGGCGATTGGCAGATTGCCCGTTGGATTTTCCCCTGGGTAAAAGATGCCGACGGGAAAACCGTGCGAAACCGTCTGCCGATGATTTCGCGTTGGAAAATTCTCGATAATCTGCGGCGGAGTCTAGTTGCGCCAACGGTTTTTTTGTGGCTGCTCGCGGTTTGGACGATTATTCCCGGCTCGCCTTTACTGTGGACGCTTTTTGTTATTTTTGAATTGGCTTTTGCCGTCTTTGCCCATTTGCAGACAAATCTCTTGACGCACCCAAAAGGCGTTGCCTGGAAGAATCATTTCAAAAGCGTTTTCGGCGATTTCCGCAATAACGCCGTGCAGGTCGCGCTTTCAATCGTCTGCCTCACGCATCAAGCGTATTTGAAAATTGATGCCGTCACGCGCACGATTTACCGCAAAATAATTTCGCGTAAAAATCTGCTCGAATGGATGACGGCGGCGCAATCCGAGAAAGATAATCCGCACGACCAAGCATCGTTTTTGCGCCTTATGTGGACGGCGATGTTGCTTGCGGCGGTGAGTTTTGTTTTGGTTTTATGGCTGCGCCCAAATGCTCTGCCGATTGCCTTGCCGTTTATTTTGGCGTGGATTATCTCGCCTTTCGTGGCTTATCGAGTCAGTCGCCCGACACAAAGCGAGCGCGTTGCATTATCGGCGGACGACGTAAAAACGGCGCGAATGATTGCGCGGCGAACGTGGCGATTTTTTGAAACTTTCGTCGGCGATGACGACAATTGGCTGCCGCCCGACAATTTTCAGGAAGACCCGCAGCCGAAAATCGCGCATCGCACTTCGCCGACGAACATCGGATTGCTGCTGCTTTCGACCGTTTCGGCGCACGATTTCGGTTACATCGGAACGCTTGAACTGACCGAAAGACTGCGCTTTACTTTTGCGACGCTCAAAAAATTGGAAAAATTTCGCGGGCAGTATTTGAATTGGTATGACACGCAGACGCTCACGCCGCTCGCGCCGCGCTATATTTCGACGGTTGACAGCGGCAATCTCGCCGGACATCTGCTCGCCGTCAAACAATCAATCGTCGAAATATCCAATCGTCCGATTTTTAATAAAAGATTGATTGACGGATTGCGCGATACGGTCGAGCTTCTGCGCGAAGAAGCGGCGCAGTTGAGCGCGGTTCACGGGCGCACCGAAGCCGTGACGGTCAAACAACTGCGCGAAGAAGTTGCGGCGTGTGTCGGATTATTGGAAAACCCCAAAAACGAAACGCCCGAAGCGTGGACGATTACGCTCGAATCGCTGACCGCGCATTTGGAAGTGATGACGGACATCACCGGCGCGTTAGCGCAGGAACACGGCGACGCGCATTTCCACGAATTGCGTTTCTGGACGACGAGTTTAGCGCGTCAAACTCACGCTTTCCGGCGCGACATCGAAACATTTATTCCCTGGAAAGAAACCGATTTTGCTCATTTGGCGGCGATTATTGACCGCGATTTTCCCGACATCAAACAAGAGTGGAGCGAAACCGAAAATCTATTTCACTTTTTTCCGTCGCTCGCGCAGCTTCCCGAATTATATGAAGCATTACATCTGCGGCTTTTTAAAATCGGTGAAGAAATAGGGCGATGCCAAACGACGGAAAAGGATTGCACGGCGGTGCTTAACGGCTTGCAAATTCTCACGTCCGCCGTTCAGAAAGCCGCGCAAACTGCCGCCGCGACGCTCTCCGAATTGAACGCGCTGGCAATGGAAAGCGAGCAAATTGTCGGGGAGATGGATTTTAGTTTTCTGTTTGACGAAAAACGCAAAGTTTTCGCCATCGGTTACAGCGTTGATAATGAAAGGCGCGACAATTCTTTTTACGATTTGCTTGCTTCCGAAGCGCGTCTGGCGAGTTTCGTCGCCATTGCCAAAGGCGAAGTTCCGCAGGAACATTGGTTTCGGCTCGGTCGGTCGCTCACGCCGGTTGACGGCAGCCGCGCGTTGATTTCGTGGACGGCGACGATGTTCGAGTATCTGATGCCGGTTCTCGTAATGCGCGATTACGATAAAACTCTTCTCAATCAAACTTATCAGGCGATAGTTGCCAGACAAATCGAATACGGCGCGAAAAATAATGTCCCGTGGGGCATTTCCGAATCGGCTTATAACGCCCGCGATTTGCAGTTTAATTATCAATACGGCGCGTTCGGCATTCCCGGTCTTGGGCTAAAACGCGGTTTGAGCGAGGACTTGGTGGTTTCGCCGTATTCGACTGCGCTTGCCGCGCTCGTTGCGCCGTGCGAGGCGATTGATAATTTTCGCGTTTTGATAAAAGGCGGCGCACTCGCCCGTTTCGGCTTTTACGAAGCGATTGATTACACACCCGAACGCCTGCCGCCGAATCAGATACGCGCCGTCATCCGCGCATTTATGGCGCATCATCAAGGGATGATTCTGGTCGCGCTCGATAATCTGATTCACGCCGATATAATGCAAAAGCGTTTTCACGCCGAACCGCTCGTGCAAGCCACCGAATTGCTGCTTCAAGAACGAATTCCGCGCGGCATTCCCGCGTCGCATCCACGCGCCGAAGAAGTTTTGTCGGGTCGCGTCGTGCGCTCTTTGGCGGGACGAGTGACAAGAATTTTCGACACGCCGCATTTGCCGACACCGCGCACTCAGATTCTTTCCAACGGCGCGTATTCGGTGATGATGACCAATTCCGGCGCGGGCTATTCGATGTGTGAAGGGCTTGCCGTAACGCGCTGGCGCGAAGACGCGACACGCGACGATTGGGGCAATTTTATATACCTGCGCGATGTTTCGAGCGGCGCGGTCTGGTCGAGCGGTTTTCAACCGACGCGGCGCGTCTCGAAAAATTACGAAGCCGCTTTTTCAGAAGATAAAATCGTCATTTCGCGCAGTGAAGCCGGCATCGCCACGCGCACGGAAATTATCGTGTCGCCGGAAGACAACGCCGAAATCCGCCGCGTTTCGATAACCAATCATTCGTCGAGAGTGCGCGAAATCGAAGTAACGAGCTACGCGGAAATAGTTTTAGCTCCGCCAAATGCGGACGCGGCGCATCCGGCGTTCAGCAATCTGTTCGTCGAAACCGAATTTTTCGCCGCCGAAAATTCCATTATCGCCAAACGCCGTCCACGCGCCGAAAAAGACGAACCTGTTTGGGCAATTCATACGGTTGCGACCGACGGCGAAACCATCGGCGCGGTGCAGTATGAAACCGACCGCGCCCGTTTTCTCGGACGCGGACACGACGCTTCCGCGCCGCTTGCGGTGACGGAAGACCGCCCGCTTTCAAACAGCGTCGGCGCGGTTCTCGACCCGATTTTTTCTCTGCGGCGGCACGTTCGCATTCAGCCGCACGAAACCGTCCGCATCTCGTTTTCGACCGCCTTTGCCCGTTCATACGAGGAAGCGTTGCGGCTTGCCGACAAATATCACGAGATAAGTATTTTTGAACGCGAAGCCGCGCTCGCCTGGACGCGCTCGCAAGTCCAGATGCGCCATCTCAACATTGACCCGGAAAATGCCTATCTTTTCCAAAGACTCGCCGCCCGCATTCTCTATTCCGATTCGTCCTTGCGCCCGCAGCCGAAAGTGCTTGCGCTCAACCGCAAAGCGCAGTCCGATTTGTGGGCTTACGGCATCAGCGGCGACACGCCCATCGTCGTCGTGCGAATTAATCGCGCCGAAGATTTGCCGCAGGTGCGCCAGCTTCTCAACGCGCACGAATATCTGCGTCTGAAAGGTTTAATATTTGATTTGGTGATTTTGAACGACCATCCGCCGAGTTATATTCAATCGCTGCAAGATGAATTATTGCTGCTTGTCCGCACGAGCGGCGAATCTCATTTCCTGGATAAAAACGGCGGGATTTTTCTCAAACGCGCCGACCAAATGCCCGAAGCCGACCGCATTCTGCTGCACACGGTAGCGCGGGCGGTCATCGTTACGGAACGCGGCGATTTTGAAAACCAACTCGTCCGAAAACCCGTTGAAATTGATTTGCCGAAGGATTTTATCGCCCGCAATCCGGCGCGTTCTTATCCCGAACCGCTGCCCAAACTGCCCGATTTGGCTTTTTTCAACGGGCTTGGCGGATTCGGTCAGGCGGGAAAAGAATACATCACGATTCTCAGCGAAGGGCAATGGACACCCGCGCCGTGGCTGAATGTGATTGCCAACGAAAATGCCTTCGGTTTTCAAGTTTCGGAAACCGGCGCGGGCTTTACGTGGGCGGTCAACAGCCGCGAAAATCGTCTTACGCCGTGGTCGAACGATACGGTCGGCGACCCGCCGGGCGAAGTGGTTTATCTGCGCGACGAAGATACGGGAACGACCTGGACACCGACACCGCTTCCGATTCGTGAAGCCGAGCCTTACGCGATTCGGCACGGGCAAGGCTATACGATTTTTGAACATCTGAGCCATGGCATCGCGCAGGAACTTGTAATGTTTGTGCCGCTCGACGCGCCCGTCAAAATTTCGCTTCTTCGTCTGCAAAATCGAACCGACCGCAAGCGTAAAATATCAATTACAAGCTATAACGAACTTGTCTTGGGTTTCAAGCGAAGCCAAACCGCGCCGTTTATCATCACGGAAACGGACGAAAAAACCGGCGGGATTTACGCGCGAAATCCGTATAACAACGAGTTTGCCAATCGCGTCGCTTTTGTCGCAATGAGCGCGGAAACGAATTCTCTGACGTGCGACCGCAAAGAATTTATCGGCAGAAACTCAAATCTCAAACGCCCGTTTGCCCTGCGGCGCGAAAAACTTTCGGGACGCAGCGGCGCGGGACTCGACCCGTGCGCGGCTTTGCAAACCGTCATCGAACTCGCCCCGAATGAATCACGCGAGATTGCCGTTTTGCTCGGCGAAACCGATTCAAAAGAAGAAGCAAACGTAATAATTTCGCGTTTCCGCCAGCTTTCCAATGTAAAAAAATCTTACGCAGAAGTTTTGAATTATTGGGACGAACTGCTCGGCGCGGTCGAAGTCCGCACGCCGGACGCGGCTTTAGATACGATGGTCAACCGCTGGCTTTTGTATCAATCGCTCGCTTGCCGAATTTGGGCGCGTTCGGCGTTTTATCAATCGGGCGGCGCGTTCGGTTTCCGCGACCAATTGCAGGATGTGATGTCGCTGGTTTATGCGAAACCGGAGATTGTGCGCGAGCAGATTCTGCTTGCCGCGTCGCGCCAATTCAAAGAAGGTGATGTCCAGCATTGGTGGCATCCGCCGACCGGACGCGGCGTTCGCACACGCTTTTCCGACGATTTGTTATGGCTGCCGTTTGTTACGAGTTTTTATATCAAAGTAACGGGCGACGAATCCGTGCTTGACGAAATTGTGCCGTTTATCGAAGCCCCGCTGCTTGTTGAAGGCGAAGACGAATCTTACACACAGCCAACGATTTCAACCGAAACGGCGAGTATTTTTGAACATTGTGCGCGGACAATAGACCGCAGTTTAATGGTTGGCGAACACGGTTTGCCGCTGATGGGTTCGGGCGATTGGAACGACGGAATGAGCAGCGTCGGCGACGAAGGAAAAGGAGAAAGCGTCTGGGTCGGATGGTTTCTTCTCAACACGCTCACCGATTTCGCGCCGTTCTGCGTGGAACGCCAAGCGAAAAAACGCGAGAAAAAATATCTCAAACACATCGAAGATTTGAAAATCGCCCTTGAAGAAAACGCATGGGACGGCGATTGGTATCGGCGGGCGTATTTTGACGACGGCACGCCGCTCGGCTCGGCGGAAAACGAAGAATGCCGGATTGATTCTATCGCGCAATCGTGGAGCGTCATTTCCGGCGGCGCAAATCCGCAGAAAGCGGCACGGGCGATGGCTTCGGTTGACGAATATCTGATTCGGCGCGGCGACGGAATCGTTCTTTTGTTCACGCCGCCTTTTGACAAAAGCGCACTCGAACCGGGCTATATCAAAGGTTACGTTCCGGGCGTGCGCGAAAACGGCGGGCAATATACACACGCCGCGCTCTGGACATTGATTGCGTTTGCGATGCTCGGCGACGGCGACC
>Ga0136617_10005002_pt1 | contig 11857 bp, 7 predicted proteins | sample AntDrymUQ3222106_2_FD_129672 | JGI IMG/M metagenome (GOLD analysis project Ga0136617, IMG submission 129672) | Polar desert sand microbial communities from Dry Valleys, Antarctica - metaG UQ322 (21.06) | ecosystem: Environmental > Terrestrial > Soil > Desert | place: Antarctica: Dry Valley...
CGCCCTCCTTCCCTTTGGGGAAACCGGTATCGAGGCAGAGCTTGTCTAAGGTCCGTTCCAGATCGCGAACCGCGTGACTCGGGACGTGAAGCCCACCAACGGCCACGAGTTTGCCCATGCCCGGTCGGCTCGGATGATCCTGCCGTGAATCGTCGATGCAGTAGAGATCCATTTGTGCAACCTATCCACCCGTAAGGCCATCTGCCTGAACGGTGAACGTGGTGCAACCTGATCGCGACCGCGCTATCCAGGTCGAGGTTGAAGCGCTATGGGTATAGGTGTTGGATTTGTTGGATTTCGCTTCTCGCGTCTCTCCAAATCGCGCGGAAACTTCGTTCGGATGTTGGATTCTTGTTGGATTTCGCGGCTGCTTGATCACATGTTCGTATCCAATAGGTCATCGAAAATGGACGCTGACCTGGTCTTTCGTGTCGTGGGCGGTGCTGGGTTCGAACCAGCGACCCCTGCGTTGTAAGCGCAGTGCTCTCCCGCTGAGCTATAGGTAGCCGAGGTCCCTTAGGTGCTGCTCGACCACGGCTTCCTCCTCGTCGGTCATGCCGGAGCCGGCGACCCCCTCGGTGGCAGCGATGGCGTCAATGTAGGCCTCGAGTTCACCGGCCACCCCGGGGTGTGAGCTGTAGAGGTTGTGCTTCTCGTCTGCTTCCCGCCCACCCTTGCCCCCGTCGTCGAGCCTGTAGAGCGCATTTCTCCCTCCGCTGCGCTTGAGGAGCTTCCATGACGGCGTCCTCGCCCCGATGATCCGCTCGCCCTCGAGCTTGACCCCGACGGCCTCCATGTAAGCGGGCTCGGGAGGAAGGGATCCCCCTTCGAGGGCCGCCCGAAGACTCCGTCCGTCGATGGCGGTTCCCCGGCCCCCGGTCCCGTCCACGCCGCAGAGGTCGGTGAGCGTCGGGAGAACGTCGATGTGGCGCACCTGATCGGTGACCGAGCAGGCCGGCACCCCCGGCCCCGAGATGATGAGGGGCACGCGCACCTGGGGCTCGTTCAGGTCGTAGCCATGGCCGAGGGCCTGGCCCCCGAGACGCTTGTCGAGCCCGGGGGCCCAGCGCGAGGTCTTGAGCTGCCTGCGGGCGACCCTGATTGAGCGGTTGGCAGTGCGTTCGAGGCGCGAGCCGGGAAACTCCTCCCCGTGGTCGCCGGTGATGACGACGATCGTGTCGTCGGGCAGCGCCTCGAACACCGGTCGGAGCCACTCGTCGGTCGCTGCGACGGCGGCCTCGTAACCGCCCCTGTCGTAACGCTTCGTGAACTTGGGCGGCGCCCGATACGGCCTGTGGACCTCCCAGATGTGGAGCAACAGGAACCACGGGCTGGGAAGGGCCGGCAGCCTCGCGGTGATCGCCTCCCGCCAGTTGAAGAACGGCACCCTGTAGGCTTGGCGGTGGCGGGTCTCCTCGAACCCCCGGAGGATGCCCGTTTCGGCAAGTAGCGGACCCGTGACCTCGGCGACGGTGTGGTACCCGGCCCCCGAGAACACCTCGGCCATCGTCGCAAGGGCGGGGCTGAGCGTGTAGCCCTGAAGGCCACGGACGCCGTGCTTCGGTGGGTAGCAGCCGGTGAGCATCGATGAGAAAGACGGCGTGGTGGTTGTTGCCGTGGCAATGCACTGGGTGAAGGCCGCGCCGTCCCGCGCGTAGGCGTCGATGTTGGGCGTCGGGATGCGGTCCCCGAAGATCGCATCGGCCCTCAGGGAGTCGACCGCAAGAAACAATACGTTAGGGCTGCCCACCAACTCCTCCTGGTTATCCAAGAAATCTGCTCAACAAAGTTGTATCACTGCGCCGCCGGCGAGCAGGGGTGTGTCAGGCGTCGGTGCCGCGGGGCGGCCTGGTTGAGCCGAAGGCGCACTCCATGATCTCAGGCATCTGCTTCCTTGCGAAGGTTGCCGCAAACACCGGGTCGTCGCCGCGTCCCTCGTAACCTTCGGGGAGCGGCCCACCACCTCCGAAGTTGTCCCTGATCGTGTAGCCGTTGAGGTACTCGGCGACGTCGGGAACCGTCACCGACATCTCTTCCATGAGCTCGAAGTCGAAGTAGAGGCCCGTGGAGCCGCTGTCGATCACGAGGGATTGCCCGTCGGGGACCTCGAAGTGCTCGTCGATGTCCTCGATGACCCGGCCGTTGCCGACCGCCCACCCCCCCGAACGCCCGGCCGAGGGGACGTGACCGTGGTCCGCCGTCACAAGCAGCACGTAGTCACCGACCTCACGGTCGAGATAATCGACGATGGCCCCTAGGGCGTCATCCTGGGCTTCGAGGACCTCGGCCATCTCGGGCGAGTCCATCGTGTACTCGTGGCCGACGATGTCGGTCATCTTGTAGTTGGTAAAGAGGAGGTCGGGCACGGCGTCTTGGCCGTAGCCTTCCTCATCGAGCAGCTTGAGCAGCACGTCCGTCTCGTACTCAACCCAGGCCGGATTGTCGTGCTGCTCGAGTGGGTCGTGACCGAGCCATTCGCCGTCGGCCTCTCCGTCGCTGCGATCAAGCGACTCGGCGTGCTCGGCGAGACCAGTGAGCCCTGGAAGGTAGGGGGGCGTTAGGTAGAAGCTCTGATTCGCCCCGATGTCACCCTCGCTCTTGCCGATGATGGCCGCATGATCGGCGTCCCCGCCGGGAGTAAGGGTGCCGTGGCCGAGCATCCCGAGATGCCAGCTCTTCCACGCGACGATCCCGACTCTGGACTGGTTGCCGTAGGCCTGGTCGGTGATGTCGGCAAAGGTCGTCATCTTGAGGAAAGACGGGTTACCGGCCCAGAAGGCCTCACCCACGGTCCCGTCCGCTTTGCGGTAGCGGATGGCGGTGGCGCCGTGTGCCCGCGGGTAGGCGCCCGTCCCAAGGGTCGAATGCGTCGCCGGAGTGATCGATGGTGACGATCCGATCGAGGCGTTCAGGTACGAGGTGCCCTCCCGCTCGAGCCTGGCAAGGTTGGGCCACCGATCCGGCCATCTCTCGAGCACGTTGCGTCCTGCGCCGTCCCAGACTATGGAAACCATCAGCTTGGGGGGGCCTTGGGGCGCGCCTTCCTTGAGGGCATCGCCGAGCACCGTCCCCGTGCGATCGGGCAGATCGACGTCGAGGAGCTCGCCTGCGGTCGGGAAGACGTCGACGAGTCCGGCGGGTCGGGTCAGGGGAGCTCCGGCTGCGTTGATGCGCTTGGGGCCGTAGAGCACGAGGGGCACTTTCTGGAGGTAGTCCCAAGGTCCCGAGTGACTCGGCTGTTCGATGGCGCCAGGGAAGTTCGGCTTGGCGTGGACCATGGTGATGTTCTCTGAGCGGGAGCCGTGGTAGCCGCGCCAGATCCGCACAAGCCACTCCTTCTCGAGGCCACAGGCTCGTTTCACCGGATCGTTCGTGTCATAGCTTGGAGCATCGACGAGGGGCTTGGCCTGAGGAGTGGGGGCCCCGCCGGCCTCACACGCCATCAGGGTCAACGCAGCAAGAAGGCAGACACAGGCGCCTTTGACCCCCCATGGAGGGGGGTGAAGCAGTTTGAGCACCGATCAAGGCTACTACGGGAGCCGCCGGCCCCCCGGGACGAACGCTGCGGGTAAAGGGCCTATCCGATCGCGCGTCCCTTAGTGTCCGACGTGCCATGAAGAAAATAATCTTGGGTCTCACCGTCGTTCTGCTCGTTGCCAGCGTTGCCGCCGGCTCCCGGCTGGTACGCAGCGACAGTGGTTCCCTGGCAGGTCAAGACGCAGCGCCCGGGGGCACGTCGGGCGACGAGGACCGGGGGACGAGCCCCAGTGCGCGGGCGGCGCGGGAGGGGAGCGCCGGGCAACCGGGGCCGCCCAGCCCGAAGCTTGTCGCCGCCAACAAGCTCAGGCCGCGTCTTGGCACGCCCATCGAGCATGTCGTTTTCATAGTCAAGGAGAACCGCTCCTACGACAACTACTTCGGCCGCTACCCGCGAGGTGACGGAGCGACCACCGGCGAGCTCTCAAACGGCGATGTGGTCCGGCTCTCGGACGCGGTGGACATCTTCGAGCCCGACCTCGGCCATCTCTTCGGCGACGGCGTGCGGGGTGTAAACGGGGGCCAGATGAACGGCTTCGATCGGATAAGAAACGGTGACACCATGCAGGGCTACACGGCCTTTGACCGCGAGGGCATCCCCGCTTACTGGGCTTACGCCGACGAGTTCGTGCTCGGCGAAAGGATGTTCTCCTCGATGTACGGACCGACGTTTCCAGAACACCTCTATATCGTTGGAGCGCAGGCGGCGAATGTTGTGGGCAACAAGATCCAGCTCGAGAACACACCGGGTGGCTACTGCGACGACCCCAACGAGCTCGTGCGCGCCTTTCGCGACCTGACGCCCAGAGAGCAGGACGCAGTGATGGAGCTCGAGGAGGCGGCGGACATGCCGGCCGTTGAGAAGTTCTGGGAAACGGTGCGAGCGTGCTTCGACTTCAAGGTGTTGCCCGACAGCCTCAACAAAGCCGGTGTGTCGTGGCGCTACTACGACAAGGACGGCTCCTGGTTCAACGCGCTGCTGGCGATCAAGCACATCAGATACTCCAAGTACTGGGGGCCCAACGTCGTGCCGCCCGAGGAGTTTCTGACGGACGTTCAGGGCGGGAGCCTGCCTGCGGTGTCGTGGGTGATGCCGGGCACGGGTCTCAACGAGCATCCGGGTGGGCCAAGCGTCTGCGCGGGGGAGAACTGGACCATCGAGCATGTCAACGCGATCATGGACTCCAAGTACTGGAAGAGCACGGCGATCATCATCGTGTGGGATGACTTCGGAGGTTTCTACGACCATGTTCCACCGCCCCACTACGACCACATGGGCCTTGGCCCCCGCGTCCCGCTGCTGGTGATCTCGCCGTGGGCCAAGAAGAGCTACATCGATCACACCACCTATGAGTTCTCATCGGTGCTCAAGTTCATCGAAACCTTGCACGGCCTTCCGCCTCTAACGCAGAGGGACCGCCAGGCCGACGACATGATGGACGCCTTCAACTTCCAACGCAAGCCCGATTTCGAGGCGCGAAAGCTGATCTTGAAGGAGCGAGACTGCTCGGGTCTCCCCAAGAAGATCTCCGAGTAAAGCGCGGTTTCACACTGCAATCCCTTAGCATCATCGGTGCATGAAGAAGCTGCTCGTGACCATCGCCGTCGTCTTGCTGATCACCACCATTGCGGCCGGTCCCCGCCTCGTCGGCGAGGGGAAGGAACTGGGAGACGAGACGGCGAACAGCAACGTCCCTCGAGCGACTGCTTTACTTCCCAATAGAGACGGGGCGCTGCGGCAACTCTCGAGGCTGCAATCGGACAACCCGATCGAGCATGTTGTGTTCATCGTCAAGGAGAACCGGTCCTACGACCACTACTTCGGGCGTTATCCACGAGGGGACGGGGCGACGTCCGGTGAGATATCGACCGGCCGGACGATTCCTCTCGTTCGCGCGCCGGATTTTCAGAGGCCCGACCTCGGGCACACCTTCGGGGCAGGGGTCGTCGCAGTCAACGGCGGCGCCATGAACGGCTTCGACCTCATTCGCAACGGCGAGACGCTCGAAGGCTACTCGTCTTTCACCCGCGACGGGATACCCAACTACTGGGCCTACGCCGACAACTTCGTGCTCGGCGACCGAACGTTTGCTTCGATGTACGGGCCGACCTTCCCCGAGCATCTCTACATGGTGGGGGCACAGTCCGGAGGTGCTGCCAGCAATAAGTTCGGTCCTGACGGAACGATCCTCGACGCCGCGACCAACAACCCGGGCGGATACTGCGACGATCCCGCTGAGTTCGTACGCGCCTTCCGTAATCTCGATGCCGAGGACAGGGCGACGATCATGCGGGCGGAAGAAAACGCTAACGAAAGCGTTATCAAGAGTTTCTGGAAGCTTGTTAGGGCCTGCTTCGACTTCAAGGTCTTGCCCGACAGTCTCAACGAAGCCGGTGTGTCGTGGCGCTACTATGACAAGAACGGCTCGTGGTTCAACGCGCTGCTTGCAATCAAGCACATCCGGTACTCAAAGTATTGGGGGCCCAATGTCGTCCCGCCGGAGAGGTTTCTAACCGACGTCCAGCAGGGCAGGCTTCCCGCCGTTTCATGGGTGATGCCGGGCACCAATAAGAACGAGCATCCCGCTGTGTCGAGCGTTTGCGCCGGAGAGAACTGGACGGTAAGGCACATCAATGCGCTCATGCGTTCGGAGTATTGGGAGAGCACCGCGATTGTCATCACATGGGACGACTTCGGCGGTTTTTTCGACCATGTCCCCCCGCCTCACTATGACTACATGGGGCTCGGCCCGCGCGTGCCTTTGTTGGTGATCTCCCCGTGGGCGAGGCGAGGTTACATCGACCACACTACCTATGAGTTCTCCTCCGTTTTGAAGTTCATAGAGACGCTGCACGATCTCCCACCTCTAACCGCGAGGGACCGGCGCGCGGACGACATGTTCGGCGCCTTCGACTTCACCCACCGCCCCGACTTCGACGCTCGCAAGCTCATTCTGAAACAACGAGACTGCTCGAAGGCTTGATCCCGTTCGCGCGAGCCTCGAGAATCCCGTGGCGGCCGAGCCCACGGGTCCTGAGGCCCTGACGAGACCAGGGGTCAGTCCAGCTCGAACGATCCTGTGACGATCTCGCCAGCAGGCTCGTACGTAGCGATCACGACTCCAGTGGTGGAGATCTTGCTGTCGACAAGCTTCAACCCGGAGGGGTCAAGAATGTGCTCACGATCAGCTTTCTCATCCTCCGTGTCCTTTCGATCGGATCTTCTGCTTGAGTTAAGCCCACCGCAGGATAAGACGGCCCACCGGAGGAGAATTCATCGGGGTCGTCCCCACTTGTTCGGCTAGGGGCGTCACTCGCCGGCTACTCATCGGCGGGGACTCGTCGGCGATGAACGCGTGTGCCGTCAGGGGCAGGTCTTGCCGGTGCACTCGGCGTCGGTGCGCAGGATCGTCTTTAACCGTTTGAGCGTTGCACGCGCGACCGGGAGCTCGGGGCGCGAGGTCTTCTTGCCCTTGGCCCGCCCGGATGGGGCAAAGAGGTTGTCGAGCTGCCACGGGTCTTCGCGCAGGTCGTAGAGCTCTTTGCCGATGAGCTCGCCTCCGGGAGCGTAGTACCCGATGAACTGGCGCCCGTCAGTCACAACGGACCGCCACGAGGGTGGTGTCCGCACCGACTCTGGCAGTCGCTCGATGCGCGGCTCGCGCTGGTACTCAATGAACAGCCGCCGTCGATCCCTGCCCCTGAGCAGCGACATGCCGTCGGGCCGGTCGCCGGGCTGGCTCACGCCCGTGGCCGCTAAGACCGTCGGGGCAACGTCGATGTTCGCCACCAGGCGGTTGTCTGTGCTGGGCTCGATGTGGCCCGGCCACCGCATCAACAAGGGGATCTGGATGGATGGGAGATAAGGGACGCGTTTGTCGCCGAGGCCATGTTCGCCCCACATCTGGCCGTTGTCGGACAGGTAGAAGGCCAACGTGTCCCGGTTCTCCCCGAGCTCGTCGAGCGTGCCGAATAAGCGCTCGACGAGATCATCGACGGACATAAGCGTCCTGAGCTGGGCGGCGCGTTTCTGCGCTCCACAACGCCGCAAGCAATCGGCGCGCCGGACGTAGCCCGGCTTGTCCCTGCGATCCTTCTCGCCGACCGCAGGATTGAGGTCCCATGGTGGAACCTCTACATCGGCATAGCGAGCTTCGGGAGTGAAGGGGTAGTGGGGGGCGGTTGTTGCTATCACCGCGAGCCAAGGCTGCTCGTCACTTGCCTCAGTGGCTTCGAGGAACTCGACGCCCCGCTCCTCGATGTAGCCCGTCGCGTACTCCTGGACCTCCTGGACCTCTCCGTTCACGTTCCACTCGGCCCCCTCGTAGTAGGCGGCGTTTCTCGGAGCCGGGAACATAGCCCACTCGTCGAAATAGGAAGGGGCGCGTTCGACGTCCCAGTGGTTGAAGAACTTGCCGAAGAGTCCCGTGCGGTAGCCGGCGTCGTGGAGCGCCGCCTGAATCGTCTCGCTCTGGTCGAGGTCCTCTGCTTCGAAGTTGTTGAAAACCCCGTGGTTGTGAGCGTAGAGCCCGCTGTAGATCGAGGCGCGCGATGGACAGCACAAAGGAGTCGTGGCAAAGGCGTTGGGAAAGCGCTTTCCCTCCCTTGCAAACAGCTGCTTCACGGATGGCATGACCTCGAGGCCGCGTGTCTGGTCGTCGGTAATGATGATCAGGATGTTGGGTGTCGGCGGGCGCCCGCCTGCATCGCCGGCGGTGACGCAGGCGCCGCAAAGGGAGAGCGCAACGGCAACTACGAGTGCCGGCGGGCGCTGTGGGATGCGGATGCCCAACGTCGCTCCTTCTAGAGAGACCAGAGTTCTTCCGGTCTGTCCTCCACGATAAGGCGGGCGACGTCGATACCCATCTTGACGGAGTGATCCATGTTCGCCATTTCGTAGCGCCACGCGCCGAAGCGGCCGCGCGAGTAGATTCCCCTCGCCATCAGCCACGGCTGGATGGTGCGCAGCGCCTCGTCCCGTTTCACGGTTGGTACCGGATAAGCGTAGGGGATGTCTTCGAGGTGGGCGGTTGCGACCGGCGGCCGGCCCCCCACGACTCCGCCTGCGCGCAGGCCTTGCTCGACGCGCTCTTCGAGTCCAGAGCGCTCCTCGGGCTTGTATGGCGAATACGACGTCTCGGTCATATAAGAGCAGTAACGCTCCACGTCGCCGCCCGGCACATTGAAGGGCGAGTATTTCGCAAAGTTGGTTGCCCGGTAGAACGGAGTGTGCTCCTGAGGAAAGTACATCCATGACTTGTCGTCTGTGAGCGGTGTCTCGTAGCCGACGCCGACCATGTAGACACCGTTGTGCTCCAAGAGCCCTGCGGCCCTGCGCACCTGCTCGGGGCAGCGGCCGAGGAGCCCCACGAGCACGTCGAGAGGCATGGTCGATACAAGGTGGTCGAAGGACTCGATCGCGCCGTCGCTGCACCGCACCTGCTTGTCTTCGACGTCGATGCCGACCACAGCCCGCCCAAAATCGATGTTGGATTCGAGCTCGAGGCCAAGCCGCCGGTAGATCTCGCCGGTCCCGCCCCTTGCCGGGAACACAAAGGTATTGTTCGGCCCCCACGCGATATCGTCCTCACTCAGGATCAGATTACGAAGCGCCCGCCTGTAGTCCACGACGCTGACTCGCTCGGCAATCCAGTTGGACGCCATCCGCTCGGCCGGGGTTGCCCATACCTTGAAGTTGTAGGGCGCCATGAAGTGTTCGGTTATGCCCTCGCCAAACGTCGCCCTCATCCATTTGGCGAAGTCCATGCTCGGGTCCCCGCCGGCCGCCTCTATGAGACCGACAACACACTCGTAACCGACCTCCTCGGGGAGATGCCTGAGGTTGTTCTGAAACGGATACGGTACCCACCGGTCGCTGTGACGGACATAGGAGGATCGTTCGTGCCGGTAGACCTCATCGCCCATGACTTCCTGCAGCAGCCGGTCGAACTCGCCGAAATGGCTGAACACGACGTGGCCCCCATGGTCCCAGGTGAAGCCTTGGGGGTCCACGACGGATGAAGCAAGCCCGCCCGGCCCGGCGGCGCCTTCGATCAGCGTCCAGTTCCGATGGCCCATGGCTTTGAGCTCGCGCGCGCATCCAAGCCCGCACGGCCCGGCGCCAATGACTACTATTCGCCGGCCGTCGGTCATTGTGTGGCGCATCTCCATATCTCGCCAAGCTTGCTTGAGGGAAAAGCGGCTGCGAACACCGGTTCCTCCAGCCGGTCTCTGTACTGGGGAGGATATTCCTGCCCCGGTTCTTGATCGTCTCCGATTGTGTATTTGAGGATGTAGTCGGCCATCTCTTCGAGATCGATGTCGTTTGCTCGAACGGTGTCCATGTTCAGCCAAAAGGCCAGAGGTCTCTGGTTCTCGAACAGTTCGGACGCCTCGACATCATAGTGGCGCGCCACCCACGCCTCGAAGGTTTCGATGTGGATCGGCCATGCGCCGGTGGCCGTTGGAGCCGGCACTTGTCCGTGGTCGGCCGTCATTGCGAGGACCCATCTCCGGCGTCCGATCTCGGCGTTGAGGAAGCTCACCAGATCCCCGAGCGCGGCATCGGAGTACTCGAGTATGTTGCGCTCCTCCGGGTTGAGCATGTTCCAATCGTGCCCCACCTCGTCGATTTGCTTGTAGTTCGTGAAGAACAGGTCCGGGACGCGGTCGTCCCCGTAGCCCTCACGCCTGATGAGCTCCTTGATCAACCTCGTCTGATAGAGGGCCCACACCGGAGTGTGCCTGAGCTCGGCGGGATCCTCGAGCATGTCGTGGCCAAGCCAGCGCGAGTCAAGCTTGCCGTCGTCGCCATCCACCCTTCGGATGTCGGCGTCGAAGCCCGGGACCTCCTTTAAGTAGGGGGGGAGGCTGTAGTACTCGGGATTGCTTACCAGAGCCCCGTTTGAGCGCTCGACGATGATCGCAGTGTCCTTGTCCCCGCCGGGGATGCCGGCACCGTGGCCCATCATGCCGAGGTGCCACCCTTTGTAGGCGAGCATCCCCACCTTCGAGGCACCCCCTGTGGACCGGTCGAAGATGTCGGCAAGGGTCGTGGTTTTGAGGTATTTGGGGCTCCGGCCTCCGTAGGAGTCCGCCACGACCCGGTCCCCGATCCTAAGCGGGATGTCGACGATGCCGTGCTGCTTCGGGAAGGTCCCGGTGCCGATGGTTGCGTGGATGGCCGGGGTCACGGACGGGGACGAGCCCACGGTCGCCCCCGCGACCGACGTCCCTGAGGCCATCAGATCGCGCAAGACGGGCCAGGCGCCCGGCCAGGTTTGGAGGACGTCCGTGCCGCCGCCGTCCCACACGACGGTCACGATGGCGCGCGGCACGCCCGCCCGCCGTCCTCGAGGGAGCAGCGCCTCGGTGACCGGCCGTCCTGGGCGGCCCTCGGGAAGCGTCGTATGCAGCAGCTCGGCGAGCGTCGGAGCGAGGTCCGCAACCGTGACGGCCCTGGCCGGCCTGATCGAGCCCTGACTCCTTATGAAGCCGGGCCCGTAGAAGACCAGCGGCACGCGCTGCATGTAGGGCCACGGACCGGAGTGGCCGTAGGTCGTGAATCCCCCGAAGAAGTTCGGCGCGCGCGGGACCGGGATCATCTCAGGCGAGCGACCGGCAGCGTAGCCGCGCCTTATCCGCCTGAGGTGCTCCACGGGCAGCTCGCACGAGGCCGCGAGCCAGCCCATCTCGGCTCGGGAGGTCGGCTGCGGCGAGGGGAAATCGTATTTGCCCCGGACCTCGGGGGGGCCCGCCGCCTGGGAGGGCCCGTCCTGTTCCGGGCTGCACGCCGCCGCGACGGCGAGAGCGAGGAGGGCTGCCACGAACGCCTTTCTCATCTTCTGTGAGCCGTCACAGGCTTACGCCTCCATCGGGGTTGTCCGACCGGCAATGATGCCCCACCCGGAACCAGTAAGGGGCCGTCATGCTCGGCCCCACCCTCGGGGACTGCCCACTGGTGAAACCTGGAAACAGGCGGCAACGCGGGACACTTCGCTTCCTTTCCTTTATGCTCGCCACCGGGATGTCGCCGCTTTGAAAGAACCGGCATGATTAAGTGTCCTGTGCCAAGGACTCGACTCGTTTCTCCAGAGGGCCATCGGCGTCCCAATGACGGAAAGGGCATACTCCCGGCGTGAGCGCGAGCGACGTACCCACGATCAGGCTTCTCGGCGTTGATCTGGCGCGCCTCGAGACGCAGGAGGCCCTGGGAAAGATTGAGGATCTGTACGGCTCGGGAGAGCCTTCTCTTATTGCTTTCACAAACGCTCATACCCTCAACCTTGCCGCCGAGCAGCCCACCTACAAGAAGACCCTC
>Ga0136617_10005003_pt1 | contig 11857 bp, 15 predicted proteins | sample AntDrymUQ3222106_2_FD_129672 | JGI IMG/M metagenome (GOLD analysis project Ga0136617, IMG submission 129672) | Polar desert sand microbial communities from Dry Valleys, Antarctica - metaG UQ322 (21.06) | ecosystem: Environmental > Terrestrial > Soil > Desert | place: Antarctica: Dry Valley...
AAGCTCAGCGTGTTGGCCAGTCGAATCGCGATCCGGTCCCCAGGCCGCAGGCCACGCCTGGCCAGGCCGCGCGCGACCGCGTCCACGCGAGCATCCAACTCGGCCCACGTGAGCACTCCGGCTCCCTCGGCAAGCCCACCTGGGTTCCCCGCCACGAAGGCTGGGTGATCGGGATCGCGCCGCGCGGATGCGCGCACGAGATCGGCGACATTCTGTCCGGAACCGGACCCCACTGTTCTCCGTCCTAGATCGGCCGTCCTAGATTGAGGATGCCCCTACCGCGGTCTAGCCGCTGCTGCCGTCAGGTCACCCTAGGCCCGACGGTCGCACTGCCGCAGATTGCCCCGACATGGTCACAAATTGGTGCAGAACTATCACGCAGCGCGATCGGTGAGTACCTTTCTTGCGCGGGGGGAGCACGGCCAAGCGTGATCGGGGTTCACCCGTGTGAGCACGTTTGGAGGTTGGCCACTTCTTGGGAGTCCACCATGATGGCCATGGCCAGCTGTCGGAGGTGCTTGGTTGACCGCGCCGAAGTCGGTGCACCCCGGTTCCTTACCCAGCTCTGCGCCCGGGGCCGTGGACCGGGGCATCCCGGTGGAGGAGTTTCGGACTCCACAACTTCCGAGCACGCAAAACGGGAACGCGCCGCAGAGCGAGGATGGCCGGCACGCACAGCCCGGCGAGGTCTGGTCCCTAGTCCAACGGGTTCAGGACGGCGACTCCGATGCGTTCGGGCTGATCTATGACGAGTACGTGGACATGGTCTTCCGGTACGTCTACTTCCGGGTGTACGACAAGCACCTCGCCGAGGACTTCGCCAGCGAGACGTTCACCCGGGCGCTGCGACGCATCGACAGCGTCAGCTTCCAGGGTCGCGACGTCGGCGCCTGGCTGATCACCATCGCCCGCAACATCATCCGCGACTACGTCAAGTCAAGCCGGTACAAGCTGGAGATCACCTCGGCCGACATGCGCGACGCCGACCGAGCCACCGACGGCCCGGAGGACGCGGTGCTGGCCGGCCTGACGCACGCGGTGCTGCTCACCTGCGTCAAGCAACTGAGCCCGGAACAACAGGAGTGCATAGTCCTACGTTTCCTGCAGGGCCTGTCGGTCAGCGAGACCGCCTTGGCGATGGAGCGCAACGAGGGCGCGATCAAGGCCCTGCAGCATCGGGCCGTCAGACGGCTAGGCAAGCTCCTGCCGGAGGGTCTGCGATGACCCCGAATCGTGCAGGAACGGTCGTTGTTACTGGCCAGTACCCCGTAACGATCAACCGTGCGGCGTCGTTGGTCAACCCGAATGTCACGGATTCTCGTGCCGTTAGGGGTCATCGAGAACGGCGTCGCCACATCAGCGCCGGGATCGAGCAACGGGGGAGGGTGGGCTGAATGCCGAAATCAGACGCAGATCGCTTCGCCGCTCTTCTCGACGCCTCACCGCTGGATCCTTCCGGCCGCGCGGCGCTCAACGGAGCGGCTGAGTACGCACCTGCCCACGACGGTGAGACCGCTGAACTCCTCGCTGTGGTGTCGGCGCTGCGTGAGATGGACTTCGACATCGGGCCCAGCGAGCAGACTCGCCAGCGCCAGCGCCAGCGCCAGCGCCTGGTCGCCATGGCTGCCGTCCGCAGCATCGGGGTGCCCGACGCGGTCGAGGCAGGACGCCACCGGGCACTCGACTCCGCGCGAGGCTCCGATCCGAGCAGTGTGTGGTCGCAGGTGTTGGCGCGCTTGCGCCAGGCCCAATCCGGCCGGCGCCTGATTGCTGCCGTGGCTGGGCTGAGCGTGATCGTGGCCGCACTGGGCATCTTGTCCCTGCTCGCGCAGAGCGCGATACCGGGCGACACCCTCTACGCCCTCAAACGCGGTACCGAACAGGTCCGCCTGGCCTTCGCCGGTAGCCCGCAGGACGAAGGCCGATTGCTCCTCGGCTATGCCGGCACTCGGGTGGACGAACTCGTTCAGTTGCTCAACGAGCCCGTCGCCATGAGTGCCACCGGGTCGGGCGTGCAAGCCGCCGACGCGAGTTCGGTGGCTGATCGGCTGATCGCCACGATGGAAACGATGGACCGCCAGACCACCGACGGCGCGAGTGCGCTGACCACCTCGGCGGTGGACGAGGAAAGCCTGCCGACCCTGCAGTTCATCGGTGAGTGGGGAGTCGACCAGTGGGGTGCGCTGGACGGGTTGGCCGCGGAAATGCCCAAAGATGCTCGGACCCGCGCCGAGCTGTCGAAGGACTTGCTGCTGGAGCTCCTCCAGCGTCTCGATGGCCTCGCCCAAGTCATCGACTGCAACGACTGCCAGGGCGAGGCCACCCCCAGCACCGATGCCCTTGGACCGATCCCCTGTTCCGACTGCGATAGCGACCCATCAGCCAAGCCGACGTCGCAGTCATCGTCCAGTCCCGGCCAGTCTGACCCGCCATCCGGCCAGTCATCGCCACCAACATCGACCAGTCCCGGGCAGTCTTCGCAGCCGCCCGGTGACTCAGGCGGTCCTGGCGTCCCGGTTCCGCCGGTCGATCCACCGGTCGATCCGCCGGTCGATCCGCCGGTCGATCCACCGGTCGATCCACCGGTCGACCCACCGGTCGATCCACCGATCCCGCCAATCCCACCAGTGCCCCCGGCCGAGGGCTCGGCGTGCGTGACGCTCGGCGGGTTGGCCGGGACCATCCAGGGTGGTGTCTGTGTCGCACTCCCCATCGTCCCCCCTCCTCATCCGAACGAGGGCCAGCCGTGCGTTCTGGTTGATCTCCCGTGGCCACTGGAAGACATCCCGGGCATCATCGACGAGCTCGGGGTCTGCGTCCCACTGGGTGGCTGAGTCGAGCGGCCCGGCGAGGCCGCCACCTCCCTGGCTGGGTAAGCGTTAACAGCCCTTCAGTGCACTCCCTGGCTAGGCTGCAACGGATGCCAAGACTTCGGGTTCGCCGTCGAGACACCGCCGAGGAACGCGCCGAACTGGCCGGCTACGCCGCCGCTGCGGTGGCCGAAGTCGAGGCGGCACTCGACGTACCTCCGGATCTGAGCGCCGCCGCATTCTTCGACGTCGACAACACGATGATCATGGGCGCGTCGCTCTACTACTTCGCCAAGGGGCTCGCGGCGCGCAACTACTTCACCAGCCGGGATGTCGCCTCGTTCATCTGGCAGCAGGCGAAGTTCCGGATTGCCGGCACCGAGAATCCCGACGACGTGATGACGATCCGGGACAACGCGCTGGCTTTCGTAGCCGGTCGCACGGTTGCCGAAATCGTCGAGGCAGGCGAGGAGATCTACGAGGAATCGATGGCCGACCGGATCTGGACCGGCACCCGTGCCCTTGCCCAGCAACACTTGGACAGCGGTCAGCGAGTGTGGCTGATCACCGCAACCCCGATCGAGCTCTCCTCGCTGATCTCCACCCGACTGGGTCTGACCGGTGCACTGGGTACGGTGTCGGAAATCGAGGACGGGATCTACACCGGTCGCCTGGTCGGCGAACCCATGCACGGTGAGGCCAAGGCGGTGGCGGTCCGCGCCCTGGCCGAGCGCGAGGGCCTGGATCTGCAACGCTGCTCTGCTTACAGCGATTCGGCCAATGACGTCCCGATGCTGTCCATGGTCGGCAGACCGGTCGCGGTCAATCCCGACGGTGAGCTCAAGGCGATCGCGCTGGCTCGTGGTTGGGAGGTCCGCGACTTCAGGACCGGGCGCAAGGCCGCTCGCGTGGGCCTTCCTACCGCCCTGATCGTGGGCATGGTCGCCGGTGCGGTGGCCGCTGCCATCGCCGTACGCCGGCGCTATCGCTTCTGAGCGGCTCGCCGGCTGCGACTATAAAGGGCTGGGCGACTAGGAGAAGACCGAGCGGCGCTGCATCAACAGGCTGTAGAGCGACTGCTGAATCGTCTCCCGAACCTGGTCGGTGAGGTTGAAGACGAGCATGGGGTCATCGGCAGCGGCCGCCCCCAGATGTGCGGTCGGGATGGGCTCGCCGAACTCGATCAGCCATTTCGAGGGCAGCGGCACGAGACCGAGTGGCCCCAGCAGCGGGAACGTCGGCGTCACCGGCACATAGGGAACACCGAGAACCCGGGCCAGGGACTTGAGATTGCCGATCATCGGATAGATCTCCTCGGCCCCGACGATGGAGCACGGGATGATCGGCACGCCGGTCCGGATGGCCGCACTCACGAAACCGCCGCGGCCGAAGCGCTGCAGCTTGTACCGATCGGAGAACGACTTTCCGACCCCTTTGAAGCCCTCGGGGTAGACCCCCACGAGCTCGCCCGAGCTGAGCAGCCGTTCGGCATCGGGAGTGCAAGCCAATGTGTTTCCGGTTTTTCGCGCGATCGATCCGACTAGTGGAAGCTTGAAGACCAGGTCGGCGCCGAGAAGTCGCAGGCGCCGCTGGGCCGGGTGGTCGTCATGCACGGCCAGCGATGTCATGAGGCCGTCCATGGGAACGGTCCCCGAGTGGTTGGCCACCACCAGGGCCCCCCCGGCGTCGGGAATGTTGGCCATGCCGAATGTCTCGATCCGAAACCAGGACCGGTAGAGCGGGCGCAGCGCCGGAAGATAGACGTGATCGGTGAAGTCCTCGTCGAAGCCGAACTCGTCGACCTCGTAGTCCCCTGTCAGGCGGCGACGCAGAAACGCCAGCCCCGCGGCGACCCTGTCGTCCCAGCTCGGGCCGGCGGGCGGCCCCACGTCAGCCGCAGGCGGCGCCTCCGCCGGTGCAGGGGGCACTGGCTGGACGCGCGGCCGGGCCTTGCTCGCCCGGGTCAGCGGGATCACCCGGGCCTCAGGCATCGACTGGTTCCTGAATCCGGTTCAGCGTGGCCGCCCGCAGCAGGCGACGTTCGATGCCGCGAATCCGGGCCGGCTCGATCACCGGTGGATGGCTGGAGCAGAAGGCAGCGAAGGCTTCGGCCGTGGTGTAGCGCGGCCGATACCCGAACTCCTCGACCAGCCTCGTGGTGTCCACCACCCGCCCGAAGTTCAGGAACCGCAGCTGTTCTGGTGAGAAGTCGGCCACCCTGGCCTTGCGCAGGACACCACCGAGCAGCCCTACCAGAGGTGCGGGTACCGAGACCGGGATTCGACCCGCCCGCCGAATCGCTTGGGAGAGAAGAACAACCCCTTCACCGCCGACGTTCACGGTGCCGTTGTAACTACCGATCGTGGCCAGCCGAAGGACCTCCAGTGCGTCCTGTTCATGCAGCATCTGCACCCGTGCATCGAAGCCGAGAACGGTTGGCACGAAAGGCATCGAGAAGTACCGCGTCAGCATCGAGTCGATGTGCCGGCCGATGAAGTTGGTGAACCGCAGCACGGCAAGCGACACGTCAGGCCGCCGTCTGGCGAATCCGCGACGTACCCCTCGATCTCCACGGAGTCCTTGGCATAGCCCGACGAAGGGACTGCCCGGGCATCGGTGTCCTCGGTGAACAATGCCGGATCCCGTGAACTCGACCCGTACACCGTCGTCGTCGACTTCACGATCAGACGCCGCAACGTCGCGGCCTTCTGACACGCCGCTAGCAGCTGCATCGTGCCGATGACGTTGAGTTCCTTCATCGACGTCCGCCCGCCGGCCACACCCGGCGCCGTGCCGATGTTCATGTGCACGACCGTGTCCACCCCCGCTGAGGTGATCACCTTCGCGATCAGCGGATTGCGGATGTCGGCTCGGACGAACTCGGTCCGATTCAACGCGAGCAGCATCTCCCGCGAAGGCGGGACCGAATCGACTCCGATGACCCGCTCGATCCTCGGGTCGGCGGCCAGGACGGCAGCCAACTGGCCACCGAGATACCGACTCACCCCGGTGACGAGCACGACCTTCGGTGTCACGGTGGAGCCCGTGGGCCTGGGGGCTACTTCTTGTTCCTGCGCTGGACGCGTGTCTTCTTGAGCAACTTGCGATGCTTCTTCTTGGCCATGCGCTTGCGGCGCTTCTTGATGACCGAACCCATTGCTTGCAACCTCATACTTCGTCGATTGGTGCCAACTACAGCCAAGGGTACCGGGCCGAGAAATCGCCCCTCATGGGAAAGACTGTCGGGATGGATGATCTGATCGTCGTACGCGGCACGGCTGTCTCCAGAATCAGCGCGGATCGCGCGACGCTGACCATCACAGCCAGGGTCAAGCAGCCCACTGCGGCCGATGCCGAGCGCGCACTGGCCGAGCTGACCTCGGCTGTGGATGCAGTGCTGGACGACTTCAGCGCGGTCGTCACCTCGCGCCGCACCGAGCACTTCTCGATTCGACCAAATACCTACTGGCACGCCCCGTCAGGCGCCAACGTGGTCGACGGACAGATCGGTGAGCGTGGCATTCGGATCACGGTCGCGGACATGGGACGGGCCGGGGCCCTGATTCGGGTGCTCTACGACGCGGCCGGGGTAGAGGTGAACGGCCCGGAATGGGAAGTCGCCGACGACAACCCGGTGCACGGACAAACCAGGCGAGCCGCCGCCCGCGACGCTCGGCAGCGCGCCGAGCAGTACGCAGAGGGTCTCGGGCTCTCGGTCGGCGGCGTTGCCTTCGTCCGCGAGCCGGGATTGCGGAGCCAGCCACCGGGCCTGGCCAGAGCGTTGGCGTTCGTGGCCGACGCCGAGATGGAAGCCGAACCGGTCATCGATCTTGGTTCGGCCCTGATCCAACTGAGCGCGAGCGTGGAAGTCGGCTTCCGCATCGAGCCCAGCTGATTCAGCCAGCGTCCGGATCCCGGACGGGTGGTTCCGGTGTTGACGAAGCCGTGACATCAGGCTTGCGCGGTGTCCTCCGGTGCTGCGGTGTCCTCCGGTGCTGCATGACCCGGATAGCCGGGGGTCGGATCCTTGCTGGCATCAACCCATTCGCGGGGACCGACGTCGTCGGGGGCTAGGTGGCCAGGCGCGCCGTCATTCGGCTCGTCGGCCGGATCGATGGGCCAGGGCTGCGCGCGAGCTTTGTCATCTTCCGGCTCGGAAGCAGGTGCGTCCTGCTGATCACTCATCGCGTCAGTCTGCCACCGAGCGAGCCACTTCGCTGACGGCATAACCGCTTGACCTCACGTCCACGTGAGCTTCTAGCCTTTGGCCATGACCCCACCGGCAACGGAGCACACATGAGCTCGGGGAACCGAGCAGAGCCGGCCATCATCGCGGAGGGGTTGACCAAGATCTACAAGTCGCGCTCCGGCGAAGTTCGCGCGCTGGATGGGCTCGACCTGCAGGTCGACGAGGGGACCGTTCTGGCCTTGCTCGGTCCCAATGGGGCCGGCAAGACGACGACCGTGCGAATCCTGGCGACCCTGCTGCGCCCCGACGCGGGCAGGGCATCGGTACTGGGCTACGACGTCGTAGACGACGCCCAGCGGTTGCGGCGCAAGATCGGACTCTCCGGTCAGTACGCCGCGGTGGATGAGAACCTCACCGGGCGGGAGAACCTCTGGATGTTCGGCCGGCTCTACCAGATCGCCAGCCCCACCAGCCGGGCCCGCGCCGACGAACTCCTCGAGCAGTTCGATCTCAGCGACGCCGGCGACCGGCCGGCCAAGACGTACTCCGGCGGAATGCGCCGGCGCCTTGATCTCGCCTCTGCGCTCATCGGCCATCCACAGCTTCTGTTCCTCGACGAGCCGACCACCGGGCTGGACCCGCGCAGCCGCATCGGCATGTGGGAGGTCATCCGCGGCTTGGTTCGGCAGGGAACGACCCTGTTGCTGACCACTCAGTACCTCGAAGAGGCCGACGCCCTGGCGAACGCGATCGCCGTCGTGGACGCGGGCAAGATCATCGCCCGCGGGACCGCCGACGAACTCAAGTCGACCGTCGGAGGCGAACGGGTCGAGGTCGTCGTACGTGACCCCGCCCAACTCAGCACAGCTCTGGAGGTGGTGACCCGATGCTGCATGGCAGATGCCACGGTGGATGAACACACGCGCCGATTGACCGCGCCGGCATCTGGCGGCGCCAGCCAGTTGGTGACCGTGATCCGGGCGCTGGACGATGCTGGGATCACCATCGACGATGTCGGGCTGCGGCGCCCGACACTTGACGACGTCTTCCTGAGTTTGACCGGCCATGCCGCTGAGGAACGTGCCGATCTCGAGGCACCAGCCGCCTCTGGGAGGACCGCGTGAGCACTGTCCGTGCCCAGAGCACCCACGAGACCGATCCGCCGGAAGACGGATCCGCGTTGTCCGACGCGCTCGTCGTGACGTGGCGCAACCTCAAGCGGATTCCGCGCATTCCCGAGCTCGCCATCTTCGCGATCCTGCAGTCGGTGATGTTCGTGCTGCTCTTCGCCTTCGTCTTCGGCGGAGCGATCCCGCTACCAGGCGGTGGTTCCTACCGGGAGTTCCTGATGCCGGGCATCTTCGCCCAGACTCTCGCGTTCGCTGCCGCGACGACGGCGATCGGCATGGTCGACGACATGGCCAAGGGACTGATCGACCGATTCCGGTCCCTGCCGATGTCGCGGTCGGCGTTCCTGACCGGCCGCACGGTTTCCGACGTCGTCTACAACCTGGGGATCCTCATCGTGCTGATGCTCTCCGGTCTCGCGGTCGGCTGGCGGGTTCACGAAGGGGTCGGCCGGTTCCTGGCCGGCGTGGGACTCGCGCTGTTGTTCGCGTACGCGATGTCCTGGGTCGGCGTGTGGCTCGGCATGCTCGTCCCCACAGTGGAGGTGGGCCAGCAAGTGGCCTTCACCGCGATATTTCCGTTGACGTTCCTGTCGAATGCCTTCGTCCCGCTGCAGACCCTGCCTGGCTGGCTGCGGCCGGTTGCGGACTGGAATCCGGTGAGCGCGATAACCGCGGCGATGCGTGAGCTCTGGGGAAACCCGAACCCGTTCGCGACCAACAGTTTCCCGTCCGAGCACCCGGTGCTGCTCACGCTGATCTGGACTGCGGTGTTCATCCTCGTCTTCGCACCACTGGGCGTCCGGCGGTACCGGGCGACCTCCCGCTGAGGCGGACCAGCGGAGCGACCCCCTGGCGGTTTTGACGGAAACCGCCAGAACCGTGGTCAGGCGGTGTCGTTGAACGCGTCGCGCAGGTAGTTGTGCACCGCGGACTCGGGCACTCGGAACGAGCGGCCGACTCGTACACCGGCGAGCTCTCCGGAGTGCAGCAGCCGGTAGACGGTCATCTTCGAGACACGCATCAGGCTGGCCACTTCGGCGACCGTCAGGAACGCGACCGAGGACAGCCCACCGAGGGGACTCTCGCCGAGCTTGCGGGGTTGCGCAGGACGCTGCGGACCGTCGGGGTCGTCGGAGTCGCCGACTGCGCGACGTCCGGGCGAACCCGAACCAGATGTGGACGCCATGATGAGTTCACCGAACCTTCGGCACGTGTCGGTCGCCGGCTTCCCCTCCGGCTGACACGCGTGCTGGCGTGACAGTAGCGGTACGGATGTGACAGAAGCGATAGCAGAGCACGATCGCCGATCAAGCGTGATCTCCGCGTGATCATGCGAGCCGGGTCGCGCGGATCAGTCCTCTGCCCTGCCCAACTCCGCCGATCGATCCCGAGCGGCCTCGATCGCGGCCAGCAACGCCGCCCGCACACCATGTCGCTCCAACTCGCGGATGGCCATGATCGTGGTGCCCCCGGGTGAGGTGACGGCCTCGCGGAGCTGCACCGGGTGCTCGCCGGTGTCCCGCAGCATGGTGGCCGAGCCAAGGGCAGTCTGCACGATCAGTTCGGCGGCGACGGCACGAGGCAGACCGAGCAGGATGCCGGCGTCGATCATGGCCTCGACCAGGAAGAAGAAGTAGGCAGGACCGCTGCCCGAGAGTGCCGTCACCGCGTCGAGCTGGGACTCCGGTACCCGGATCACCCGTCCCACACTGGCCAACACACTCTCCGCCGCGGCGAGATGCTCCTCGGTGGCGTGCGTACCCGGACTGATCGCGGTCATCGCCTGATCGACCAAAGCCGGGGTGTTCGGCATGGTCCGTACGACCGGGGTACCCGCCGGCAGCGCGGCCTCGATCCGCTTGGTGGTGATGCCTGCGGCCACCGAGATGACGACCTGATCCTCGACGTGCGGCGTGATCTGGGCGAGAAGCGTCGCGATGTCCTGCGGCTTGACGGCGATGAGCAGGACGTCCGAGGCGCGTACCGCTTCCTCGACCGACAGCGCCCGTACCGAATAGGTCTCAGCGAGATGACTCGCCCGGTCGGCATTGTGCTCGCTGATCACGATCTGGTCGACCGCCATCGGCCCACGCAACAGCCCGGACAGCAGAGCTTCCCCGATCTTGCCGCCACCCAGAATCGCTAGCCGCATCGCGGTCATCCCTTCGTCGCCACCGCTCGGAGAAAGAAGCTCACGTTCGCCGGGCGCTCCGCCAGTCGGCGCATCAGGTAGCCGTACCACTCCTGGCCGAAGGGAACGTAGACGCGGACGGTGTGCCCGAGTTCGAGCAGCCGCTGCTGTTCGGTGGGCCGAATGCCGTAGAGCATCTGGTACTCCCAGGACTCCGGCATCCGGCAATACCGGGCGGCTCGCTCCGCGGCGATGGCGATGAGTCGGGGGTCATGCGTGGCCACCATCGGGCGACCCTTGCCGGCCATCAGGACGTTCAGGCAGCGCACATAGGACAGATCCACGTCGTGCTTGTCCTGGTAGGCGACCTCCTCCGGCTCAGCGTAGGCGCCCTTGCACAGCCGTACCCGCGAGCCCGGGCTGGTCAGTGCCGCGCAGTCGGACTCGGTTCGGCGTAGGTAGGACTGGATCACCGCGCCGGTCCCAGGGTAGTCGGCGCGCAATGTCTCCAAGATGGACAACGTCGAGTCGGTCGTGGTGTGGTCCTCCATGTCCACGGTCACCGTCGTACCCGCTCGCTGCGCGGCGGCGCAGACCTCGCGCGCCCGCTCGAGAGCGAAGGCGGGGTCGACGCTCTGCCCGACCGCCGACAGCTTGATGCTGACCTCGGCTGCGGGGGTCAGGTGCTCTGCGGCAAGCCGCTCGAGAAGTCCGATGTAGGTCTCGGTGGCGGCGACGGCTTGGGCGAGGTCGGTGGTGTCCTCGCCGAGGTGGTCCAGGCTGGCCGACAGGCCTTTGTCGGCAAGCTCTCGCGCCGCACGTACGGCGTCGTCGATCCCCTCGCCGGCCACGAACCGGTGGACGACCTCCCGGCTGATCGGTGCACCCGCCACAGCCTTCTTGACGGTTTCGTTCCCCGCGGCAGCAAGGATCAACGATCGGAGCATGGCGCGACGTTATCTCTAGGGGATGATCACGGTCGCGGCAGGAAGCACCACTAGGACTGTGCCGGCGAACACCAGGATGCATAGCGTGGGCAGGCCGAGCGGATTACGCCCGGTACGGGAACGCAGGGCGCCGGCCACTGCCACCAGCCCGGTCACGACCAGGGGGCCCGCGAGGGCGGCGACGTAGGGGAGCAGCTCCCAGACGGCCGAGAAGGCGTACCAGGCCGCCACGCCGAGTCCCAACGCGGCAAGGAGTTCCACAGCCAGGATCGCCCAGCTGGCGACTCCTCCGCGCACCGGTACCCCGGAGTCGATCTCGTCATCATCGACTGGCGGTGTGGTCGCCACCGGAGAGGCCGATCGATTGGCATGCGAGGTGCCCGATGTCGAGGTCGACTCCGCCGACTGGTTGGCAGGGGAGGAAGGCGTCGCGAGGGGCGTGCTTAGGGCTCCCCCCGTCGTACTCGCCGCTGTCGAGCTCTCCGGCCACCCGGTGCCACGGCTGGACCACCCCGCCGTGGGCACCGGTCCGGTGTCGGTCCGTGGCGGAAGCAACGCGGCAGGGACGATCGCAGGGGTTTCACGATCCCGGGCCTTGCCGGCCGGGGCCCTGGCGGTCGCGGTCTTGGCGGTCGCGGCCTTGGCTGCCG
>Ga0136617_10005004_pt1 | contig 11855 bp, 9 predicted proteins | sample AntDrymUQ3222106_2_FD_129672 | JGI IMG/M metagenome (GOLD analysis project Ga0136617, IMG submission 129672) | Polar desert sand microbial communities from Dry Valleys, Antarctica - metaG UQ322 (21.06) | ecosystem: Environmental > Terrestrial > Soil > Desert | place: Antarctica: Dry Valley...
AAAGTGGACCTGGAGCCCCGACTCAATGTCGATTGCCTTCCTGGTGCACCAGCGCGCACGCTGGCACGACGGCCGGCGGGTAACCGCACGCGACGTGGCCTTCACTTACAGCCTCACCAAAGATCCGGCCACTGCGTCTGCCGATGCACCGCTTCTCTCGCAAATGGATTCCGTCACCGTGCGGGACTCCCTGACAGCGGTTTTCTGGTACAAGAAGCGTTATCCCGAGCAATTTTTCGACGCGGCGTACCAGATGCGCATTCTCCCCGAGCACATACTGTCGGGAGTGAAGCGCTCTGAGCTCCGCACATCTGAACTTATTCGTAAGCCGGTTGGCAGTGGCCGTTTCCGCTTTGTGCGCTGGGTACCGGGTTCGCTGGTGGAGCTGATTGCCGACACCGCACATCACAGAGGGCGTCCCAAGCTCGATCGTCTCATTTGGACGATTTCGCCGGATTACAACGCTTCAGCGGCCAAGCTGTTCGCCGGTGAGGCCGATTACATCGAATACCTGACAGGCGACAAAATCGCCGAGCTGGCGAAATATCCGCGGCTTCGGACTCTGAGTTCGCCGTCGCTGGATCATGCCTATCTTCATTTCAACCTGCGTGATCAAAAAAACTCCGCACGGCCGCACCCCATTTTTGGCGACGTTGGCGTACGCCGCGCACTTACGATGGCAGTCGACCGGAAGAGCCTGGTTCAAAACATCTTCGACTCTCTCGGGCTTGTGTCCAAGGGGCCGATGGTACGATCGCAGGGACTCGCTGACACGACAATCACACCGATTGCTTACGACCCTGACGGAGCTCGTCGACTGTTCGACTCGCTCGGATGGAAGGATACGAACAACGACGGCGTGAGGGAGAGGAATGGGAAGTTGCTGAGCTTTACAATCGGCGCGCCGTCGTCCAGCAGCAATCGTGTTCGCATGGCGGTGCTTCTGCAGGACATGTTCAAGCAGGTGGGGGCGCGAGTGGAACTCCAGAACAACGAGATGACCACCTGGATGCAGGGCATGCAGAGTGGAAAGTTCGACGCCGCCATGAACGCCTCGCACCTGGACCCCAGTCCGGCCAGCATACGACAGGCGTGGAGCGCCGAATCTGCGCGAAACCCCGAGGGGCGTAATTTCGGACGCTACTCGAATCCCGCATTCGATGCGCTCATCGACAGCGCATCGGCGCAGATGAATCCGGTGAACGCCCGCCGGTTCTACCGGCAGGCGCACGAAATGATGATGAAAGATGCACCGGCTGTCTGGCTGTACGAGTTGGTAAGCGTCGCGGGAATAGATCGCCGGATTCAGCCGGTAGGCATTCGTGCTGACGCTTGGTGGGCGGGAATTGCTGACTGTCCATTCGCGCTGACCAGCGCATAGCTCGCGACAGTATCGGACTGCGGCCGGTCGCCCGGTAGTTAACGTGTGGCGCCACATAGCGCGCCGGTTGCTGGCGTCGGTTGCCATAGTCTTTCTCGCGGCGACCTTCACCTTCGTACTTATCCACCTCGCGCCAGGCGACCCATTCGCTGCGGCTGCCGAGAACTCCCGTGTCACGTCAGAGATCCAGGCTCAGTGGCGCGCGGAGTATGCGCTCGACCGGCCTCTTCCTGAGCAGTACGTCCGCTACATAGTCAACACGGCTAGCGGCCATTTCGGTTATTCGTTTTCCCAGCATCGCCCGGTTAGCGCGGCGCTGGCCGATGCCATCCCGAATACGTTGCTACTGATGGGCCTGGCGCTCAGCGCGAGCTTCATTATCGGAATTATTCTGGGTGTTGTGCAGGCTCGTGCGCACGGCACCGGTATGGACAGGGTGCTGGGGGGCGTCTCTCTTTTTTTCTACTCCATGCCGGATTTCTGGCTCGCGCTTGTCATGTTGCTCGTCTTCGCGGTATGGCTTGGAGTTCTGCCCGCGGGCGGCATGACGGACCCGTTGATGTACGACTACTGGGGATTTGGAAGACGCATGCAGGACAGGGCGCTCCACCTCATCCTTCCTGTGGCGTCCTTTACTCTCCTAGTCTCCGCCGCGGTTGCTCGGTACCAGCGTGCAGCGATGCTCGATATCGCCAGTCAGGATTTCGTTCGCACTGCGCGCGCGAAAGGAGCATCCGAGCATCGTGTGACGATCAAGCATATCCTCCGTAACGCGCTCCTTCCGATAATCACGTTGTTGGGTCTCGCCTTTCCGCTCTTTCTTGGCGGCAGCGTATTCATAGAAAGAATTTTTTCGTGGCCTGGAATGGGGCGACTCGCCGCGGATGCGATTCTAACGCGCGATTATCCGCTCGTCATGGCGGTTGTGATTATTGGAAGCGTGCTTGTGAGCGCAGGCAACGTGCTGGCGGATATTCTATACGCCGTTGCGGATCCGCGCTTGCGCGGAAGTTAAACGTGCGTGGCGTGGCGTGGTTCCTGGTAATCGTTCTTCCGGCGGCCGCGGTACTCGTTATCGCGAGGTCCCGCGAGCTTCGCTCACCGCACGAGTCCCCATGGGCATTTGCGCTTGGACGGGTGGCGCGGGATCGCAGCGCCCTTGCGGGCCTCTGGTTGATTTGCGTCCTGGCAACTTTCGCCGTTCTTGCCCCATGGCTTGCACCGCATGCCCCGAGTGAGTTGCTCGACATGGCGACGCTAAAGAGCCTTCCTCCGTCGTCCGCATTTCCCTTCGGTACCGATCCGTTCAGTCGCGACGTGTTCAGCAGGGTCATTCATGGCACGCGCGTTTCGCTGGGCATTGCGCTCCTTGCTGTAACTGTCTCCATCACACTCGGCACGGCTTACGGAGCCATCGCCGGTTATTATGGCGGCAACCTGGACGGTGTCATGATGCGCGCGATCGACGCTGCATTGTCCATTCCCCGCGTGCTGCTGCTGCTGGCGATTCTTGCGCTTTGGGGACGCGTCTCGCTTACCACGCTGGTGCTGGTTCTGGGACTGACCGGATGGTTTGGCGTCAGCCGCATCGTTCGCGCGCAGGTACTGGTGCTACGCGGTGAAGAGTGGGCATTGGCGGCGCGAGGGCTGGGAGTGCGTAGCACGCGTATCCTGTGGCGTCACATCATTCCGAACACGCTGTCTCCCGTTATCGTCGCCGCCACGCTCGGGATCGGCAATCTTATTATTCTCGAAGCTGGCCTCTCGTATCTTGGTATGGGTGTTCAGCAACCGACCGCGAGCTGGGGCAATATCATGCAGGACGGGTCGGGCTCGGTAGCCACGCTCTGGTGGCTTTCGGTCTTTCCCGGGCTCATGATCGTTCTAACGGTGATGGCCTTCAACATCGTCGGCGATGGCTTGCGCGATGCACTCGACCCCCGACAGCTTCCGTCGCAATGACGACGTCACTCCTTTCAGTCTCCGATCTCCGTACCTACTTCCACACCGACGCCGGCGTCGCGCGCGCAGTGGATGGCGTGTCATTCGTGGTCAAGGAGCGCGAAACGGTGGGTATCGTTGGAGAGTCGGGTTGTGGAAAGTCCGTTACGTCGCTTTCCATTCTGCGACTCATTGCGCGCCCCGGACGCATTGAGGCGGGGAGCAGAATCGAGCTCGAGGGGCGCGATCTCCTATCGCTCAGCGAAGGCGAGATGCGGCGCATCCGCGGCAACCGGGTCTCGATGATCTTCCAGGAGCCGATGTCGGCGCTCAACCCCGTATTCACCGTGGGTGATCAGATCGCCGAGGTGGCGCGCATTCACGCGCACGCATCGCGGCGTGACGCGTGGGCCAAGGCCGTGGAGATGATGCGTCTCACTGGTATCGGCGATCCCGAGGAGCGCGCGAAGGCGTACCCGCATCAGCTCTCGGGCGGGATGCGGCAGCGGGTAATGATCGCGATGGCGCTCGTGATGAATCCCGCCCTTCTCATTGCCGACGAACCAACAACCGCACTCGACGTCACCATTCAGGCGCAGATTCTCGAGCTGCTCGCCGAACTGCAGAAGCGTGTAGGGATGTCAATTCTGCTCATCACCCACGATCTCGGCGTTATCGCCGAAGTCGCGACGCGAGTGATCGTCATGTACGCGGGAGAGGTCGTAGAGGAGGCATCCGTGGACACTCTCTTTTCGGCCGCCCACCACCCGTATACCGAGGGTCTTCTCAATGCAATGCCGCGGGTGGGACAGGCGAAGGAGCGACTCGCTGTCATCCCCGGTACCGTTCCCCCTCCAACGGCCTGGCCCACCGCCTGCCGGTTTCGCGAGCGCTGCCCATATGCATGGGAGCGTTGCGCTACCGAGCATCCTCCCCTGTACCAGATTGGAGAGGGGCATGTGTCGAGGTGTCACCTGGCTGAGGAGCCGGAAAGGCGCGAGGCGGGAGGCGCGAGGCGGGAGGCGCTGAGTGGCACGGGAAGCGGAGGCGGCAAAGTTGGCCCCGGCATCGCAGGTCGTACCGACGCGGGAACCGCCGCGATATGAGCGCCGCGCTTCCCGTTTCCCGAATTCCGCTTCCCGCGCAGCCCCTCCTCTCCGTTCGGGATCTGGCCAAGCACTTCCCCATCAAGAGCGGCCTTTTTCGACGAGCGGCGGGAAACCTCAGAGCAGTGGACGGGATTTCTTTCGACATAGCCTCTGGTGAGACGCTCGGCCTTGTTGGAGAGTCGGGATGCGGAAAGACAACCGCTGGACGCGCCATACTGCGGTTAGTGGAACCCACATCGGGCGGCGTCACCTTCGATGGCATAGACGTTCTCAGTCTAAATGCCAGTGCGATGCGCGTAATGCGCCGACAGATGCAGATCGTCTTTCAGGATCCTTTCTCAAGCCTCAATCCCCGCATGACGGTCGGTGCCACCGTGCGAGAAGGGCTCATTATTCACAAGATCGCTGAGGGGACGGCTGCTGACGCGCGGATGCGGCAGTTGCTCGATGAAGTCGGCCTCCGACCCGAGTATGCGTCGCGCTACCCACATGAATTCTCCGGCGGGCAGAGACAGCGCATCGGAATCGCTCGCGCTTTAAGCGTGGAGCCGCGCTTCATCGTCTGCGATGAGGCAGTCTCCGCATTGGACGTGTCCGTTCAGGCGCAAGTCATCAACCTCATGCAGGACCTGCAGCGCGACCGCGGGCTCGCGTACCTGTTTATCGCTCACGATCTTTCCGTCGTCGAGCACATCGCCGACCGGGTAGCGGTCATGTACCTCGGGAGGATCGTTGAGCTTGCGTCGCGTGAGGATCTTTACCGCGAGCCGCTGATGCCATACACGCAGGCGCTGCTTTCAGCGATTCCGATTCCCGATCCAAAGACGCGTAGACGTCGGATAGTGCTGAGCGGCGACGTACCTTCGCCTGCGAATCCGCCGCCAGGGTGCCCTTTTCACCCACGCTGTCATCATCCCGCCAAAGACGCTGCATGCTCTGTGATTGTCCCGCCGCTGGAAGAGAAAGCGTCCGGTCATTGGGCTGCATGCATAAAACAGCCACCTTCCATCGTAAGCTGGGAGGTACAAAAGGAAGCTGGAGGAGTCCGGCAACCCGAACTCCACGTGCCTGTGATAGTGCCAACTTGATCGTGTTATCTTGTTCTGCGAAGTGCTGTTAAGTCTGGTCACTGACCACCGACACTGAGGCTGGCACGGGCCAACGCCACTGACCCTCGTACCGGCACTGCCCCGCAAGGACTCGCGCATTGCGGGGCCCGCAGCAATTGTAGTATGAGTAGTTCCGAAACCGGGACGAGCCTTTTTTCTAAATCACACCTTCGAGGATGTCTGTGGCCACTAATCGCCAGCCGCCCGACCGTCAGTTAGCAACCAATATCGCGTCGACAGCTACGGATACGCCTCCGCCCTCCGGTGACCGCAGTTTCTTCGGTCATCCACGCGGTCTCTCAACGCTCTTCTTTACCGAAATGTGGGAGCGGTTCTCCTACTATGGTCTGCGGCCGCTGCTCGTGCTTTTCATGTCTGCGGCGCTCCTGGACGGCGGCTTTGGCTTCGACACCGGCGAGGCATCGGCGATCGTCGGCATCTATGGGGCCTGCGTGTATCTCGCCTCGCTTCCCGGCGGCTGGGTGGCGGATCGCCTTCTCGGCCTCCGCCGCGCCATTATGATCGGCGCGGTGCTCATCTCGGCTGGACACATCTCGATCGGTCTGTCGGCGTTCGCGGGAGGCAAGGTGCCGTTCTTCCTCGGATTGATACTGATCGTCCTTGGGACCGGCCTGCTTAAGCCCAACATTTCGGCGATTGTGGGCGATCTGTACCCTGAAGGTGGCGCTCGGCGCGACGCCGGCTTCTCGATCTTTTACATGGGAATCAACATCGGCGCTTTTGCAGGACAGCTGATCACTGGATATCTCGGGGAGCAGGTTGGCTGGCACTTTGGTTTCGGCGCGGCCGGCGTCGGGATGCTGCTTGGCCTCGCGATATTCAGCATGAGAGCGCGTACCACGCTCGGCGACATTGGCCTGACCCCGACGCGGCACGCCGACCCCACGACCCAGGACCGTCAGGTGCGCACAGTCAAGACTGTGGTGGGCGCCGGTCTCGCAATTTTGGCGCTGGTGGTCATTCTCACCGCCACCGGCACCATAACGATTCACGCTCAGGTTATCGGGAGATACATGGCCTTCGTCATGCTCGCGATGGCCATCGTTTTCTTTGCATTTGTCTTCTCGGCTGGTGGGCTCGACCGCGATGAGAAAAAGCGGGTGGGAGTGATCGTGATTCTCTTCCTCTTCGCAATAATTTTCTGGTCAGCGTTCGAGCAGGCGCCAACATCGCTCAACCTCTTCGCTCGAGATTTCACCGATCGGCAGCTGGGAGGCTTCGAGGTCCCGGCTACGTGGTTTCAGTCGATCAACTCCGCATTCATTATCCTGTTCGCCCCGGTTTTCGCTGCCATCTGGGTGGGGCTGGCTCGGCGAGGTGGCGACCTGTCCAGCCCAGCAAAGTTCTCGGTCGGCCTGCTGCTCGCGGGCGTCGGTTTCCTCATCATGATCTACGCTGCGAACGCCGTCGTATCGAGCGGCGGAACGCTGAAGGTCTCTCCCTGGTGGCTGGTCGGGAGCTACTTCTTCCAGACGCTTGGCGAGCTGTCCCTGAGCCCGGTTGGCCTGTCGTCCATGACCAAACTTTCGCCGAGAAAGTACGTTGGCCAGATGATGGGTATCTGGTTCCTCGCGTCGGCGCTGGGCAACCTTGTTGGGGGCCTCGTGGGTGGGCATGTCGATCCCAACAATCTTCAACAGATGCCGAAGCTGTTCACTTGGACCACGATTGCACTCGTCGTTGCCGCCGCCGTGCTCGCCGCCCTGATCGTACCCATCCGCCGCATGATGGTAGGGACGGATCGCGCTGCGCGGACGTGAACTAAGTTAATGAGCGGGGAGCCCGAACCGGCCGGAGTTCTTGGCTCTCCTCCTGCAGCATCACTTTCTGCTGGTGAACTGTTACCGAATTGAGTCTCACTGGACTGCCGCTGCAGCTCCGCATTTGCGACCCTTTGTGCTGTCCCGGTTGAGGCACCAGTCCACTAGAACGCGTTACTCGGAACCGCTCGTTCGCGGCTCCGAGCAAGATCCTGCGGCTCACGCCACTCGACACGGTTCGCGTTTACGCTTGATAATCGAAATTCCCACTTGGCCTTTCCATCGGCACTAAGTGGGAAGGCGACATCCAGCCGCCACGTGCGCTTCGAGCCCTTCGGAACTGCCGCCAGAAACCCTACCCCAGCGCCAAGCTTCACGGGGGTGTCGACACCATAAGGCACGTCGCCTGCCCAGAGTCGGCCTGCATCGGCAAAGAAGGCGATTCCCAAACCCGCCTGCTCGCGAAAGTCTCCAACGTACCAACGTTCCTCCAGGCGCAATACCCCACGTCGTCCGCCCCCCGCGCGCGATCTGCGATAACCGCGCACGCCGCCACGACTGTCACCCAGGGAAAGTTGGAATGGTGTGCGCTGCTTCCAGCCACCACTCCAGTCCACGTTGAATTTCAGGGTATGCTTATCGCCAAGGCGCCGATAGGCAGCCAGGTTGCCACTACCCAGAATTCCATCCCATTCGTTATTGTCGTAATTCTGGTGTCCCTCGCCACGAATGTTCACGCGCACGAAAGTGCGCTCACCCCCAAGACCACCGTAGATGTCCGCCGCGACGAGTATGTCGTCATCGGTAGCGCCACCGATGGAAAGGCTTCTCCCGAAGAGCGTGCCGGCCTGAAACCCCAGCCGGATGTCCTGCGCGGCATTTAACGCATCGAAGCGCTCGACGCGTTTGAAGTAGATGTTGCGGAGCGCCCAAAGAGCGTTTATTCGGGAGTTGTTGCGCCGCTTGTAGGGCGACAGAAGCGCTGAGTAGTTGACCGTGGTATCAATGATCGGTGGCTCCACAGCTGCGTCGGTCTCTCGCGAGAATGAGATTCCGAAAAGGCTGAGTCGTCCCGGAAGACCGATGCGCACCACACCGCCGGCGTCCACGAACGACCGCTCAATTCCGATCGCCGCGGATGGCACGTCGCCTTCGCGCCGGAAATGAAACAGCTCGCGTGTGTCCTCCGCCTTTACACGCCAGGCAAAGCGTTGCTGGTCCGTGAAGAAGGGATGTCGCATGTCGGCAGACCAGTTTGGTGAGCCGATCTCTCGACGAGAAATGTCGGCATCAAGGATGTAGCGGCGTCCGAGAAACTGGTAGTCCGTAAACTCGATGGCATACACATCGCGGATATCGCTCTGGCGCCACTGCGCGGTAATGGAGGTCGCGCTCCCCATTACGTTCCGGTCGCCAAGCCTGAGTCCCGTCAGATGAGCGCCGCTGGCGCCGGCGCTCACAATCGTCGTCAACTCGTCCACAGTTTCGACGCGAAGAACCACTCCACCCTGACCGTCGGATATGGTTCGAATTTCCGCGCTCGCGAGGTACGGTTGAACCCTCAGTATGCGCTCTGATTCCGCGCGCCGGAATTCACTGCACTGCATGCCACGATTGAGAATGAGATAGCGGCGAATTACAGACTCGTCGGTTGTTGCATGGAGTGAGTTGGCTATCCTTATCGGGATCGTCCACCACTTCTTGCTCTTCGGCTCGTACGGAGCCCGGGTGTTGACCTGGATATCACTAATTATCTGGCCGTTGCAAACGGCCTTCTCCCCTTCTGCCTGAGCGTGCGTATCCCGCATCGCCACTGCGCTCAACGCGATGAGAAACGCGATGCATCGCGCGCGCGGCAGCGGGAAAGGCGAATGCGCGGCGCGGAACGGGCGTACCACATCCCGTAATTCGTAATTCCGGCTCACTTCTTCATCCTGCGCTTGAGCTCGGCGAGCTGATCTTCCGCTTGCGCGGTCCGCGCGGCGCGGTCGATGTCGCGCTTGAGCCGGGAGACTTCAGCATCACTATCGGTTTCCGGGGCGCGCGGAGAAGTGCCCCCCGGCGGAACTCCCGCGCCAGCCGCCTTGAGCTGCTGCGTCATGCCGCCGATCTCTCGCTCCGCGAGCGCCAACTCTTCTTCCTGCGCCGCTAACTTGCGTTCCAGAATGGTCACGCGCTCAGCGTGCTTGGATTCATACTCCACGGCAATGCGCGCGGTTTCCGAGTCATTTATGCCAGCCGCCAGCTGACCGCGCCGTCGCGCGGTCTCCAATGACTGGCGCTCCAGATTGAGTCTCTTGCCCGTTTCGGTAATGCCATCACGCATCGACGCGGCCGAGATCTTCGCCTCGACTATGGCGTCGCGCATGAGTATCACAACCGCGCGATTTTCTTCAGGGGACGACACCCGGCCCATCGCCTCACGCAACGATTGCTTCAGTTCGTCAAACATTCAAATACGGTCAGGGTTGTCACACGACGGAGCAATCGAGGCAAGCGTCGGCCACTACGACTTTCTCGGAGTTCTCGCATAAAACCCCGTCAGACGTTGGTCCACGTTGCCCGACTGGCACTTCGGGCATGAAACAGTTCCCGTTCCATGATCCGCAATATTCTCGCGGCGAGAAAACGTCTCCCCGCATTCGCGGCATTGATATTCGTAGGTAGGCATTGCTGGTTAAAAGGGAGAGACTTGGTGAAACGCCGATAGTGGTGGGTTTCGGAAGAGGTCGCGACCAGGCCACTTTACAGCTTCACAGCTTCCGTGTCGAAGACGCGTATCTTCCTTGCATAATGCGAGCACCAATCCGGCCACGCAAGCATGAATGACCCCGGCTTGGCAATCCCTGCCGGCCACCGCGAACTCGAACTACTCAAACGTGCTACCCCTGATCGCCCTTACTTCTACCACAGAGCTCGTCCGCGGTGCCCCCAGAGTGCGAGTCAATGCCGCATACACAGATGCACTCGAGCACGCCGGTGCCTTGCCTGTTATCCTGCCTCCGCTGTCGGGCGCTGCTGCGCTCGGCCCCGAAGCCTTCGGCAGGATTCTGGATAGTGTGGACGCGCTGGTGCTCACCGGTGGTGAAGATGTTGACCCTGCCTGCTACCATGCGGCGGCGAACCCTCTGCTAGGACCTACCAACTCCGCTCGCGACGCAACCGAGATCGGCCTTGTGCTCGCCGCCCGAGTGAGGAAACTACCGATGCTGGCCATTTGCCGTGGAATCCAGCTAATGAACGTAGCGTTGGGAGGCACGCTCGTTCAGGATATTCCCGCGGAGCGGCCAAGCTCGGTTGATCACAACTCACAGCTGGGTCGGCAGGCACGAGTGCACGATGTCGCACTCGTGCACGGCTCCCGGCTCGCAGCCGCTTTGGGGGAAACACGCATTCGTGTCAACTCTTTTCACCATCAGGCGCTGGATCGCGTGGCTGACGGCCTGGTCGTTGTCGCGCGTGCCCCTGACGGCGTTATCGAAGGCGCGGAGTGGAGCGGCGAGGACTGGTGGGCTCTGGCGGTGCAATGGCATCCCGAGGAGCTGACTCTTACACCAGAGCGATGGGACCGGTCGCTTTTCGGCGCTCTTGTGGAGAAGGCGAGGAACTAGCTAACTCGCCACCTTCCCTCGTCTCTCACCTGCCTCATCAAACGGTCGGGAGAGTGATTGTTGGGAAAAAACAGCGAGTCACTTACCGCGTTGAGTGCCAACCGCATTGCGGCGAAGCGCTGCGCGGCCTCGTGATACAGCGTTGCAAGCCCATGCTCCTGTGCCAGGCGGTGATCGGCGGCGAGCTGGAAACCGAGCCGGCCGAGCTCTTCGTAATAATCCAGATCCGGACCGCCGCGCCGCCAGCGCCGGTGTTCTATCAGGTCCGGAAATATCCCGCTAACCCAGAGTGCGTAATTCCCTAGATGCACGCGCACGAGAAAATTGCGCTGTGCGTCCGGGCCATCCAGGGAATCGACGAGAGCCGCGAGAGTGTCGTACCGCTCGTCGTCGGCCGTGCCGATACGCGTTGCGCGATCCCGAAGCCCGAAATGCAACAGAATCGCGGACGTGTAGTCCGCCAGCACCCGATCATGTTCTCCTACTTTCTTGAGCGCGTTACGCACGACAACGTAGCAGAAAAGCGGGAGCGACGCCTGCGCTCCGAGTTGCGCTTCCATTAGCGCAGCGAGGAGACGCGGATCATCGAGCAGGCCATCAATCCCTTCATCGCGCAAGCTGGCTTCAGCCGCTTCGAGATCCAGGCGCGAACGCCGACCCACGAGCTGAAGTACAAGTTGTGCATCATTGCGACTGAGTGAAGCCCTTACGTTTGCGAGAATCATCGATCCTCCGTGTTCTCGTTAGTCGTACACCGAAATGCAGAATTGGATGCCGGAAACGAGCCTGATGGGTCTTGGAGCCGAGGTTCGAGCGAACTGAGTGACCTGCAGCTCTACACGTAATCAGACGCAGGCCCTCTGCTTTTCTGACCGATTCAAGGCCGCGTGCGTAACATCATCAGCGCACAAGACGGCAGGTTA
>Ga0136617_10005005_pt1 | contig 11855 bp, 12 predicted proteins | sample AntDrymUQ3222106_2_FD_129672 | JGI IMG/M metagenome (GOLD analysis project Ga0136617, IMG submission 129672) | Polar desert sand microbial communities from Dry Valleys, Antarctica - metaG UQ322 (21.06) | ecosystem: Environmental > Terrestrial > Soil > Desert | place: Antarctica: Dry Valley...
GCCGCACTGTGCCACACGTTGGTCCAGTGCGACCACTGGCGCTTCTTGTCCACGCAGGTCACCTGGGTCTCCACGTCGCCCTCGTGGCCGAAGTGGGCCGCGAGCCGCGTCAGCGTCGCCTGCCAGAAGCGGTCCTCCTGGCCGTGCCCGCCCATCGTCAGGCCCATCTCGTAGATCGGATCGCTGGCGCGCATGAGCACCTGGGCCTGGGCCACGGTCTGACCCTCGAGCTCGCTGGCGCCTGCCTGAGATTTGGAAGCTCGTCAGCTGGTGATGCGAGCGCGGCGAGGACGGTCATCCGCCACCACCGCCGCGTCCCGCCCCTGCTCCCACCAGGGCCGCAGCGGCACGCCTGAGCGCCCCTCCGGATCGGTCCGCACCCCCAGAAACTGGTGGATCTGCACGCGGTTGGTCTCGAAGGCGATACGCGAGACCGCCATGTAGAGGCGCCAGGCCCGGGCCTTGCGCTCCCCGACCTCGGCCACGGCAGCGTCCCAGTGGCGCTCGAGGTTGCGCCCCCACTCCCTCAGGGTCATCCCGTAGTGCTCGCGCAGACTCTCGCCGTGGCGGACCTCGAGGCCGTGGTCGTGCATCGCTCCCACCACCGCGCCCGGACCCTGCAGCTCGCCGTCGGGGAAGATGTAGCGGTCGTTGAAACCGCCGATCGTCTTCGCTCCCACGTTCGAGGGCCGGGTGATGGTGTGGTTGAGGATGCGTCCCTCGGGCCGCAGCTTGCTCGCCAGGAGGGAGAAGTGGGCTCCGAGCTCCGCGCTTCCAATGTGCTCCATCGTGCCCACCGAGGAGATCGCGTCGAAGCCGGTCTCGGGCACGTCGCGGTAGTCGAGGTGGCGGATCTCGACCCGGCCCTGCAGACCATCGTCCTCGATGGCCCGGCGCGCCCACGCCACCTGCTCGCGTGAAAGCGTCACCCCGAGCGCGGCCACGCCGTAGTTCTCCGCCGCGTGACGAACCAGCGCGCCCCAGCCTGCACCCACGTCCAGCAGACGCTGTCCCGCACGCAGGTCGAGCTTGCGGCAGATCAGGTCCACCTTCTCTATCTGCGCGGCCCTCAGGCTCGTGTCGGGGGCGGAGAAGACGGCGCACGAGTAGGTCATCGTCGGACCCAGGACCAGCTCGTAGAAGCGGTTCGAGAGGTCGTAATGGTGCTCGATCGCCGCAGCGTCGCGCTCGGGGGAGTGGCGGCGCAGCTTGCGCCGCCAGGGCGGCGGCGCCTCTTCGGGAGGAATCGGCGGCGGGCGCAGCGCCGAGCGACCCAGGCCGCCCAGCACGCGCGCCACGTCGAGCGGGCGCACGTCGACGCGCCGGTGGGCGAGCAGGCCCGCCAGGGCCGCATGGAGGTCGCCGTGGATCTCGAGCGCGCCGGTCACGTAGGCCCGCGCCAGCCCCAGCTCCCCGGGTGCCGTGAGCAGGTAGCGCAGCGCCAGCGGAGAGCGCAGCTCGACCACCGTCTCGGCGTGGGCCGGGCCCGCGACGCTGCCGTCGTAGGCGCGGAAGCCGACATTGATGTCCTCGTCGACGAGGCGCTCGAAGAATTCGCTGAGCTTCACGGTCTAGGTGAGCCGCGCCGCCAGGCCGCGCGCGTTCATGTGGGCCAGGGCCTCGATCGTGACCATCGGGTTGACACCGGAGGCGGTGGGGAAGGCCGATCCGTCGAGCACGTAGAGCCCGGGTGTCGTCCAGACCTCGCCGCTGGGATCGCAAACCGAGTCCATCGGCGAGCCTCCCATGCGGGCGCTGCCCATGATGTGGAAGGAGACGATCTGCGCCTGGCCGGCGCCCCATCGGCAGGCGTCGGCGTCGCGCATGAAGCCGTCCAGGCCGCCTCGGGCGCCCGGCTCGTAGGACACCCACTTCGACTGCGACGAGTAGATCCGCCGCGCGCCCATGGCCTCGACCACCTGAGCCGCGCCGTGGATTCCGCGGCGCATGTGCTCGACATCGTCGCGCGTGAGCTTGTAGTGGACGATCGGCTCGCCGTCCTTGCCGGTGCGCACCTCCCCCACGCCGTGGTCGCGCAGGAGAACTCCGCAGCCGGCGGTATAGGGCAGCGCCTGCATCAGCTCGGCGTGATGGCGCCCTCCACGCCAGGGCGAGAAGGACAGCAGGATGCTGGGCGGGATGGCCACGTGCTCGTACTTGACCCCGTAGCCGGCGCCGTCCATGTCGGCGTCCTGGTCGGAGTAGGTGGAGGCAAGCATCCCCTCCCAGGGCTTCACCTCTTCGTCCATCTGGCCCCAGACCACCAGCACCGGATGCAGGCGCAGGTTCTTGCCCAGCGCCCGGGAACGCACTCCTGAGCGTGACAGAAGCGCGGGCGTCTGCAGCGATCCACATGCACTCACCACCGCCCGGGCCTTGACCGTTACGCGGTGTCCCGCGGCGGTGCGTGCCTCGACGCCTTTGGCCACGCCGCCGCGGTCGGTGAGCACGCGCTCGGCGCGGGTCTCCACGAGGATGCGGGCACCGGCGTCGTGGGCGTCCTGGACCCAGGTCTTGAGCGTCGACTGCTTGGCGCCGAGCTGGCAGCCGTAGTGACACAGCCGGCAGACCTCCTCGGTGCAGCCGCGCACGTTGCGCTGCATCACCTCCCACTCCCAGCCGAGCTTGTCCAGACCCTCGCGGATCGACTCGTCGCGGCTACTGGGCACGCTGTGCTCGGCGTTCACGCCAATGCGCTCCCACACCGCGTCGAGGCTCCCGTCGAAGTCGGGGGTGGTGAGCGCCGACAGCCCGTGCTCGCGAGCCCACTCCTCGCGGACGCCGTCGGGAGTGCGGAAGGAGAACGTGTAGTTCACGAGAGTCGTCCCTCCCAGTCCCTGCCCGGCGAGCAGCCCCACGCTGCCGTCGACGCTGGCCATGCCACCGCCGTTCACGTAGAGGCGCTCGAAGCCCGACAGTTCCGCACCGTCGAAGTCCTTCTCGGTGAAATAGCGCCCGGCCTCGATCACGACCACGTCGAGACCCGCCTGCGCCAGCACCGCCGCGGCAGTGCCTCCGCCCGCGCCCGAGCCGACGATCACGACGTCGCAGCCGAGCGTGGTGTCCGAGCTGACGGTGAGCGGCTCGATCGTGGGGGCGGGCGGATCCTGCGGCGGTCCGAGGGGACCGGGATAGCCCATGGCCTCCCAGACCGGATTGGCGCTCCCGTTATGCGCGCCCTGGCCGTAGTAGGCGAGCAGGCTGCCCTTGCGCAGGGCTTGGAAGGCGGCGCGGCGCTGGACCACGCGGCTGTCGGCCCAGGAGAGCAGGACCTTCTCCCGCTCCTCCTGGGAGAGCGAGCTGAAGTGCTTGAGACCGCCGCCGGCCACCGCGCCGAGAAGGCGCGTGTCCCATAGGCCGAGCAGCTGGGCCACCTGCTTGCGCTCGCCGGCGCGGGGGTTGCGCTCCACGAGCCCGAGAAGAGCCTCGGGCACGCCGGCCTCGGTGGCCGACGGAAGGCCGTCGCCGCCCGGGACGAAGGTGTCGCAGATGGCGTCGAGGGCCCCGCGAGCCTTGGTGCCGACTTTCACAGAGAGAGAAGGGCCTTCAGCCGGTCAACTTCGGCCTTGGCCTCGGTCAGGCTCGACCCCTTCTGCTCGCGCACGAGCGACAGCGCCTGTACCTGCTTGCCCTCCCGCAGCAGCCGTACGACCTCCGGGTCGGCTTGGGGGCCGCTCGCCTCTGCCGCAGCGGCGGCGGGCGCGGCCTGGCCCCCGGCGAGCCGGCGTTCGAGCTCGGCCACGCGCAGCTCGAGCGAAGCGATTTGCTGTCGCGCCCATTCGTCGATCAGCCAAGTCTCTCACTGTGCGCCGCGCCGCGTGTCCAGCAGGCACAGCTGACACCGGGGGTCCTCAGCCCGGCACCTCGAACGTCGCGCCCTCGCTGGCCACCTCGACGGGGCCGCCAAAGGCCTCCTCGGCTTGGGCTCGGGCCTGGTCGGCATCGAGCTCGTCGGAGATGTGCACCAGCAGGAGGCGACGTGCCCCCGCGGCGCGGGCCTGCTCGCCCGCCTCGCCCGCTGTCAGGTGGCCGCGCTTGCCGTTGCGCTCGGGGCGGGGCAGGGTGGCCTCCACGAGTATCAAGTCGGCTTCGGAGGCGAACTCGCTCAGGGCCTGCGTCGGGCTCGAGTCGGCGCCGTAGATGATCCGCCCCGGGCCTTCGGAGGAGCAGATGCACATGGCGAAGGTCTCGGTGAAGTGCGGAACGGGTTGGAAGCTGATCTGCAGCGGCCCGATCTCCAGCCGGCTGTCCGCCCCGTACTCGCGCAGGTCGAAGGCCTTTTCGACCAGGTCCTCGTTGCCCCACGAGCCGACCACCCGACGAAAGGTTGCCGTTGCGCCGGGCGGCACGTGCAGCTGCGGCCGGGCGGGGTTGTCGGTTCCGGGCCAGCGGTCCACGGGCACGGGCTGCTGGCGCGGCGCGTAGGTGAGGGCATAGGAGAAGGGGACGAGGTCCAGGAAGTGGTCGGCGTGCAGGTGCGAGATGACTACGGCGTCGATGTCCACGTAGTCGATCCGCTCGCGCAGCTTGCCGAAGACCCCGTTGCCGCAGTCGACGAGGATCCGCGTGTCCGCTTCCTCGATGAGATACCCCGAGCACGCCCCTCCGGCGTCCTGCCAAGACGGCGACTTGCCCAGCACCGTGAGCCGCATGACGCGACTCTAAGGCCTGGGGGCAGGAAAAGCGTAGGCCGCGGTGGTGCGCTCGGCGCGAAAGACAAAGGCCAGCTGGCGCTCGGGCGCGAGGCCCCGCTCCGCCGGGCGAAAGGTGGTGCACGGCTCGCCCAGGCTGAGCGCGCAGAGCATGTTCTGGTGGAAGTAGCAGTCCACGCAGCGGGCGGTCTTCGTCTTCGGCACGAGAGGCATAGTGCAGCAGGGCGAGCTTCCCCACCAGCCCCTAGCCCGCAAAACGGAAGCTTTTCCTTAGCCCGCTAATTGCAGGTAATCCACCAGGAGCCCCGCTCCTAGCGGGTTTTCCCAGGGGGCGAAAATTGCCATAGGGCAGGATGGGGGCCCTCATGGAGCTGATCACCGGAGCCACGGGCTATATCGGCAGCCGCCTGCTGCGCCGCCTCACGGCCGACGGGCGCCCCCTGCGCGCCCTCGCGCGCCGGCCCGAGCGAGTCGCGGCCCTCCCCGGCGTCCAGCCGGTGAAGGGCGACCTTCTCTCCGGCCGCGGCCTGGACGCGGCGCTCGACGGCTGCCGCAGCGCCTACTACCTCGTCCACTCGATGGAGGCGGGCCCCAACGGGCGGGACTTCGCCTCGAGCGACCGCCGGGCCGCCGAGGCCTTTGGCCGCGCGGCCGCGGCAGCGGGTGTCGAGCGCATCGTCTATCTCGGGGGCATCGAGCCCGCGGGCGGCGCCTCGTCGCCCCACCTGCGCTCGCGCCTGGAGGTCGAGCGGATCCTGCTCGAAGCGGTACCCGCCTCCACCGCCCTGCGCGCCTCGATCGTGATCGGCGCCGGATCGTCGTCCTTTCGCGTTCTCGTGCGCCTCGTGGAGCGCCTGCGGGTGCTTCCCATGCCGGGGTGGCGCGAGAACCGCACTCAGCCGATCGCCGAGCGCGACGTGATCGAATGTCTCGCTCGCGCTCCCGACGTCGCCGAGACGGCCGGGCGCTCGCTCGACGTGGCCGGTCCCGACGTGATGACCTACGGCCATATGGTCGAGCTGATCGCCGAGGAGATGGGGGTAGGCCGCATGCCGCTGGGCTTCGGACGCTCGCTGACCCCGCCGGCCAGCGCGGTGGTGGCCGCTTTGACCGGTCAGCCGGTTGAGCTCGTACGCCCTCTCATGGAGAGTCTCGAGTCCGACATGCTTCCCCGCGACGCAACCGAAGCCTGGCGCCTGTTCGGCGTCCGCCCGCTGCCCTTCGAGCGGGCGGTCAGGCGCGCGCTGAGCGAATGGGAACGCCACGAGCCGCTCGGAGCGCGCTGATGAAGGTCGAGCGCAACACCCGGGTTGCCGCCCCGCCCAAGCGTCTCTACGACGTGATCATGGACCCGGGCCGACTCGAGGACTGGGTCACGATTCACCAGAACCTCGAAGGCCCGGCCCCCTCGCCGCTGAAGAAGGGCTCGCAACTCACACAGTGCCTCAAGCTAGCGGGCAAGAAGTTCAAGGTGCACTGGACGGTGGTGGAGAACAAACCCTGTGAGCGGGTGAGGTGGGAGGGCAGGGGGCCCGTGGCCTCCCGCGCCCGCGTCGAGTACCGCTTCGAGCCCGACGGCGAGGGCACGGACTTCTTCTATCTAAACGAGTATGACCTTCCCGGGGGTGCACTTGGACGTTTCGCCGGTAAGGCCGTTGCCCGAGTAACTCAAAAGGAGCTCGAAGGCTCCTTACAGCGCCTCAAGTCACTGGTAGAGTAACCATTAATGGCTGACTTTTTGGATGAAAAGCGCAAGGAAATCGACGCACGCCTGCGGGAGCTGCGTCCACTGGTGGACGAGTACGCGCGCCTCGAGAAGGCCGCGGCCGCACTCTCCGGCGTAGGCGCGACCGAGCGCTCGACTCGCCGGCGCAGCCGCGGCGGAGGCGGCGGCGGCCGCCGCGGTCGCCCCCGGGGCAGCGGCAACCGGGCCAAGCAGGCGCTCGAGCTGGTGCGCACCCGGCCCGGGATCACGATCTCAGAGATGGCCGATGCGATGGAGATACAGCCCAACTACCTGTACCGCGTGATGCCCACCCTCCAGTCAGAGGGGCAGGTCACCAAGCGCGACGGCGGCTTCCACCCCGCCTAGAGGGTCGCGAAGCGGCCCCGGTTACCGGCGGCGGGACGGAGCGCTCAGCATCGGAGCCGGGGCATGCCTACCCCGCGGATCAGACGAGCCCTAGTTCCTTCACCGCGTCGCGCTCTTCGCGCAGCTCGTTGACGGTGTTGTCGATCTTCGCGCGGGCGAAGTCCTCCACCTCGAGCCCCTCCACCACCTCGTAGTCCCCTCCGCTCACGCGAACGGGGAAGCTCGAGATAAGCCCCTCGTCCACGCCGTACGCCCCGGAGGAGGGCACGGCCATCGAGCGCAGGCCATCCGCCCCCAGCACCCAATCGTGCACATGGTCGATCGCCGCGTTGGCCGCGGAGGCGGCGGAGGAGGCGCCGCGAGCGTCGATGATCTCCGCCCCGCGCTTCCCAACTCGCGGGATGTACTCGTTCTCGTACCAGTCCATGTCGACCTGGTCGACGGCCCGTTCGCCCTTCACCTTGGCGTTGAACAAGTCGGGAAACATCGTGGGTGAGTGATTGCCCCACACCACCAGATCCTGTACGTCGTCCACTTCGGCTCCGACCTTGGCGGCGAGCTGGGCCACCGCGCGGTTCTCGTCGAGGCGGGTCATGGCGGTAAAGCGCTCGTCAGGAATGTCCGGGGCGTTGTTCATGGCGATGAGGCAGTTGGTGTTGGCCGGATTGCCGACAACCAGAATGCGCACGCCGAAGGCCGCGCCGCTGTTCAGAGCCTCACCCTGCTTGGTGAAGATCGCTCCGTTGGCCTCGAGCAGGTCCGCGCGCTCCATGCCCTTCGAGCGCGGCCGGGCCCCCACCAGCAACGCCACGTCGACTCCGTCGAACGCCTTGGCGGGATCGTCGAAGATCTCAGTCGAGGCCAACAGACCGAAGGCGCAGTCCTGTAGCTCAAGCGCCGTCCCCTCGGCTGCCTTCACGGCATCGGGGATCTCGAGCAGCCGCAGGTTGACCTTTTGGTCGGGCCCGAGCATCTGGCCGCTGGCGATGCGAAACAAGAGGGCGTAGCCGATCTGGCCGGCTGCGCCCGTGACGGTGACTGTGGTTGGCATTAGGAACCCATTTCCTCGATGACAGCGTCGGCAAATTCGCTCGTACCCACCGCGGAGGGATCGTCACGCGAAGGCTTGAGGTCGTAGGTGACCTTGTCGCCCTTGCGAATGACCTCGGCCAGGCCGTTCTCCAGGCGGTCGGCGGCCTCCGTCTCTCCCACGTGGCGCAGCATCAGCACCCCGGAGAGCATGAGGGCGGTCGGGTTGACCCTGTTCTGGCCCTTGTACTTGGGCGCCGAGCCGTGGGTGGCCTCGAAGATCGCACCCTCGGTGCCGATGTTCGCTCCCGGCGCCAGGCCGAGGCCGCCGATCAGGCCCGCACCCAGGTCGGAGACGATGTCTCCGTAGAGGTTGGGCAGCACGATCACTTCGTACTCCTCGGGACGCGACACGAGCTGATTGCAGAGGTTGTCGATGATCCGGTCCTCGAACTCGATGTCGGGATGGCGCTCGGCCACTTCGCGAGCAACCTCGAGGAAGAGGCCGTCGGAGAACTTCATGATGTTGGCCTTGTGGGCGGCGGTGACCTTCTTGCGCCCGTTCTCCTCGGCGTACTGGAAAGCCGACTCGACGATGCGCTCCGAGCCGAACACCGAGATGGGCTTGATCGAGACGCCGGCGTCCTCGCGCACCGGCGAATCGAGCTCATCGGCCAGAAAGCCGCGCAGCTTGTCCATCTCGGGCGAGCCCTTCTCGAACTCGATGCCGGCGTAGAGGTCCTCGGTGTTCTCGCGCACGATCACCAGGTCGGTCTCGGGAAAGCGGGTGCGCACGCCCTCGTAGGCCTTGCAGGGCCGCACGCAGGAGTAGAGGTCGAACTCCTTGCGCAGAGCGACGTTTATCGAGCGGTGGCCGGAGCCCACGGGAGTGGTGGTGGGACCCTTGATGGCAAGGCCGCGCTCGCGGATCGAATCGAGCGTGCGCTCGGGGAGCGCGTTCCCCTCCTCCTCGTAGACGTCGATGCCCGCGTCCTGGAAGTCCCAGTCGAATTCGACGCCGGTGGCCTCGAGCACTCGCTGAGTGGCCTTCGCGAGCTCGGGTCCCGTGCCGTCGCCCGGGATGAAGGTGACGCGATGTGGCACGACGATCCTTTCGTTGCGTGGTTGGCGGCCCGCCATCCTAAGGGGCGCCGGCAGCGACGAAGTCGCGCCCGCGCACGAGAGCGAAGGCGAGGAGGCCGCCAGCCAGGGCCACCACCGCGGCCACGATCAGGATCTCGTCGAGGCCGTCGACGAAGGCGCGCCGAGCCGCCTCGATCAGCGCGTCGCGGGCCTGCGGCGGCGCGATTTGCGCGGCCGCCTGGGCTCCTCCCGAGGTCACCGCCGCGGCCAGTTCGTCCTCTGCTCCAGCCGGCAGCGGCGTGCCCGACAGGGCGTCGCCCAGCCGGTCGCTCACGCGCGCCTGAAACAGCGCGCCCAGGCCGGCTATCCCGGTGGCGGTCCCCACCTGGCGGAAGGTGCTGTTGATGCCCGACGCGGCACCGCTCTGGCGCGGCTCGACCACGCCGATGGCCGCCGTGGCCAGCGGCGGGTTGATGAGGCCGATGCCGATGCCGGCAACGACGAAGCCGGCCAGCAGCGTGGTCCAGTCGTCCAAGGGCTCGATCCCTCCCATCATCAGCAGGCCGACGCCGACCATGATCAGGCCCGCTCCGAGAAAGCCCCGCACCGGCAGCCGCTCGGCCAGCTTGCCGGCCACCGGCGCCACCAGAAAGGACAGCAGCGAGATGGGCAGGAAGCGCAGGCCCGCCTCGAGCGCCGAATAGCCGAGGATGTTCTGCAGGTAAAGGGTGAGGTAGAGGAAGATCGAGAAGATCGAGGCGTGCAGGCAAAAGGCGACGATCTGGGCCCCGGTGAAGGCGGGAGTGCCAAACAGCGAGATGTCGAGCATGGGCTTGGTCGAACGTCGCTCGACGAGCACGAAGGCCACAAACAGAACGGCGCTGACCGAGAGCAGGCCCACGACGAGAGTGCTGGTCCAGCCCTCGCCGTTGCCCTCGATGAGCGCCAACACGAGGCAGAAGAGAGCGCCGCTGAAGGTCGCAACGCCGGGCCAGTCGATCTTCGCGGAAGGGTCACGCTCTCCCGCCGGCACTCGCGCGAGCGTCATGGCCGCGGTGGCCAGGCCGATCGGGATGTTCACGAAGAAGATCCACTCCCAGCCGAGCCCCTGGGTCAGAACGCCGCCGACGAGCGGCCCGACGGCCACCGCGAAACCGGTCGTCGCGCCCCAGAGCCCAAAGGCCGTGCCGCGCTCCTGCGGCGGAAACTCCTGGGCGATAAGAGCGAGTGACGTCGCGAACATCATCGCCCCGCCCACTCCCTGTAGGCCGCGAGCGAGGTTGAGCATCGTCGGCGTGGGAGCCAGCCCACAGAGCAATGAGGCGAGCACGAACAGGAAGATGCCGAGCACGAAGATCCGCCGCCGGCCGAGCAGGTCGCCGAGCGAGCCGGTGGCCAGAAGCAGAGCGGCCAGGCCCAGCGCGTAGGCGTCCACCACCCACTGCAGGTCGGTGAAGCTCGAATCGAGGTCGCGCCGGATGTCGGGCAGGGCGACGTTGACGATCGTGATGTCGAGCAGCAGCATGAAGATCGCCAGGCAGGCGGCGAGCAGGGTCCACCACTTAGCGGCCATATCGCCTCTGTCTCCCCTCTGCCACCATCTCAACCAATGTTCGGCGGTGGTGGATCGATTCAGCTGGCCCGGGTCTTCGGGATACGGATCGGCGTGGACTTCAGCTGGTTCTTCGTCCTCTTCCTGATCATCTACTCGCTGTCGAACTACTACGAGGACGTCGCGCCGGCCTCGAACCCCTTCGTGCTGGCCGTGGTCAGCGCCCTGCTCTTCTTCCTGTCGATTCTCCTGCACGAGCTCGGCCACGCGGTGGTGGCCATCCGCAACGGCATCCCGATTCTCGGGATCGACCTGTGGATGTTCGGCGGTGTGGCCAAGCTCGAGCGCGACACCGACTCGCCCGGCGTGGAGTTCCGGGTGGCCGTGGCCGGGCCGCTGGTGACGCTCGCCATCGCCGCGCTCTGCTTCGGGCTCGGAGCGCTCATCTCGAGCCCCGACAAGGTCCTGGAGGGCTCGACCTTCAATACCGGCGTCGGCAGCGCCGCCACCGCCGTGCTGGGCTACCTCATGACGATCAACGTGATCGTGCTCGTGTTCAACCTGATCCCGGGCTTCCCCCTCGACGGCGGGCGGATTGCGCGCGCCATCGCGTGGAAGATCACCGGCGACCGCAACAAGGCAACCCGATTCGCTGCCGTTCTAGGTCGAGGGGCCGGTTTTCTCATGGTGGCCGTCGGCGGCTACCTGCTGTTCTTCGTTGAGGACCAAGCGATCGCCGGGATCTGGCTCGCGGTAGTCGGCATTTTTCTCGCTCAGGCCGCCAGGTCAGCCCAGGCCCAGGCCGCCGTCGCCGGGCGCATCGAGCACCTGCGCGTGTCCGACGTGATGGACGCGGAGCCCGTGGCCATCCCCGAGAGCCTGGGCCTCGACCGCGCCGACAGCGACTTCTTCCTGCGCTACGGCTGGTCCTGGTTTCCCGTGGTGGACCCCCGAGGCCACCTGGTGGGCGTGGTGTCACGGGAGGCGGTGACCAGCACCCGCGATCCGGAGCGGACGGTCGGATCGGTCATGGCCCGCGACGACGGCGGCAGCGGCCTGCGCGCCGGTCTGGAGGACCCGCTCGAGTCGCTGTTGGGCCAGGAGAGCCTGTCGCGCCTGGGCGCCGTGATGGCCGTGGACAGCAACGGTGTTCTGCGTGGAATCGTGACCGCGGACGCCGTTCGCCAAGCGCTGCGCGGCGCCGTGACGGTCTAATCGGCGAGCGCGCGGCGCGCGCGAGCCTAGGATCTCCTCGGCGAGCGCGCGGCGCGCTCGAGCCTACGATCTCCTCCCCGCTCAGATACGTAAACTCGGTGAAGCCTTCCCCGCGATGCCCCATCACGACGTTCTTGTCATAGGAGCCGGCCTGGCCGGACAGCGCGCCGCCCTCGCCGCGGCGGCGCAAGGTGCATCCGTGGGCATCATCTCGAAGGTCCACCCGGTTCGC
>Ga0136617_10005006_pt1 | contig 11853 bp, 15 predicted proteins | sample AntDrymUQ3222106_2_FD_129672 | JGI IMG/M metagenome (GOLD analysis project Ga0136617, IMG submission 129672) | Polar desert sand microbial communities from Dry Valleys, Antarctica - metaG UQ322 (21.06) | ecosystem: Environmental > Terrestrial > Soil > Desert | place: Antarctica: Dry Valley...
CCGGCGTCGGGTTCGACCTCGCCGGAAAGGAGCCCCAACAGGCTGGTCTTTCCGGCACCGTTCGGACCGAGGATCCCGATCCGGTCGCCGGGGCCGAACCGGGCCGTCACGTGTTCGAGCAGGATCCGGCCGCCGCGTTCCACCGTAACGTCCTCGAGTTCGAGAACCTTCTTGCCCAAGCGGGTGGTGGCCAGCCGGGACAGGGCCAAGGACTCGCGGGGCTCGTCCTCGTCCTCGATCAGGGCGTTGGCGGCATCGATCCGGAACTGTGGCTTGGCGGTACGCGCCGGCGGGCCGCGGCGAAGCCAGGCGAGCTCCTTGCGGATCAGCTGGGTGCGCTTGGCCTGCCCGCCGGCACCTTGGCGGTCGCGTTCGGCGCGAGCCAGCACATACGCGGCATACCCTCCGTCGTAGCAGGACACCGTCGCGTCATGCACCTCCCAGGTCCGGTCGCAGACGGCGTCGAGGAACCACCGGTCGTGAGTGACCAGGACGAGTCCGCGGCCGCGGGAGACGCCGAACCGCCGGGAGAGGTGCTCGGCCAGCCAGGCGATGACGTCGATGTCGAGGTGGTTGGACGGCTCGTCCAGAATCAGTAGGTCATGATCGCGAATCAACAAGTGCGCCAAGGCAACTCGGCGGCGCTCCCCACCGGACAGCGGAGCAATCGCAGCATCCAGGTCGAGCCCCGCGAGCAGCGTCTGTACGACCTCGCGCGCCTGTGGATCTGATGCCCAGACATGTTCTGCGGCATCGCCCAGGACCAGGTGCCGCACCGTTGCCGTGCGGTCGAGTTCGTCCTGCTGGCCCAGGAAGTCGGTACGCAGACCCCGCGCCCGAGCCACCCGGCCGGACTGCGGTTCGGTCCTGCCGGCTAGCAGATGGGCGAGGGTGGACTTGCCTGTGCCGTTGCGGCCGACGACGCCGATCCGGTCGCCGGCCGAGACTCCGAGGCTGACGCCGTTCAGGACCGGTTTGACCCCGAAGCTGACCGAGACCGCCTCTACGGTCACGAGGTTTGCGGTCAGTGGTGAGGACATGGGCAGGGAAACGCTACCGGCGTTCGTCGAGACGCTGTGTCCGAGCCGGCGGAGATCCCGGCAGCCCTGGTGGCGATCTTCGTGACCTCGGCCAGCCTGCCGATGATTGTCGCGGTGGGCAGCAACTCGGAGGTTGGCGACGGCCTCGGCTGGATTCAGATCCTGCTGATGGGAGCATTCCCGATCTGGGGGCTGGCGCTCGGCGCCGCCACCGTGGCCTATCACCTCCGCCGTGGCGGGACCTGCGACACCTGTCACCGCGGCTGGACCACTCCCGCCATCCGAGTCAGGGGCACCCTGCGACGAACCTATTGGTACAGGGTGCCCCTGAGTCGAACCGGGGGTGCTAGGAGCGCACCGGCCGGGTCTTGCCCAACCAGAGCAGGCCGAGGACGGGCAGGACCAGCGGGATGAACCCGTACCCGCGGCCGTACACCGACCACACGGTCTCGTCCGGGAACGAGGCTCGATCGAGCAGGCTCAGCGTCCCGACCACGAGCACGCCGAGGAGTTCGATCGAGACCGCCGCGACCGCCACCAGCCACCACGTTCGGCCGACCCGGACCAGCGCCACAGTCGCCAGCACATAGATCAGGCCGGCCAGGCCCGATAGCAGGTAGGCAACCGGGGCGTCGGAGAATCGGGTCGAGATCTGATAGGCCGCACGGGCCGTTGCGGCCAGGGCGAAGGTCGCGTACACGGCGATGAGCACTCTCCCTGGCCCGCGTCGCCGCGCGTCGTCAGGCATCGGGACAGCGGACTCAGCCAACCGGCGTACCCCAGATCTGTTGGAGACGTACGACGAGAATGGCGAGCACCAGCCCGCCCATGAGCAGGACCAGCGAGCCGAACTGATTGCGTTCGGCACGAGCCCACAGCAGCGCGGTGGGCAGGACCAGGACGACCGCGACGAGGTAGCCGAAGAACAGTCCGGGCGCGTCGGCGGGCTGCCCATTGAAGGACGCGACGACGGCCGTTACTGCCTGCACGACGACCACGACCTCGGTGACCACCACCGCGACCAGGACCACCAGGAACGGATCTCGCCGGCGCAGCGCACAGCCTCCGGCCCAGGCTGCGATCAGCAAGGACCCCACGATGATTGCGGTGCCGAGAAAGCCGATCACGTGCCGATCACGCAGGCCCCCAGGTCATGTCAGGTCCGTACTGCCGCCGTCGGCCAGGACCCTGATCTCGGTGTCGGCGGGCCCAAGAGTCTCGAAGCGGCCGTACTCCATCTCCGGCATCGAGAGCGTTCGCTCATGGATGGGGACGGCAACCTGCGGGGCCACGGCGCGGAGGAAGTCGATCGCCTCGCCGGCCTTCAGCCATGGCGCGCCGGTCGGCAAGGCCAGGACCGGCACCGGGACGTCGGGAACGGTGAACGAGTCGCCGGGATGAAAGACGGTCTCGCCCACCAGGTATCCGACGTTGGGGATCACCGGTATGTCAGCGTGGATCCGGGCGTGCTCCTCGCCGAAGACTCGTACGGACAGACCATCGGCGTCGAGAACGTCGCCGGCCGTCACGACTCGCACGGGAATTCCTCGCTCACCGAGTTGTGCGGCGGTGTCCCGGTCGGCCACGAGGATGGCCCCTGGATTGGCCTCGACCAGAGCCCCGATCCGGTCCATGTCCAGATGGTCGAAATGCTGATGGGTGACCAGGATCGCGGAGAGTCCCCGCAGGTCCTCGAACCCCGAGGAGAAGCTTCCAGGGTCGACAAGGACCGACGCACCGCCATCGGTGATCTGCAGACAGGCATGTCCCCACTTGGTCAGACGCATGCGCCCATCTTGCCCGGTCATCGAAGACCTCCTCGGAACGCACTTTCTCGGGAGAGGCAGCGGTCGGGCAGGTGCCCGACCGCTGCCTCTCCGGAGAAAGCCCCGCAGCACGGGGTCGGCCGGTCAGGTCACAACCGGGCGCACTGGTCTTCCTTGTTGCCCTGGACGATGTTGCCGCCACCGGTCGGCGGGGGCTGGCTCTCCTTGCACTGCAGGTTGCCGTCGATCCGGTTCCGGTTGACCTGGACGCCGCCGGTGTTCTGGAAGGCCTGCAGGTCCTGGTTGATCGTGTTGCTTCCGGCGACCAGCCGGCCGCGGTTCTCATCGAGGAGCAGGCTGCCCTCGATCCGGTTGTTCTGGATCGCGGCGCTGCCACCCTGGACGATCTGGATCGATCCGCCGACGGTGGATCGGGTGACCTTGACCGAACGAGCGTTCTCGGCCTGCACGTTCCCGATCACGTTGACCGACGTCGCGGTCAGCCGGGCGTTGGACTCGACCTTGATGGTTCCTTGCACCCGCGTCCCGTTCAGCGTGCACGCGGCGCCCGCGGGCACTCTGAGGTTGTCGACGGTCACCGCGCCGATCGTGCCGCGACAGGTCCGCTCCTCGGCATGGGCGGCGGTCGGTACGGCGAGGGCGAGCGCGGCAACGCCCGTCGCCAGGATGAGGGTGAGACTGCGCTTCATGGCGCTCTCCTAATGTTGGCGACCCCTGATGGGCCGGTGCGCACAGCGTCGGAGCGCAATGTGTGGACCACGTGAGACCGCCATGAGACAACCCTTATGGCCCTCCGGTCAGGGGGTGGTCTGGCACCAGCGCAGGACCTCTGCCCAGACCGGCCGGACGAGAAGGTGCCCGGCGTCCGGAACGACGGTGAGCCGGCCGTCCGGGACCTGCTCGGCCCACCACTTCCCGTGCGCGGGACCGACCCCCGGATCGGCATCGCCGTACCAACAACGGACCGGAGCCCCGACCGCACGCGGATCGAAGCCCCACGCAGTCAGGGTGTATGACATCAGATCGGCGGCCAGCCCGGCCGACCCTTGGGCGAACGCCTCGCTCAGCATCGTCTCGAGGTCGGCCCGCAGATCGCGGTCGGCCAGCGCGGCCTCGTCGGCGGGTCCGCCGCCGATCATGCCGAGACCGGCCGCCGGGTCGGCGGTGATCGGGGCCAGCATCTGTTCCAACGTCGCGAGTGCTGAGTCCGGATCGGCCGACAGCGCGGAGATCATCCCCTTCTCCTCCGCCCCGATCCAGGCGACCTCGTCGTCGGGGGCCGGCGTGCCGATCACGGCGACCGATCGCACCAGGTCGGGTCGCCGAGCGGCCAAGGCCAGCACGATCCGGCCACCGGCCGACCAGCCGGCCGTCGCTGCCGCCTGCACTCCGAGGTGGTCCAGCACGGTTGCGCAGTCGTCGGCGAAGACCGGAATGGTCGGCGCTACCTCCTCGGGTAGCCGGTCCGATCCGCCGTACCCGGGCCGGTCCAGGGTGATCAGCCGGATCCCGGCCTCCGCGGTTGCAGCAGGGTCCGGGTCGAAGCGCCGCGAGCCGGGGGCGACGTGTCCGAACATAACCGGCAGGCCGTCGTCGGGTCCGGTGACCTGTACGGCGATCCGCCGCCCGTCGGCGGTGGCGATGGTGTGCTGAGCGGGGGTTGAAGTCGTCATGGCACTACTGTGACTGCGCATTGGTGACACCGTGCTGTCACCATCCTGGAGAGAGTTTCGTCGATGCTGCCAGCGGGTCTGCGGTGAACAGGACGGATCGGCTCTATGCGATCGCCGAGGAACTGCGCGCTGCCGGTCCGCAAGGGCGGACTAGCACCTGGCTGGCCCGCCGATTCGAGGTGGCCGCTCGTACGGTCAAGCGGGACGTCATCGCCCTTCAGGACTCCGGCCTGCCGATCTGGGCGCAGGCCGGACCCGGCGGTGGGTACGTCCTGGATGCCGCGGCCACCCTGCCGCCGCTGAACCTCACTGCCTCGGAGGCCACCGCCGTCGCACTTGCCCTGGCGGCAGTACCCCAACTTCCCTTCGCCCCCGATGGACGCAGCGCGCTGACCAAGATCCTGGCCGCCATGACCGCGGAGGAACGCGCTCTGGCCATGGCGCTCGGTGCCCGGTTGTGGATTCGCGATCGGCGTAGGCCGGCGCGGGCGGCAGTGGCTGGTGTCCTGGACGAGGCGGTACGTCGCGGCGTGGTCACCGTGCTGGACTACGTGGACAAGAAGGGCACGACGACGCGCCGCCGGGCAGTGGAGCCGATGGCCCTGGCCGCCACCGGCGGGCACTGGTATTTGCTGGCCTGGTGCCGTCGACGGCGCGCCGGGCGCTGGTTCCGGCTCGACCGAATCGAATCGGCGCACGTGACCACCGAACTCGCGCCGGCGCGCGACCTCCTCGAGACCTTCGGAGCACCGCCGGTCGACGCCGGGCCGATGACGTTGCTGGACTGAGCCGCGGCAACAACTTTTCGGCGCTCCACTAGTTACAGAGAGTAGCTGCGCTCCCTATGCTGCAGGTGGAGCAGGAGAGTCACCCACTCCGCGCGACGCCTCCGCCGCCCGATTTCCCGATAGAACTCATGCCAGCGTGCAATGGAGCAGCAGCAGAGGAAGAACTGTGACGACACCATCTGGCGGCGAGCATTCGCCGTCGTGGCGGCCGGGCTGGTCGTCGCCACCGCAGGGGCCGGCGTCGCCGGTGCCGACGATGAGCAGCAGGTACCCGTCTCAGGTACGGACAGCGCTGACGCCATTCAGGACCAGTACATCGTGGTCATGCGTCCGGGCGCACAGGCTGCCGCGAACCGGGTGGCCGCCGTCCTCGAGGCCCGACGCAACGGCGCCGAGGTCAGCTATGAGTACGGCACCGCCCTGCACGGGTTCGCGGCGAGGCTGCCAGCGCGGGCCCTTGACCTGCTCCGCCGCAATCCCGCCGTCGAGTACATCGAGGCCGACCAGACGATGAGGTTGTCGGCCACGCAGTCTCCGGCGACGTGGAGGCTGGACCGGATCGACCAGCGGAATCTGCCGCTGTCGAACAGCTACACCTATAACTTCACCGGCGCCGGCATCACGGCCTACGTGATCGACACCGGCATCCGGTTCAGCCACAACGAATTCGGCGGCCGAGCGGTCAGCGGGTTCGACTCCATCAACGGCGGCAGTGCCGACGACTGCAACGGCCACGGCACGCACGTTGCGGGCACCACGGGCGGTACGAGGTACGGGGTCGCCAAGTCCGTCCGGGTAGTCGGCGTACGGGTCCCTGAATTGCCACGGCACCGGCAGCAACTCTCAGGTGATCGCTGGGGTCGACTGGGTCACCAGCGACCACGCCGCCGGCCAGCGCGCCGTGGCCAACATGAGCCTTGGCGGCCGCCCGTCGAACGCCCTGGACACCGCGATTCGCAACTCCATCGCCGACGGGATCACCTATGCGCTGGCGGCCGGGAACTCCAGAGCCAACGCCTGCAACACCTCCCCGGCCCGGGTCGCCGAGGCGATCACGGTGGGCTCCACGACCAGAACCGATGCCCGGTCGTCGTTCTCGATCTACGGGACCTTCCTGGAGATCTTCGCTCCGGGCTCGTCGATCACCTCGGCCTGGAACACCAGCAATTCCGCCACCAACACGATCAGCGGTACGTCGATGGCCTCGCCGCACGTGGTTGGCGCCGCCGCGCTGTTCCTGGAACAGAACCCGTCGGCTTCGCCACAGGCGGTGCGCGATGGGCTGGTGAATCGGGCCACCGTCGGCGTCGTCACCAACCCGGGAAGCGGGTCACCGAACCGGCTGCTCTACACCCTGGGCTGAGCGGCTCCGCCACCGTCGGCTGTCGTCAATATTCAAGTCAGTCTCAGCCGGCTGCTGTAGGAACGCTGGCATGAGCGCTCACGTCACCGCCACGTTCACCTTTGACAGCTGGGACGAGCATACCGTCCTGGACACCGAGGGTGCGCGGATCGTCCGGACCAGCTTCGCCAAGTCCTTCGCCGGTGACCTCGACGGCACCAGCCGCGGCGAGATGGTGATGGCCCACGCGCTCGAGGGATCCGCGGCCTATACCGGCTATGAACGGGTCGAGGGGGTGATCGGCGGGCGGCGCGGCGGCTTCGTCCTGCGGCACAACGCGTTTCTGGCCGACGGGGCGGGCAGCTCCGAGGTTGTCGTCATGGCCTCGTCCGGCACCGGCGACTTCACGGGTCTCTCGGGTACGGCGAGCATCACCCGTCAGGACGACGGCGGCCACACCTTCACCATGGACTACGACATCGAGGACACCACCTGACCGTTATGCGCATCTCGATCATGAGGGGAATTGGGTCGACCCCGCGGGGCCCCCCGGAATAGGAGGATGGCGACGACCGCACCGATCGCGCAGGTGACGGCAATCGGCAACGGGGCCCCCTGGGCCCCAACCGAGCTGATCACCGCGCCCACCACTGGCGGCAGGACCATGCCACCGAGGTTGCCGGCGACCAGCACGGTGGCGATCGGGTGCCGGGCGTGCGGCTGATCGGCGCTGACCCAGGCGAGTCCGGTGGGGAACACCGGCCCGATGGCCACACCAGCGAGAACATAGGCCGCCCCGCCCAGCGGGGCGAAGTAGGTCAACGTGAGCATGAGCGTGGCCAGGATCGTGGTGCCGACCAGCAGCGGTCCGGGACCTACTCGAAGGCCGATGACTGCCGCACCGAGTCGCCCGGTGGCCAGTCCGAGATAGAACAGCGACGTAGCCAGCGCGACCGCAGGCGCACTGCCACCGACCGCGTCCAGGTGCGTTGTTGCCCACGCGCCAGTGCTGATTTCGGCAGCGACGAAGCAGGCGAACAGCACCGCGAAACCGACAAGACGTCCCGACCGGACACTCTCCCGAGAATGTGGCCTCAGCCGGCTCGGTGAGCGCACCTCCTCCGGAGAAGATCCTGCGGCGTCGGCGGAGACCGCGCGATCCGGGCTGGCCAATGAACTCAGCGGCAGGGCAGCGAACAGCACGGCGGCCAGCACGGCCAACAGGGCGTAGCCGAGCCAGGCCAGCCGACCGGAGCCGCCGGGCAGGGACGCGACAAAGACGGGACCGAGCACCGCCCCCAACCCGAAGATGCCGTTCTGCAGGTTCAACAGGAATGTCGAGCGTCGAGTAGCAAAGGCCGCGGCGATCACTCCATTGGCCAGGGTGGTAGCACCTCCGTACCCGAGCCCGAGGGCCACTCCTCCGGCCAGCAGCAACCACCACTGCGGCGCTAGGGCAAGCCCGACGAGGCCAAGGACGAGAAAGCCACACGCGGCCTGTAACAGGAGCCGGGTCGAGACCCGGTGCTGCGCCCAGGCACACCCGAGGATGGCGACGATCGAGCCGGCCGGCAGGGTCGAGACGAGAACGCCGGTCTCGAAGGAACTCACCGAGAACTGGTCCCGGAATCCGGGAAGCAGCGGTCCGTACGAGGAGGCGAGCAAGCCCATCGTGGCCATGATCGCGAAGCATCCGCCCACTACCGGCCGGGGCAATCCAGCCTGGCGGACTGGGGATGCGGTGTCGGTCACCGGTGCATCGTCGCACCGAGGACGACGGACTCGTCGCCGGCGTAACCGGCCGGAAAGCCACGCGAGAAATTCCCGTCCCGCAGGGTCACACCTCGACCGCCTGCCCCCCCCTTTCGCGAGGTGTGATCGATCTGACCGCGGACATAGCACCCGACCTCGTCATCGACGACGGGTATGGGTCTGTACGGCCCGCTCGCCGCACCATGACCGTTGGCACCCGACCCGGCCAGGAGGAGTCGCGATGAGTCAACCCAGCGACGCTCCCGGAGACGCCTTGCTGGCCGGTTTGGCCTGCACGGCCCTGCTCGGCGCACAGATCGCCGCAGTTGCGACCGGCCTATGGGGCAGGGCCAGCCAGTGGCTGGTCGATCATCATGTCCTGACCCAGGACTCGGTAAAGGTGACCATTCCCGGCGCCGGCGGAGCCGGCTTAGACCTGACTCGGATCCTGATCGTCGGCGCCATTCTGGTGGCCGCCACCGCCGGGGGGGTCGTCCTCTACCGGGCTGTGCGGCGTCGTGCTTTGGATCGTGCCAGCCGGCAGCGCAACGCCCGACCGGCCAGTGACCAGCTGTCGCCCGACGAGTTGGCAGACGTCCTGCTCGACCTCGAGTTCTCGCTTGCGCGGGCCCGCCAGGCCCTTCCCGCACTCCCCCCACCCGGACCGGCCCAAGCGCATGCAGTGGGCGAACTCATCCCGGCCCTGGACCGGCTACGCCGCGAAATCCTGCAGTCCAGAGACCGGCGACCAGCTTCGTGACCACTCGCTCGCCGAGCGGATCTGCCGGTGAGCCTTCTGAGCCCGCCCGGGTCTATCCTGGCCTGGGCCACTGGGGGTAGCCCGGCGTCCGCGGAACGAGAAGATCCAAATCATCCGGGTGACGGTCCTGACGGACGCCCATGCACGTGCAACACTCTGCGTGAGGAGCCCGCTACGCTACGCAAGGGAGTCGGCGCATGACGAGACCCGTCAGACGCTCACCGCCCGGGTTGCTGCTGCTGTGCCTGTTCGTCCTGTCCGGGTGCTCGTCGGATCCCGATGACCTGGCCTCGTCGGAGACAGCACCGTTGTTGGCCCCGGCCGCGTCGAACGCCGTGGACGGGGCGCTCCCGACCGAAGCGCTCAGCCAGACGAGCCCGGAGGAGCAGGCCGCGGCCGTCGCGGCCGTCGCCGCATACGACGGGTCGTGGGCTCTTGACGTGCAAGCTCGGCGGGATCCGGGCGCCAAGCCGAACTGGCAGCTGGACTACCGTCAGTACTTCACCGATCCAGCCTTGTCCGTCGCGCTCGGGCAGGTGTACGGGATGCGCGATGCGGGGCTGGCTAGTCCAACCGGTGAGCCCAGCCGGGATCCCCGCGTAGTGGCGGTTGACCTGGACAGACAGTCGGTGGAGATCGTCGACTGCGTCGACTTCCGGACCTGGCCAGAGATCTTCGTCGCGACCGGAGAGCAGAACTCCATCCCCGAGCCCCCGTTCGTGATCCAGGCGCGGGTCATCTATGACCCGGCCGCCGGTAGGTGGCTGGTGACCGAGCAGACGCCCCACCCGGATCAGCCATGTTGAAGCGACTGCTTCTCGCGCTGGCGATGATCGCTGTCCTGGCGACGCCGGCCGGGCTGGCCTCGGCCGAGCCGGTGTGTGAGGTGCGGGATCCGCAGACCGGCGCCTGCAGGGTCTATGCGGCCGATCCGGGGACACCGGGAGGCGGTGGAGGAGGAGGCGGCGGAGCGTCCACCTTTACCGGTTGTGTGAATGAACGGATGAGCCCACAGCCGCCGCCACCGCCGGGAGCCGAGAACAGCCTGGGGAACACCTGGGTCCAGTCGGTCTGTTACGTGGCCGGAATCGAAAGCAGCCGCGGCCCTGCCATATGGATGTTCCAACTGGATGTTGCCCCGGATCCCCGGGTCCTGGCGCAGGAGGCGATCTCCGAACTCATCATGCGGGCCCCGACGATCCGGACGGCGCCACCGCAGGGCTCAGCGGGCACCGTGGTCGGTCTGCCGATCTGGATGTGGGTCGAGCGGAGCTCGGAGACGGCCGGGCCGATCAGCGCCACAGCTTCGGCCGGCGCCGTCAGCGTGACGGCTACGGCCCGGGTGATCGAGGTGCTCTGGGACCTGGGGGACGGGTCGACTCGGGTGTGCGGCCTGGGCACTCCGTATCCGCCGCAGGGGTCGGATCGGCCATCCCCGGACTGCGGCTACAGCTATCAGATGGCCTCCACCAACCACGTACCCGGGGCGGGCCCGTGGCCGTTGTCAGCCACCGCAACGTGGGAAATCACCTGGGCCGGCGGCGGGATGTCGGGGGCGGAGGCGCTGGAGCTGACCTCGAACGGGTCGATCCTTATCCGCGAGCTCTATGTACTGAACGGCGATTGATCCCGTGGCGCGGTCACAGGTCGCTGACATCCAGTGCCTTTCCCTCCGCGGAGGGGCAGCTGGGCACGCCGACCGGGCCCGGGTGCTGCCGCGCCCGCCGACGACCGACAGTCAGGGGGCCGAGACAGCGTGATCGGAGATAGCCAGGGTCGTCGGTCTGCCGTGGCCGACAAGCCCGGCTCGAACGAACGGCTCTCCGCGGCCTCACCGGAGATGCTGGCCGCGCCGGCGATCAGCCCGCCGCGACGGCGCCGCCAGCCTCGGCTGCTGGCCCTGGCCGTGGCGATGATGGTGCTGGGCGCCCTGGGCGCAGTGTGGGCGGTCACCGCCTTCGGGGGGCGGGTCTCGGTCGTTGCGGTCGCCGGAGAGGTCCGGTACGGGGAGGTGGTCGAGCGGGCCGACCTGGTCGAGGCGCAGATCGCCTCGGACGCCGCCCTCGCCCCGGTGCCGTTCGCGCAGGTGGACGAGCTGGTCGGGATGATCGCTGCGACCGACCTGCTTCCCGGCACGCTGCTGACCCGTGACCAGCTGACCAGTGAGCAACTGCCGCCGGAGGGATCCCGGCTGGTGGGAGTGGCCGTTCCGTCCGGGCAGCTCCCCGCGACCCAGCTGCGCCCCCGCGACGAGGTGCTCCTGGTGCCGGTCGTGGTCGCCGAAGGCGGCGGATCGGTCGACGGGCTGCCCTCCCCGTACCTGGCCGTCGTCGTGGCGATCGGCCCGGTCGGCGCGGACGGAACCCGGGTGATCGACGTCCTGGTCGACGACCTGGACGCCGTCGACGTGGCCTCCCGAAGTGCCGTACGCGGGCTGGCGATCGTCCTGGTCAGCCGGGGCTAGGACACCGGCGAAGATGCTGATCGCAGTGTGCTCGGCCAAGGGCAGCCCAGGGGTGACGACCTCCGCGTTGGCCCTGGCGATGGGCTGGCCCCAGCGGGTGATCCTGGCCGAATGTGACCCGGCCGGCGGGGATGTCCTGGCCGGGTACGGACAGGGACAGACCCGCACCGGCAGCCAAGGCCTGATCGATCTGATGGCCGCGGCCCGCAACGGTGCGGCCGAGCTCGAACTATGGACCCACCTGGTC
>Ga0136617_10005007_pt1 | contig 11853 bp, 9 predicted proteins | sample AntDrymUQ3222106_2_FD_129672 | JGI IMG/M metagenome (GOLD analysis project Ga0136617, IMG submission 129672) | Polar desert sand microbial communities from Dry Valleys, Antarctica - metaG UQ322 (21.06) | ecosystem: Environmental > Terrestrial > Soil > Desert | place: Antarctica: Dry Valley...
CACCTCGTCTCCAGGCGGGAGTTCTGGCTCTACGCCATGGGCGTCCGGCGGGCACGGCGCGAGTGGTGGGCGCGGACCAACCGAGAAGCCGGGTCTCTGCAGGCCATGGAGCGCCGCGACGACGCGCTGAGAGCGGCCCTGAAAGACGGACCGCGCAGCGTGGCTGACCTCGGCGGACTCGCCAGCGGCTTCGTCGGCAACATCGGGCTGTGGGTCGACCTGGTTCGAGTGCCACCTTCCGGCACGTGGGAGCGCCGCCGCGCCAACCTGCTGGGGCTGGCCGAGGACTGGGTCGGGCCGAACGACGTGACCGAGGAGGAAGGCCTGGCACACCTGGTCCGCGCGTATCTCCGCGGCTTCGGACCGGCGCCGTATCGCGACATCTCGTCCTGGGCCGGCGTACCGGTCGCGCCGCTGCGTGAGGCGGGCGCGCGACTCCACCCGCAGCATCTCCGGGACGAGGCCGGACGGGAAGTCATCGACATCGCGACAGGCACGGTCCCGCCGGCCGGCGTGCCGACCCCCGTGCGCTTCCTCCCCCACTGGGACGCCAACCTCTTGGTACATGCCCGGCGTACGGGTGTACTGCCGGAGAGCTACCGGCCACGGATCTTCAGCCCCAAGCTGCCCTTTTCGGTGGGCACAGTGCTGGTCGAGGGCAGGGTCGCTGGTGCGTGGACCTATCGCGAAGGGCGGATCATGGTGGAGACTTTCGAGCAACTGTCGGACGAAGTGACACGCGACGTACGCGACGAAGCGGAGCGCCTGGAAGACTTCCATGGCTGAGTGTCGATCGAGCGCCGCAGGGCAGGAGGAGGTCTCGTGTTCAAGACGACGTCTGCGACCACGCCGGAGGAATACCTGGCGGTGCTCGAGGAGGCGCGTCGCACGGAGGTCACGGAACTGCACCAGCTCATCCGCGACACGGCGCCCCAGCTGGAGCCCCGCATCCAGGCCGGGATGCTGGCCTACGGGCGGTACCACTACAAGTACGCCTCCGGCCGAGAGGGAGACTGGTTCCCCATCGGCGCCGCCAGCCAGAAGCGCTACATCTCGCTCTACGTCACGTCCAGCACCGAGGAGAAGGAGTACCTCGCCGAGTCCTTTCCGCGAACGCCTGCCCAAGGCGGACATCGGTCGAAGCTGTGTCCGCTTCAAGCGCCTCGCGGACCTCGACCGAGAGGCCTTGACCGAGCTGATCCGCGAGGGCGCAAGTCGGCCGAGGCGCCTCTGCTGACGGAAGAGAACCGCCAGTCGACCGACTGACGGGCCGCGCCCACGTCGCCGGTCAGTCGCGCAGCCGGCCCAGCTTGTCGTCGCGGCCGATGAGGATGAGCTCGTCGCCCTTCCTGATGCGCTCATCGAGGTGGGGATTGACGGTCACGCTGTCCCCCCGACGCAGGGCGATGGGCGTGAGCTCGATCCGGCCCATCAGATCGATCTCCCTGAGGCTCCGCCCGATGAAGTGGTCGGGCGGCCTGACCTTCTCGATGCCGAACTTGGGGGCCACGTCCAGGTAGTCGATGACGTTGGGTACGTTGAACGAATGGGCCACGCGCTGCCCCATCTCACTCTCCGGGAAGACTACGCGATCGGCGCCCACGCGCGACAGGATCCGGCCGTGCAGCGCGCTGCCCGCCTTGGCGATGACATTGGCCACGCCCAGATCCTTGAGCGCCATCGTGGCAAAGATGCTCGCCTGCGCCGAACTGCTGATGCTCACGATGGCGGCGTTGAAGTCGGCCGCGCCTGCCGCTCGCAGCGCGGCCTCATCCGTGGCGTCGAGCTGCACCGCATGGGTCACCTCGGGGGCGATATCGTTGACGATCTCCTCGTTCTGATCGATGGCCAGGACCTCGTGGCCCAGCGCCTGCAGCTCACGGGCCACCGCGCTGCCGAAGCGGCCCAGTCCGATGACCATCACCTGCTCGCTCATGTCACTCCTCATCCCGTCGGGCCATCACGGTAGCCGGGAATCAGCCGATGCGGATCGACTCGACGGCCGGCCGGTGCGACACGGGGCGCGAGCGGGCAGCCAGCGCCAGCACCAGCGTCAGCGGCCCGAGGCGGCCGGCGAACATGGCACCGATGAGCACGATCCGGGCGACCGTGTCCGTGTCCGGTGTGATGCCGGTCGACGCGCCCACGGTTCCCAGTGCAGAGACGGCCTCGAAGAGGATATTCACGAATCCGGCGTTGGTCGTCAGCGTGAGCAGCAGACCGACCAGGAACAGGAAGGCGATGGCGATCAGCGCCACGGCCAGGGCACGATAAACCAGCTCATGCTTGACGCGCCGGCCGAAGGCGGTCGCCGAAGGCTGCCCACGGACCGTGGAGACGATGGCGATGAGCAACAGGCTGAAGGTGTTGACCTTGATGCCGCCGGCCGTGGAGCCCGAGGCTCCGCCGATGAACATCAGGGCCATGACCACGAAAAGGCTGGCCTCCTCCAGACCCGCCGTGGGCAGGACGCTGAAGCCGGCAGTGCGTAGTGTGGCCGACTCGAACAGCGCGTTGAGCGGCCGGGAGGTCTCGGGGTAGGCGCCCAGCGTCACTGGGTTGTTCCACTCGATGGCGCCGATGAGCAAGGCTCCGCCGACCAGCAGCAGGGCGGAGGTGAGCAGGACGATCTTGGTCTCCAGCGCCAGACGCACCCAGCGGCGCCGATCGAAGACGTCCGCCACGATGGCGTAGCCCAGACCACCCAATGTCAGCAGCACGCCCACGGTCAGCAGCACCAGCCAGTCGTCCGCGAACCCCGAGAGGCTCCGGAAGTCCCCGGTCAGGTCGAAGCCGGAGTTGTTGAAGGCGGAGACCGAATGGAAGACGCCCCACCAGATGCTGCCCAGCGGGTCACCGCCGGCACCCCGGCCCAGGAAGCCGGCGGCCAGGACCACGGCCCCGACCGCCTCGCAGGCCACGGTGAAGGTGGCCACACGCCGCACGATGGATCCCGCGCTGGACAGCGACGGGGTGCCCACCGTCTCCTGGACGAGCACCCGCTCGCGCAGTCGCGTGCCGCGCCGCACCAGCAGCAGGAGCAGCAGCGTGGAGCCGGCCATGATGCCGAAGCCGCCGGCCTGGATCAGCGCCAGCAGCACGACATGGCCGAAGGCGCTCCAGTGGGTCCCCGTGTCGACCACAACAAGACCGGTCACGCAGACAGCTGAGGTCGCGGTGAAGAGCGCATCGATGAACGGCGCCACGCTTCCGTCTCGGCTCGAGAAGGGCAGCATCAGCAGGATGGTGCCCAGCGTGATGAGCCCGATGAAGCCGTAGATGAGCAGGAGCGGCGCCGGCACCGGATCGCGCCGACGGCGTGGCGCGGCGACCTGGAACTCCTGGGGCTTGACCCGGCTGACTCGGACACGGACGTCACCGGGGCGGCGCCCCGACATCTTCACGCGGCGCTGCCTCGGCAGAGCGCTGATGGACCCACGAGGGTCCCGGCGGGCTTCAGAACGGCTCGATCATCATGAGCAGTCCGGATGGTACCCGTCGTCCCTGGGCGGCGAGCGCTGCGCTTGGCATGCCGGCGCCTGGCCACGAGGGCCGGGCGCCAGCTGAAGGAGGGGATCGTTCGGGAGAGAACGCCCCGTCGTTACGGTCGCTGCATATTCAGCGTGTAGCTCCCGGATCCGGAATACGAGACGACGCGCCACACGTAGTAGCCGGCCGTGCCGTTGTAGGACACATCCTGCGTGGAGCTGCTGCTGATCCCCTGTGCCACGTTGACCCAGGATCCGCCGTTCCACTTCTGGAGGTACAGGTCGAAGTCGCTGCCGGAGGGACCGGAGAGGCAGCCGCGATGAGTGCCCGACCGGCTCGTGTAGAAGTAGTTGCCGTTGGGCTGGTAGTCGTAGTCTCCCGAGCCACTCAGCGATCCGCTGTGCGACTCCGGCAGCGTACAGCCGGTCGGCGGCGGAGGGGTGCTGCCGCCTCCGCTGAGCGGCGCGTAGAGCAGGCGGTTGGGAGATCCCGAGCCGATGGACGAGAGCACGCCGGTGGTGGCCGTGTCAACGATCGCGTTGCGAACGGTGGCCGGAGAGGCCCCCGTGTTGCCCTCCAGGTAGAGCGCCGCCACACCGGCCACGTGCGGCGAGGCCATGGAGGTCCCGCTGATGGTGTTGGTGGCCGTGTCGTTGGTGTACCAGGCGGAGGTGATGCTGGAGCCCGGGGCGAAGATGTCCAGGCAGCTCCCGTAGTTGGAGAAGGACGAGCGTGCGTCGGTAGAGGTCGTCGATCCCACGGTGATGGCGTTGGCCACGCGCGCCGGCGAGTAGTTGCAGGCACTTCGGTTGTCGTTGCCGGCCGCCACGGCGTAGCTCACGCCGGCGGCGATCGAGTCGTTGACCGCCGCGTCCAGGGCGCTCGAGGCACCGCCGCCCAGGCTCATGTTGGCGACCGCCGGCTTGACGTGGTTGTCCGTGACCCAGTCGACGCCGGCGATGACGCCCGCGTTGGTGCCCGATCCGTTGCAGGCCAGGACGCGCACCGCGTAGAGGCGCACGGACTTGGCCACACCGTAGGTCGAGCTGCCGATGGTGCCCGCATGGGTGCCGTGACCGTTGCAGTCGTCCGAGCCACGCCCGTCGCTGATGGCGCTGTAACCGTGGACGGCACGACCGCCGAACTGGCTGTGCGACTGGCGGATCCCGGTGTCGATGACGTAGGCGTTCACGCCCGCGCCGGTCGCGGTATACGTGTAGCTGTTGTCGAGCGGTCGATCGCGCTGGTCGATGCGGTCCAGGCCCCAGGTGGCGGGACTCTGTGTCACGGCTAGCGATACCGTTCGATCCGCCTCGATGAAGGCGACGTCAGGGTCGCGGCGCAGGGCGGCCAGGGCGGGCGCGCTGAGCGTCGCGGCGAAGCCGGAGAGAGCCGCCGAGTACCGGTGATGCACCCGTGCTCCGACCTGCCGGGAACCCCGCAGCGCGGCACGTACCTCGGTCCGAGCGGTGCCATCCTTGAATACCACGATGTACCGGTCCGCGATCACATCCGGGGCAGTCAGGGCCAGGACCGACGCCGTAACGGACCGTCCCCCCAGGAGCTCCGGCCGAGCCTCCCGCGCCAGCGCTGGCGAGGCGACGAAGATAGAGAAGACCAGAGCGACCAGAAAGCCACTGGTTCGCCGGAGGTAAGGACTGCGCACGTCGCGTTCTCCCGCTGGGCCGAAGGGCGGGACCAGGGCGGGCCATGCATCGTCGGCTGTGAAAGTCATACCCCGCTTCGCCGTCTGTGTCAACGATTTGTAGCCCTTGCAGAGGCCGCCGGCGGCACGACCGCGGGTGCTAGCATCGAGCCGCTTACCCGTCGACGCCAGCGGCGGACCCAGCGGAGGATCCGATGCTCGACGCGTGGTTGTTGGGCGATCCGTCGCGCCGCTCACGCGGGGCATGGCTGCTGACGCTGTACGCCGTAACGGGGCTGCTCATCCTCGCCACGGTCGGGGCGGGCATGACCCTGGCCACCATCCGGGCTCGTGACATACTCGCTCAGCTGGCGCTCCAGCGCGACAGCATCGTCCGCCTGCTGGACGCCACGGCTGCCTCCCTGGACAGTGCCGACGCCTCGGCCGATCGGCTCACATCGACGCTGGGCGACGCCTCCGATTCCATCGCCCGCGGCGCAGGGCTGGCACGGGCGGTGGGGATCGCGGCGGAAAGCGTCGTGCAGGCGAGTGGCCTGGAGATACTCGGGCAGCGACCCCTGAGCGCGTTGGGAGACCCGTTCGCAGCGGCTGCCTCCGAGGCCACGGCCCTGGCCGACTCGCTGGACTCGACCGGCGCGTCCCTCACCGGTAGCGCTGACGGTGTGGAGGAGCTTTCGGACGACCTGTCGGCCATCGGCGCGGAGCTGGCCGAGATCCGCGAGACCGTGGCAGACGTCGATCTTCGCTCCGGCGCCATCTTGGACCTGGCCCTGGCCCTGGGGCTTCTCCTGCTGCTGTGGCTGGCCGCGCCGGCCCTCGGCGCGCTGTGGCTGGCGCGTCGCCTCCGGCGCACTGTGGCCCTCAACGGGGAACCATCACGGAGCGCGGGAAGGGAACCGCCTGGTCGCGACAGCGTCTGACCCCGCACGTCGACCCGTCCGGGCCGACCGACGTGGAGTCCAGCCATGCGACGGATGCGACGTTTCCAGGCCGCGGCCGCGGCCACCCTCATCGGGCTCATCCTCTCGGCCTCCCCTGCCCTGGCCTGTGGCGGGCTGATCGGTCCCAACGGCGCGGTCAACCTGCTGCGCACGACCACCTTCGCGGGCTACCACGCCGGCGTGGAGCACTACGTCACGTCCTTCGAGTTCGCCGGCGGCGGCGGCGCCTTCGGCTCCATCACGCCGCTACCGGGCATCCCCAGCAGCGTCGAGCGAGGCGGCGACTGGACGCTCCAGCGACTGATCCGCGAGACCGATCTCGAGTCCGATCTCCTCCTGGCTCGCGCCGCCGCACCAGCCGAAGCCGGGGCTGATGTGGAGATCCTCTTGGAGACCACCATCGATGCCCTGGACATCACCGTCCTGAAGGGCGGTGGCGACGCGGTGGGTACGTGGGCCGCGGCGCAGGGCTTCCGCTTGCCGCCCGATGCGCCCGAGGTGCTCGACTTCTACGCCAGCCGCAGCCCCATCTTCCTGGCCGCTGCCTTCGATGCCGACGCGGCCGCCGAGCGTGGCCAGGCGATCGGCGATGGCACGCCGGTCCACGTCACCATCCCCACGCCTGACCCGTGGGTCCCGCTGCGCATCCTGGGCCTGGGCAAGAGCGGCGCCGAACGCGTGGAGGCGGACGTCTACCTGCTCACTGACCGCCAGCCGGCGATGCTGCCCCAGCCGGCCGGCGACGGTCTCTTCCTCGACCACAGCGCAGCCGCTACCCGCTCGCTGCTGGATGACCTGCGTTCCGATGCCGGCATGGAGTGGATCCCCGCGTCCGCCTGGCTGTCCAAGGTGCGCATCGACACGGCCGCCAGCGACCTGCGCTACGACCTGGCCATCGACGCCAGCGGTCAGAGCACACCATCGCGGCTGGCCGCCGGTCTCGACCTACCGGGGATCGCGGACACGGCCACCGACGACCCTTCCTTCCGAGCGCTGCTGCTGGTGGCCCTCATGCTCATCGCCGGCGGGGTGGGTCTCGTGGCGATGCCCGTGACGACCTCACGGGCTCGCGGCTGACCGTGAGGTCCGGCGGTCAGCGACTCCTGGTCGGCTTGCTGCTGGCTTCGCCGGTAGTCAGTGGCTGCGCCGGCGCCGCGGCCTCGAGCAACGTGGAGATCGTGGCGCGGTACTCGCGCTTCGAGCCCTCCAGCGTCACGGTGAAAGCCGGTCGTCCGGTCCACTTCGTGCTGCGCAATGAAGACCCCATCGACCACGAATGGATCGTCGGCGACGAGTCCGTCCATGCCGAGCACCGAGCGGGCACCGAGACGGCTCACGGCGACCGCGGCACGGAGCAGAGCATCCCCGCCCTGGGCGATGGGCGCTTTACCCTGACCTTCGATGTACCCGGCAGGTATGCCTTCGCCTGCCACCTGCCCGGCCACGAGGCATACGGCATGGTCGGCACGATCATCGTGACCGAAGGCTGAGCAGTGTCACCGAAGGCTGAGCAGTGCGGCCCCGCTCGGTGCCGCTTACCATCTGCGCATGTGTCGCTCCATCAAGACCCTGCACCGTTCCGAGGCGCCACCCACCGAGGAGGAGATCCGCGCCGCGGCTCTCCAGTTCGTGCGCAAGGTGAGTGGCTACCGCACGCCCGCTCGACGTAACGAGGCCGCCTTCCAGGCAGCTGTAGACGAGATCAGCCAGGCGTCACGCCGGATGTTGGAGACACTCGCTCCACGCGCCCCGCGAGACGCAGCTCGCACAGACGCCGCTTGAGGCAGCGGCGCTCCACCGCTTCGCTGTAGCGCGGCACGACTCCGGGTCAGGCCTGGAGCACGTCCAGGATGGCTCCCGCGATGGCCCCTAACACCATCACGGCGACCACCAGAAGCACGACCACCACGGCGATGATGGCCCCGAAGAAGAGCCACGAACCACGTGTGCTGCGGGTGGGATCCAGGGCATGACGCTCGAAGAGACGAAGGTTCCGCGTGTTGGACTTGTAGAGGAAATCGAAGGCATCGCCGGCCAGCGGAACGATGCCCACCAGCGCGTTCAGCAGCACGTTGAAGGACATCTGCGCGATGACGACCCGCGGCAGCCCGGCCTGGGTGGCGCGCAGCACGATGTAGGAACCGGCCGCCGCTCCGAACAGGTCGCCCACGACCGGCAGCAGGCCGATCAATGGACCGATCCCGAAGCGGTGGCGCGTGCCGGGCAGCGCGAAGGACTCGTCGAGCAGCCAGGCCAGAGCGGCCACGTGACGGCGCGTGGCGTCTATCCTCCGACGGCGGCGATCGCCTCCCGCCCTGCCACGGGCGTCAGCATCGGTCATGGTCGAGCCGCGGCCGTGGCTAGCGGTCCCGTTCTGCGGACTCCTTGAGCACGGCCTGCGCCGCCGCCAGGCGAGCGACAGGTACGCGGAACGGGGAGCATGAGACGTAGTCCAGGCCGATCTCATGGCAGAAGGCGATCGACGCCGGGTCGCCGCCGTGCTCGCCGCAGATGCCGATCTCCAGGCCGGGCCGGGCACCGCGGCCCTTCTCCACCGCCGTCCGCATGAGCTGCCCCACGCCGGTCACGTCCAGTGTCTGGAAAGGATTCGAGGGCAGGATCCCCCGCTCGACGTAGGACAGCAGGAAGCCGCCCTCGGCGTCGTCCCGGCTGTAGCCGAAGGCCATCTGCGTCAGATCGTTGGTGCCGAAGGAGAAGAACTCGGCATGCGGCGCGATCTCGTCCGCGGTCAGCGCGCCACGCGGGACCTCGATCATGGTGCCGAACTTGTAGTCGACCTCCACACCGGCCGCCTCCTGCACCTGCTTGGCCTCCGCCTCCAGCAGCTCGCGCGTGACCTTCAGCTCATTCACGTGGCCGACCAGCGGGATCATGATCTCCGCGTGGGGATCGCCGCCCTCGCGGCGCACAGCGATGGCGGCGTTGAGGATGGCCCGCGTCTGGATCTTCACGAAGTCGGGGATCATCAGCCCCAGGCGACAACCACGCAGCCCCAGCATGGGGTTCTGCTCGCGCAGCATCTCCACGGCCCGCAGCAGCTCGCGTGCCTCGGCGAAACCTGCGTCGTCCTGTGAGGTGCCCAGGGTCTCGTGGCGCGTGACCTCCGCCACAAGCTCGGCGTGGTTGGGCAGGAACTCGTGGAGCGGCGGATCGATGAGCCGGATGACCACCGGCAGACCGCTCATGGCCGACAGGATCCCCTCGAAGTCCGTCTGCTGCAGGGCCTCCAGCTTGGACATGGCGGCATCGAAACGCTCCACGGCGGCCTGGTCGTCCGCGCCCAGCTCCTCCCCGTCCGCGCGGCGTTCCTTGGCGCGCGTGGCCTGGAAGGCGACCAGGATGGCGTCACGCACGATGTCCAGCCGCTCACCCTCACGGAACATGTGCTCCGTCCGGCACAGCCCGATGCCCTGAGCGCCGTAGCCGCGCGCCTGAGCGGCCTCCTCGGGCTTGTCCGCGTTGGTCCAGACCTGGAGCCGGCGGACCTTGTCCGCCCAGCCCAGCACCTGCTGCAGCTCCGGCTGATCCTCGAAGCGCGCCGCGACGGTGGGCAGCGCACCCAGGTAGACATCGCCGGTCGAGCCGTCGACGCTGATGGGGTCACCCTCGGCGAACGACTGACCGCCGGCCGTGGCGGTCCGGCTGGCGTAGTCGATGACGAGAGCGGAGACACCGGCCACGCAGGGCTTGCCGATCTGGCGCGCGACCACCGCGGCGTGTGAGGTGGCGCCGCCGCGCGCCGTGAGGATGCCCTGCGCCGCAGCCATGCCGTGGAAGTCGTCGGGCGAGGTCTCGATGCGGACGAGCACGACCTTCTCGCCGGCCGCGGCCTGCTCGGCGGCCCGATCGGCGTTGAAGACGGCCTTGCCCACCGCAGCGCCGGGGGATGCGTTGAGGCCACGGGCGATGCGCTTGGCAGCGGCCAGCGCCGATGGGTCGAACTGGTCGCGCAGCAGCTGATCGACCTGGTCCGGCTCGATCCGCCCTAGGGCCTCGCGTTCGGAGAGGATGCCCGCCTCGACCATGTCCACGGCGATGCGCACGGCGGCCGCCGCGGTGCGCTTGGCGGAACGCGTCTGGAGCATGAAGAGCCGGCCGCGCTCGATGGTGAACTCGAGGTCCTGGACGTCGCGGTAGTGCACTTCCAGCCGCTGCGCGATGCGCTGGAACTCGGCATAGGCCTCGGGCAGCTCGTCCTGCATGCGGCTGATGGGGTTGGGCGTGCGGATGCCCGCCACCACGTCCTCGCCCTGGGCGTTGGTGAGGTACTCGCCGTAGAGCACCTTCTCGCCCGTGTTGGGGTCGCGCGTGAAGGCCACCCCGGTGCCCGAGTCATCACCCATGTTGCCGAAGACCATGGTCATGACGTTGACCGCTGTGCCCAGGTCGTGAGGGATCTTGTTGTAGTCACGGTAGTCGCGGGCCCGCTTGCCGAACCATGAGGCGAATACCGCCTTGACGGACAGGTCGAGCTGCTCGTACGGGTCAGACGGGAAGTCGTGCCCTGTCTCCTCCCTGACGATGGCCTTGAAGCGGCCCGCCACCTCGCGCAACGCCGCGGCGTCCAGATCGGTGTCCAGCTCCACGCCGCGCTCGCGCTTGGCCTCGTCGAAGACGTGGTCGAACCGCTCCGCCGATACGCCCAGCACGATGCGCCCGAACATCTGGATGAAGCGCCGGTAGGCGTCCCAGCCGAAGCGCTCGTTGCCAGTCAGGGCGACCATGCCCTGCAACGTCTCCTCGTTGAGCCCCAGGTTGAGGACGGTGTCCATCATCCCCGGCATGGAGAAGCGGGCGCCGGACCGCACGCTCACAAGGAGCGGGTCGCGGGCGTCGCCGAAGCCCTTGCCGGTCTCTCGCTCGACCGCCTTGACCGCCGCCAGGACGTCCTCCCAGAGGCCTTCGGGCAGCTGCTGGCCGGCCGCGAAGTAGTCGTTGCAGGCCTCGGTCGTGATGGTGAAGCCGGGCGGCACGGGCAGCCCCGCGTTGGTCATCTCGGCCAGACCGGCGCCCTTGCCGCCGAGGAGGTCGCGCATGCTCGCATCGCCTTCGCCGCGCCCCGCACCGAAGGCGTAGATGTAACGTTTGGCGGCGCGACGTGACGGGCTGGCGGGCGGGCTGGCGGGCGGGCTGGCGGTCTCGGTCACGGGCAGGCTCCTCAGGCGCAGACGGAACGTGGAGGGGTCTGCGATTCTACCCGCGGCGTACCGCTTCCACCTCAGTGTCGCGTCTGGATGGCCGGACCGCCGTGGTCGGAGCGTCGCGCGGCGTCGATCCGCCAGGCCGGCGGGGATGTCCGCTGTGGGTCGATCAACTTGGTCGCCAGCGCGGGTTCCGCCCGCAGTAGATCCACCAAGAGCCGCACCAGCTCGGGGTCGAATTGCTTCTCAGCGTGGAGGTCAAGCTCCTCCAGTGCCCGCTCCAGGCCGCGGGCGACACGATAAGGTCGATCATGGGTCATCGCATCGAAGGCGTCGGCGATGCACACGATGCGCGCCTCGAAGGGGATCGCCGAGCCGCGCAGGCCGTCCGGATAGCCCTGTCCGTCGAAGCGCTCGTGATGCGACCGAGCGATGCGGCGCGCCAGCTCGAAGCCCGAGCCATGCTCGAGGATGTGCTCGCCCCAGATCGTGTGCTGGCGCATGATCTCCCACTCGGCTTCGTCGAGCGCCTCGGGTTTGAGCAGGATCCGGTCGGGTACGTGCAGCTTCCCGACATCGTGCAGCATGGCCGACC
>Ga0136617_10005008_pt1 | contig 11853 bp, 4 predicted proteins | sample AntDrymUQ3222106_2_FD_129672 | JGI IMG/M metagenome (GOLD analysis project Ga0136617, IMG submission 129672) | Polar desert sand microbial communities from Dry Valleys, Antarctica - metaG UQ322 (21.06) | ecosystem: Environmental > Terrestrial > Soil > Desert | place: Antarctica: Dry Valley...
CGTCGGCATCTTTCGTTTGCAGGCCGACAAGGTGACGGTCTACGAGGCCGACAACAAGGTCATCGCCGAAGGCAGCGTCGTCTTTGACCAGGGCGATTTGCAGCGCATCACCGGGTCACGCGCCGAGTGGAACTATGCGACCAAGACCGGCACCTTCGTTAACTCGACCGGCTTCACCAACCAAACCGATGATGGCACGGTGTTGTACTTCACTGCCGACCGTGTCGAGAAGGTTGGCCCTGACCGCATCGTAATCTTAAATGGCGAGATCACGGCGTGCGACGAAGACGTACCGAAGTGGAGCTTCAAGGCGGGGCGCGTCGAAGTTAAGTTGAACGACCGGGCGCGCGTTAAATCACCGACCTTCAAGATCAAGGGGCAACCGGTCTTTTACCTGCCCTATGCCTCGGTGTCGATTAAGAAACGCGACCGCGCGTCGGGCTTCCTGACGCCGACATTCAGCGGTTCGGGAAGCAAGGGCTTTCGCCTATCGAACGCTTACTACCAGACACTCGGTCGCTCCGCTGACATCACGTTTCGCGGCGACGTTTATACCCAGCGGGGGTTAGGTTTCGGCGCCGATCTGCGGACGCGCGCCAACTCGCGGTCGTTTTTGAACGCCGGTTTTTTCACCGTCAAGGACCGCATCCTCGGCGCCGAAGCAAGCCCTGAGAATCCCGACCAGGGCGGGTCAAGTCTCTATATCGACGGCGTGCATTACTTCCCGAACGGCTTCACCGCCGCCGCCGACATCAACATCACCTCGAACCTCGCGTTCCGGCAAATCTTTTCCGATACGATTCAGCAAGCCGTCTCGCCGGAAGAACGCTCGCAGGTCTTCGTCAACAAGAACTTCGGCGACTACAGTTTTAACTTCCTGGCGCGCACGCAGGTCACGTCGATCCCGAACGTGCGCGTGCGGACGCGGCAGTTGCCGAGCGTCACGCTCGACAAGCGCCCGTCGGCGCTACGGTTCTTCGAGCGTCTGCCGCTCTACTTCTCGTTCGAGGGCGGCGTCGAAGGCATGAGCCGCAAGGAGACGGTCGAAGACCTCGCGGCGTTCCAGAGCGAGGGCGGCCTGAATCCACTTATCACGCCGTCGATTGTGCAGCGCCTCGACGTGCATCCGACCTACTCGGTGCCGTTTAACTACGAGGGCTGGACGGTGACGGCCATCGCGGGCTTGCGGGCTACTTACTACTCGAACTCGGTCGATCCGTTGACGCGGCTGGTGATGGGGCGCGACGTGGCACGCGGCTATGGTGAATTCAAACTCGACGTGCGACCGCCGGCCCTCGCGCGCAACTTCCGCCACCGCGACGGCTCGTTCTTTGTGCGTCACGTCATCGAGCCGTACTTGATCTATCGTAAGATCACCGGCATCTCGAACTTTGAGCGCGTCATCCGCTTCGACTATGTCGACGCCATCGCCGACACCAACGAAATTGAGTACGGTCTGACGAACCGCTTCTTCACGCGCCGCTCGACTGAGAACGTGACCGGTCAAGCGTCTGTTAGCGGCAACGGCCCGGCGCGCCGCACCCCGCTGGCGAGTCAGCCATACGAGGCGCTGTCGTTGACGCTGCGGCAGAAATACTTTTTCGACCCGACGTTCGGCGGCGCGCTGATTCCCGGAAGGCGCAACCAGTTCTATCCGATTAACACATTCAGCGGATTCGGTTACGGTGGCGTGCCGCGTCGCTTTTCGCCGCTGTATGTTGAGGCGCGCTACCGCCCCAGCGTTAACCTGTTTGCCGACGTGCGCACCAACCTCGACGCGCAGGGGACGGCGGGCGGCCTGCGTGACCTCGCCGTCAGCTTCGGCGTCAACCGCCGTCTCATCCAGGCGTTTCAGACTTTCTATTACACGCGCGCCGTGACGCTGGCCCCCGACCTGCGCCGGTTCAGCGACATCAACGGCAACGAACCGGGCACGCGGCAAGGCTCGCAGTGGAGTCCGGCAATCTTCGTCGGCAACCGCGAGCGCGGATTGTTCGGCGGCCTCTCCTTCTTCTTCGATTTTCAGAATCGACCCGGCGGGCGTAGTTCGTCGCTCGTCAGTTCGGTCGCCACGGTCGGATACGGCTGGGATTGCTGCGCGGTGACGCTGCAGAACTCAACCTTCGATGTCGGACTGCGGAAAGAGAACCGCGTGCTCTTCAGCTTTCGGCTGAACGGCATCGGGACGTTCGGCACCGAGCAGGTCGGCCAGAACTTCCGCTGACGCCCGCGGCGTGACCAGCCTCAGAAAAATAGATTGAACTGGGTCGCCGTAAAGCTTATACTGATGCGCGGCGGGAATAGGGACCCGATGGATGCCCCCCAACCGGTCATTCACGACCTCGGTTACTAAACGCCGCAAGCCAGTATCGGCAACTTTGCATCAACCCTTCACTCCCCGCTGGGATAAGTTGCCCCGGATACATCCCTCAAGAAGAATCAACCATCAGAACAGCGCCTTCGTGCGAGTCAGCTTGACCAAAGTAGGGAACGCGCATCACTAAAGGCGTCCTCTAACACAGTAGTCAAAGTGCAGTTGTTGCCGGGCACCCTGGCACGACTTTGATTTACCCCGTAACAGCCGCCGGCGTTCAAGAGTCGACCGCTTCACGGTCCCGCTGCTCCGGTCGTGGCGCGAAAGTGACTGGCCTGATTTCGTCAACTGACTTCATCTGAAAGTATATTAGCGCGCCGTTCGATTCGAACGCGCCGCCTCGCGTAAAATCTTTGACCGGGTGCGAATGGCTACGCGTAGCCTCACCCCATTCGTCGCTGCGAAAAAATCCTCAGACTTAGTACCTGGAAAAACCTAATGAGAAAAATCGGCAATCTCATGACCTATCTGGCGCTGGTGATGCTTGTGCATTCCGCCATCGTCCCATTTGTACAGGCGCAAAAGCCTTTAGCCTCGCCGCCGTCATCGTCGTCACGCAGCAAGCCGATGCCGGAGACGGAACAGGAAGGCTTCATCATCTACCAGTCGCGGGGAGATGTTGCTTGCAGAGAAGCGACCGTCGAAGAGACGCACCGCATCAACAAGCCCGGTGTCGGTTCAAAGCTAATCATGCTCAACCACGTTTCGGAGATGGCGGCGCGTGGCGACACAGATCAATCTCAAACAGCGGCGAACGCCGCCGTGACGCCGGGGCTCAAGATCGTCCTGCGCGGGACGGCGCGATTGGACGGACAGTACCCGGAAGTGAAGGCCGCTTTCATTCGCGCGGCGGCCACCTGGGAAGCGCTCATCAAATCGAACATCACAATAGTGATCGACGTTGACTACGGTCCCGACCGGTTCGGCGAGCTGTGGGAGGCGAACGTCTTAGGTTCCACCAGTAGCGTTTCATTCAGCCCTTCGTACATCGAAGTCCGTGACAAACTGCGGTCGCGGTCACCCGGCGCCGAGGAATTGGCATTCTACAATGCGCTGCCCGACGGCTCGTTGCCAACCGATGTCGGGGCCGCGACTTCGATACGTGTCGTCACACCCATTGCGCGCGCGCTCGGTATCATCGCCCCGGACGCCGACCCCGGTTCCGCCGACCGGGACATTAGCATCGCCTTTAATTCCGCTTCCTCGTTTGACTTTAACCCAGACGACGACATCACCGCGGGGCTGATTGACTTCGACGCGGTGGCGGTGCATGAGATAGGACACGCGCTCGGCTTCGGGTCAGCCGTCCGTGACACCGGTTCGACGACAGCCTTGCGCCCGACCATCTGGGATATGTTCCGGTTCCGTCCGGGCACGGCGTCGCTGGCCACGTTCGGCTCGGCGCCGCGCATCCTCACAACGGGAGCCTCGGCGACCGACCCGCACATCTGTTTCAACGGCGGCCCCGAACTGGCGCTCTCCACCGGTAACGCCAACGGCGCGGGCGGCGATGGCGAACAGGCCAGCCACTGGAAAGATGATCGGCTGAACGGCCGAGTCTACATCGGCATCATGGACCCCACCATCTCACCGGGGCGACGGCTGCAAATCACGGACAACGACCGTAAAGCGCTCGACACTTTCGGATACATCGTCGGGGCGATCCCGCCGCCACCACCGCCGCCGGCGAATGACAACTTTGCCAATGCGACACCCCTCAGCGGACTAACCGGCACCCTCGCCGGGACGAACGTCGGCGCCACGAAAGAGGCCGGCGAGCCTACTCATCCGGATAGTCCGGGCGGCACATCTGTGTGGTATCGCTGGCAAGCTCCGGCGACCGGCTCCGCCGTCATTGACACCTCCGGAAGCTCCTTCGACACTATTCTGGCGGTTTACCGCGGAGGCGGTTTCGGCGGCTTGTCGCTTGTGGAGAACGGCGCGAACGACGACATCTCACAGTCTGATGTGGACAGCCGCGTGACGATCAGCGTCACCGCGGGCGAGGTTTACAACATCGCCGTCGACGGGTATGACGGCGACTTCGGTGGCATCGTCCTTAACTGGACGCTGAGCAGCACCGTGGCAGCGGGCACAGTGCAATTCGGCGGTGGTGTGTATACCGTCTCCGAGGCGAGCGGCGTGACCAGCAGCGCCGTGCTGACGGTCGTGCGCGGTGGCGACGTTTCGGGGGCGGCAACAGTGAACTACGCGACGGCGCCGGATGTCGGGGTAGTACTCTGTCGCATCGTCAGTGGCGTGGCCTCCGACCGATGCGACTTTGTATCTGCGGTCGGCACGCTGCGGTTCGCCGTCGGGCAGTCGAGCGCCACTATTACGGTTCCCATCATCGACGACGGATACGCCGAAGGTAACGAAACCGTCAGCATCAGCCTGAGTGGCCCGACCGGGGTGACCCTCGGTACGCTGAGCACGGCTAATGTCGTGATCGTTGACAACGATGCGGTGACAGGCGTTGCCAACCCGGTGGACACGCTGCCGTTTTTCGTCCGCCAGCAGTACCTCGACTTCCTGTCGCGCGAGCCGGATCAAGGCGGCTTTAACGGTTGGATGGCGGTACTCAACCAGTGCCCGCCTTCGGAACTCGACAACCGCAACTCTGCGCAAGACTGCACGCGCATCGATGTGTCGTCGGCCTTCTTCCGCTCCATTGAGTTTCAGCTCAAAGGCTATTTCGTCTATCGCTTCTACGTCGTTTCGTTCGGCGTGCGGCCACAGTACACCGAGTTCCTCGCCGACGCGCGGCGCGTGACGGGCGCGACGGACCTGGAGTTTGAGGCGAACCGCGCGGCGTTCCCCGGCGAGTGGGTGACGCGGCAACGCTTCAGGGATCGGTATGACGCCTTGACGAACGCGGCTTACGTGACGACGCTCGTGCAGACAGCGGGCGTGGTACTGCCGCAGAGCAACCAGTTGATCGACGATCTGAACGCGGGACGGAAGACGCGGGCGCAGGTGCTGAGCGAAGTGGTCGAGAGCGCCGAAGTCAACAACAAGTTCTATAACGAGGCGTTCGTTTCGCTTCAGTACTTCGGCTATCTCAAACGCGACTCGGACTTTGACGGCTTCAACGGCTGGCTGAACTATCTTAATCGAACGGGGAACTACCGCGAGATGGTGTGGGGCTTCCTTTACTCGCCGGAGTACAAGCTGCGATTTGGCCCCGTCCCTGGATTTTAGCGAATCGAGAAGAGCAGTCTCCGAACGGTATCAGTAAAAGCGTTCGCCGCCGGTTGATGCCGCGCGGCGAACGCTTTCCTGATTCGCGGTCGGCTTAAATACCCAGGTGCGGGATCGTTGGCAGCACTCAAAAATTGCTCGCGAATTGCGCCTTACGCTACACTGAAACCGTGAGTACGACGTGTCATTAAGTGCTGGCAGTCAAGGAGCAACAGCGGTTATGGAATTAACGATCACGGTTCCTGAAGAAGTCGAGCACATCTTAGCTCGACTTTATCCATTTTTAGAGCGCCAACATCGCAATGGCGTAAGTCTATTGTTTGCAACGGCAGACATTTTTAATGTCGGTGAAAAATGCGACGTTGAAAAAGTCTCGCTCATCGTCAGGACGCTCAGTCTTTTGTTTATGACGCCTGTTTCTAAAATGGATAAAGTCGAGCTTAGAACAGAAAGCCGCAGCAAGCGGTCAAGACATTAAGGCTTTCGTTGAGAGCATAGTCAACAAGCAAGCTTTGTATCCTGCACTTGATGAAATTCTTGCGCCGGCCCGAAAAGAATTTACTGAAATCAAGCCCTGACAGGGCGTCATAGTGACGATGTCGCCCTTGCAGGGCTTGAACATCACATCGACTTATTTCTTGGGGCGGTGCCCCAAGCTATTGAATCTCGCCCCTGCGGGGCTTTTAAGACAGCCTCTGACAAAACTTAGTGGACTTGTTAGCATCGCCGCTTTGCTGAAGGCGTCTGCCTTGCGCTCATGCGTTGCTTACGCTTAAAATGCGCCTTCTTTGTACTCCCCGGCGCGACGATTTGTCGCGCACGCCGCCGCCCCTTCAGTCTCGCGGTGGGCGACTTAAATGGTTAACCCGTTTTCATATTCGGAGGTTCTTTGTGAAGTCATCTGTCCGTCTGTCCGGCGCGGGCGTGTCTGCCGTGACGCTCGCTCTTTTTCTTAGCGCAGTCATCCTTAAGGCCCACGCTCAAACTCCCAGCGCGACGCCCGATTCATTTGTCGCGCAGATTACCAACGTCCCGACCAACACGCGCAACGCCTACGTCGGCGGCATCAGCGGCGACGGCCGCTTCGTGGTCATTGAAGCCACCGGCGACATCGCCACACTTAAACCGGGCGAGTCCACAAGGGCGGTCAGTAACACCGACGGCAACCGCGAAATCTTCCTCTTCGATTACGTACAGCGCCGCATTTTCCAGATCACCAACTCGATGCGGGCACTGAACGATCCGACCAGACCGCCCATCGATACGGCGCGGCCAAACGACTTTAGCAATATCACCGTCGAGGTCAGCAACAACCGTCCATCCATCAGCAACGACGGGAAGTGGATTGTGTTCAGTTCAAACGCCTACGTTGACGGCAACGCAGCGGCGAACCCGAAGAGCTTTGACGGCACCGCCAACAGGGACGCGCTCCGGACGGACGGCAACCAGGAAGTGTTTCTCTATCGCATACCGGACGTCTCGGCGGTTGATCTGTCGAGTGGCGCGGAGGCGGCCTTCGTCGATCTGTCCACCGGCGCACTGACGCGCGTCACGTTCACGACCAACATCGTCAAGCCGCAGCCCGGCACCGCGACGCTGTCGCCGACCGTCGTTGACGACAACCGCTACGCGACGCTGAACGACAACGGCTCGCTCATCGGATTCGTCTCGTCGCGCAACGACCTCGGCAACGCCACGCAGACCGTCAAGGGTGGCGCGAACCCTGACCTCAATCCGGAAATCATTGTCTACAACACGGCGACGCGCACCTTTCTGCAACTGACGAGTACGGCGAACCCGGCGGGCAGCGTCGTCAATCTGATCTGGAACGCGAACCCGTCGTTCTCCGGTAATGGCGCGCGCCTGACGTTCATCTCCAGCGCCGACGAACAGATTGCCAATTCCGGCGCGGCGGAGCCGGCAAACGCCAGGGGGAACGGTGAAGTCTATTACGCGGACATCGACACGGGCGCGACCACACTGGCGAGCGTCAGGCGCGTCACCAGCACGCCGCCCGGCTCGCCCGTCGATGCGAACTTCGACAGCACCATCAAACTGAGTCCAGGCGCGCGCCTCAGTCGCAACGGGAATTTGATTCTCTTTGAGAGCCGGGCGGACATTCAGCCGCCCGGTTCGATCAGCGGCAACCTCAGTGTGTCCGACGCGATCTACGTCTACAACATCGGCGCGAACTCTTTCACGCGCATCACCGAACGCCCCGCGCCGGAGGGCGTCGACGTGTTGTCGCCGCGCTTCCCAGCCTTCGCCGGCGATGGCGACCCGTCCGCGACCAGCATCGTCTTTTCTTCAAGCCTCAACTTTCGCGCCGATGGGCAGATTTCGACTTCAGCGACCGAGGGCCTGAACCCGGCGCGCTTCGTGCAACTATTCAACGTGCCGGTGCCGACCACGACGGCGCCGCCCAACTCGTTCACGCGATTGACCAACACCAACGCCCGCTCCACGCTGCAAGCCTTTCCGAGCAACACGGTGCGCCGAATCGTGTTCAGCTTTCCGGCCGGGGAGTTCGGCGGCGGCAACGGCGACGGGTCGTCGGAGGCTTACTATATGCTGTTGCCGAGCGTGACGAGTGAAACGCCCGCGCCATCGCCGACGCCTTCGGCGGGACCGGTCTCGTATGCGAGCGGGGCCAGCGACCGGCCTGTGACCACTGCCACGCCGCTGCCCGCCGACGCCATCAACGGACTCGCCCCCGGCACGCTCACCATCGCCCGCGCGACCACCGTCAGCCTCGCCGATTCGGCGCTCGAAGTGGCGCAGGGTAACGCGCGGGAAGACCAGCGCCGGCTGCCACTCCCAATCGAATTAAACGGCGTCTCGGTGGCGCTCAGCAGCACGGCGGCAAACGGCTTACGGAACGCCGCCGCCGGTCTCTACTTCGTCAGTCCCGGTCAGATCAACTTCGTCATCCCGCCGGGTCTGACCGCCGGCACGTACACGGTCATCATCAACAACCGAGGCGCGGTCATCCGCAGCGCGGTGACAGTCGTCGCGGCGCAGCCAGACCTCTTCACGTCGACCAACGGCCCCGCGGGGCGCGCCGCGGTGCTCAACGTGACGAACCCGTTGGCACCGAGCGCGGAGCCTTTCAATATCACCACGACGAGACCGACGGCTGACGGCACCGGGACGGAGACGGTAGCGACTGAGTTAATGATTATGCTCACGGGCGTTCGCGGCACGCTGCGCACAGCCATCACCGTGCGCATCGGCACAACTGATTTGACGGGCGACGCGATCATCCGCATCGACCCGTCGTTAACCGCCGGGTTCGATGAGATCAGGGTGCGTCTGCCGGCGTCGCTTGCCGGTGCGGGTGATGTGCCGGTGATCGTCACGGTCGGCGGCGTGTCCAGTCGTCCGGCTGAAACGGCGGCTCGCATCCGTATCAACTGAGGATCGAAAACAAAATACTATCACCGCTCATGGACGCCTCGGCAGATACACGGCTGTTCATCTGATTGATGGTGCCGTCCGTCACTGCTCCGCGCCCACACTCTGACAACCGATGCTCGTTGGAATTGACGCGCTCCCGCTCGCTCCCCCGTTGACGGGCATCGGTCATTACACTTTCGAGTTGGCCCGCGCGCTCGCCGAAATCTCTCCCGCCGATCAGTTCCGATTGATCTCTCCGTTCCCACAGCGGCATTTTATTAATCCCGGAAACGAGTCTGAACTGTCGGCCAATCTGCACCTGACACACATGCCGCGCGGGCCGCTGCGCCGGCGCTGGTGGGCGCTCGGACTCCCGCTGCACACGCTGCTTTCTCCGCTCGACATTTTCCACGGCACAAATTACGAAATACCCATGTGGGGCCGGTGTCGGACAGTCGTCACGATTCATGATCTGTCGCTGATGCTGCACCCCGATACGCACGAAGAGGCATTGGTGCGACGGGCGCGGCGACGGCTGCCCGTGATGGCGCGCCGCGCGACGATGGTGGTGACGGCCACCGAAAGCGCCAAGCGTGAAGTCTGTGAGTACTTGAAAATCCGGCCCGAAAAAATCGCGGTCACGCCTTTCGCGCCGCGCCGCGTCTTTCGCCCGGTGCCGTTGGAGCAGACCACAGAGGTGCGGCGGCGGCTCGGAGTGGATGAAGAATTTCTGCTCTACGTCGGCACTATCGAGCCGCGCAAAAACTTGATGACGCTGGTGCGTGCCTTCGACGAAGTGATGCGCGCCACCACTGCCCTCCGCCCGCAGTTGGTGATCGCCGGGAAAGAAGGATGGCTGACGGACGAACTGTTTTCTTTCATCAGACACATGGGCATCGGCGAGCGCGTGCGCTTTACCGGCTACGTTTCAGAAGACGACCTGTGTGCGCTCTATTCCGCGTGCCGGGTCTGTGTCTACCCGTCGCTTTACGAAGGGTTCGGGTTGCCGCCGTTGGAGGCGATGGCGTGCGGTGCGCCGGTCATCACGACGCGGACGCCGAGCATCATGGAAGCGGTCGGGGACGCTGCCCGCCTATTTGCCCCGAAAGACGTGCCCGGACTCGCCCGAACCATCATCGAGATCATGAACGACCCGGACGCGCGACGACATCTGTCGATTGCCGGGCGGCGGCGGGCCGCGGAGTTTTCCTGGGAGAAGACGGCGCGCGCGACACTGGATGTTTACCGCGAGGCACTGAAGCGGGCGTGATGGTAAAGATTCTTGCCCATTGTGGTGCGCACGCTAACTACCTAAGCAAAAGTATTTCGGTACAAAGATCAAACCTAAAGCTTTGTCATGACTGGTTTTGCCTTTTGCCTTTTTACTTTTGCCTTCCTACTTACCGTGGCGCGCAAACTGAAAAGGCCGGCCCTCGGTGTGAGGCCGGCCTTCGCGCTTTCGTGTCTTCAGGAGTGAACCGTCGGTTGTTAGAACTTGTCGCGGTATTCAGGGGAATAGACGAAGCCCCATACCATGTGGCGGTAGTCGCCCGTCCGGTTCAATACATTCACCCAGGCGTTATACCCCTCAATATCCGGGTCGCGTCGCAAATAACCGAAGTACTGCATCGTCACGAACGCGGAATTGTAGAACTTCCGCTCGACTTCTGTGCTCTCCACGATTTCGCGCAAGACCTGCGCCCGTGTCTTTCGCCCGGCGTCGAGGTCGGCAACCAACTGAGCGCTGTTCGGTATTGCGATGACCGCCGTCTCCGCCAGCTTGCTGACGTAAGCGGCGTTTGAAAGAGCATCATATCTGTTCTTAAACTCGGTGCGTGCGACAAACAAACCGGGGAAAGCGTTCCTTCTTTCAATAAACTCCTGATCCGTCTGGCCGGTGACGAGCCGCATGTCCGGGCCGAACTCCGCGTAGCTCGGCGAGCGCCCGAACGCGACCTGATAAAAGCGCAATAAGTAATAGCCCTTGAGTTGGAATTCCGCGGAGCGGAAGAAGGCCGAAGAGACATCGATGCGCGTACAGGTCAACGAACTGGTCGGATTATGAATTTCAGCGGGCGGGCACTGGTTCAGTAAAGCCATCCATCCGGCGAAGCCACCCGGGTCCGGCATACGGTTCAGAAAATCGACGTAGTGCTGAAGCAGCCAGGCGTCATTATCATCCCAAGTGATGGCGATGTTAGTCCCCGGTCGCAGGCGCAGCGGCTTGATCTTAGTCGTACCGTAAAACAACTGCGAAGGTAGGTTCGGGTCCTCAGTGACGATTCTCAACGTCGGTGGACTGGGCGGGGTTTGTCCGAACGCACTGCCGGCGGTGGTCAAAATGGCAACGGTAAGGGCGATGATGATTAATTTCATTTTTACTGCTCCCGGTTAACCTCGAACGAAGAGGTACGAATATATTACAAACTTTGGAATTTAAGGAAGGCCTGGGGCATTGCTTTGGGGCATTACAGGAGAGGGAAAAGGTTAAAAATCCCCCGCACCATCGGCAGTATAGTTGGGCGGTCGTCGTTAAGTCAACGATGAACTTCTGAAGCCTCTTCAAACCTCCTCAGCTCCTGAACCTGTGTCGAAAGCATAGGACATTTGGGACTTCGAACGTGTTAACAGCGATAAAGTTAAGGGATGAGAGCTGGAAGGATGTTGGGGAATTGTGTTTGGCATGGTCTGAGCCGTATGAGCATCAAGTCAACCATTGAAACATAAATTCCGCGCCTAACTGAGGTTTTACATGCGAGAATAAAAATTGTTTGACACGCTGATGACCTTAATGCTAGTTTCACTGTCCCTTCCAGGAAGCCCCTCCTCTAAGGGTTATCTCAATACTCACGCTGACAGCCCCTCATTAAAACGATTCTAAG
>Ga0136617_10005009_pt1 | contig 11849 bp, 13 predicted proteins | sample AntDrymUQ3222106_2_FD_129672 | JGI IMG/M metagenome (GOLD analysis project Ga0136617, IMG submission 129672) | Polar desert sand microbial communities from Dry Valleys, Antarctica - metaG UQ322 (21.06) | ecosystem: Environmental > Terrestrial > Soil > Desert | place: Antarctica: Dry Valley...
GGCCGGCCGCGGGCCAGGGCGCCGACGATGAGCACCAGGTTGGCCAGCGCCAGGACCGATCCGACGGCCACCACCGCGGTGTCGGACGCCGCCAGCCGGACCCCCTCCCCGAAGACCAGCTCCATCAGCCCCGGGCCCAGCCAGCCGCCGCCCAGGCCGCCGGCGAGCGCGAGGGCCGCGGTCAGCAGGACGACCGTACGACGGACCCGCGCGAGCGCCTCGCGCCGGCCGGAGACCACCAGCCTGGTCAGCCGCCCGGTGAGCGCGGAGACCAGTCCGATGGCGAGGGTGTAGGGCGCCCGGAAGAGAGCCAGCCCGGCGAAGAGCGCGGTGACCTCCGCCGGCGCACCTCCCGCGGCGGCGAGCAGGACCGGTCCGCCAGTGAGCGCCGCCTGGGCCAGCAGCTGGCCGGCCGAGGCGCCCGTGACGAACCCCAGTGCCGCCGGCTCTCCCGCCGCCCCCGTCGCCCGGGGCAGCAGGGCGGAGGGCCACAGCACGGCGGCATAGCCCGCGACCAGCGCCAGACCGTACGCCTCCGGCGCGTCGACGCCGGCGAGCGCCAGGCCGGCCGCCAGGACGCAGCGCAGCGCGTTCTCCGCGACCAGGCCGGCGCCCACCGCGGTGAACCGGCGCCGGGCGCTCAGCGTGCCGCGGACCACGCCGATCCCCGCCGAGCCGAGGCCGACGGCGACCACCAGCAGCGGGAAGGCCCAGCCGTCGAGCCCGAAGAGCCGCTCGCGTGCCAGCCAGCCGAGCAGACCTGCGAGGACCGAGATCCCGGTCACGGCGGCGAGGACCCGCGGCAGCGCGTGCCGGACCCCGGCCTCGCCGGTGTCGATCGCGGCTTGCCGGGCGATCCAGTGCTGCAGCGGGAAGGTCAGCGCCGCCCCGGCGAAGCTCCACCACGCCCACAGCACCGCCACCGGCGCGGACACCTCCGCGCCGAGCGCTCGGGTGACCGCGGCGAAGAAGACGTAGGCGAGCACACCGCTCCCCAGCGACCCGGCCGCCAGGAACGTCGCATCACGCCCGCCTCGGGCGGCCACCGGCTCCTCCATCGTGGGCTGATTGTGCCGGACGCCGCCGTACGACATGTAACGCCGGGTTACCTGCTGTTCCCACCCGGTTGCAACCGGGTCGGTAGAGCAGGTAACCCGGCGTTACAAGGGGGCGGCCCGGCGAGCTCCCCCAGGTTGTCGGTGGGGCCCGGCATCCTCGTGGCCATGGAGTCCTCGCTGGTGGTCGTGATGGTGGTCGTCCTCGCCCTGGGGTTGGCGCTCGGGGCCGCGCTGGGCTGGTTCGCGGCGCGCTCGCGGCCCGGGGCCGTCGCCGGGATGGTCGACCAGTCCGAGGTGATGCTGGGCCTCGACCGGCTCAGCGACCAGGTGCTCGACCTCGACCGGCAGCGGGCCTCGTGGCAGGGCGAGTTCCACCACCACGTCTCGGAGCTGCGGCGCGAGACCCGCTCGCTCTCCACGGCGCTGCGCAAGCCCCAGGTGAGGGGACGCTGGGGCGAGCTCCACCTGCGCCGGGCCGTCGAGCTGGCCGGGATGGTCGACCGCTGCGACTTCAGCGAGCAGGTCTCGGTCGACGACGGCGCCCGCCGTCCCGACCTCGTCGTCCACCTGGTGGGCGGCCGGAGCGTGGTGGTCGACGCCAAGGTGCCGCTCGACGCCTACCTCGACGCCACCGCGACCGACGACCCGGTGGCCCGCGACGACGCGATGACCCGCCACGTCCGCCAGCTGCGTCACCACGTCGACCAGCTCGGCTCCAAGGCCTACTGGCGCTCCTTCAGCGAGACGCCGGAGTTCGTGGTCCTCTTCGTCCCCGCCGAGTCCTTCCTGGCCGCGGCGCTCGAGGCCGACGCCGGCCTCATCGACTACGCGGCGAGCCGCCAGATCGTGCTGGCCTCGCCCACCACCCTGATCGCGCTGCTACGCACCGTCGCCCATGGCTGGCGCCACGAGGCGCTGGCCGAGCGGGCAGGCGAGATCCACCAGCTGGGCCGTGACCTCCACGACCGGCTCGGCACCCTCGGCGGCCACCTCGACCAGCTCGGACGCTCCCTCAACGGCGCCGTCTCCTCCTACAACCGGGCGGTCGGCAGCCTGGAGTCCCGGGTGCTGGTGACGGCTCGAGGGTTCCGCGACCTCGGCGTCACCGACGACGAGCTCGGCTCCCCACGACAGGTCGAGGCGGCGGCCCGCTCCGTCGCGGGCGTCGAGCTACGGGCCGTCGATCGGCGCGCCGCCTCCGGGGAGGACTGATGTCCTCCTAGCCTGCAGGCGTGTCCCAGCGAATGGACCAGCGGATGGACCAGCGGATGGACCAGCACAGGGACCCGGAGCGACGCACCCTGTGGGAAGAGGGCCGCGAGCCGGGTCCTCAGGTGGTCGTCCTCGGCGTGGCGGCCGCCCTCAGCGCGCTAGCGCTCGACCTGGCCCTCGGCGGCGACCTCGGCCTGTTCTTCGACCTTTGCTTCGTGGCGCTCTGCCTCGCCCTGGCCCTGGCGGTCCGTCCGAGCGACTTCTTCACCGTCGGCGTGCTGCCGCCGCTGCTGATGGTGGGGGTGCTGCTGCTGCTCGAGGTCGCCCGGCCCGCCGTCCTCGGACAGCCGCGCGACGGGGCGGTGCAGTCGCTGGTCACCGGCCTGGCCGGCCACAGCGGCGCGCTGGTCGCGGGCTACCTGCTGGCGCTGCTCACGCTGGCGGTCCGGCAGCACTTCGTCCGCGCCGAGGGCCGACACCCTCAAGCGGCGAATCTCGACGGGTCCCCCGCCCCGACCCGGACGACCTCCGGATAGCCCGCCGACCAGTCGACCACCGTCGTCGGCTCCGGGATCACCTCACCGGACTCCACCACGATGTCGACCTGGTGGTCGAGCTCCTCCTTGATCTCCCAGCCGTGGACCCGCGGCTCCACCTCGCCGGGCAGGATCAGCGTGCTGGTCAGCATCGGCTCCCCCAGCGCCTCGAGCAGGTCGCAGACCACGACGTGGTCCGGGATCCGTACGCCCACCGTGCGCTTCTTGGGGTGCATCAGCCGCCGGGGCACCTCGCCGGTCGCGGGGAGGATGAACGTGTAGGGCCCGGGCGTGGCCGCCTTGATGGTGCGGAAGGCGGCGTTGTCGACGTGGACGAACTGACCGAGCTGGGCGAAGTCCTTGCACATCAAGGTGAAGTGGTGGCGCTCGTCGAGCTGCCGGATCCGGAGGATCCGGTCGCGGCCGTCGCGGTTGCCGAGCTGGCAGCCCAGCGCATAGCCCGAGTCGGTGGGATAGGCGATCAGCGCGTCGTCGCGCAGCGCGTCGACGACCTGACCCACCAGCCGTGGCTGCGGGTTCTCGGGGTGAAGGTCGACGAAGCGGGCCACGGCGCCGGCGCCTAGCCGCGTTCGGACGTCTGCTGTGCCTGCTGTCCCTGCCGGGCCGCCTTGAGGTCGCGGCGCAGCTCCTTGGGGAGCGAGAAGATCAGCGACTCCTCGGCGGAGTGGACGGCCTGGGCATCGGGGTAGCCCCGCTCGGCGAGGAACGTGAGCACGCCCTCGACCAGCTCCTCGGGGACGCTGGCGCCGGACGTCACGCTGACCCTGCGGACGCCCTCGAGCCAGGCCTCGTCGATCTCGCCCGCGTCGTCGACGCGGTAGGACGCCGTGGCGCCGGCCTCGAGCGCGACCTCCACGAGACGTACGGAGTTGGAGGAGTTGCCGGAGCCGACGACGATCACCAGGTCGGCGTCGTGGGCGATCTCCTTGACCGCCAGCTGGCGGTTCTGGGTGGCGTAGCAGATGTCGTCGCTCGGGGGGTCGAGCAGCGCGGGGAAGCGCTCACGGATCGCGGCGACCGTCTCGAGGGTCTCGTCGACGCTCAGCGTGGTCTGCGAGAGCCAGGCGACCTTCCCGGGGTCGCGGACCACGATCTGGTCGACGTCGCCCGGGCCCTGCACGAGCTGGATGTGGTCGGGCGCCTCGCCCGCGGTGCCCTCGACCTCCTCGTGGCCCTCGTGGCCGATGAGGAGGATGTCGTAGTCCTCACCGGCGAAGCGCTTCGCCTCGTGGTGGACCTTGGTCACCAGCGGGCAGGTGGCGTCGATGGTCTTGAGGTCGCGCTCGCTGGCCTGCCGGTGGACCTCCGGCGAGACGCCGTGTGCGGAGAAGACCACCGTCGCCCCGGTCGGGACCTCGGCGAGCTCCTCGACGAAGACCGCGCCCCGCGACTCCAGGTCGGACACGACGTGCTTGTTGTGGACGATCTGCTTGCGTACGTAGACCGGCGCGCCGTAGAGGCCGAGCGCCTCCTCCACCGTGATGACCGCGCGGTCGACACCGGCGCAGTAGCCGCGCGGCGCTGCGAGCATGACGGCTCGCTCGGCCTCGTCGGGAGACAGGACGGGCGGGCTGCCCAGGTCGGTCGTCATGGGTCCGAGTCTAGGGACCGGCACGTCAGGAACCGAGTCGGCGGCGCGCAGCAGGGCACGAGAGTGGGGGTCACCCCCGATAGGCTCGCGGCCGTGCCCTCGCTGCGTGAGACCACCGCGGACGCGCCCGCCCCGGTGCGCGCGGTCTCCAACGCGCTGTCGCAGTGGATCGGCCAGCTCGGCGCAGTGTGGGTCGAGGGCCAGGTGACCCAGTTCACCCGCCGTCCCGGGCTCAACACCGTGTTCGTGACTCTGCGCGACCCCGTCGCCGAGGTCTCCGTCCAGGTGACGTGCGCGCGCACCCTCTTCGACTCCCTCAACCCACCGCTGGTCGAGGGCGGCAGCGTCGTGGTCCACGCCCGCCCGAGCTTCTACGCCGGCAACGGGAGCCTGTCGCTCTCGGCCTCCGACGTACGGATGGTGGGCCTCGGTGAGCTGCTGGCCCGGCTCGAGCGACGCCGTCAGCTGCTCGCGGCCGAGGGGCTCTTCGACCCGACCCGCAAGCGGCGGCTGCCCTTCCTGCCGGGGTGCGTCGGGCTGGTCACGGCGCCCGGGTCGGCCGCCGAGCGCGACGTCCTCGGCAACGCGCGGCGGCGGTGGCCGGCGGTGCGGTTCACCCCGACCTATGCCGCGATGCAGGGACAGCGCTGCGCCCTGGAGGTGATCGAGGCGGTCGAACGGCTCGACCGCGACCCCGAGGTCGACGTGATCGTCGTCGCCCGCGGTGGCGGCTCGGTCGAGGACCTGCTGCCGTTCTCCGACGAGGGCCTGGTGCGGGCCGTCCACGCGGTGCGCACTCCCGTCGTGTCGGCGATCGGCCACGAGCCCGACACGCCGCTGCTGGACCTGGTCGCCGACGTACGCGCCTCCACCCCGACCGACGCGGCCAAGTTGGTCGTCCCCGACGTCGCCGAGGAGGTGCACGGCGTCACCGCCGCCCGCGACCGACTGCGAGCCGCCGTCGCCCAGCTGGTCGCGCGCGAGCAGGCGGCGCTCGATGCCCTCCGGTCGCGCCCTGCCCTCGCCGACCCGCGCGGGCTGGTCGAGGAGCGACGTCACGAGGTCGACGACCTGGTCTGGCGTGCTCGCCGCTCGCTCGGTCACTCTCTCGACCGCGCCGCCGACAACCTCGACCACCAGCGGGCGCGCGTCCGGTCGCTGTCCCCGCTGGAGACCCTGCGCCGCGGATACGCCGTGCTGCAGGACGACGACGGTCACGTCCTGACCTCGGTGGTCGGCATCGAGCCCGGTCAGGGCGTTAGCGTGCGCGTCGTCGACGGCCGGGTGCTGGCCACCACCACCTCAACCCGACCCGAGGAGTCGCCGTGAGCAACAGCTTCGAGGAGACCGCGAACCCGACCGACACTGAGGGGGACAGCAGCGCGACCCTCCCCTACGAGCGGGCGCGTGAGGATCTGGTCGAGGTGGTCCGACGGCTCGAGGCCGGGGGCACCACCCTCGAAGAGTCGTTGGCGCTCTGGGAGCGCGGCGAGCAGCTCGCCACCGTCTGCCAGCAGTGGCTCGACGGTGCGCGTCAGCGCCTCGCGGAGGCGATCTCCTCCGAAGCCGACGGTTAGCCGACCGGCTCTGTGGTCAATCGCCCGGCAAGCGTGAGCAGATCCTCCGCGGGCGCCGAGCCGTAGACCAGGACGGTCTGCCCGTCGACCTCCGCGGCGTACGCGAGGTCGCCCTCGGTGTCCTCGAAGGCCTGCCACCGCTGCGCGAGCTCGCCGCCGGGCTCGACGGGTGGCAGGCCGGAGGTGTCCTCGTCGACGTAGGTCCGCAGCAGCTGGTCCAGCGAGTCGCTGGACTGCCGGACTCCGGCGAACCCGCCAGGGGCGAGGAAGCCGACCCCCCAGTCGACACCCGCCGCGGCGTCGATGCTGGTCGCCCGCCAACCGGACGGGAGCGACGCCGGGTAGGCGACCTGCCAGTCCTCGGCCTGCGCCGCCTCGACCGCGGCGAGATAGTCGACCGGTTCGGGCTCGACCTCCAGCTCGTCCCGGTTGAGGGCCCGGAAACCGACGAACGCCCCGATCATCAGCAGCAGTACGATCATCGCGCCGATCATCCCGGCCGGCGAACGCTGGTAGCGGCCGGGCTGCTGCTCGCTCACCGTCCCAGTCTCACAGGTGCCATCCTGGCGTCCACGCGCGGGAGAGACGGTTCCGTACATTCGTCCCTATTGTTGTGATTTCGCCGCACCTGCGGCACGCTTTCATCGTGGCCATCTACCGGATCGCGGACGCAGCCGAGCTGCTGGGAGTCAGCGACGACACGATGCGGCGCTGGATCGAGGCGGGACGCATCTCGGCCGATACCGAGGGTGCGGGCGGGCGGGCGGGCGTCGCGGGAGCCGACCTGGCGCGGCTCGCCGAGGAGCTCGCGGACCATCCCGACCGCCAGCGGACGCGGGCGAGCGCGGTGAGCGCCCGCAACCGGCTGAGCGGGATCGTCACGAAGGTCACCCGCGACACCGTGATGGCACAGGTCGACCTGATCTGCGGGCCCTATCGGATGGTGTCGCTGATGAGCAGCGAGGCGGCCGAGGAGCTCGGGCTGGAGCCCGGCGCCCGCGCGATCGTCTCGGTCAAGTCCACCAACGTCGTCGTGGAGAGACCCTGATGAGCCTGGTCGGCAGGTCACTGACAGCACTGGTACTGGTCCTCCCGCTGGCCGGCTGCGGGGGCGACACCGAGGGAGGCGGTGGCGAGCTGACCGTGCTCGCCGCCGCGTCCCTCACCGACGCCTACGAGAGCCTCGCCGGGCAGTTCGAGAGCGACGACGACGTCGACGTCACCTTCTCGTTCGGTTCGAGCACCGACCTCGCCGAGCAGGCGGCCGACGGTGCCCCGGGCGACGTGCTGGCGACCGCCGACGAGACCTCGATGCAGGTCCCGGAGGACGCCGGGGTGGCCGGCGAGGTCACCGCCTTCGCGACCAACGTGCTGGTGATCGTCACCCCACCCGACAACCCCGCCGGGATCGAGTCGCTCGACGAACTCGACGGCGCCACGTGGGTGCGCTGCGCCGACGAGGTGCCGTGTGGGCGGGTGGCGCAGGCGATCCTCCAGGACAACGGCGTCACCGCCGAGCCGGCCAGCCTGGAGGACGACGTACGGGCCACCCTCGACAAGGTCACCTCGGGCGAGGCCGACGCCGGCCTGGTCTATGCCAGCGACGCGGTCGCCGCCGGCGACGACGTGGCGACCGTGGAAATCCCCGGCGCGGAGGAGCAGCTGACCTCCTACTTCGTCACGACGCTGGCGCAGAGCGAGGACGCCGACCTCGCCCAGGACTGGGTCGACCTGGTGACCTCCGAGGCGGGCCGGCAGTCGCTCGAGGACGCCGGCTTCACGCTTCCGTGATCGTGAGCACCGCCGTGAAGGACCCCCTGGGCCGGCCGCCGGTCCTGCTGATGGCGCCGGCGGTGCTGGCCACGCTGCTGCTGGTGGTGCCACTCGTGGCGATGGTCGCCGCGACCGACTGGGCCGGCCTGCCCGAGCAGCTGCGCTCGGAGCCGCTGCGCGAGGCGCTGTGGCTCTCGCTGTTGACCTCGACCGTGGCGATGCTGCTCTGCCTGGTGCTCGGACTCCCGCTCGCGTGGCTGCTGGCGCGCGTGGACTTCCGCGCCCGCGGCGTCGTCCGGGCGCTGGTGACGGTCCCGCTGGTGCTGCCCCCGGTGGTCGCCGGCGTGGCGCTGCGGACCGCCTTCGGCCGCTCGGGGGTGCTGGGCGAGCCGCTGCTCGAGCTGACCGGCTTCGGCCTCCCCTTCACCACCTGGGGAGTGGTGCTCGCCCACGTGTTCGTCTCGATGCCCTTCGTGGTGATCGCGATCGAGGGGGCGCTGCGCTCGGCCGATCCGGAGTACGACGCGGCAGCGGCGACCCTGGGCGCCTCGCGCTGGACGACCTTCCGCCGGGTGACGGTGCCGTTGGCGATGCCGGGCATCATCGCCGGCATGGTCCTGGGCTGGGCCCGCTCGCTGGGCGAGTTCGGCGCGACCATCACCTTCAACGGCAACTACCCGGGCACCACGCAGACCATGCCGACCCTGATCTACGTCACCCGTCAGTCCGACCAGGACGCCGCCCTCGCGCTCAGCCTGGTGATGCTCGTGGTCTCGATCGTGGTCCTGCTGGCGCTGCGCGACCGCTGGCTGGGGACCCCATGAGTGATGTCGTGCCAACCGACGGGAGCCTCGAGGTCGGCCTCGAGGTCGCCGACCGGGTCCGCGTCGCGTTCACCGTCGAGGCCGGGACGGTGTGTGCCGTGATCGGGCCCAACGGCGCCGGCAAGACCTCGCTGGTCCGCGCGCTCGCGGGGCTGGCGCAGGCCACCGGGCACGCCCGGCTCGACGGCGTCGACCTGCTGGGGCTGTCCGCGCGCGACCGCCGCATCGGGATGGTCTTCCAGGGCCAGCGGCTCTTCCCGCACCTGAGCGCCCTCGCCAATGTCGCCTTCGGGCCGCGTGCTCGCGGCGTGGCGCGCCCGGACGCCGAGGCCCTCGCCCAGCAGTGGCTCGACCGGTTCGCCATCGGCGACCTTGCCGAACGCAAGCCGCCCCGGCTCTCCGGCGGCCAGGCACAGCGCGTCGCGATCGCCCGGGCCCTCGCGACCGACCCGGCACTCCTGCTGCTCGACGAGCCGTTCTCCGGCCTCGACGTCAAGGTCGCCATGGCACTGCGCATCGAGCTCGGCCGCCACCTCGCCTCCTACGCGGGCGTGACGCTGCTGGTCACCCACGACGCCATCGACGCCCTCACCATCGCCGACCAGGTGCTGGTGCTCGACGCGGGCGGAGTCGCCCAGGTCGGCACACCCGCCGAGGTCGCCCAGCGCCCGAGCACCGAGCACGTCGCCCGGCTGGTCGGGCTCAACGTCGTACGCCGGGGCGAGGAGCTGATGGCCTTCACCCCCGACGCGGTGGCGGTGGCGCTGGGGAGTCGGGGCGAGCCCGGCGGGTCTCCCCGGCTGCGGTGGCGCGGACGGGTCGCGGACGTCGCGCCGCACGGCGACGCGGTCCGGCTGCTGGTGCACGCCGCGTCAGGGGGGCCCGACCTGATCGCCGACGTGACGCCCGCGGCGGCCACCGACCTGGGCCTGGCACCCGGCACCGACGTCTGGCTCTCGGTCAAGGCGACGGCCGTACGTACCTATCCTGCCGACACCGGCAGGGCCGATACAGTCCACCCATGACGCAGTCGACGACGCCGCCTCCGGCTCCGGGCGAGCCTCCCCTGACGCCCGGCAAGGTCGATCGCAACCTCGCCATGGAGCTGGTGCGGGTGACCGAGGCCGCGGCGATGGCGGCCGGTCGCTGGGTCGGCCGGGGCGACAAGAACGGGGCGGACGAGGTCGCTGTCAACGCGATGCGGGTGATGATCTCGACGGTCAGCATGGACGGCACCGTCGTGATCGGCGAGGGCGAGAAGGACCAGGCGCCCATGCTCTACAACGGCGAGCGGGTGGGCGACGGCACCGGACCGGAGTGCGACGTCGCGGTCGACCCCATCGACGGTACGACGCTGACCGCCAAGGGCATGAGCAACGCGATCGCTGTGCTCGCGGTAGCTCCCCGCGGGGCGATGTACGACCCGTCGGCGGTCTTCTACATGAACAAGCTCGTGACCGGGCCCCAGGCGGCCGACGCGGTCGACATCCGCTATCCGGTCGCCGAGAACGTCCACCAGGTGGCCAAGGCCAAGGGCTCCAACCCCGAGGACGTCACGGTGGTGCTCCTCGACCGACCGCGCCACGACCAGCTCGTCGACGAGATCCGCGCCACCGGCGCCCGGATCAAGTTCATCACCGACGGCGACGTCGCCGGCGCGATCATGGCCGCCCGGGCCGGCACCGGCGTCGACCTGCTGCTGGGCGTCGGCGGCACGCCCGAGGGGATCATCGTCGCTTGCGCAATGAAGTGCACCGGCGGCGTGATCCAGGGTCAGCTGTGGCCGACCGACGACGAGGAGCGGCAGCGGGCCCTCGACGCCGGCCACGACCTCGATCCCGACCACGTGCTGACCACCGACGACCTGGTCAAGGGCGACGACGCGTTCTTCGTCGCCTCCGGGATCACCGACGGCGAGCTGATGCGCGGCGTGCGCTACGGCGCCGGCGGCTGCACCACCGACTCGCTGGTGATGCGCGCGCGCAGCGGCACCATCCGCTCGATCACCTCCGAGCACCAGCTGCAGAAGCTACGCACGTTCGCCGCGATCGACTTCGACCACTGACTCGCGCTCCATGCGGTGCCGCTCCAGGGCCGCCACCACATGCTCGATGACCCGCGGGTCGACGGCCATCCCGACGTGGGAGGCGCGGACCTCCACGGGACGGGCAAGCGGGTCGACGCAGGCCCGCCAGTCGACGATGCCGTCGCGGCGGGAGTAGAGCGCGGTGAAGGCCACCGCTTCGGGCACGGGCATCCGGCTCTCCTCGAAGCTCGCGCGGGCACACTCCCCCGCCCCACAGTCCTCGGCCATCAGCCCGGACACACCGGCGCGGCTGAGCCGCACGGACCTCGACGCTGCAGGGACCTGCCGAGCGTGCGGGTCACCCGGCCGAGCGTAGGGTGCAGCACACGCGACCGCGGACTTCCCCACCTCGAGCGACGGCTCACATACGGACGGTACGGTTCGTGCCATGTCCTCCCAGCCCACTTCCGGGACCGTGGTCGAGTCCAAGGAGCTCCGCGCCCCCGTCGGCGGCGGCGTCGAGCTGTGCTACCAGACCTACGGTGACGCCTCGGACGAGCCCGTCCTGCTGGTGATGGGGCTGGGCGGGCCGATGAACTGGTGGGACCCCGAGCTGTGTCGGCTGATCGCCTCCGGCGGGCGCTACGTCATCCGTTACGACAACCGCGACACCGGCCGCTCGACCAAGCTCAGGGACCACCGCACGACCCGGGCCGCCCTGGTCCGGGCCTTCGCCGGGCAGTCGGTGACCCCGCCGTACACCCTCGGCGACATGGCCGAGGACGCCTTCGGCCTGCTCGACCATCTCGGACTCGGGGCCGCCCACGTCGTCGGTGTGTCGATGGGCGGCATGATCGCGCAGGTCATGGCGATCGCCCGGCCCGAGCGGGTGCGCAGCCTCACCAGCATCATGTCGACCACTGGGAGGCGCTCGGTCGGCTGGCTGCACCCGCGGCTGCTGCCGATGCTCATCGCACCCCGCGGCCGCGGCCGGGAGGCGTACGCCGCCGCGTCGGCGCGGATGTCGGAGCTGATCGGGTCGCCGGCCTTCCCGCAGCCGCGCGCGGAGTCCCTGGCGCGCGCCGGCGAGACCTTCGACCGCGGCTTCTCGGCCGCCGGCGTGCTGCGGCAGATGCAGGCGATCATGGCCGAGCCCAACCGCGGCCCGCGGCTGCGGGGGCTGCGGATCCCGGCCACGGTCGTCCACGGCACGTCCGACCGGATGGTCCAC
>Ga0136617_10005010_pt1 | contig 11849 bp, 10 predicted proteins | sample AntDrymUQ3222106_2_FD_129672 | JGI IMG/M metagenome (GOLD analysis project Ga0136617, IMG submission 129672) | Polar desert sand microbial communities from Dry Valleys, Antarctica - metaG UQ322 (21.06) | ecosystem: Environmental > Terrestrial > Soil > Desert | place: Antarctica: Dry Valley...
AGGGCGGGAATCGAACCCGCACGCCCCGAAGGACACAGGATTTTAAGTCCTGTGCGTCTACCAATTCCGCCACCCAAGCACGAGAAAAAGATTAGCACGACTCGGTTTTAAGTTCAAAGAAGCACTTGTAAAAGACCTAACTTATAATCGAAAACGAACAGTAATAAAACAATGACAAACCGGCAAATAACTGTAATACTATGGTCGGAAATTAAAATCTTTTGAGGGAAATAAATGGAACAATTTACGTGGATTCTGTGGATTGTTTTGGGTTTAGTTTTAATTATTACCGAGATTTTCACGCTGGGCTTTGTGCTTTTGTGGTTTGGCTTCGGTGCATTGGCGGCGGCATTGGCAAGTTGGCTGGGTTTCGGTTTCGGTCTGCAATTTTTGATTTTCGCAGTTGTTTCGGTTGCTTTGACCGCAATGTCGCGCACGATTTTTGTGAACTATTTCTCGCAGGATAGCGACAATACGGTGAAAACGGGAATTGACTCTTTGCCCGGACAAATCGGCACGGTTACAATCGCCAGCAAAGGCGCGCTTCAGGAAGGCGCAGTCAAAGTTTACGGCTCGATTTGGACGGCATTCCCGATTGATGATACGACACCGCTCGTCGAAGGTGAAAAGGTTGAAGTCGTGCGCGTGCAAGGTTCATCTATTTACGTTCAAAGCACAAGGGAACTTCCCGGTTGGAGAGGCGAGAACCATTAAAAATCAAAGATGCAAAATTGTTCGTCTTAATTTTTAATTTACAAAATTTCCGCCGTATCCTGGTCGGCTGTGTCGTGAATGTTTCCTAAATCCAATAACTCTACTTTAATCTCTTCTCCGGTCGGCTCGGGCAAATCGTTTCCCGTAATTTTCGTCAAAATTAATGTGATATTGTCTTCGCCGCCGCGTTCGTTGGCGAGTTTGACAAGCTCGGCACAAGCTACGTGCAGTTTGTCGAGGTTTTCCAAAATAATTCTCTGCATATCTGCGCCGCCGACTTTGTTTGATAACCCGTCGCTGCACACCAGCAAGACATCATTGCGCTGCGGTTTCAGACGCGCCGCGACCGGATAAATTTCATTTTGTGCGCCGAGTGCCTGCAAAATCACGTTTTTAAGCGTGTGGGTTTCGGCTTCTTCCGGCTTGATTTGTCCGGCATCAATCAGCTGTTGGACGAGCGATTGGTCTTTGGTTATTTGATAAATTTTGGAATTGCGAACCAGATACGCGCGGCTGTCTCCGACTTGAACTAAATCTACCGTCTCCGGTGTAATTCCCATACCTGTAAAAGTCGCGCCCATCCCGTTATATTGCGGGTCTGAACGTCCTTGCCGGTGAATCAGAGAATTTGCATAGACAGTCGCATTATAAAGTCTGTTAATCAGAGTTTCATCTGAATCTTCGGGCGAAACGGTGACTTCGACATCTCCGTCCAAAAATCTCTGGCTGACCGTATCAACCGCCATTTTGCTGGCGACTTCGCCGGCTAACGCGCCGCCCATTCCGTCTGAAACAGCCAGAATAACTCCTTTGCCGTCTATCTCAAATTTTTGCGATTCAACGACAAATTCACCCGCATCCTGAAGACTTGTCCAGATTTTTGAATCTGTAATGTGAAGCAACAAATAATTGTCTTCGTTGCCCTTGCGGACGCGCCCGACGTGCGATGTAGCGTGTGTTTCAACAATCAACATATATTTAGTGGATAGTGGATAACGGATAATGGATAGTGAAGAGCAAAGAAGAAATCTTTATTATCCACTATCCATTATTCGTTATTCACTAACTAAGTGCTTGGTCTAGATCTTCCAGAATATCTTCGATGTCTTCGATGCCGACCGAAACGCGCACTAGACCGTCGGTGATTCCCAGCGATTGGCGCTTCTCCGTCGGCACGGAAGCGTGCGTCATTGTCGCCGGATGCGAAATCAAACTTTCGACACCGCCCAAACTTTCGGCTAACGTGCAAATCTTGACGCTTTCCAAAACTTTTTTTGCATTTTCGAGTGAACCCGTTTCAAAAGCAACCATTCCGCCAAAGCCTTTCTGCTGGCGTTTAGCCAATTCGTGCTGCTGATGCGAAACGAGTCCGGGATAATATACTTTTTGAACTTTCGGATGTTCGGCTAAAAAGTTTGCGACGGCGCGTCCGTTTTCGTCGTGCTTTTCCATTCGCACGGCTAGGGTTTTCGTTCCGCGCAAAACCAGAAACGAATCGAACGGCGAAAGAATCGCGCCGATACTGTTTTGGACAAATCGAATCCAATCGGCATCTTCTTCATCATTTAGCGCGGCAAAACCGCCGATGCTGTCCGAATGTCCATTCAAATATTTGGTGGTCGAATGGACGACAATATCAACACCAAAATTCATCGGCTGCTGCAAATACGGAGACATAAAAGTATTGTCGCAAACAACCCGTGCGCCGTGCGCGTGCGCGATTTCTGAAACCGCCCGCAAATCCGTCACGGTCATTATCGGATTGGTCGGCGTTTCGACAAAAACCATTTTTGTATTCGGCTTGAAGAATTTTTCGATTTCGGCGGCATCCGATGTATCGACAAAATCGAATTCAATACCGTAGTTGGATAAAATTTTGCTGAAAAGACGATAAGTTCCGCCGTAAGTATTATCGCCGCAGATAACGTGGTCGCCTGCTTTAACGAGTTTTAGAACCGCGTCGGTTGCCGACATTCCCGAAGCAAAGGCAAACCCGAACTTCGCACCTTCGAGTGCGGCGATATTTTTTTCCAGCGCAAGGCGCGTCGGATTTTGCGTCCGCGCGTATTCAAAACCTTTGTGTTTGCCGAGTGCTTCCTGAGCATAAGTCGAGGTTTGATAAATCGGTACGGAAACCGCGCCCGTCGCGCTGTCGGGTTCGTTTCCCGCGTGAATTGCAATTGTCGAAAAGCCCATAAAAAAGGTAAAAAACTTAAAATAATTGGTCTTACTGATTTTAACTCAATTGAAGGATATAAGACTAATATGACACCTGTTTTGATGAGAATTTATGGTAACTTGCCAAAAAAAAAATTGCAAACGGCAAATTTTTATCCCGCAATTGGAAAAAGGCAAAAAGTTATTAGAGGCAAATTTCCGCCGCAATCCTTAAAATTTGATTTTTTCTCACTCCCGACTTGCTTCATGAAACTCGGCGGATATAATTCTTCTAAAATAATTTTTCCATCTCGGCAAAAAATGGTTAAGATGGTTGAGAAGTTTTCAGCACATCTTGAAAAACAAAGAGGACAAAATGCAACCAAAAGAACCAGAGGAAGCACTTTCGCCATCGGAAAGACGATATTCAGACCGCAAAAAATTGATTGTCAACGTAGATTATGAAGGCGGCGACGGAACGGGCATCGCCAACACTCGCGACATCGGCATCGGCGGGTTGTATATGTTGACGACTGCGCCGCTTGAAATTGGAACGCCGCTCTTTATGCGGATGACCATCAGCGGCGAGGAAATCGGGCTTGACGGCGTGGTTACCTATACCGACCCGGGACACGGTGTCGGCATCCGATTTCAAGCGATGTCGGAAAAAAATGAGGAGATTCTCAAACGAGAACTACATCTGGAATAGTGGATAACGGATAGTGGTTAGTGGATAATAAAAATCAATTATTCACTTCTCTTTTTTCACTATCCACTCACCACTATCCATTATCCACTAAAAAAACCTATGTTTGAACAATTTACGCTCGGGATAGAAGAGGAATTTCAAATTGTTGACCCGCAGACGCGCGAGTTAAAATCGCACGTTTCGGAAATTTTAGACGAAGGCAGAATGCTTCTCGGCGAGAAAATTAAGCCCGAAATGATTCAATCAATGGTTGAAGTCGGCACGGGCATTTGCCACAACATTCACGAAGCGCGAAAAGACCTGACACAACTGCGCTGTATTATCTCGATGCTCGCCCGCAAAAAAGGGATGGAAATCATCGCCGCTTCGACGCATCCGTTTTCAAAATGGAGCGAGCAGGATATTTTCGACGACGAACGATACGCCTTTCTCGTCGAAGAACTGCAAATGGTGGCGCGTTCGCTACTTATTTTCGGTCTGCACGTCCACGTCGGAATTGCCGACAAAGACCGCCAAATCCACCTGATGAATGCCGCCAGATATTTCCTGCCGCACGTTTTGGCGTTGACGACATCAAGCCCGTTCTGGCTCGGACACAATACGGGACTTAAATCATACCGCTCGGAAGTTTTCAAAAAGTTTCCGCGCACCGACATTCCAGACTACTTCGATTCGCACGCTACTTATCAGAGTTACGTTGATTTGCTGGTCAAAATGAATTGTATTGACAATGCCAAAAAGATTTACTGGGACATTCGCCCGCATCCGTTTTTCCCGACACTCGAATTCCGCGTCTGCGATATTCCGACCAGAGTTGACGATACGATTGCCGTCGCCGCGCTTTTCCAGGCAATTATTGCCAAACTCCATCAAATGCTCGATAAAAATTGGAGTTTTCGGCTTTATCCGCGCAGATTGATTCAGGAAAATAAATGGCGGGCGGTGCGTTACGGTTTGGAAGGAAAATTGCTCGATTTGGGCAAGCAAAAAGAAGTTCCGGTCAAAGATTTAATTTATGAACTGCTCGATTTTATTGACGATGTAGTTGACGAATTAGACTCGCGCAAGGAAATCGAACATATCCATACGATTCTAGCGCGCGGAACTTCCGCCGACGAACAACTAAAGGTTTATGCCGAATCGGGCGATGATTTTCTTCCGGTTGTTGATATGCTGATAAAAAACACGATGGAAAACATTCCTGAAAAATGTTTTGATTAACGGCGGAGTTGACGTGGGGCGAAACCGAATACATGCAAACAAAGGGAAACAAGACAACGTGATAAGAAAGTCGCTGTTTCGCCCTCACGTCCATTGAATTGTTCGGCTCGGCTTTGTGTTAAAGCAAGCCTTGCAAGCGGTAACTTACAAGGCTTATTTCATTCTTGATTTTATCTACGGGCGATAAACTTCAGCCCGCAGAAATACGTCCCATGCCCAGCGTCCGACTTTCGCTTTGCGTGCGTCCCACACCTTCGCCCGATATTTGAACTGATTGCCGTGTTCATCCGTGCGCTTCGATTCCTTGTATTTTAACTCAATCTCAGCTACATCCAGCGATGGTAAAGTGTGCAGTTCGCTCAACTCGGAAACTCCATTGTGGTTTGCGTCCTGCCATAATCGCAAACGGGTGAAAACCTCATCCTGATTGTTTATCACCCTGTCGCCGTTGCCGCCATACTCCGCTTTGTCAAACTCTGCCAATGCTCGAAAACCATTACGATTATCCGACTGTGGTTGCGGTGAATAATCGCCGAAAAGTTCTGCGCCGAGTTCAATCGTGCCGTTGGCGTTGCGGTCAAGCGCAAGCCAAGCGTCGTCCGAACCGGCAGTTGTCCACGCCAGCAACTCTTTGTGTCCGTCGCTGGTGATGTCAAACGGAACTCCATTTGCCGCGTCTGTTAAGGCAAAGCCGTTGCCTGCTACGTCAATTAGAATTGGCGATGGACTGCACGGCTGCGAGTCAATATAATACGGGCAACTTGTTTGTGGAATTTCAAAGTCGCACCGATAAGTTGCTGGCGGGTCTGGACATTCCTCTTCACCTCTGCCTCCGCCGATATTAGGTTGAAACGTTAGCATCAAGCCATTCATCAGCATCGTTGGCGGTTCGGTCATAACCACTGGAGTTGGATTGTTTGACGGATTCATAACGCTTCTAAGAACGACTTTGAACTGCACCGAGCCGCCGCTACTGCCCACATTATCGCCGGGTGTGATTGTGTAAAAAGCGTTAGTTGCTCTTCCTCCACCTTCCAAAGTTACAACAGAATCTTGGCTAGGACTTCCGCTATCGTTTCTGACGTTATATCTAACATTGTTCGCATTATCTACTTCTTCTAGCGATATTGTTGCTTTTGTCATATTTGGAACGGAAGTCGAAGTAGCAATCGAAACTCTAATTTTTGCTTCGGTTGGAAGTCCGCCGGAATTAGTGGAACTAGCCGCGATTGTCGGAGGCGACGGAGTTGAGATAACGGCATTTCCAAGATACACTCGACGCGGAACATCCTGCGCTAACACGACTGCGATGACTACACAGCAAAGATATAGAATACCAACGATTATACGCCACATATTAGATTTAATCATTTTTACTCCTCATTGAAAGGTCATCTTTCCACAGCTATTATCGTTGTGACCGAAGGCGATAGAGCCGAACGATTGAGTTGACGCGGGCGAAACCGAATTCGCGCAACTCCGAGTTTACCACGCAAGTTTTAAAAGGAGAGCTGTTTCGCCTCGCGTCCAATGATTTGTTAAGTGTTCCTTTGCTTCTTAATTCGGTCGCCGTGCTTTCTTCCAACTTCAGTTGTAGCACGGCGCGGATTTTTTTCCAAAGAAACATTTAACTTTGTATTCTGCTGAATTAAATTTGTGTAATACGGAATTTTTAATGCGACACCTTAATCGCTCAAGTCAATAAAAATTAATCTTTTCGCTATTTTGTTGTATCTTTGCCGCCAAAATCCCGTTCAGCGTAAAATTCTACACCGATGCAGAAAAACTATTTCAAAACCGTTTGAAGTTAATAGTTTTTAAGTTAAATTTTCTTTATGATTCAAAGCTAATTTCAAAAAGTTCTCAAACAAAATTCGCCCGTCACGCGATTCGTTCGGGTGTTCCCAGCGCGTCGGGTTTTTGCTCCAATCTTCAAACGATTTTTCCAGATGAAACTGCACGGCGTAAATCATCTGACCGTCTGTTTGCTTGACCATCATTTGATTTTTGCAAAGGTAGGAGGTGGCGAGAAGTTTAAAGCCTGCGGGAACGCCTTCAACTTGCAAACCGTGATTTTGCCAGACTCTTAGAATATCGTCTTCAAGCGTGTAATCCTGCCAAACGCGGCTTTCCTTGCTTTCATCAGCCGCCGCAACACCATCGAAAATCGGGTCTGCTTCGTCAACGATTTTGATAAAGCGGTATTGGTATTCGACAACCCGGTCAGTGCGTTTTTCCGAAGGGTCGAGCGCGTCGAGCGTCTTTAATTGCGCGCCGAAACTCATTCCAACCAATTGATGCGCTCCGCAGATAGCCAGAACGGGAATTTTTGTCTGCTTGATAAATTTCTCGAATTTTTTGAGCTGTTCGGGATTGTAATAATCGAAATCCGACAAAGTTCCGCTCATCACAATCGCGTCGGGGTTAAAACTTTTCGCCGCTTCGGCGACTTCGGATAAATGAACGGTTAAAGTTTTCGGATTTTTGACAAGGCGCAAAATGTTCTTGGCAATGTTGTCGCACGCCATTCCCGAAATTTTGCGCTCGAAACGCAGCTTGCCTTCTTTCGTGCCGTTCCATTCTTCCCGCGCCAAATCCGATAAATCGTCTTCGTAACGAAGCAGGTCGTTGACGATTAAGACTTTCGCGTGCGCGATTTTTTTCTCAATCGGTTCATACCGGCAAAACGGACGATTATTAAAAGGAAATGGAAGCGTTTCGGGTTGCGATTCTTGTAAAATTCGTTTTTCGTCAAACATAAGCTGGAAACTATTTTAACATTTTTGGAAGCCGTAACAAAGAATAACGGTGAACGGATAGTAGTTAGTGGTAAGTTAAAGATTGATTTAACACTAACCACTATCCGTTCACCGTTATCTTCGTTGTTTGGTGCTTTGCTTAAATTCGGGCATTAGCGAGCCTGCGCCGATTTCCTCTATTTCCTGACGAATTTCCTTTATTAAACTCGAGCGCATCCGCCCGCGAACCGGAGAAGTTTTATCTTTGGCGGTTTCGTCCAGCAGCAGTAAAATCTTTTGCCAAGCCGATTCAAGTTCGTCGGCAAGCGTCGAAATTTTCGTAATGTCATACGGCACGGCGACGGCTTGGCAGCCGAAACGCGCGAAAATCTGCAAATATCTGGCGGTTGATAAATCGGGACAGGAAAAGCGTTGGTTGCCGACTTTTAGCTCGACTCCCAAAAGCGTGTGTTGAATAATGGCGCGGTTTTCACGTTTTGCAATTTCAAGCCGGAGAGCGCGGGTCCGCTGCGTCCGTACTTTTGAGCGGTAAATTTCGGGAAGCCATTCCGCCTTCAATTTTTCTTTGATTTCTGCCGCAATATCCATTTTGTAAATCGTAAATAGTAAATCGTCAATTGTAAATAGAAAATTTACTGTTCCCGATAAAAAATATTCACGATTTACCGTTTACGATTTACAAATTCATCTTTCCACTCTCACCGTTGCCGCCGGCGAACGCGAAAATCTTTCAATCACGCCGTCGCTGAATATTCCGAAATATAAAACGCCCAGAACCGTTATCAGTAAAACCGCCGTCATCGCGGCTGGAATTTTCGGCGCAAGCCAATCGGTTGTTCGCTCGCGGAAGAACATCACGACGACCAGACGCAAATAGTAGTACGCCGAAATCGCTGTATTGACGACCGCGACGACGACCAAAATCGTGAGCATCGCGCTTCCGGCTTCGAGCGCGGGACGAAACACCAGGACCTTGCCCATAAAACCCGCCGTCAGAGGCAAACCAAGCAGCGAAAGCATAAACAGCGAAAGCGAAAATGCCAGCACGGGCGATGCGAAACCGATACCGTTGTAATCTTCAAATTCGGTGCGGCGGTCATTTTTCTGTCCTAAAAACGCAACAATCGCAAACGCTCCCATATTTGTAACGGCATAAGTCAACATATAAAAGGCGACCGAAGCAATTGCTTCATCGCGCTTTTCGATTGTCGTCGCCATTCCCGCGCCGATAAATCCGACAAGCGCGTAACCCGCGTGAGCGATTGAGGAATACGCCAGCATTCGCTTGACGTTATTTTGGGCAATTGCCGCGATATTGCCGACGGTCATCGTCAGCATCGCCATCGCCGTCAAAGCCGTAATCCAGGTTTCGTGCAGATAAACCGAAGCCGACGATGCGGCAATCAGCGGAAAACCGAGCACAAAAACACGCAGGAAAGAAGCGAACGCCGCCGCTTTCGGTCCCGCCGCCATAAACGCCGTAATCGGTGTCGGCGCACCTTCATAAACGTCCGGTGTCCAGACGTGAAACGGAACGGCGGCGACTTTGAAACCGAAACCGATAATCATCATCGCGCCGCCGACCAGAAGCAGCGCGGGAAAATTCGGGTCGGCAACTCGCGCGGCAATTTCCGTGATGTTCGTCGAGCCGGTCGCGCCGTAAATCAAAGCCATTCCGTAAAGTAGAAAACCCGTGGCAAACGAACCCAAAATAAAATATTTCATCGAAGATTCGTTTGAGCGCAAATCCGTTTTTCTGAGTCCAGCCATTACATAAGTTGCAATTGACGAAGTTTCAAGTCCCAGAAAAATGATGACCAAATCATTGCCCGAAGCCATAAACATCATTCCGACGGTGGCAAACAGCAGCAGACAATGATATTCGCCGATTGGAACGTCTTCACGCTCTGTCCAAACAGTCGAAATCAAAACGGTTACTGCCGAAACGAATAAAAAAACAAACGAGAAGCTCAGACGCAAATTGTCGTGAGCAATCATTCCGTTCCAACCCGTCGCCGGAGCGAAATTGTCCGACCACATCATAAACAAAACGACTGCCGCCAAAACTAATCCGACGATTGAAATAATGCCGGTTACCGCTCGCTGTTTCGGAAAAAACGAATCATACAGCATCACGATGACACCCGCGACGGCGACAATTATTTCAGGGAGAATTATCGAAACATTCGTGTCTGGGTTGGTTAATTGAAATAGCAATATGTTCATTTCGATTTTGAATAAATCTTAATATTATTTGGCGGTTGAATGCCGGTAGCTTTTTTCGCCCGCGTTTATCTCGACTTGCAAAAAGTTTTCCTTCGGCGGAATCGGACAAGAATATCGGTCGCTTCCATAAGCGCAGTTCGGATTATAAGCCAGATTAAAATCCAAGATTACTTTTTTGCTCGAAAGCATTTTGATGTTGATATACCTGCCGCCGCCGTATGTTTCCTTGCCATTGGTCGCATCCTTGAAAGGAACAAATAAAATGTCTTTGTATTCGGGAAACTTCGCTAATACATCGGCATCGGATTGATAAACATTCAAAAAATAATCTTTGCCGTTCAATTTGAATTTCAAAATACCGAATTTAGTAAATTTTTTAGTTTCTCCCGAAGAAGTCGGCATCCGAAAATATTTTTTGCCTGCTGTTCTCGTAAACTCGGCTTCGATACGAAAATTTTTATCGACTGAAAAATAATTCAACCCTTTGAAAATCGCAAAATCTTCATCTTTTAGCGGCGATTCTTCTTTTTTGAGAAATTCTTTACCGCGACCTTCACGGAAAACTTCCACGTCCGTTGTGCCGTAAAAAGTCTGGGCGTTTGCCATCGTTGAAAAGACAAACAGCAACGATAGAAAAATAAAAAATTTCGCCGAAAGTAAATTCATACTACTTTTGAATTTCCGCCTGCGCGACGCTGCCGCCCGATTGCCGCACGACTCTCTCCTGAATCGCAACCACCGATTCTTTCGATGCGTCTAAAAACGGCTTTGGATAAACGCCCATAAAAACCATCAAAAACAAAAGCGGAATCATCAGACCGATTTCCCGCCGGTTCAAATCGAGCAAGCCTTTGTTTTGCGGATTGGTAACTTTGCCGAAGAAAACTCTCTGCACCATCCACAACAGATAAACCGCCGCGAAAATCACGCCCGTTCCGGCAAACATCGTCGCAACATAATTCATATTCCAGCCGTCTATCGTTCCCAGAGTATTGGAAGTCCACATTCCAATCATCGTCAAAAATTCGCCGACGAAGCCGTTCAGAAACGGCAGCCCGATTGACGACATTGTTGTTATTACAAAAAACGTTGCGTAAATCGGCATCACATTCGTAATCCCGCCAAAGTCGGTAATTTGTCTGGTGTGCCTTCTCTCGTAGAGAAATCCGACGAGCAAAAACAATGCGCCCGTCGAAATGCCGTGATTGAGCATTTGATAAAGTGCGCCCTGCATTCCCATTTCGGTAAATGAAAACATTCCCAAAATGACAAAACCCATATGCGCGACCGATGAATACGCGACCAATCTTTTCACGTCGGGCTGAACCATTGCGACGAGTGCGCCGTAGATAATACCGATGATTGCCAGAACAATAAACAGCCAGGCAAATTCACGCGACGCATCTGGGAAAAGCGTAAAATTAAAACGCATCAAACCGTAAGTTCCCATTTTCAACATCACGGCGGCGAGAATAACCGAACCGGCGGTCGGTGCTTCGGTATGCGCGTCGGGCAGCCAGGTGTGAAACGGAAAAAGCGGAACTTTGATGGCAAATGCCAGCGCAAATGCAAAAAACAAAAGCGTTCCCGTTTGTCCGGCGAGAACCAGGTTTCCCGCCTTCATCGAATCGAGAAGCGTTACATAATCGAACGAGCCAACGCCGGTTGCGGCAGCCTGGAGATAATACAAACCAATTATCGCAACCAGCATCAACAGACTTCCCAACGCCGTATAAACAAAAAATTTAACCGCCGCGTAAATCCGATTTTCACCGCCCCAGATGCCGATCAGAAAAAACATCGGAACCAGCGACGCTTCAAAAAACAAATAGAAAACCAGCAAATCCAAAGAAACAAAAACGCCGAGCATCGCGCTTTCCAGCAGCAGCAGAAAAACATAAAAAGCCGCGTGGCGTTTTTCAACCGCGTGCCAGGTCGAAACGATGGCAATCGGCATTATAAACGTCGTCAAAATCACCAGCCACAAACTCAAACCGTCAACACCGACGTGATAATTCGTATTGATTGCCCGAATCCAGGGAATGTTTTTCTCAAAGAAAAAT
>Ga0136617_10005011_pt1 | contig 11848 bp, 10 predicted proteins | sample AntDrymUQ3222106_2_FD_129672 | JGI IMG/M metagenome (GOLD analysis project Ga0136617, IMG submission 129672) | Polar desert sand microbial communities from Dry Valleys, Antarctica - metaG UQ322 (21.06) | ecosystem: Environmental > Terrestrial > Soil > Desert | place: Antarctica: Dry Valley...
TCATCACAAAAAGTGCCTTCACATTTGCGCCTGCATTGTGCTGGACATTGCGAACCCATGGCCGCCAGCCAATCAAGCGAGCTGAGGCTCCGCCTGATGGTGGAAGGTCTCGGACTTCCAAGGAAAAGTACTCTTGGGGCTGAGACCTTTTGGAGACATGCAAGCGAAAGCGCGCCGCCGCCTTGGATTCATCAGGTTTCTTTTGCTTCCCTTAATCCAAAGCGCCGCCGCCGCTTCGCTCTGTCGGCGCACTGCTCCAATTTCGAGTGGTGCCAAGGAGGCAGATCTGGCTGCAGCCCGTTGGCTTAGAAAACATATCTTAAGCCAACGACAATGCGTCGGTTTCCCCCGTTCGTGCTCCACTGATTCAGAAACGAAGCATTGGGCGCGCCACTGGTGGAAAATGCCCGACCGTCCGGTATTCCGAAATTACGCGTGTTGGTGGCATTGAAGAAATCGGCACGTAGTTGGAGCCTCTGATTCTCAGCAATACGAGTATTTTTCAGGATACCGAAGTCGATGTTGTTGATGCCGTCGGCGCGTAGGATGTTGCGACCCGCACTGCCTACACGTTCCCCAAACGCTGCTCCTCTTAGTGGCCGGAAAAGAGTATTCCTCAAAGCATAAAGGTCCTCGATCGACATTCCGGAAATATCCAGGCTCGTGATCACGTTGGGGCGAATCGCATCGCCGACGAGGCCGGCGATACCACTCAAAGCGCCCGTAGGGTCAGAGCCATTCAGGACCGTAAACGGGGCGCCGCTCTGGAAAGTAAAGAATGAGTTTATCTGCCAGCCGCCGAGAACGTGTCCCAGAAATCCTCTCTGGTCCTGGAAGTAAGGCAATTCATAAACGACATTGCCGCTAAAGCGGTGCGGCCGGTCGTAAGTGGAACGTGCCCGATCGGCGCGGCGGTTAAAGGAGTCTTGTGAGACAGCAACTTCGCCGCTGGACGGATTGAAAATCTCAGAGGCGTCGTCAATGAAAGAGCTCCAGGTGTAGTAGAGGCCGGCGCTGAAGCCACGGCTCAATCGCTTATCAAAACTAACCTGCATCGAGTGATAGGTAGAAGAACCGGAATTTGCGCGCAGGCGGATCACGTTCTGCGCGGGATTGACCCTGACTGTTGAGAACGGCAGCCGGGGATTCCCGTCCAGCGTTTGAAATAGGCCGTTTCCTTTCGAACCCACATAGCCGACACGCAGGACCACGTCTCGCGAGAACTCGCGCTGCGCTTCGAAGCTAAAGGAATCGTAAGTCGGCGCGTGAAAATCTTCCGACACCACCGTGCGCGCGAAAGCGTCGGGGTTAATCGGGGGACTGTTCAAGTTAGCGAAGGCACTAACCACGCCGTTACTGGCCGCACTCTCGCCGAGCAGAGTGATCGGCGCAGTTGGCGAAATGAACGCTGCCACGAATGGGAAAGCGCTCCAAATATTCAGCGCAATGTTAGTGAATGCATAGTCATTCGTGCGGGAGTAACCACCGCGAAGCACTAGTTTGTCGCCACCCGTTAGAAAGCCGGAAATCCCATCGGTGCCGGAGCGGATATTCCAGTTAAAACCAATGCGCGGCTGTAAATTATTCTTATCGCGCTCGGGAATTGGCCCGACTCTAAAGCGCGGATCATTGCCTGCGGCAGCCAGAACCGGAGCATTGAAATCAACCAGATCCGCGATCGGCTGGCCTGGATTCTCATAACGGAGTCCGTAGGTCAGAGTGAAGTTGGGCCTGACTTTCCACTCATCCTGGCCGTAAAAGAAGAAGTCGTGCCAGTCAAGGTGGAGGACCTCCGCCACGCCCTGCAGATCCTTGTTTATCGTAGACGATTGGGCCACGTCGTTCACAAAACGATTCAAGCTGGAATACTGCAATCTTCCCCGGGTCGTAGGTTTGAAAAGCTGGGCCAACTGGTTACGCCGGATATCGAAGCCAAACTTAAACGCATGGCTGCCTGACGCATACGAGAGATTGTCTTGCATCTGGTAGGTGTTGCGGAACGAGAACTGAGGCAGATTAACACCCAGCCCGATGCCGGTGCGGTCGGTAGCGGCGTTGAAGCCAACCAGGCCCAGTTCCGTGATCTCAATAGAGGGAATCTCTTCGGCACTGGGATCCAGGGCCTGGTATTTGAAGCCGCTCGCAGATAAGCTCCGCGCCATTCATTTACGAGTTCTGGCGTAAGCACGCTGGTGAGCGACAAGTTTACACCCTGGTTGCGGGCCACCTGTTTTGACGAGAATCCCGGCGGTGTGACTTGTGATCCAATTCCGTTGGTATCACCGTCCTGATAGATATAGCGACCGTTGAGACTATGTTTGTCGCTGAGCCGATGATCGACACGGAATGAAGTCTGCCAATCGTCAAAAGAGAATGATGTGGCACCGGTTAAGGAACCGAGAGGCACGTCGAAGCTTTGTCCGTTGGCGATGAACGAAGCGGAGGTTCCGATTGGTGTCTGGGCGGCGGGAAGGAACCTCAACAAAGCGGCGACCTGCGGTCGATTGCCAGCTGCTGCCTGGAGAATCTGACGGCCCGCTTCTGTGGGCGCTCCTCTAAGAGTGGCGCCGGTGCCAAGTTGGCGGTCATACCAGCGCTGGACGGAGAAGAAGAAAAAGGTGCGATCTTTCCCGCTAGTGAGATCGTCCACCTTCGCCGAAGCGGGGCAGGTGCAGCGGACCACCGATCGTTCCACCGCCCTGGTTTTCAACGCGAAACGGAGCGGTCTGAGGGAGGGGTTAGTTGCATTGGGGTTGCAAAAACCGGCCGCCTTGTTCGTGTTGCTGCAAGAGTTCAGAGCGTTGCCGTTGTAAAACCAGAAAGCAGAACCGTGATAGCCATTGGTACCGCTTTTCGTAATGGCGTTAAATACCGAACTCCCATTTCTTCCATACTCTGCCGTGAACTGGTTGGTCAGCAGCCTTACTTCCTGGATAAGGTCCGGATTGTTAAGCGGCACTGACGCCCCAGCGACGCCGAAGTCGTTGTTATCCTGACCGTCAATCATGAAATTGTTCGAGCGAATGCGGCCGCCGTTTGCCGAATAACTGACTCCCGAGGTGGCGCCCGCACCGCCACCCGCGAAGTTGGTCTGTCCCGCGCCCAACTGGGTGACGCCAGCAGCGGAAAGGGCGACGTTGTAGACATTCCGATTGGTGGAGAGCGGCAGCTCGGAAATGCGCCGGGAGTCAAAGCGAACGCCGACCTCGGCGGTAGTCGTATTCAACAGAGACGCATTCTCTACGACACTGACTGACGCTTGAAGGGCCCCGGGTATCAACGAAGCATCAACCACGGCGGTCTGGTTTAGAGCGAGGGTAATTCCTGACTGCTCATATTTTCCAAAGCCCTGGGCCTCGATGGTCAATTCATAGTTACCAACGGGCACATTATTAAAGCGATAGCGGCCCTGGTCGTCGGAATCCGTCGTGCGCGAATCATTGGTTTGTACATTTCGCAATGTCACCGTGGCTTTGGGTATGACCGCTTGTTTCTCATCTCTAACTTCGCCCTGGATAGATCCACTCGTCTGAGCAGAGACTGAAACTGACAGGCACGCAAAGAGTGCCATCAATAGCACCAGGAATCTCACTGTCTTAAACATGTTTCTCTCCTTTATTAGTTCCGACTCGGGTCGTCTAAGTGTTGTCGCCTATTGTTCACCGGTGCTCACCGTGAAGGTTGAGCATTCGCTTCCGAAAAGTCGGAGAGCTAAGCAGGAACAATGACGCTGCCACACTGGGGAGTGCAACGACTGTGCCATTTGTTCCACTTACGCTTTAGGCCAGTTCGTCACGCGAGCAGGCCCGTTCACTAGCTGGCGTTGAAGAGACCATTGTGGATTTTGGATTAGATGAAAAGGGAAGTTGCAGTTAATGGATGTTGTGGGTTAGCTCACTTCCTGTGGTCCACTGTGATTACATCTTTTCGTATGTTCTTGTCAGAACCGGGAGCGGTAGCGACCGGGTCTCAACTGGGAGAACACAACCCGGTCGCTTACCGCTCCCGGTTCTGATAGGCGCGCCCTCGCTACCGCTTCCCGCTCTGACGAGCTTGACTGATGGGGCGAGCAGAGCAATCATGCGGCATCAATTCCCTGGTTCGTAGATTCCACCATCTGCGAGGCACCTCATGTGGAACGACACAGACGTCCCGTTGGCCCATCTCATTACATTCCGGTGTTACGGGAGTTGGTTACATGGTGACGAGCGCGGCTCTGTAGATCGTTCCCACAATCGTTACCGCTCGCCTTATATTCCCGTCAATGACCAATGGCGTAAACACAACACCCAAACGCTCAAAGGCGAGCCCGTATCATTGGACGCAGCGCAGCGCCAATCCGTTGAGGCTGCGGTCCGTGAGACCTGTGCTTTACGCAACTGGTTCTTGCGAGCACTTAACGTGCGCACCAACCACGTTCATTGCGTTGTTTCTATCGGGGAGACTAAAGCGGACCTCGTCCTGATCGCCTTGAAAGCTAATGCCACTAGACAAATGCAGCAAGATGGTTGTTGGCAGCAGCAACACAGTCCTTGGGTAAAAAAGGGCAGCAAAAGAAATCTTTGGAACGAACGCAGCATCGAACGCGCCGTTGAGTATGTAATCAACGGGCAAGGAGACGAACTCCCGGACTTCGACTGATCTGTCAGAACGGCGAGCGGTAGCGACCCGGTCCCAACTGGGAGAGTACAACCCGGTCGCTACCGCTCCCGGTTCTGACAAGCGACGACCCGGTCACTACTGCCCGCGGTTCTGACACGACGACCCAGTCGCTACCGCTCGCGGTTCGACGGCTGAAAAAATGGGGAGCAGCCAGAGCCTGCTCCCCATTCAATGCCGGCTCATCGTTTAAGCCAGCCAAGGTGATCTTCCTCAGAAGATAAACTTGGCGCGCAGTTGTACCGTGCGGCCGCTAAAGTTACCCGCGCTGTAGTTATTAAAGAGCGGGCTGGTTACATCGGGAAAGGCAAAGGACACGGCGCCGATCCCGAATTGATTGGTCCCGTTAAAGTCGTTCTGATTCACGAAGAACGGTGAACCAAAATCACCAACCGTCCTGATCCGTTGGTTGAAGAAGTTGCCTACCTCAGCCGCGAGCTGGACATTGTAGCGCTCGCCACCGAACCGAATGTTCTTTACAAACGTCATGTCCGTGCGGTTCCAGTCGTTAGTACGCAGCGTGTTGCGGCCGGCGTTGGCGCGGGCGCCGAATCCTGCCTGAATATACTGCGCTGATGGGTTGATAGCGACGTAGGCGACGGTTGCAGCATCACCCAGTAGATCCGCGCCACTCTCGTCTACGATGCGCTGGCCCAGTGCATTCACTCCATAGACACCACTACCAGTTCCAGGTACACCGCTAAGATTGACGATAGTCCGATCTCCGGCCCCGTCACGATTACGGTTGCTATCAATGATTGACTGCGGCGTCATCAGCTGCCCGGATTGGGTTTGGAAGACGCCATTGATTTGCCATCCGCCCAGTACTCCTCTCAAGAACCCGTTTGTGCTGCGGTTGAAGAAAGGAACGTCATAGTTAAATGACGCCGCAAAGCGATGTGGCACATCGATCGCCGAGAGGGATCGTTCCTGACTGAGATCAAAGCCATCCTGCGCGCGACGCGGGTTAACGGTGCTCGAGAAGAGCTCGTTAGTCGCGTTGTCGATGGCTTTGCTGAAGGTGTAGGCCGCCGTCAGCGCTAACCCTCGTGTCATCCGACGGGTGAGACTGATCGAGGCACCATCGTAAACCGAATTGCCTTCCGGTTCGAATGAGGTAACGAAACCTGTGAACCCGAGACTCCCCAATCGTGTGGGAAACCGGTGTTGTGTTCCATCCGGATCTACATGGAGATTCAGACTTCCCAGCGTCGGCCGACCCGCCAATTGGTCCGCGGTAGGGTTAGTTAGAAAAGTCGGCATGACTAATCTGCTGTTGTCCACCACGCCACCGTTGAGACGAACCTGCACCGGTAAGTGGCGGCCGGCTGTGTGTAGATAGCGCAACTCCAGGACAGTCCCGCGAGTCAATTCACGCTGGTATGAGATTGTTGCCGACATGATGTAAGGCTCGACTGCGTTATTGATTAATGACCCGGTCGCGGCGCGCGCGTCCGCCGGTGTATTGGGTGGGAATGGAGTCGGCGGTATCGCCCCACTCTGCAGGAAGGGCGGGGTGAACCCAAACGCAGCGGCGCTGATCTCCTGCTGAAACTGCGGAGGCAGATTTAGGAGATACAGATTCTGGTAAGTCTCGTAGTAGTTAAGACCAAAGGCGGCCCTAATTGAGCTCTGTCCACGCTCGCCGGAAATGATCCGGCCCAACCTGCTGGTAAACTCGGGAGAGTAGGCAAGCCCCAGACGTGGCGAGAAATTGTTCTTGTCCGTCTTAGGAACATTGAATTCAATCACTCCCGGAACGTTGGAGATCGTGTTTAGCCCCTGGAGCGCCGCGTCACGCGGCAGGCCCAGATACTCATAACGCAGTCCGAGGTTGAGAGTTAGGTTCGGTGTAACCTTCCAATCATCCTGCGCGAAGGCGTAATACTTCTTCTGGTTTCCTGTGAAAGCCGCCGACCCAACTCCCCGGATGTCGACCACTGTTGGGATGGAGTCGGAAAGTAACTCGTCCAACGTGGAGTAGTTGTAGTCGCCACGTCCACGTGGAAGGAAAAAGCTGGTGAAGATCAACCATCTCACTTCACCGCCAAACTTGAAGTTGTGCGTGCCACGCACATAGCTTAGGGAATCGTAGAACTGATAAGAGTTGTTCAGGCCGCCCTGGGGCAGGTTCCCGTTTGGACCAAGCCCGAGATTGAGCGGCGCCACGGTGATGTTTGGAAATGTGTTGAAGGCCGGATCGTTTAGCGGGTAGTCAGTGATAAAGCGCTTGTAAGACAGGCGCACCTCGTTGACCAGTCTACTATTGATTGTGTTGATCCAACCCGCGGAGAATAACCGGGCGATGACATTCTGTTTGTTGTTGAACTTGGGGTTGCCACTGCCGGGTTGCTCGTTACCGATCGTGTCAGAGCTGAAGCGGTAACGAAACTGGTTCCTGGTGCCCAGCAGATGATCGATATTGATCTGATACTGGGTTTCAAGCGAACCGCCGGGGGTGATAAGGGAAACCACACCGAAGGGAATTCCGGATGTGCCCAGCACGGTTTGCGTTTCCGTCGCGGTCGTGGGTAGCACCAAATTGTCTCGTAGCAGGTTAACTACAAAAGGACTTGCTCCGGACAATGCCGCGATCTGGGTTAGACCGGCAGCGGTGGGCGCAGTGTAAGACACGCCGCTCGCCTGTTGGCTTATCGGTTCTCGTTGATAAGCGCCAAAGAAGAAGCCTGTTTTTGAGAATTGGCCCACCCAGCGTCCCGCCGTAACGCCGATCCGTAAACGCGGGCTTTTCCGTAATCACGCCCGATTGCAGATTAAACTCCTCGCTGGTCGTAGTGGCGTTGAGGTGCCGATTCTGCAGGTATCCAAAAGCTGAACCGTGAAAGCTATTCGTACCGCTCTTGGTGACAGTATTAAACTGACCTGCCGCACCCGTACCAAATTCAGCATTGAAGTTATTGGTCAGGATCGCCACTTCGGAGATGGAATCCTGAATGATGTTTACCTGTTTTCCGGTGAGATCCGGAGAATTATTGTCGACGCCATCAACGTTAAAAGCATTAGCGTGTGGACGTGTGCCACCCACGGAACCGCCATCTCCCGCTACGCCGACGCCCTGGGCGACAACATTCGGGGAAAGCAGGGCAAGGGCGCGCACGTCATTGAAGATTGGCAGATCTTGGACCTGTCGCGTCTCAAAATTTCTTCCAACTTGCGATGTCTCGGTTTGCACAAGCGTTTCGCCGCCTGAGGTGACCTCCACAACACCACTAACGCCTGCCGGTCTCAGTACGACATTCACGGTGCTCTCCTGGTTGAGCAACACCTTTACATTCTCGGTTGCTTCCTGGAAGCCTGAGGCTGTCGCAGTAACTGTGTACTCACCTCCCAGCGTATTGGGAAAGCTGAAAGCACCATTGCCCGTAGTTTGGGTGGTGAGAGTTTGGCCCGTGGCTTCGTTTTTTAAGGTGACTGTCACGTTGGGAACTACTGCCCCGTTTTGATCGAGCGCTTGTCCAATTACGGACCCGCCGGTTGCCTGGGCAACTCCTTCAGTCGCAAACGCTAACAGTACTGCCAGGACTGCTGTTACTAGTCCCAATTGCTTTTGCATCGTAAATCCTCCAACTTCTTTGATAGAGACCATCTTTCTTCCCGCTGCTGAAGCTCATGGTCTGACTCGGATCAGCAGCGCGATTCGGGCTCGAACTCAAACCGACGCAAAGCGTTGACTGCGAACCGGGGTCCGCCAAGCGGGCAGCCCGCTGGCGGTGGTGGATGCGCCGGTCTAATGTTGCTCGCTTCGAATCTTTGCGGCCTCGGGTCACATTCCCCGTATTCGGAATGTTGGACCACTTGGTCCACGTCTATAGGTTCCGAGAATTCGGAACGCGCGTTAGTCAGCTCGAAGCTGGCGGCTTTCAGAAGGTGCAATGCTCGTGCCTCTTGGCCCACACGCGGTGGAGGCCATCTCATCACTCCGTTCGGCCAACTCACCGTGAGGCTGCGAAACTCGAGTTGCGGATTTTGGACTTTACGAAGAGAAAGATTGCCGTTATTGGATTTTGCTTGCGAGAAGAACACTTCTGCGGTCGGGCCTTTACATTTTTTCGTGGGCGCTGGGAACGCAGGCGAGACGCCTGCAAATGAGCCGCAGGCAAGTAACGTGTTCGCGCTTCGCGCTCGCTGGCAGGCGAGACGCCGCCGCTCCCAGCAACGCGTAACAAAAATCACCCAGCCGCGATGGCTGGGTGACTCTCGCCCACAACTCGAGTGGCCGTGGCTCTCAGATGTGTGGACGATTGTCGATCTCGCTGGTGTCAACGAGCGGATAACCGTGGGCGAAACCGTTCAGAGCAATGTTGTAGTGTTTGATCTTGGAATTAAGCGTGGTGACTTTCAAGTTCAGTAGTCTCGCCGCACGGCCCTGATGCCCGGCTGTCTGCAACAGCGCTCGCTTGATGAGGTCAACCTCGAAGCGGCTCACTTCGCCGTAAAAGTCGACACCACCTTCCAGGCTCAAGGTTCGCACTTCGGTGATGGCTTGCACCTCGCGAAGCAGGCGGAGGGTCAGCTCCTTGAGAGCGGTAATGTTGCCACGGGCAGCCCCGTTCCCGTCACCATTGGGCACCGCGTTTTCCATGACCAATCGTTCGCTCTCCCAAGTTGATATCGATTTCATACTCTCCTCCTTAAGGGTATCTATGCTCTTGAAAACCTACGACTCGTTGCAGTGGTTATGGCTGCGTACCTTCACTCGTACTGAACGGGACGGGTTGCTCGTCAGGGTCTTTATATTTCCCAAGATCTTTCGCCGTGGTGACCTTGCCCAGGCTGTTGATCTCGTCTTCACAGACTTCTTCGACCTTGTATGAGTTGGCCCGGCTCAGTCCTTCATCTTTGCCATCATTTGGCAAAAGCCACTGGCCATCGGATCCCTTCATCACATGCCCCAACTCGTGAAGAAGTATTAGTACCCGAGCCTCTTTCGTGTTTGGGTCAAAGGTCCCCACCCTAGGCACAGTAGGCTCCCAGAGCCCAGCCTTCTTTCGATAGAACGGGCCGTTGGAATTAAGGGACACCTTGTCGAAAATCCTGTAATTCTTTTTGGTCCGGGCATTGTGAATGTTAGTCGTCAATCCTGACATGCGCATGGCGATGCCCACTGAGAGAGCGTCCTTCCGGATCCTGCTGACGAGTTGGTTAAAAATGTCGACTGAAGCGGGCCCACCAAAAAAATCACTACAGGGATTGTTGGACCTCAGAATGCTCAGCGTGTCGTAGTAGGCAGAACCGAAGACCTTGTCCCGAGAAATCAGGGGAGACGGTGCGGACGGGGTGGGCACACTGGTCCTGGCCTCGACGACGCTCCGGGCATCGGCTGCAAAATCAGGTTTGCACTCGTTGCCCAGGACTGCCGGCGCGCTGGCTTTGGTTGTAACTAAGGCAATGGACATTAACGCCGTGCCAAATAGAAATTCGCGTAGCCTCATGGGAATACCTCCTGTCCGAAATTAAGGAGTTGGTCCGGGCCCTACTGTGGCTCGCTGGGGATCGAGCACTTGAACATGAGCAACGCGAAGATGTCTGGGCTGAAAGTGGGGCTAGATCACCGCAACTTTCAATCACCCGGATTAGCGCGGCCAGTTATACGCGAAGTTTCCCAGGGAAGGACGGGTTTTGTGACGGAAGGGCAGGCGCTTGTGACTAGCAGGCTTGAGGCGGTGATAACTGCAATCAGGGAAGCTTACCCAGCGCTTCTTGCAGCTTGTCTCGATAATTCCTGGAGAGGGTGAGCTGGGTACCGTTTTGCAGGATGATGCGATACTCGCCATGAAACCAGGGCTGCAGCTCTTGAATGCGATCAATACGGACTATCGATGAACGGTGGATGCGCAAAAACTTCTTGGGATCGAGCTGGGCTTCCAGACTACTGATTGTCTCGCGAAGTAAATGAGATTTCTTGGCACTATGGACGGACACATAGTTACCCTCGGCTTCGATCCAGTCGATCTCCGTTGTCTCGAGGAAGTAAATCCGACCGCTGGCCTTGATTACCAGGCGTTCGAGATACTTGTTACCCGCCTTCATCTCTTCCAGGAGCGCCAGGATCCGCTGGTCCGTGCCGCCATTGCGGTCGCGCAGGATCTGGGTCCGGGCGCGTTGCCAGGAGATGTCGAAGCGTTCCTGATCGAATGGCTTCAGCAGATAGTCGAGGGCGTGTACTTCAAAGGCACGCACGGCATACTGGTCGTAAGCAGTGACGAAAATGACTCCAGGGATTTCTTTTCCGAGTGCTTCAAGCACCTCGAAACCGCCGAGTTCGGGCATTTGTACGTCCAGAAAGATCAGATCGGGTGAGTGAATACGAATCGCGTCCAGTGCTTCACGGCCGTTACAGGATTCTCCCACGATGGTGACCTGCGGGTCATCCTGGAGCATTTCCCTCAACATCTCGCGCGCAAGTGACTCATCATCCACCAACAGCACCCGGATGAGGGGAGACTCAATCATACTTTCTACCTTTAACGGTGACAGGTTTAGAGGATATTGGGGAGACCCTGTTACTGTTACACCATAAGCGTGTATTCTCTGGCAAAAACTTTCGGTTTTGGGAGTGACCAGAAACCGGTACTACGCGATTTCGGATTGGTTGGGAGCGACGCCGTCTCTGTGAAAGGGTATTTCCAGAGTCACGATCAACCCGCCATCGGGATTGTTCCTTAGGTTAAAGCTATGCGCCGGCCCGTATAGTTGTTCCAGTCGCGTCTCAGTATTGGCCAGTCCCAGACCCTTCTTGAACACATTCTCGGATGTCCGATGTGTGGAAAGGCCGGGGCCGTTGTCTCGAATCTGAATACGAAGCCTGCCATTCCGTTGTTTCGCTTCAATTTCGATGAGGCCCTGGGTCGAGCGCGGCGCAATGCCGTGGCGGATTGCGTTTTCCACGATGGGCTGCAAAATGAGATTCGGCACTTTCGCGTCCAGCGTCTGCTGAGCCACGTCCATGTGCGTCACCAAACGATCCTGAAAACGGATGCGTTCGATTTCAAGGTAACAACTGAGAAATTCCATCTCTTGTCGCAGTGTTACCTCTTGGGAGCCGGAGTTTTCCACCGTGAGTCGCAGAAAGTCCCCCAGACGCGTGATCATTTTGCGGGCCGCCTCGGCGTCTTTGTTAAGTAGAGCGGAGATTGAATGGAGGGTGTTGAAGAGGAAATGAGGATGA
>Ga0136617_10005012_pt1 | contig 11845 bp, 14 predicted proteins | sample AntDrymUQ3222106_2_FD_129672 | JGI IMG/M metagenome (GOLD analysis project Ga0136617, IMG submission 129672) | Polar desert sand microbial communities from Dry Valleys, Antarctica - metaG UQ322 (21.06) | ecosystem: Environmental > Terrestrial > Soil > Desert | place: Antarctica: Dry Valley...
GACCCACCAAAGGCAGGTACGGCGCACGTGCGGGAGACTTCGACGGCCTAGGTGGGGCGGTCGAACTCTCCGTCCTTGGCCCCGGCGAGGAAGGCGTCCCACTCAGCGGGGGTGAAGGCGAGGGCCGGCCCGCCGGGGTGCTTGCCGTCCCGGACCGCGACGCCGTCACTGAACACGGCGACCTCGACGCACTGGCCTTGACCCTGACTGGCGGTGCTCTTGCGCCAGACGGCGAGGGACAGGTCCACCACAGGTCTCCTTCCGTCACGCCAGCTCCCTGGCGACGGCCTTGATCAGCTCGACCGACCTGGTCTTGCTGAGCGCGGCCGCGTGCATGTGGGTGTAGTGGAAGCTAGCACGCCGGAGATCGTCCTCTCGCTCCATATACACGTCACCGGCCCACGTCTCGATGTAGGCGACCGGCGAGTGAACGTCGTCGGGGAACTCCAGGATCGCCAGGCTGCCAAGGGTGCCCGGGTGGCTGCCCTCTGCGAACGGCAGCACCTGGATCGCGACGTTCGGCAGCTTGCTCGCGTCGATCAGGTGGCCGAGCTGGGCACGCAGGATCGCCGGGCCGCCGATCTGCCGCCGAAGGACGCTCTCGTCGAGGATCGCCCAGAGGTTGAGCGGCGGCTCCTCGCTCAGGCACGCCTGCCGGGCGATGCGCACCCGAACGTGCCGGTCGACATCCTCCTCGCTGTCGCTGACGCGCTGCGCCGTGATGATCGCCCGGGCGTAATCCTCGGTCTGCAGCAGGCCGGGCACCACCGCCAGCTCGAAGTTCTTGACGGTCGTGGCGGCCGACTCCAGGCCGATGTACATGCTGTACGGGTTGGGGAGCTGCCCGTACTTCACCCACCAGCCGCGCTCCTTGCCCTGCTTCTGCAGATCGAGCAGCGTCTGGCGGTGCGCCTCGTCGGCGTCGTGGTAGCGGTCGAGCATGACCAGCAGGTCGCTGCGGCCGGCGCCGATGCTGCCGGACTCCATCTTGTAGATCTTGGACTCCGAGCAGCCGAGCACCTCGGCGATGCCGGCGTGCGTGATCCCGGCCGCCTCGCGCAGCGCGCGCAACTCGCGTGCCAGTTGCCATCGGGCGATCGTCGGGCCGGTTGGTCTGGGCACTGCCACCTCCTGTCAGGGACACGCCAGTCTTTCCTGCCGCCCGATGGCGGGCAACCACTCCACCCTCAGGGCGTGGATATCCATAAAAAGTTTCCATGGAGGGTTGTACTCGGAATCAAGACAGTGTCAGATAGTGACGTGGATAAACGGAGTGTCCGCACTGTCGTACCGCCAGTTGGCCGCGGTGGTGGGGTGACAGACAGGTGGTAGCGCGCTACCACCACTGGCTCGGGCGGGGCCTGGACCCCCGGCGGGGAGTCGGCGTGCATGTGGGTTGCGTGATGTCGCCGCTCCTCGCCGGGCCGACGAGAGTGAGGCGTTGGTGGCCGACGTGATCATTCCCATGACGGCACGTGCCCGGGCGTTCCCACGAACGGCCGGACCGGCGACGCATGGACGCCTGCGGAGGTATGAACCCGTCGCCGGTCCGGTCAGCCAAGCCTACCCAGGCCCATCGACCAGGCCACTGATGTTCGGCTACCTGCGGGCCGACGACGAGACCGACGACGAGCAGATCCGGGCAATGGAGCGCGCCTTCCGCCGGCTCGCCCTCGCCGAGGGCTTCTGCCTCGCCATTACCTTCTACGAATACACGCCGGGCCACCACGGTGCCTTCCACGAACTGGCCGACGAGCTGACCCGGGCCGAGGCACACGACGTCGTCGTGCCTTCGCTGGGTCATCTCTCCCCACACCCACTCCTGCGAAGCCAGCTCATCGCCCAGCTCGTGTGCTACGCCGATGCACACATCTGGGTCATCGAGCCATGACCGCTCTACTTAGGCCCGTCGGTGGTCAGCGCTAACGTCGCGCCATGAGCCGACAACCCCCCGCCGCGACCGGTGTGGCCGCCGATCTGTACCGCTATCTCCAGCAGTCTCGGGAGAGCTTGCTCGCGTCCCTCGACGGCTTGTCCGAGTACGACATCCGCCGGCCACTGACACCCAGCGCCACCAATCTGCTCGGGCTGGTCAAGCACCTTGCGGGGGTCGAGCTCGGTTACTTAGGCGACTCCGTGGGCCGTCCATCACCCGTTCGGTTGCCCTGGGTCGACGACGAGTCGATCTGGGACAGCGCCGATATGTGGGCCAAGGCCGAGGAAACCAGGGACTACCTGGTCAGCCTCTACCAGACCGCCTGGCAGCACTCCGACGAGTCGATCACCCAGCTGGGGCTCGACGCTCCGGCGCAGGTGGCGTGGTGGCCCGAGGAGCGACGGGCGACGACCTTCGGCTCCGTGCTTGTCCGCCTCGTGGCCGAGACCGCCCAACACGCGGGCCATGCCGACATCCTCCGCGAGATGATTGACGGGCATGGGGGCAAGGACCATGACGAGATGGGCGACGCCGCATGGTGGGCCCGCCACGTCGAGCGCGTCCAGCAGGCGGCCGACCTGCACGTCACCAACCGTTGACGTGCAGGATGTCCTCCAGCGGCTGTCTGGGCGCGGGTTGAAACGTCTCTCCGAGATAGAACGCCGTGGGGATCAGCGCTCCCTGGTGCACGCCGGCCGGGATATCAAGCACCTCCGCGACCTCGCGCTCGTACGTGAGGTGAAGGGTCGTCCACGCGGTTCCCAGGCGGCGCGCTCGGGCGGCCAGCAGGTAGCTCCAGGCGGCAGGAAGCAGCGATCCCCACAGCGACGCCTGGTTGCCGCTCGGCAGCGGCCCGCCCGTACGCAGACAGGGAATGACGAGCACCGGTACGTCGCCCATCCGGTCGCCCAGAAACGCCACGCTGTCACCTACTCGCTGCTGCACCGCCGAGCGTGCCGGGTCATCGGCAAAGAGACGCGCCGCGGACCCCTCCGACTCGAGGTAGCGCTCCACGGCCCGCCGGTAGAACTCCCCGACAGCCCGGCGCCGCTCCTCGTCGGTGACAACCAGCCAGTGCCACGACTGCCGGTTGGAGCCCGATGGTGCCTGGAGCGCGATCTCGAGGCACTCCCGGACCAGGTCGAGCGGGACCGGCCGGGACAGGTCCAGCCGCTTGCGTACCGAGCGGGTGGTCGTCAGCAACTCGTCAGGAGTCAGGGGAAGTACGCCGCCGGCCATGCCGTCACCTCCATGAGGATCGTCGGCCGAGAGGCTCATCGGCCGAACTCCGTGGCCTGCGCCGCCGCCGCGGCGCTCGCCAGAACCAGCTTCACCGGACGGCCGAGTGCGTCGGCCGCCGCGACGACGTCGTCGTACTCCACGCTCACGTTGACGATCGAGCCGTCGAGACGGGCGAGCTTCACCCGTACCGAGTGGCCGTCGACCTCGACGGTCGCGGTCTCGCGGTCGAGCGCGTACTTGCCGATGGTCATTTGCCGCAGGCCGATCGTCGATGTCTCGGCGAAGATCGCCGCCCGCACGGCCGGCACGTCGGCCTGACCGCACAGGGCATGCAGGGTGTGCGCGGGGCGGCCCTTCTTCATGAGGATCGGGGTCAGCCAGGCGTCCGCTGCGCCGGATTCCAGCAGCCGGGCCAGCACCGCCGGCCAGATTCGCGGGTCGAGGTCGTCGACGTTGGCCTCGAGGACGACGGCAGTCCCAGTGCTTTCGGCCCCGACCGGCTCACCCAGGACGAGCCTGATCAGGTTCGGCAGCTGTTCGATGTCGCGACGGCCGGCCCCGGCGCCCACCCGGCGGACCGTCATGGCCGGCATCGACCCCCAGCCCGAGACGTGCGACGCCAGCAGCGCCGCACCGGTCGGCGTGCACATCTCGTACGGCGCCGGGCCGGACCAGACCGGAGCGTCCACTTCGGACAGTAACTCGAGCACTGCCGGGGCGGGTATCGGGATTGCACCATGCTCGGTGCGGGCCATGCCGTTTCCCAGCGTCACTTGACCGGCGGTGAAGCCGGTGACGCCGAGTGCGTGCAGGCCCGCGCACACGCCCACCACGTCGGCAATGGCGTCGAGTGCGCCTACCTCGTGGAAGTGGACCTGCTCGGCCGCGATGCGGTGGGCCCGCGCCTCGGCGGCGGCAAGCCGGCTGAAGACGTCGAGCGCCCGCGCGCGTACCCGCTCGTCGAGGGCGGCCCGCTCCAGCAGGTCGCGGATGTTGGGCCAGGTACGCGTCACGGTGGTGTGCGGCGCATCGACGTGGACGAGGACAGCGCCCAGGCCATGCCGCGTGACCTCCTCCGCGGTGAGCGTGATCTGCTCGACTCCTACGGCGTCGACCGCCGCTTGCAATGTCGCCAACGGCACGCCCGCGTCGACCACGGCACCGAGCAGCATGTCGCCGCTCGCACCGGCAGCGCAGTCCAGCCAGCCGATCACGGGATGGGCCTGGGCCTGCGGCGGGCCACCCGGGCGGCGAAGACACCGGCGCCGAACCCATTGTCGATGTTGGTGACCACCACGCCGGGGGCGCAGGAATTCAGCATGGTCAGCAGGGCGGCGATCCCACCGAGCGACGCTCCGTAGCCGACGCTGGTCGGGACTGCCACCAGGGGTACGCCGGTCAGGCCGCCGACCACGCTCGGCAGGGCACCGTCCATGCCGGCGACGACCACCAGGCAGTCGGCTGCGTCCAGCTCGGCTCTGACGGCGAGCAGGCGATGGATCCCCGCGACGCCGATATCGCTCACCCGGTGGCTCTGCGCGCCGAAGACGCGCGACACGAAGGCCGCCTCGGCAGCGACCGGGCCGTCCGACGTGCCGGCGCTCACGACGGTGACCGTGCCCCGCGGCGTCGGCAGGGGACCCACGGAGATGCAGCGGCCCGCGTTTTCCTCCTCGAGTTCTTCCGCTGCGAACTCTGCACGGAGCGCCGCGCGCATCTCCTTATCGGTGCGGGTGACCAGCGCCGGCCGGTCGGGATGCGCGCTGCGCAGAGCGGCGATCACGCCAATCACCTGCTCGGGAGTCTTTCCCGCGCCATAGATCACTTCGGGGTCGCCGGTGCGCAGCGCCCGGTGGGTGTCGACCCGGGAGAAGCCGAGATCCTCGAACCCCTCGAACGGAATCTGGACGAGGCGCTCCAGCGCGGCATCGACCCCGACCGCGCCCGCGGCGACGTCGGCGAGCAGGGTGCGGGCCTCGTTGCGATCCACGATGGAGAACCTACGCTGAGAGGCTCGGCGGAGCGGCGCCGCCACGATGGCGGTGATCCAGGGAAACGTACGTACCGCATCCGGCGCACAGGTTTCCCTGGATCATGGAGCGGGGGCGCCCGTTAGTTGTCATCTCGCTCCGCGCCTCGCTCCGCGCCTCGCTTCGCTCGATGCTCACTGGACTACGCTGCCGATCGTGGATCTCGATCCGGCAATCGTCGAGCTGATAGCGCTCGGCGCACTTGGGCTTGGCCTGCTGGGCCTGGTCATCGGCGGGGCCGCCAGCCTGCGAGTCGGGCGGTTGCGCGCCGAGCTGGCTGCCTTGCGAGCCGACCCCTCTCTAGTGGCCGGTGTCGACCCCAAGGCCGTACGGAACGTGTCCGTTGTCCGCTACGACGCCTTCGCGGACATGGGCGGGCGGATGTCGTACAGCGTCGCGTTGCTCGACTCCGCGGGTGACGGGATTGTGCTGTCGGCCATCAACGGCCGAGCCGACGCCCGCGCGTACGCCAAGGGGATCGTCGCCGGGGCCGGAGAGGCGCTGCTGTCCCCCGAGGAGCAGCAAGCGGTCGATGCCGCCCTTGGCCGATCCGCCACCCGTTCGCGCCGCTGACATGCAGAGCCGCTGAGATGCAGAGCGTACCCCCCACCCGATTTACCTACCTCGGCCCCGAGGCCACCTTCGCCGAACAGGCCCTGCGAACCCTGCCGGCCGCCCGCAGCGGCGTCCGGACTCCTTCGCCGTCGGTGCCGGCGGCGCTCGACGCGGTGCGCTCGGGCGATGCGGACGCCGCTTTGGTGCCGCTGGAGAACTCCGTCGAGGGTGCCGTCTCGGTCACCCTCGACGAGTTGGCTACCGGTGAGCCCCTGGTCATCGTGCGGGAGGTACTCCTCCCGGTGAGCTTCGTGCTGCTCGCCCGGGAGGGGACCACCTTCGATGACGTACGTACCGTCGCCACGCATCCGCACGGCGAGGCGCAGTGCCGGGGGTGGCTGCGCAAGAATCTGTCTCAGGCCACCGTCCACAGTGCACTGTCTACTTCGGAGGCTGCTGCGGCCGTTGCTCGGGGTGAGTACGACGCCGCCCTGGCTTCTCCGCTGGCGGCGGAGCGCCACCACCTGACGGTGCTGGCCGAGGACGCGCACGACAACGACGGGGCCGTCACGCGGTTCGTTCTGGTCTCCCGGCCCGGGACTCCGCCCGAGCGGACCGCTAGCGACCGCACGACATTCGTGGCGTTCATCGCCGACAACCACACCGGCGCGCTGGTCGAGGTGCTCACCGAATTGGCGGTGCGGGGGATCGATCTGACCCGGATCGAGTCGCGTCCGACCAAGGGCAAGCTCGGCCGCTACTGCTTCTCGATCGACTGCGCCGGCCATATTGCCGACGCGCGGGTCGGTGAGGCGCTGTCGGCGTTGCGGCGGATCTGCGCCGATGTTCGCTTCCTCGGTTCGTACCCCCGAGCCGACGGCGACGCGGTGCTGCAGCGAGCCGGTACGAGGGACGAGGATTTCGCCGACGCCGCCGCCTGGCTGGCCCGGATCCGCGGCGGCGACCCCCACGCTTCATGATCCAGGCCTAGTTAGTCACGTTCCAGCGTGCCCAGCGAGGCCTGGATCACGGGTGGTGCGGCGACTAGCCGGTGTCGCGGGCGGCGGATCGGCCGGCGGATCGGCCGGAGAACAGGCAGCCGCCGAGGAAGGTGCCCTCCAAAGACCGGTAGCCGTGCATCCCACCGCCCCCGAAGCCGGCCACCTCGCCCGCCGCGTACAGGCCGGGAAGCGCCTCGCCGTCGGCGCGCAGCACCCGGCCGGACAGGTCCGTCTCGAGACCGCCGAGGGTCTTGCGGGTGAGGATGTGCAGCTTCACCGCGATGAGCGGCCCAGCTTTGGGGTTGAGCAGGCGGTGCGGTGCGGTCACCCGGATCAGCCGGTCACCGGGATACCCACGGGCCCCGCGAATCGCCGTGATCTGCAGGTCCTTGCCGTACGGGTTGGCAACCTCGCGGTCACGCGCCTCGACCTGGCGGGTGATGTCGGCCAAGTCGATCAACGGCTTGTCGATCAACGGGGTGTCCGTGCGCCGGTTCATGCCGGCCACCAACTCGGGCAGGCCGTCCGCGACGACGAAGTCCTTGCTGTTGCGCTTGAAAGCCTCGACCGGGCCGGGCGCTCCGGGCAGTAGGCGGGCCATGACCTGACGCACACTCTTGCCGGTCAGATCCGGGTTCTGCTCCGAGCCCGAGAGCGCGAATTCGCGTTCGATGATCCGCTGGTTGAGCACGAACCAGGTGTGGTCGTACCCGGTTGTCATGATGTGTTCAAGGGTTCCGAGAGTGTCGAATCCGGGGAACAGCGGTGCAGGCAACCGCTGCCCGCGCGCGTCGAACCACAGCGACGACGGCCCGGGCAGGATCCGGATCCCGTGCAGCGGCCAGATCGGATCCCAGTTCGCTATGCCCTCGGTGTAGTGCCACATCCGGTCGGAGTTGATCAGCCGCCCGCCCACCTCCTCGGCGATCGCCAGCATGCGACCGTCGACGTGCGCCGGGACGCCGCTGAGCAGGTGCGCGGGGGGAGCGCCGAGCCGCGGCGGCCAGTTGTGGCGTACCAGATCGTGATTGCCGCCGAGACCTCCCGAGGTGACTACCACCGCCTGCGCCCGCAGGTCGAACTCCCCAGCCGCCACGGCCGAACTGGGCTGCCCCCGCGAGATGTCGCTGGCCGCCAGCACGGTGCCGCGCACCCCATCGACGGCTCCAGCGCTCACGGTCAGCGAATCCACACGGTGACGGAACCGCAGGTCAACGAGCCCACGCTCAGCCCCCGCGCGTACCCGCTGCTCGAAGGGGGCGAGCACCCCCGGGCCGGTGCCCCAAGTGACGTGGAAGCGCGGGACCGAGTTGCCATGCCCGGTGGCGAGATAGCCGCCCCGCTCGGCCCAGCCGACCACCGGAAACCAGCGAGTACCCAGCGAGTGCAGCCAGGACCGCTTCTCCCCGCTGGCGAAGTCGACGTAGGCCTCGGCCCAGCGGCGCGGCCAGAAGTCCTCGGCGCGGTCGAAGCCGGCGCTGCCCATCCAGTCCTGCAGGGCCAGCTCAGCCGAGTCGTGGATGCCCATCCGCCGTTGCTCAGGGGAATCGACGAGGAAGAGCCCGCCGAAGGACCAGAACGCCTGGCCGCCCAGTGCGGCCTCGGGCTCCTGGTCGAGCAGGATGACCCGCGTGCCGGCGTCGGCAAGTTCGGCAGTCGCGGCCAGCCCGGCCAGTCCGGCCCCCACGACGATGACGTCGGTATCCATCGTCACGTCACCCCCAGCCAAGTTCGTGCAGGCGATCCTCGGCGATGCCGAAGTGATGGGCGATCTCGTGGACGACCGTTACCGCAACCTCGTCGATCACCTGATCCTCGGTCTCGCAGCTTCGGCAGATGGGCATTCGATAGAGGGTGATGCGGTCGGGCAGGACGCCTGCGTACCACGAGTCACGGTCGGTCAAGGCGATCCCCTCGTACAGCCCGAGCAGGTCAGGATCACTCGGCGGCGGATGATCCTCGACGAGTACGACGACGTTGTCCATCAGGGCGGTCAGCTCCGGCGGCACCTCGTCAAGGGCGTCGCTGACCAGCTCCTCGAAGCGCTCCCGAGCAACGTCGACCACCGGGCAAGGGTGCCATGCCCGGCCGCCTGCCATGCCGCGCCGCCTGCCATGCCGCGCCATCCACCTTGCCCCCATTGCCGCTGATCATGAAACTCTGGTGGGCTTTTTCGGCGTGTCGCCAACCAAACTTCCATGATCAGCGGCTGTCGGGGTGGTTGTGTGCGCCGGTAAAAGTCTCGTCCACGATCGAGTGCGTCGATGGCAGCTACCAGGCACTGGCAAATGGGGTTGCGAGAAGGCAGGTCGTGCTCGGCAAGCCTGGGTTCGCATGGGGCATTCAGCCGCACTCCCTCTGGCGCTTGGCGGTTCGCCCCGCCATAATGCCGCACCCACATTGCCATCCACCTGTCAGCGCGGTCGTTGCGGTAGCAGGGAAGGAGTCGCCGGCCGCGTCGGCTGACAAGACCATGCTGGCCCGTCAGGGCGCGGTGAGAGCGAACTGAGAGCGGCGTGCCAGCGGGCCGGGCGATGCTCGGCGTCGCAGGATCGCCGGCCGGTTCGCAGGGCGCACCAACCACAATGGAGGAACAGCCGTGAAAGCCACCGACCTTGACAACAGCGAGCGGCGCGAGGCATTCGCAAACAGGCTGGTGGGCGATCTGCTGGCCTCGATGGAGATTCTCGGCGTCTGGTTGGGTCTCCGGCTGGGCCTGTACGCCGCCCTGGACCGGGCCGGGGCCAGCAACGCCGCCGAGCTGGCGTCGAAGGCGGGGATCGATACGCGGTACGCGCGGGAGTGGCTGGAGCAGCAGGCCGTAGCCGGGGTACTCGTCACCACCGATGCCGGGGAGGACGCCGGGGACCGGCTCTACGAGCTGCCGAGCGCGCACCGCGAGGTGTTGCTCGACGAAGTCAGCCCGTACTTTGTCGCACCGGCGAGCTACGCGCTGGCTGGCATCGCGAGGGTGCTGCCCGAGCTGTTGACCGCGTATCGCACGGGCGCCAAGGATGCGACAGTCGGCGAACACGTCACGCACTGTCAACAGGAGCTTGTCGGTCAGGTCGGCGACGTACTCCGTCTTCCAGTAGTAATGCATGCCCTTCGGCTCGCCGTCGTCTAGATAGGACTGCACCTGGGTGTACGGCTGCTCGGCAAGCAGATCATGACGGGCTCGCGCAGCGCCCGGATCGGCGCGAGCACCTTGTCGGCATCGCCCAGGTCGCCGCTGTAGCAGACAGCCATCGCGCAGATCTTCTGGCCGTGCCACTGCTCGGGTACGAACGGCGCCGGCGGGGCGTGGAGCATGATCAGCCACACCGCCAGCTCCCGCGGCGCCGCTGCCGTGATTGAGCGGTAGGCCTGAAGGATCTCGCCGGCCCGCTCGAAGGGCCAGGCGATCAACCCGCCGTAGACAGTCGGGCCGACCTCGTGCAGGCGCAAGATGAACCGTGTGACGACGCCGAAATTGGCGCCGGCGCCGCGGATCGCCCAGAACAGGCGGCGTTCTCGGCGCGGCTGGCCGTGCGGATCTGGCCGTCGGCGGTGACGATCTCGACCTCCTCGAGGTTGTCGACCGTCCAGCCGAACCGGCGGGCCAGGTAGCCCAGGCCACCGCCGAGTGTCAGGCTGGCGACGCCGACCTCGGAGATGAAGCCGAGCACGGTCGCGAGGCCATGCTCCTGGGTCGCCCGATCGAGGACGGGATCAGCCAGCCTAGCGGCGGCAAGCTGCGCTTCGTCCATGGCATCCGGCCAGGCACCGTGCAGTTGCATGATCTCAGAGCGGTGCACCAGGCACTGCCCTCGATAAGCGACCAGTCCCGGCTGCCCCTCGCACCAGTGGCTCAGCGCGGTGGTCCACTCCTGCGCCCGGCGCAGATCGAAGATCTCCTGACATGCCTCGATCACGGCGCAGTACACGATCCCGGCGACCATCGCGGAGATCTCACCAGCCGTCACAGCGACCATGACTTCGTCGAGCAAACCCACAGCCTCGGTTGTGGAGCCGAGCTGGATCAGGGCCTGGCCGCGTCCCAGCCGGCCGAAGGCCATCAGGTCCGGATCGTCGAAGCGCTCACCGATCTCAGTCGCGCGACTGAACGTGGCCAGGCCGGCGGCGGGATCGCCTTCGGCGAAGTTCTGCAGCCCGGCGGGCACGAGCAGGTACCCCTGCTCGACACAGTCGAGCGGCCCGTCGGCGAGCAACCGCCCAGCGCGGCCGAGCCAGCCGGCCCCCCTGGCCTGATCACCCCGAAGCAGCAGTGTCATGCCCAACCGGCCCGCGCACCGAGCGGCTCCCGGCGGATCGCCCACGTCAAGCCATGCCCGGTACGCCCGCGCCCAGGCATCACCGCTCTCGCTGTCCTGTCCGATCAGGTAGCCGGCGGTTGCCAGCCGCTCGAGGTCCTGCGCCTCGAGCGGCGACTCGTTGTCGGCCGCTTGCAGGTGGGCGTACGCATCCGGCCACGCCAGGTCCTGGAAGGATTGTCGGCCTCGGTCCAGAGAGTCGCTCACCGTCATGCGTTCTCTCTACTGCACGAGCGGGGGGTTCGGACAGTGCGCGGCGCTGTCTGCCCACGCGCCGTCACGAGGGCGGTGTGGGCTCCCTTCGTTCAGACCTCCATAGTCAGCTCGTAGACCTCGGTGGGTGGCATCGACCGCCGGAGCGGGAAGCCACCCTCCCGGTAGCCTGGCGGGTGTGATCGATCTTCAATTGGTACGCCGCGATCCCGATCGGGTTCGGGCCTCGCAGCGCGACCGGGGCGAGGATCCGGGGCTCGTCGACGCGCTGCTGGCTGCCGATGAGGCGCGCCGGGGCGCCGTCAACCGCGCCGACAACTTGCGCGCCGAGCAGAAGGCGGTGTCCAACCAGGTCAAGCAGGCCAAGCCTGAGGAGCGGGCCGGCATCGTCACGAAGGCCCGCGAGATGGCGGCCGTCGTCAAGGCCGCCGAGGCCGATCAGGCGGTCGCCGACGCGGCCCTGCACACAGCACACCTCGCACTGCCCAACGTCACCGTCGACGGTGTTCCGCCAGGCGGCGAGGACGACTACGTCGTCTTGCGCGAGGTCGGCGA
>Ga0136617_10005013_pt1 | contig 11844 bp, 10 predicted proteins | sample AntDrymUQ3222106_2_FD_129672 | JGI IMG/M metagenome (GOLD analysis project Ga0136617, IMG submission 129672) | Polar desert sand microbial communities from Dry Valleys, Antarctica - metaG UQ322 (21.06) | ecosystem: Environmental > Terrestrial > Soil > Desert | place: Antarctica: Dry Valley...
CCCGGGCGTCTACGAGGTGGAGTTCGGCGTCACGCTCGGCCAGCTGATCGAACTCGCCGGCGGCATGCAGATCGGGTCGCAGCTGCAGGCCGTGCTGCTCGGCGGTGCGGCCGGCAGCTTCGTCGGCGCGGACGAGCTCGACATCCCGCTCACGCTCGAGGGGGCGCGCGAGCATGGCACCACCCTCGGGTCAGGTGTCGTGCTGGTGCTCGACCACACCGTCGACCTCGTCGACCAGTTGCTGCGGATCGCAGCGTTCTTCCGTGACGAGTCGTGCGGCCAGTGCGTGCCGTGCCGGGTCGGGACCGTGCGCCAGGAGGAGGCGCTCGCTCGGCTCGCCGGGCGCACGAACGGTGACGATCGCACCGCCGACCTGGCGCTCGTCGACGACCTGGCAAGAGTAATGCGCGACGCCAGCATCTGCGGTCTCGGCCAGACGGCGCCGAACGCCATCGTGTCGGCGATCCAGAAGTTCGGGCTGCTGACGTGACCGATATCCGCGACGTCGACGATCCGGCCGAGCTCGGCGCCGAGCCCCCCAGCGCGAGCGAGGGCGAGGCCATCGCCAACGCCCAGCTCAGCTCACGCGTCCGGGCTCGGACCGCACCGCTCATCGTCGACGTCAAGCGGCGGGTGACCGTGACGATCGACGACCGCGAGGTCAAGGTGCCCGAGGGCACGACGATCCTGCAGGCGTGCCGTGGCGAGGGCACCGAGATCCCGACGCTGTGCTACGGCGACACCATCACCCCGAAGAACGCCTGCCGAGTGTGCATGGTCGAGGTCGAGGGCTCACGCGTGCTCGTCCCGTCGTGCTCGCGCACGGTCGAGCCGGGGATGGTCGTGCGAACCGACACCGAGCGGACGCGCCACAGCAGGCGGCTGGTGCTCGAGCTGCTCGGATCGTCCGTCGACCTGTCATTGACGGCGAACGTCGACCGCTGGAACGCCCAGTACGGCGCCGATCCGACGCGGTTCGGCGCCCCGGTCGCCCCTGACGGCGACCGCGACGAGCGGATCACCGGGCACCACCATGGCGTGGTCGAGACCGGCGCCGAGACCGTCGATCAGCCGGTCAAGGTCGACAACCCGCTGTACGTGCGCGACTACGCCAAGTGCATCCTCTGCTACCAGTGCGTCGACGCGTGCGGGGAGCAGTGGCAGCAGACGTGGGCGATCGGTGTCGCCGGACGCGGCTTCGACGCCCGGATCTCGACCGAGTACGCCGTCGATCTGCCCGACTCGGCGTGCGTCTACTGCGGCAACTGCATCCAGGTGTGCCCGACCGGGGCGCTGATGTTCACATCCGAGCACGAGATGCGCGCCGCCGGCACATGGGACGAGGACGCCCAGACCCAGACGGACACGATCTGCCCCTACTGCGGAGTGGGCTGCACGCTGACCCTGCACGTGCAGGACAACGAGATCGTCAAGGTGATGTCACCGCCCGACAGCGGCGTCACCCACGGCAACCTCTGCGTCAAAGGCCGCTTCGGTTTCCAGCACGTCCAGAACGTCACGGCGCAACCAGAGGTAGCGCCGTGAGTTGATCGAGCCGGCAGAAGCCTCTGCCCCCTCGGCCACACTAGGACAGCTGCCCGTAGCGGCTGCGGTGGAAGAGGAGCGGCAGGTTGTCGGCGACCTCGGCGTGGGTCACGTAGCCGACGAGGATGACGTGGTCGCCGCCGTGGAACCAGTGCTCGAGCCGGCACTCGAGGTGAGCGTGGACGCCGGCCAGCAGCGGGACGCCGTTGGGGCCTGGCTCGTAGCCGACGCCGGCGAACTTGTCCGCTGACGGCCGGGCGAACTGGCCGGACAGCTCTTGCTGGTCGGCGGCGAGGATGTTGACGGCGAACGGTCCACCGATCGAGAACCCCCGCAGGCTCGGCGCCCGGCGGGCCAGGCACACCAGGACGAGCGGCGGGTCGAGCGACACCGACGTGAACGAGTTGGCGGTGAAGCCGTGTACGGCGCCGTGGCGGTCGCGAGCGGTCACGACCGTCACCCCTGTGGCGAACGAGCCCACGGCACGCTTGAAGGCGTCCACCGTGACCGGATCGGCGGCCGGCCGGTCCGGCTGGTGGTGCGGCGGTTCGTTCTCGAACATCCGGCCCTGCTTACCGACGCGACCGTGCGGCGACGAGGTCGGCGAAACGCTCGGCGATCGTCTCGGCCACCCGGTGCATCGCCGGGCGGTCCTGTTCGAAGTCGTCCAGCAGGGCGGGAAACGATCCCGGCCCGAGGACGGCGTCGAGCGATGCGGCGTACGCCGGGACCTCGGCCCACTCACGCGCCATCGCCGAGGTGACCTCGGCGTGGAACTGGAGCCCGTAGGCCCGCCCGACGCGGAACGCCTGCGGGTACTCGTCCGAGGTCGCCAGCATCATCCCACCGGCCGGCACGTCGAACGTGTCGCCGTGCCACTGCAGCGCAGCGAACGTGGGTGGCAGGTGGCCGAGCACGGGGTCGCCGTCGGCATCGGCCGTCAGCCGCACCGGCAGCACGCCGACCTCCGCGCCGTGCCCGGCATACGCCCGGCCGCCGGCGGCGCGGGCGAGCAGTTGCGCACCCAGGCACACACCGAGGACGGGCATGTCGCTTTCGATCGCCGCTGCGATCGTCGACAGCTCGTCGTCCATCCACGGGTGGCGGTCGTCCTCGTACGCTCCCATCGGCCCGCCCATGACGATCAGGGCGTCGTGGTCGTCGAGCGGCGGGATCGGTTGCCCTTCGTCGACCTCGACCCTGGTGATGGCGGCACCGCGCACCACCAGCACGTCCTCGAAGACGCCGGGCGGCTCGCAGGCGATGTGCTGAAGGACCAGGACCCGCACGCGATCAGTGCCCCGCGGGCCGCTCCCAGCCTTCGAGCTGCGGCGGCGACCAGTTGGTGCCGACGGTACGGGAGCCGTCCCGCCACGGCCCGAGCTCGGGCTGCGGGAACTTGCAGTGGATCTGCTTCTCCTCGCCCTCGGTGATCGCGTAGACCATCGCCCGGGCGTGCTGGCCGACGTCGAACTCGGCGGGGCAGACGAGGTTGCCGACGTTCTCGATGACGAGTAGGTCCGTCCGTCGGCACGGTCGCCGACGGTGTCGGCGATCGCCTGACACAGCGCCGAGCTCGGCCGCATCCACGCCGTCACCCTCAACGCCGCCGGCCGACACGTCGATCTCGTCACCCGCCGCAACCCGCTGCAGGCCCGCATCATCGCCGCCCTCGACGTCGACACCGCCAGCTGGGACCAAGCACGCATCAGCTGACCACCAGCACCGCAACGGGCCGTGGATGTAGTGGAAAAACGTCTCGAGCGCGCCTCGACTACCAGGCACAACGCGAGACCCCCGCCAAACTCGGGTCTGGGAGGCGGGCCGGCCGCACGGGTTGGCGCCGCTCGGACTGGACGCGCTCGACGTGCGGCGCATCGAGCCGGCCTGATCCTCGCCGGCTACGAGTTCGACGACACGGTCGACCCGTTCGAGGCGGGAATCGGGTTCACGGTGGCGTCCAAGGACGACGACTTCGTCGGCAAGGCCGCCCTCGAGCGGCGCAACTCGGTGACGAGTGGCTGCCGGTCGCCCGTCCTGCGGGCCAACATCGCGCTGGCCCGCGTCGACGTCGAGTACGCGGAGCTCGCACGAGGCCGCGTTCGTAGGCGGAACGATCTCCACTTACCATTCGTGGGGCTCCAGTACGTGAAGCTCGATGGTCTTGATGATCGTCGCCTGTGTCTCCTTGTTCTCGATGAAGAGCGGGTCGTTGTGGTAAGCAGCCCATGCCCTCTCACGGTCATCCAGATCAGCGAAGACGGCGGCGAACGAGAACATTCGGTCGTCGTCGACGTGTAGCCATGATCGGGTCAGTTCGATTCCGTGTCGTTCGAACAGCACCATGTTGATCTTCTTGAATCTGTCCAGCATGGCGGGCAGCATCCCATCGTGCAGCGAGTAGTGTCTGATCTCTTCGATCACGGAAGCACCCCTTCTTGGTGTTGACGACGCGCCAGTGGTTGCAACGAGGCGCAGCCGCGCCGGTTGCGCACGTCGGTTGGGACGACCGACATCACCGAGACCCTACGGTCCTTGGGCGGGAGGGACGAGGCGACTCCCCCTGACCGCGCTCGTGTCCCACTGGTACAGTGCGCCATTCGAACGGGTGCAGGAGGGGTGAGTGGACATCTCGCTGGTCGGGACCGTCGTGCCGTCCGTCGGTGACCCCTACCGGGGCGAGGTCCGGATCGCGGGTGGGCGGATCGAGTCGGTGGGCCCGGACATCGCCGACGCCGGCTCGACCCGCCGGATCGACGTGGGCGCCGCCTACCTGCTCCCGGGGCTGGTGGACTGCCACGTCCACTGCCTGAGCGATCCGGGCGAAGGCATCGAGGCCGCCACTCGATCCGCTGCCGCCGGCGGCGTGACCACCATCGTCGAGATGCCCTTCGACGGCGGTGGGCCGCTCAACAGCCCCGAGCGCTACCTGGCCAAGGTCGACAAGGTCGGCCGGGAGGCGTGGATCGACGTGGCCCTGCTCGGGACCGTCAAGCCGCAGGGAGGTGCTGCGGACGTGGCCGGGCTCGTCGACGCCGGCGTCGTGGGCTTCAAACTGTCGCTGTTCCACACCGACCCCGACCGCTTCCCCCGGCTGCCGGACGACCAGCTGCTCGACGTCTTCACCGAGATCGCACGCGCCGACAGCACCGCCTGCGTGCACGCCGAGAACGACGAGATCATCAAGGCCCGCATCGCCTCCTACCGAGCCGAGGGTCGCACGTCGCCGCGTGACCACCCTGCCAGCCGCCCGCCGGTGAGCGAGACCGAGGCCGTGGGACGGGCCTGCGAGCTGGCCCTGGCCGCCGGCGCTCGCCTCCACCTGTGCCACGTCAGCGTGCCCCGTTCGGTCGACGTGGTGGACCGCTTCCGGGGTGACGGCCTCGACGTCACCGTGGAGACCTGCCCCCACTACCTGGTCTTCACCGAAGCCGACATGGACGATCTCGGCGCACGCCTGAAGATCAACCCCCCACTGCGCACCGCCGAGGACCAGGAGGGCCTGTGGCAGCGGCTGGCCGCCGGGCGGCTGACGGCGGTGTCGTCCGATCACGCCCCCTGGCCGGTCGGCAACAAGACCAAAGAGAACGTGTTCGACAACCACTCGGGCGCCCCTGGAGTGGAGACGCTGGCGGCGGTGATGGCCGGCGCCGCCCTCGACCGGGGGCTGGACATCGACGCCGTGGCCCGGCTGCTGTCGACGAACCCTGCCCGGCGCTTCGGCCTGACCGGCAAGGGCAGCCTCGCCCCCGGTGCCGACGGCGACATCACCGTCATCGACCCCGACCAGAAGTGGACGGTCGACGAGGCCGAGCTGCACTCCAACGCCGGCTGGAGCCCCTATCACGGATACACGACCTCGGCGCGGGTGACGCTGACGGTGTCCAGGGGCGAAGTCGTCTGGGACGGCTCCTCCCTGCAGGGGTCTGCCGGTCGTGGCCGGCTCGTCTCCTCCCGTGCCTGACCGGCCGGTCATCGCCCAGCGCGGCCTCGACCTCAGGTGCCGAGGCTGGCGCCAGGAAGGCCTGCTGCGCATGCTGGAGAACGTTCTCGAGGTGGGTGAACGCCCCGAGGACCTCATCGTCTACGCCGCCCTGGGCAAGGCGGCCAGGGACTGGGACTCCTACCACCGCATCGTCGATGCCCTCTGCCGGCTGGAAGACGACCAGACCCTCGTGATCCAGTCGGGGAAGCCCATCGGCGTCTTCGCCTCCTCGCGCCGCTCCCCGGTGGTCGTGATGGCCTGCTCGAACCTGGTCGGGCGCTGGGCCACTCCCGAGCACTTCTACGCAATGGCCGACCGCGGCCTCACCATGTGGGGCGGCCTCACCGCCGGCGACTGGCAGTACATCGGCTCCCAGGGCGTGCTCCAGGGCACCTACGAGATCCTCGTGGCCGTGGCGAGGGAGCACTTCGACGGCTCTCTGGCTGGCCGGCTGGTCGTGACCGCCGGCCTCGGCGGCATGGGCTCGGCCCAGCCCCTGGCGATCCGCATGACGGGCGCGGTCGGCCTGGTGGTGGAAGTCGACGCGGCCAAGCTCGAGCGGCGGGCCGCTGAGGGGTACCTCTCGGCCATCGCCCCCGACCTCGATGCCGCCCTGGCCCACTGCCGGGAGGCTCAGGCGGCGGGGCAACCGCTCGCCGTAGGGATCCACGGCAACGCCGCCGAGCTGCTCCCCGAGCTGGTGCGGCGGGGCGTGGTGCCTGACGTGGTCACCGACCAGACGGCTGCCCACGACGCCCTCTACGGCTACGTCCCTGCCGGACTCGACCTCGCCGCATGGGCCGAGCTCAGGTCCGCCGACCCCGGGGAGCTGACGTCCCGGGCGAGGGAGTCCATGGCCGCCCAGGTCGACGCCATGCTGGCCCTCAAGGAGCGCGGCGCGGTGGTGCTCGAGAACGGCAACAACCTCAGGGTGCAGGCCGAGGCGGCGGGGATCAGCAACGCCTTCGACATCGACGGGTTCGCCGAGCGCTACCTCAGGCCGCTGTTCTGCCGGGGCATCGGCCCGGCCCGGTGGGTGGCCCTCTCGGGCGACCCGGCCGACGTGGCCGTGGCCGACGCGCTGGCCGCCACCGCAACCCGGGACCGGCCGGAGGTGGCGGCCTGGCTGACCCTGGCGGCGCGCCACGTCCGGCCGCAAGGCCTCCCCGCCCGGAGCTGCTGGCTGGGCCACGGTGAGCGCTCACGGGTCGCGCTGGCCGTGACGAGGCGGTGGCCGACGGTCGGCTGTCCGCTCCGGTGCTCTTCACCAGGGACCACCTTGACGCGGCCGGCATGTGCCACCCCCGCATCGGCACCGAGCGCATGCTCGACGGGTCCGTCGCGGTCTCCGACTGGCCCATCCTCGACGCGCTCCTCCTGTGTAGCGCCGGAGCCGACTTGGTGGCGGTCCACGCCGGCGGGGGCGGCTACGCGGGCTTCATGCAGAGCGCAGGCGTCACCATCGTGGCTGACGGGACCGAGGCCGCGGCCGAACGCTTGTCCGCCGCGCTCGACGCCGACACGGGGCTCGGCGTGCTCCGCTACGCCGATGCCGGCTACCCGGACGCCGCCGAGGCGGCCGCGATCGCAGGACTCGGCCTGACAGGAGGGACATGAAGCGCGACCTGACCCCCGATGACGCGCAGTCCTCGATCTGGGGCGGCTCGGTGCTGGCCTCGGGCGGCGGAGGATGGGTGTGGCACGGCGAGCTCATGGGCCCTCTGGCCACCACCGTGGGGACGCCGGTGCTGGCCACGGTCGACGAGCTGGACGACGACGACCTGGTCGCCACCGTGACCGCCATTGGCGCCCCGGGCGCGGCCGACTGGGAGATCCGGCCGCTCGACTACGTGCGGGCCCTCGAGCTGCTGATGGACGAGGCGCCGGGCCCCATCAAGGCCGTGATGACGGGCCAGAACGGCTCGTCGACGACCCTGAACGGCTGGATCCAGTCGGCCGTGCTCGGCGTGCTGGTGCTCGACGCCGCCGGCGACATCCGAGCCCACCCCACGGGCAAGCTCGGCTCCATGGGGCTCACCACGAGGCCCGGCTACCGGACCGTGCAGGCGGTGGCCGGTGGCAACCGGCGCCTGAACGGCGGGGCCATGGAGGTGGTTGCCAAGGGGGCGCCGGTGGTCACCTCCAACGTGTTGCGTGACGCGTGTGTGCGGGCTGGTGGCTTCATCGCCGCCGCCCGTCACCCCGTCGAGGCGTCATGGGTGAAGGCCAACGCCGCCGTCGGTGCCATCACCTACGCCCTCGAGCTGGGGGCTGCGATGCGGGCCGTGGAGGGTGACGCCGAGCGCGTCATCGACGCCGCCTGCACCACGACCGGCGGCTCGATCGTCGGGCGGGGTCCCGTACACATCCCGACCCCCGTGCGCACGGAGGGTGGTTTCGACCACGGCAGGTTCGAGGTCGAGCGTCTCTCGCTGCCCTTCCTGAACGAGTACATGGCGGTGGACCGAGACGGCGAGCGGCTCTCCACGTACCCCGACGTCATCGCGACCCTCTCGGCGGAGACGGGGCGACCGGTGGCCATCGCCGACATGGTCGAGGGGATGAACGTCGCCGTCTTCGTGGTCCCGCGCCAACGGCTCATCCTGTCGTCGAGCACCCGTGACCGGCCCTCACTCGAGGAGGTCGAGCACATCATGGGGATCGAGATCGTTCGCCACGTCGGCGACATCCTCGAACCGTCGCGATGACGCTCCCCTTCCCTGACGTCGAGCGGGTCGACGCCGACCTGTCGGCGCTGGCCGATCTGGTGGAAGGAGGACCGGGCTTCACCCGCCGGGTGTTCTCGGAGGTCGACAGGGACGGCCGAGCATGGGTGCACGCCTCGATGACGGAGGCGGGGCTCGAGGTGCACACCGACGGCGCCGGCAACCTGGTTGGCGTGCTGGCTGGCCAGCGACCCGGTCCTGCCCTCGTGACCGGCTCCCACACCGACACCGTCCTGTCCGGCGGACGCTTCGACGGGATCGTGGGCGTGGTCGGCGCCATCGAGGTCGTGCGCCTCCTGCGAGAGGCCGGGGTCCGGTTGGCCCACGAGCTGCGGGTGGTCGACTTCCTCGGGGAGGAGCCCAACGACCACGGCATCAGCTGTGTGGGGAGCCGGGCCGTGGCCGGGCACCTGACCGCCGCCCAGCTGTCCGCCGTCGACCAGTCGAGCCGTCCGATGGCCGAGGCCATGGCCGCCGCCGGCGTCGACCCCGATCAGGCGCTTCGGGCGCGCTGGGGCCGAGGTGAGGTCGCGGCCTACGTCGAGCTCCACATCGAGCAGGGCCCCCATCTGGAAGCGGCCGGTGCCACCCTCGGCGTGGTCTCGACGATCGCGGGGATCGACCGTGTCACCGCTGTGTTCTCCGGACGCCAGGACCATGCGGGAACGATGCCGATGGACCAACGCCACGACGCGGCCTGCGCCGCCGCCGAGGCCGTGCTCGCCCTCGAGGCTCTCGGCCAGGACGGCGGGGTGGCCACGACGGGTCGCCTGGAGATCGAGCCAGGGTCGACCAACGTCGTCCCAGCGCGAGCCCAGCTCTGGGCCGAGCTGCGCAACCCGGACGGCAGCTGGCTGGACGCCACTCGGATTCAGGTCGAGTCCGCGCTTCACGAGGCGGGCCGGCGACGGGGCGTGGACGTGGCCCTCGAGTGGCTGACAGCGGTGTCGCCGGTGCCCATGGAGCCGTCGGTGACCGAACGCCTCAGGCGGGTCGCGGCGGGCCTCGGGCATTCCTGGCTCGAGCTGCCGAGCTGGGCGGGCCACGACGCCGCCCACATCGCCGCCCTCGGTCCCGCCGGGATGCTGTTCGTGCCGTCGGTCGGCGGCCGCAGCCACTGCCCGGAGGAGGAGACCGCCCTCGACGACGTGGCCGTCGGCATCGCCGCCCTCGGCGCCGCGTTGGTCGACCTCGACGCCGGCTGAACCGTCTACTTGCGGGCCGGCCCCTTCGCGCGCTCTGATACCAACCATCCTCACGCTCACCAGCCGCCACGACATCACGCTCGATGCGTTCCGGCGGGTGGCCTGGGAGGGCGAGTCGATCCGGATCTCGGACACGGCCATCAGCACCATGGCCGCCGCCGTCGAGGCCTTCGACAGGCTCATCGAGAGCGACCCGGAGATCAGCGTCTACGGCGTCACGACCGGCGGAGGTGAGTACGCCAAGGAGCGTCTCACGGCAGCCAAGCTGGAGGAGCGGGTCAGGGGTGGGTTCAACCTCTCGCTGGCCTTCGGCGAGCCCCTGCCCGAGCGGGTGGCCCGCGGCATCGTCCTGGCGCGCCTCGCCAACCACCTGGGTGGCCACGCCGCTGTCCGCCCTGAGCTGGCCCGCATGGTGGCGGAGATGCTCGACGGCCCCCTTCCCCCGGTGCCCACGAGGGGACAGGGTGGCTCGGGAGAGATCCTCCCCCTCGGCCACCTGTTCGCGCCCCTGTGGGAGCTGACCTCGCCGGGCAAGGAGAGCAACGGCCTCATCAACGGCTCCCCCTGCGCCGCTTCCCTGGCCGCCGACGCCGCCCTGGCCGCCCGTCGCCGCATGGCACTGGCCGCCGACGTCTTCGCCCTGTCGACGGAGGCCATCTACGCCCCCCTCGAGAACTACGGGGTTGCCCTCGGGAAACTGTGGGGCGACCCGTACGAGACCGAAGCCCTGGCCGCCATCCGCGAGCGCCTCGCCGGCGCCAGCCAGCCCCGTCGGACCTACCAGACGCCGGTGAGCTGGCGCATCCTCCCCCGCATCCTGGGTCAGGCCTACCGGGCCACCGCCCAGCTCGAGGAAGTGGCCACCACCTCGCTCCAGGCGGTCTCCGACAACCCGGTGTTCGTGCCCCCCGACGAGGACCACGCGCTCGGCCAGACCTTCTCCACCGGCGGCTACCACAACGCCATGGTCCCGCCTGCCCTCGACACCCTCGCCGGCTCGTGGGCCGACCTTTGCCTGCTGGCCGAGCGCCATAGCACCCATCTGCTCGACGGAGCGGTGTCCCTGCTCCCGGACAAGCTCATGGCCGGGACGGGCTGGACGTACTACCTGGTGTTCACCCAGATGGGCATCGGCGAGGAGGCTCGACGGGCGGCCGCTCGCACCTTCCTGCCTCCGAGCAGCGGCGGCTTTGCCCAGAGCGACATCGTCGCCCCCTCCTTCTTCGCCTACGACGCCCACCAGCGCACGGCCAACTGCCTGGACGCCGCGCTGGCGGTCCTCGCCGGGCTCGCCTCCCAGGCGCTGCTCGTCACCGAGCGTCCGGCGACCCCACCCCTCTCGGACTTCCTCGACGAGGTGCGCGCTTCGTTCCCACCGGTGATCGAGGGGCGCCCTCTCGGTCTCGACGTCGACGCGCTCCGCGCCGCCTTCACCCGCCGCGTCTACCACGAGGAGCGACCGTGACCTCCACCGCCACCGAACCCGCCTACGAGCGCATCACCGCCAAGCGGGGACCCGAGCTCCGCTGCAAGGGGTGGCGACAGGAGTCGATCCTGCGCATGTTGGAGAACAACCTGGAGGTGGGCGAGCGCCCCCAGGACCTCATCATCTACGCAGGGATGGCCAAGGCGGCGAGGGACTGGGACGCCTACGCGTCGATCGTGGCCACCCTGAAGAAGCTGGAGGTGGACGAGACCCTCGTGGTGCAGTCGGGCAAGCCGATCCATGTCTTCCCCACGCACGAGTCATCGCCGATCGTCGTCATGGCCAACGGCAACGTCGCCGGCGAGTCGTGGTTCAGCGAGGGGTACATGAAGCTGCTCGACGCCGGCAAGATCATCATGCCGGGGATGACGGCGGCCGCCTGGCAGTACATCGGCAGCCAGGGGATCATCCAGGGCACCTACGAGACCTTCATGGCCGCCGCCCGCGAGCACTTCGACGGGTCGCTGGCCGGCCGCACCATCGTCACCGCCGGCAGCGGCGGCATGGGCGGCGCGCAGGGCCTGGCCGGGGCCATGGCCGGGGCTGCCACCCTCATGGTGGACATCCACGCCGGGCGCCTCGAGCGCCGCGTCCAGGAGGGCTACATCGACGACATGTCGACCGACCTCGAGCAGGGCCTGGCCCTGTGGCAGCAGGCGGCGGCGGGCGGCGAGGGGCGCTCGATCGGCGTCGTCGCCAACATCGTCGACGTCCTCGAGCTCCTGCTCGAGCGGGAGCTCGTCCCCGACATCCTCACCGACCAGACGACCACCGGCTCGCGCAGCTACTACCCGGTCGGGTACACCTCCGACGAGGCCGATGCCCTCCGGGCATCCGACCTGACGCGCTACGAGGCCGAGGCGCTCGCCACCGTCGGCCGCCACGTGGAGGCCATGC
>Ga0136617_10005014_pt1 | contig 11840 bp, 7 predicted proteins | sample AntDrymUQ3222106_2_FD_129672 | JGI IMG/M metagenome (GOLD analysis project Ga0136617, IMG submission 129672) | Polar desert sand microbial communities from Dry Valleys, Antarctica - metaG UQ322 (21.06) | ecosystem: Environmental > Terrestrial > Soil > Desert | place: Antarctica: Dry Valley...
CGGACGTTGCCGTTGAAGCCCCACAGCAACGTGCTGCCGTAGGCCGCAATGACCGCTACCGATACGACGGCGATGCTCAGCCGCTGCCATCGGGCCCCGAACCACCGCACCAAGAAGTCGCTGCCGGCGCCGAACCCGATTGCGTACACGACGGCGAGCAGCGCGCTGAACTTCTCCGGCTCGCGCATGATCCGGAAGACCGCAACGTGCTGAAACATCCACCGGAAGGGCGCAGCGAGCGGCCCATCGATGCCCATGGCAAGCAAGAAGGACAGCGCAGCCATCGCCACGAGCGCTCCGGTGGCACCATGGAGCGGCCACCGGCGACGGTGCAGCACCGCCAGCCCGACCGAGACCACCGCCAGGATGATGAGAAGGACGACCGGCCAGGCCGCGAGGTGATCCTTCGGACCCGCGGCTGGACGCCAGAATCCATACAGGCCGGCGACATTGATGGGCAATCCCCAGCGTGAGTCGCTCGTCGTCCGGAACGCCTCAAGGTCACCGTGCGTCACGCCGGACAACCTGCCGCTCACCATCAACGCCGGCACTAACCAATACAGCGAAAGCAACGCCCAGGCGAATGCGGCGACGCCGAGGTAGCCGAGCCGACGCCACCGGCGGTACAGAAGGTCGACGACGGCGACGCAGAGGAGCGGGAGGCCGGCGAGAAACAGAAAATGGATCGAGAGCGCGGTCAACACGGCGAGCAAGAGGCCGAGGAGCAGACCGTCGCGCGGGAGCGGCGCCGCCTTCAGGAGCTGGCTGAACAGCAGGGGCAGCAGCGCGTAGCCCACCAGCAGGTACACCTGGCCGGCAAGTGCCCGCTCGTAGACCCAGGGGTTGACCACTCCCAGCAGCAGTGCGGCGGTGGCTGCCACCGGGCGGCCGGCGAACAGGCGCACGAAGCCCCACGCCATCAACGGGGCGATCAGCAGCAGCGGCAACAGCCGGAACCAGCCCCACGGCAGGACGTGGAACAGCCCTATCAACAGGGCGTCAACGGGCGCACGCGACGTCAACCCGGGCGGCAGACCCCATGCGGACGGGTCGAGCGACGGGCGCGGGCCGGCGGGGTAGTCGCCATAGTCGAGAAGCAGCACCCGACCGGGACGTAGCAGTGGAAGCCACAACACTACGGTGAGCGCGAGGGTGCCGAGCAGCGGCAACCGATCAGCGCTTCGCCGGGGCGTACGGAGAAACGCACCCCGCCATCGTGCGACGGGTAGCGCAACTCTAGGCATCGAGGCGGCCGGTGAGATGTCTGAATGCGCTGGAGCGGCGTCTCCGACGCAGGTGAAGAGTGACCATGCAGGTCGTGATCAGCCCGATGGTCAATGTGAGGGAGAGGATCGCCCGTCCCGGTCGGCGTCGGCGCCCGTCGCCCCCCACAAGTGGGCCGGCTGGACGCGGTGCGGGGACGGTGTCAGAGACGGGTTCCGGTGCGGTGGCCGGCTCCTCCGCGGCCCGGCGAAGCGCGAGCATCACCAGCAGCAGAGCCCGTGCGTAGAGAACCAGAGCCAGTCCGGTCGCGGTGTCGGAAGCACCGTTGGCGGCATCGTTGGCTGCGTCGTTTGCGTAGGCGGCGTGAAGGCCGATGACACCAAGTAGGGCCAGGGTGGCCGCCCCGGCAGAGAGGACCACCGACAGGGGCAGGAACATTGCGGCAAACAGGAAGAAGGAAAGGCGGGTCCGATGCTCGTCCGCCAACGTTCCTGCCAGGGCGCAGCTGGCCGCGGCCGCCAGTTGGGCCCGCACTGACCAACCGAACCTGGAGATCATTCTCGGGGCCGCAGGTCGTGTCGTCCCCAGCACCGGAACCGTCGCCGCCCTGTGCTCAGGAGCGCCACCGTGTAGAGGAATAGCGCAGTTGCGGAGATGGCAGCACCGATCGGCACGAACCGGTTGCCGGAGTAGTTCACCACGGCGTGGATGCGTCCAGCCGGCAGCTGGTAGCCGACGAGTACGCCTTGGACCGGGAACGGAGCAACCGACCGCCCGTTGACCTCTAGCTGCCAGTTCGGGTCGAACGCCTGCGCCAGGACCATGACAGAGTTCGGCGGGACGGTGCCATCGAGCACGTAAGAGTTCGCCTTGAGGCGTCGGACCTTGACAGTCCGGTCCGACGGTTGTGGTCGCAGAGCGGGTCGAGCGGTGGTGACGAGCCGGCATTGAGCATGAAGAGCGGCGACGGGAAGGAAGACATCGGCCGCGCCGGCCGAGCTGGCCAGCGGCTGCGCGCGGCAACGTTGCCCCGCAGGAGTGACGGCCGACAAGGAACCGTTGCGGCCCGGCAACCCCGGGACGGTCACCTGGCCGGGAGCGGAGACCAGGCGAACGGCTCCCAGGGCGATGTCGACGGCGGCGCGCTTGTCCGTTGTCGCGAGGTTGAGGACCCCGACCTGGGTCCAATCGATACTGGAGCGCGCGGCCGGGTCTTTGTCGATGTGGAGATGCAGGGTTCGCCAGCCGGCGGCGTCATCGACGAACGGGTAGGATACCCGTCCGTCCTGGTCGGTTTGGAACACGTTGAACTCGAAGCGCTGGCCGTTGCCTCGTCCGTGGAAATCGACGGCCAGGTAGTCATCGGATGACCAGTCCTGCGCGGTGGGAAATACGTGATTGACGATCGCGAAATATGGGCGGGGACGCGTGCCGGTCAGCGACATCGCCACAGTCGTATGCGGACCGAGGGTGGGTGTGCTGTGGACCTGCCGGCTGCCTAACACGTCCCAGAACCCGAACGCGCTGACCGCGAGGCTACGGGTGCGTTTCGCAAGGTCCGCCGGACGCTCAGGAACAGCGGACAGCGTCGGGTCGAGGACATGCACCTGGGGTGCGTCTGCCGCAGCGAGTGAAGCTTCTACTGTCGCCTGGGTGGCCTGCCGCGCGGAGGCTGTGATCAGGCGGGTTTCCACGGCGTTCTGGTAGTTGCCGAAGTCTGACTGTCGGCTGCCCAGCTCGACCGTGTGAGTTCCGGCCGTGAGGGGTCCTTGCCAGAGCCGTAGCCATCGGAAACCGTGGGCCGTGGTGGAGAGCGGGAGCTCTGATGCGACGTGTTGCCCGTCGATCATGACCCGCAGGGTGCCCGGTACGGCCGAGAGCTGGACGTAGGACCACAGCTCGAAGTGCGTTTCGTGGGCGACCGTGACGCGTTCACGGCCGCCCTGGCCTGAATTCGCCCGCAAGCTGTCGTAGCGGATGAGCTGCCCCGCCTGGGGCAGCGCGTCGCGGTGCGCGGAGGGCGGTTCATGCTGACTGTCATCGACCACCCTCACCGCGCCGAGCCGCGCGGCGGCCGGAGCAGCCGCTGCCGCGATCTGTTGTGGTGACGTGTCCTGTACGAGAAGCAGGGACGCATTGTCGATGGTGGCCTGCAGTGCCTTCAGCCCGCCGTCGTCGATGACGTCGCCAGCGAGCCGGGGGGCTGGGTAGTCACGACCGAGCAACCCGAGTCCGGCAAGATCGGCCAACCCTTTCATCCCGCCGAGGACCAGGGTGGTTCCCGGGTGGACACTGAGCATGGGCGCTGCGGAAGGCAGCGGCAGAATCGCGCCGCCCGATGACGAGTAGACCGGTCGCGACGCGATGGTGGCGAGAGCTGCCGTCTGCTGGGCAAACGGGTCATGGGCGAGCTGCGGATCCCCCTTCCCGTTGGTTTGGTAGGAAGTTGCGAGATTCGCCTCGTTGAGCACGGCGACGTCGCTGACACCGACGCTCGCGAGCAGCCGGCCGATCGCGGGATCGCGTCGCTGGAGGTCAGAACGGAGGAACGTTGAGAAGTCAGCGCTGCGTGGCGACCAGTCGCCTGAGCCCAGCGACGGACGCTGAGTGAACAGGTAGCTGTTGAGGCCGACATCTTGCGCATAGCCGCGCAGGCCAGGCTGATCGACGAAGTCGTAGTTCTGGCCGAGCGGCACAGTTGCGACCAACGAGCCGGGGCGATCCGCCAAGGCGCGCAAGAGTGCGGTCGTTTCGGCAGGGACGCGGTGAGCACGCAGTCCGGTCGCGAGTAGCGGCGCGATCGGCAGCAGCACCGCGGTGACGACGGCGACCGCGGCCGTCCACCGTAGGCTCCGCAACCTGATGGATACCGCCGACGGCAAGCCCGAGGCTCGATGGGTGAACATCTCGACGGCAAGTCCCAGCAGCAGCGCTTCCGCGAGGGCTTGCAGCATGAGCCACCGGTTCGGGACCCGCAGGTTGCGCAACTGAGGAACGATATCGGTGGCGAACGCGTATCCGGCTCCCAACGGACTACGGGGGCCGGTCGCGAGGACTGTGCCGACCACGGCCAACACAGCGAGGAACGCGGTCCGACGGTCCCGTCGGATCACCGCAACCCACATGGATACGGCGAAAGCGACCGCCCCCAGGCCGAGGTAGACCGGAGTCGGCAGGAACGGGTGGAAGTCGGCGGTCTGCTGACCGGAATAGCCCAGGTATCCGGTCTCCTGGGCCCGCCCAGCCAACGACTGGTGTGCCGGCAGGCTGTGGTCAACCAACTGCTGTGGATCGAACAGCGTGCCGCCCGATGCCCAGCCGGCCTGAATCCCGCTGAGCAAGGGCACGATCTGATAGGCATCGAGCGCCGCACCCAGAACAGCGACGCCGAGCACAGTCAGCGTGCCATTGCGCACCACCCGACGCAGATCACGGGTCACGATCGCGGAGACTGCGGTATAGATCGCTGCGGTTGCGGCAAAGAACACGATCAGATCAGGTCGCGTGAACACCACAACGACGACGGTGATGGTGAGCGCGATGACGCGCCGCCACTGCAGGCGTTCGAGGCACGCGGAAAACAGCAACAACTGCAACGGCAGCAAGGAGTAGGCGACCTGCACGTTGAGGTGCCCACTGGCCCACTGCGCCAGCGCGGTCTGAGAGATCATGTAGAAGAGGCCAGCGGTGACTGCGGTCACCCGGCTGGCGAACCACCGGCGGGCGAGAAAGTAGGCGGTCGTGCCCGTTATGGCGAGCAGCACGACGACGCTGACCTTCACGGTCACGACCGCATCCCCAGTCACCCTGGTCGCGGCCCCCAGGAGCTGGTCGACCGTGAAGGTCTTCGGAGACCCCATCCCAACGCCCGACCAGACACTGAGGAGCTCGTGAGATGTCAGCCGTGCCCGGGCGGTGAAGCCGAGCATGTCGGTGCCGGCGGGCAACGCGGAGCTGAGAACGAACCGGTGGCTCAGCCACAGGTCGAGCAGAAGGATGGGGAGCAGGTCACGGAGAGTTGTCGCCAAACCAATCTTGCTGCGGGCGACGGCTCGATGTGGAGGCATCCTCCGCCGGGCGGGCTGAGGATGAGCGTCAAGCAGCACCGAAAATCCCATGGCCCGGCGGTGCAATGGACCTCGGTGACGCGGCCACCGGGCGGGTGACCATCAGCGGATTGCCATAATGCGTAGGTCCGCGCCTAGTGTGGGCAAGGGCGCGGTGCGCATCACGCCGTCGATTCTCCATGTCCACGGCAACCACTGGACGGCGCCGATAGACAGCTGCTTCCAGTCGGCGACGCCGGCGATTGTCTGCCGCCATGCTCTCTGCGACCGCACGTTGATATGCGTGGGATCTCGTCGATAGCGGCTGAGTGGCCCGTAGCGGTTGGGAGTGGTGCACACCAGAATGCCTTGCGGGCGCAGCAGACCAGACCATTTCCGCAAAGCGTCTTCAGGGTCAGGAAGGTGCTCGATGACCTGCAGAGCCATGATGAGGTCGAACTGCCCCGTGATGGCATCTGCCCCGGCGTCCCAGACGGCGAACTCGACGTCAGGCCGGGTCACCGCCTGGCGAGCTCGGGCGATCGCGTGCGTGGAGATGTCCGTCCCGAGGACCCGGTAGCCATGTTCGGCGATCAGCTCACTTGCGTAGCCATACCCACACCCGATCTCCAGTGCTTCGCGGCCCGCCCCATCGAGAGCCTGCGGCACCTTGCGCTTGAGCCAGGACAAGACCTCACGTTCACAGATGGACCGGGTCAGCGACCGGGACTGCCGGACGGCCCCGCTGTCGAAGTAGGCGCCATCGAAGGCATCCGCCGGATCACAATTCATGCTGTCCTCCGCGTGGGTTGGGGCAGTCGACCGGGCCAGACCGCAGGCTCGGTCCGTCTGACAAGGACACCAGGTCTGACAAGGACACCAGGACATCAACTCTCATGGCTGCCCGACGCAGCGGCCCGCATCTCACATGTCTGAGTGGCCTGCCCCGACTGATGGCTGGCGCTCACTGTGCCGTAGAGCCGCATAACCTGATGGACGAGTGCATGCAGCAGAAAGCGATGCTGAACGAGCGTGCGACCTGCCTCGGCGCAGTCGTGACGCGCAGCTGGGGCTGCGATGAGTTCGCTGATCACCTGGGCGGCCTGCGCCGGCTTCCCGTATGCAACGACTCGGCCGGCATTGTGCTGCCGGATCAGCGGCGCCAGCGCAACCCGCTCCGTCGCTACCACAGCGGTCCCGGTCGCCCAGCCTTCGAGAACGACCCGGGACAAGCCTTCGTACGCGGACGGCACGAAGATGAGGTCGGCTGCCGTCAGCGCGAGGTCTCGTTGCTGGTCGGTGACCCAGCCCAGAGCACGCACACCGGGCGCTGACGCCGATCGGCCATCGTTGCCGAGGCCGTTGCCGAGGCCGAGGCCGCCGACGAGAACGAGTTGGCTATCGGGGTTGGTGAGGCGGAGGTGCTGGAACGTGTCCAGGCAGAAGGCAAGCCCCTTGTGTCGTGGGCTGTTCCGACCGACAACGACGATGACCGGACCGGCGTCGAGACCGAATCGGGCGCGGAACGCCTGCCGGTGCCCGGCATCGGCGGGCGGGCGCAGCGATTCGACGCCATGAGGGATGACGACCGTTTGTGGCGTCCCCAGCGCGCGGAAGTGTTCACCCTCTTCCTCGGTCAAGGCAATGACCGCATCTGCGAACACCGCAAGCCGTGGAGCGAGAGCGTCGAAGGCGCGCATGGCCACGTGCGGCAGCGACCGCCCGTAGGTTTGCGGCCTGATGGGGTGAAACGTGGGCGTCCAGATCAGCGGTCGGCGCCGCAACCGAGCGAGCGCGAACGCACCTAGAATCGCGGTCGAGGGCAGGCAGCCGAAAACATGGAGTAGCGCATCCGGCTTGCCGGCGAGTTCTCGACGAGTGGCGCGCATGCCTCCGGCGCGGGTCACGTCGTAGCCGTGATGACGCAGCCCGGCGGCAAGGTTGTCCAAGTCCACCGTCATGCCGCCGGGCCGCAAACCCGGATTGACGAGAATGATCGAGGGCGTCATTGCACTCCCAACAGATGCGCGTGCGACCACTCCTCGACCACGACATCACGCAAGGTGCCCCAGTGGAGAGGCCCGCGGGGTAGCAGCCACGAAGGAAGGGCGGCAGCGGCGACCTTCACCCACCGGTCATCGACCCGGCCTGGTTGCACCGCGCGCAGAAGTGCTACCGCGGCGGCGGCGAGTCGCGTCTCGATGGATCTGATAGACCGCAACGCGGCCCATCTCCTCCGCCGCTGCACCGCCGAATAGGCCGCATACCGCAGGTTGACCAGATACCTCGCGTGGATCTTTCGCTGCAATGGCCGCTGGGCGAGCCAACCCAGCAGTGCATCTCTTGCGCTGCACCAGTCAGCCGGGTCAGTGCCCAAGGACGGCTCTGCGTCGACCGGCAGACGTGTTGATCTTGCATCCGAATGACCGGTCTTGAACGCCTCGAGGTGACACGTGTGCTGCCTCGCCTTGACCAGTCCCCGAGCCACGGCCGTGTTGAGCGGCCGGCCCGACACCAGATCGGACGGGTCAACGGCGGCGAGCAGATAGATCGCCGCCGACATCGCATAGGACTCCCGGGCCAGGTCGGAGTCCGGTGGCGAACTGGGTCGTAGTGGTGGCCACCCACCTGGCCAGAAGAGGACGGTGGCTTCGTTGCGAAGTTTCCACTGGTAGATCGAGCGCACCTGGCCGCGCAGGCGACTGTGTGGGAGTGGGCTCAGGGACACCGGGAGCTCCGCAAGATCAGCTACTCGTTCCGCTGCCGCCGGGAGAACGCTGAGTACGAGCCGGGGTAGCTGCCGCCATCGCGTGACGACAACGACGTCCAGATCGCTCGCTGGCGTCGCCGTGCCATTGGCGCGGCTGCCGATAAGCAGCAGGCCGAGCTCGCGGTGCTCGGGACACAAGATCTCGAATAGGAGCGAGACCGCGGCATCTGTGGCTGCGGCCTCCTTGGCCGAGGGCGTTCCCATTGCCCTGCTCATGGGACCGAAGGCTCACGCGATAGGTCGATGATGGTTGTCGGATGGCCGACTGATGTCGGCACTCGCCCGGGCGCGAGGGCGAAGGCGACGAGAACAAGTCCGGTGATGCCGAAGGTGGCAATGAGAACACCGATGATGTCTTGCACGCTGGAGTGCAGGCTGTACAAGGCCGTCAGCTGGCATATCACACCCGCCGCCAGGACAGGCACGATCACCCAGCGTCGCTGTGCCAGCAGGTAGAGCGAGATCATATAGAGCATGGCGTAGCCGGCAAAGGCAACGCCGGCCCATCCGGCGTAGTGTGCAGCAGCTGTGTAGTGCGCTCCGAGCAAGGGGGCCACGACGAGCCTCGGAGCAACAAAGAGGACAGCAATAATCGGCAGGCAGATCGCAGCGAGCGTCCCCAGCGTCAGCAATAATCCTTGCCTGCCCCGGTTTCCACGCTCGTGCTGCGCACTGAACAGAGGGAACATGAATGCTCCGACCGCTGATGTCGCGAAGTAGGTGATCTTACCGGTGAGCGCCACGCCGGCGTAGAGTCCGGCCAGCTCCGGAGAAAGATAACGCTTCGCCGCCAGCGTGTCTGCCGATAGCAGCAAGCTCAGTAACACCATCGTGACCAGTGTGATGCTCGCATAGCCGAACGCGGCACTGGTCGTGGTGTTCGTCGGAGCCGTGTGCGGGAGGCGTCGGATCAGCACCGCGTTGGCTCCGATACCCCCAGCAAGACCCACCGCGATCGCCACCATGCCTGCAGACGGGTCATGCCAGGCCACCAGCAACAGCAGTCCGAAGACGCAGACGGTTTTTGTCCCTGCCTCGGCGACAAGACTGGCGGCGAAGCTTGCGAATCGTCGGGCGCCTTGAAGCAGGCCGCGCTGCAGATGCGCGACAACGGCGAGCGGGATCGACGCTGACAAGATGGCGACCGGCATGACGGAACCTAGATGCAAGAACCGCGCGACTTGTGGACTCGCGAGGACGCCCACGACGCCGAGGACGACGGCGCCAGCCACCAGCATGCCGCCATTGCGGCGCGCCTTGAGCCGCAGATCTCCCCACAAACCGCGGTCGCCGAGCGTTGTCGCCTCGCGGCTAGCGATCGTCTGAACGGAGATAAAGACGGGATTGAGCAGCCACAGGAGACTGATGCTCGCGGCCAAGGTGCCGTATTTCGCCGGTCCCAGCACCCGCGCGCTGCTCGCGTTGAATGCGAAGTTGCAGAGGTGCCAGACCAACGTTGCGCCGACAACGAGTGCGCTGCCACGCAGCAAAGCCCTCCGACGCATCAGCCGATTCCCGTGGCCGGCTCCGGCCTCGCGGAGGTCCCCATGTAGCGCCGACACAGCGGCGCGATGTCAGTCATCTCCATGATCTCCGCGTCGACGCCGGCCGCTTCCGGCCCGACGAACAGACCCCATTGATCCGAGTTGTCCGGGTGGTAGGCATGCATCGCCTTGGGCTTGACGTAGGAGTGGAAGTTGGGAAATATTCCCCAGCCGGGCTCGGTCAGAAAGATGTCTTCCCCGTATAGATCTTCGTCGAAGCGCAGCCGCAGTTCTCGCCGATCCCCTTCGGTGAGGAAGCGACCCGGCAGCTGGCTCGCTATATAGTGGCGGACCCAACCGCGCAGATCATCGTCGTCATCGAAGTACCACAGCCGCGCCATCGTGGCGTCCAAGGCCACAAAGAATCGCGACGGAAAGCCGGGATGGTTGGTCAGCCTCTCCAGGGATACCTGCCGATGCAATGTCGACATTCCATGATCGGAGAACAGCATCGTGGCTGCACCGGGGAACCTGCGCTGCATCCGCGCAGTGATGGCACCCACGTACTCGTCCACGTCAGCTACCGTCGAGTGGAACCGACGTGAGTCCATCCCGAAGATGTGCGCGACCATGTCGATCTGATGGAGATAGACGAAAACGAGCCCCGTCTCGGTCGGGATTGTGTCAATCTCGGCCAAGAGTCGTGGGGGACTTAATCGGGTGGAGCTGAGATAGCTGAATGGGCGACCTGAATCCCGGCAATCATCAAAGATCGTCGGAACGCCCAAGGCCTTCGGAGCAGTCATGTCGGCGTGGATCGTAAGATCCAGTTTGTCGATGGCCCGGAAGGGGACGTGACGCAGATCCATGTGAGTGAGCCCGCTCCGGTGCGCCTGGCGACGCAACACCGTTCTAGACAGGCCGAACTTGACAACCCGCTGAATGAAATCGCTGGGCAAACGGTCCAGCGCGGCCCAGCGTGACAACCCCGTCCATGGGCTGGATTCGGGTCGATAACAGTATTCCATCCAGTAGCCGTGATCTTCGGGATGTTTACCTGTGAAGATGACCGCCCGAATGGAGTCGCTGTAACCGAGGATCGGACGGAGTGGACGGGAAGTTGCACCTTGTGCCAGCGCCGTGACGTACGGAGTTTCGAGGCGGTCCATATAGTCGTGCCGGAAGGCGTCGACAAGCACGCACAACAACGGCGGGTCGAGCGTCAATCAGTGCACCCCCCCACAGCGGCTTCCGTAGGTAATCGGATGACGGCCGGAAGGATTGGCTCCGCAGTGTAGGCCGACGGCGCGACTCTGCGGCCACCAGTGTCGCCCGTGGCAGCCAGGCTGGCATACAGCTGTAAGTAGTGACGCGTGACCTCCGGCCAGACGAATGTCTGGACACGCTTGCGGCAGATACTGCTCATGCGCTGACGAAGAACCGCATCACCCGCCAGAAAGCGGAGCGCCATCGAAAGCTGGCCGAGATCGCCGGGCTTCACCAGGAATCCCGTCTTCCAGTCGTCGATCAGGGCAGGTATCCCGGCAATTCGGCTGGCGATCACTGGTGTACCTCGGGCCATGGCCTCCAACACCACCAAGGGGGACCCTTCTGACACTGAAGGTAGAACAAGAAAGTCGGCATCACGGTAGAACCGCGCCACTTCGGATGGAGGAAGCGGCCCAGTGAAATGCACCCGGGCGCTAAGCCCCGAACGCTCCGCCGCACGCTGCAACCGTGCCGACAGCACGCCTCCGCCCACGAACACACAACACAGTTCTGTGATGTCGATGAGGGCCCGCAACAGCAGGTCGGGTGACTTGCGCGGTTCCAAGCTCCCGACGAAAAGACAATACCGGTCAAAAGGGAGTTTCTCGCTGGCGTGCTCCAGGTGAGCACTCGGTGCTGCGAAGGCGTCGGCGTCGATGCCGTTCTGAATCGAGACCAGCCGGCTCCTAGGTATGTTCCAGCGGCTGACGAGCTCGTCGGCGAGTCCTTCGAAGTTGGTCACTACAGTGGTTGCTCGCTGACATGCTGTCACGTTCAGGACTCGGTACACCACCTTGCGCGTGCTGCGCTCCCACCAACGGCGGTACCGGCACAACCACGGAGTTGCATCATGTTCGGTATAGACGAGCGGTCGACGAACAAAGAATGACAATATGATGGCGCTGAGATTTCCGTGACTGTGAATGACGTCATGTTGTCTATTCTGTTGACGCACGAGACGCCAAACCGTTCGAGCCACCGCGAGGTTGCCGACCAGGTGCTGCAGCAACCAGCGAGGGAATCCCGGGGGCAACTTGAGGAGGAAAG
>Ga0136617_10005015_pt1 | contig 11840 bp, 12 predicted proteins | sample AntDrymUQ3222106_2_FD_129672 | JGI IMG/M metagenome (GOLD analysis project Ga0136617, IMG submission 129672) | Polar desert sand microbial communities from Dry Valleys, Antarctica - metaG UQ322 (21.06) | ecosystem: Environmental > Terrestrial > Soil > Desert | place: Antarctica: Dry Valley...
CGACATCGGAGCGCTTCGATTTCAGCGGCTCAAGCCTTCCCCACGGCGCGGCACGCAATAGTGATCCAGCGCCGGCAGCAAAAATCAGGGCAACCACGCACAGCGTCAAGAGCATGAGCGTGCAGCGCGGCGAGCGAAAGCGTGGAGAGATGTTGTTCTTCATAGCGGGATGCTACTGCTTGCTTCGCAAGGTTTCAAGTTTCGCGTTGCGAGTTACGAGTCGGAAAGCTGTTGCCCTTGACTCGCGACTCGCCACCCACAGCACGAAACTTTTTACTTCGCAAACGGCCGGACGCGCTCCGCCGATTCTTTGAGGTCGGCTTCGGCGGGCGCGAGCGTGACGCCTTTCTCGTAAGCGGCCAAGGCTTTGGCATACTGCTTTGAGACTTCGTAGGCGTAGCCGAGTTCACGATAGACGTTCACATCGTCGGGCGTTTTAGCGGCGGCGCGTTCGAGCGCGGCGACGGCTTTGGGTAAATTTTTGGCGCGTGAGTGGGCGACGCCGAGCAGGTAGAGCGTCGTGCCTTGCGCGTTCGGGTTGGCGGCGAAGCGTTCGAGCGCGAGGGCGGCGCGGGCGTACTGCTGCGCGCCGACGAGCGCCTGCGCGTGGAGCGCGGCGGACGCCTCGTCGTTCCGCAATTTTAAGAGCGAATCGCTGGCGCGGATGGCGCTCAGGTAATCGGCGTCGGCTTTGGGACCAGCGCCCGCTTGAGCCGCGCGGCGCAGGTAGGAGTAAGTCAGGAGCGTCCACGCCTCGGCGAAGCGCAGATCGCTTTGGGTCGCGCGGTTGAGCGCCGTAATGGCGGCGTCAAGTTGGTTGCGCTCGGAGGCGAGGCGGCCAAGATAGAAGTGCGAGGCGGCATTTTTCGGATCGGCTTTGACGGCGGCGTTGAAGGAGCGTTCGGCGTCGGTCGGCTTGCCGGTGCGAAACTCGGCGAGGCCGCGATAGTAGAGCAGCACGGCGTCGGGTTTCGCGCCCGCGCGCTCGGTCGCCGCGACAAGGAGCGGCAGCGCCGGCTCAAATTGTTCCGTGCGGACATAAGCCTGCCCCAGCGCATCGACGGTGTTCGCGTCCTCTTGGCCGGCGGCGCGTTGCAGTTCGAGCGCGCGTTGCAGATCAGTCGCCGCTTCCTTGTACTGCTTCAAATTAAACTCGGCGAAGCCGGCGATCTTCCATGCCTCGCCGTTCTTCGGATCAATCGCCGCGATCCGCTTCGCCTCGCGCGCCGCCTCCTCGTATTGTTTCTGTTCTAACAGGGCGTAAGCGCGCGTCGTGTCGGCGGCGGAAGCGGACGATGACGTGGCGGCGACGCGAGCCGGGCGCGGCGTGGGCACGGGCGTCGGCGTCGGTGTCTCTAGCGGCGTCGGGTTCTGGACGGTCGTGGCGGTGGGGGTGACGCGACGCGGGCGCGTCGAACCGGACTGCGCGAACGTGGCGGCGACGCCGAGCGTGACGAAAATCGACGCGCCGAAGATTACAGCGCGCTGAATAGCTTGATGATGCATATATGTATCCCCTTCGATGTGCGATCTCTCGCGTCTGTTGAGGAAAGTATGACGGAGGCGGCGCGCAGGCTCAAGTATCGAGCGTCTGTGCGATGCGAAAAGCGGGCAGGCGGGTTCGCTCCAATCAGTGCTCGTACTTGAAGCGCAAAAAGATCAGGACAGCCCAAGCGCCGGAGACGCGATAGCTCAAAGCTTATGGCGTGAACCGTGGGGAAGACACGACAAAGAGTCAAAGCCCCAGAGAGGCGAAAGAAGTTGAGGGAACATCTTTCGCCCCTCCAGGGCTTAACTCGTGTGAGTAGTGACTGGTTCCACAGATTGCGCGCTGTGGGCCATTGATCTATCGCGCCTCCAGTGCTGACTCGCGCTTTATTGAGCGATCAAATTGACGCGGACGGAAGATCAATTCTTCCGTCTGCGCCGTGTGTTTGCCAGCGGCAGTTTTTAGAAATTCAAGCTCAGTCCGAACTGGAAACAGTTCGGCTCAGTTCTTAGGCGAACCTACTCTTGAATTTCCTTTAGATCGAAAATGAATCACGGTAAGAAGGCCATAGATAGAGCGCCCGCCGACCTGCTGCCCACAGATAGCGCGAGGCCGACACGGTCGGACGAGTTGATTTGCAGTAAGTGGGCGCAGGTTTGACATAAGGGCTTCAGTTGGCTATAAAGGCCTCTCTCTGATTAAGAGAGAAGTGAATTGATGAACTTCCAAAAAGCGCATCACGTCAGCAGCACGCTCCACCATGTCCATCACAACTGGCATGGCAGCGGCGCGTTGGTGGTTGCGCTCTTCGGCGAAGAGCATTTGCGAGAGTAGCAAAGAATCGCACCATCGGATCGCAACGAACCCGCTGCCGCTGACTAGAGAAGTCCGGCAGCGGGTTCTTATTTTTACCGGAAGGTAAAAAGGCAAACGCTCTACAACGAGCAAGAAGGCAAGAGCGACGATTTATGTCCGAATCACTTTCTAAAGTGCCACACGGTATGAGGTACTACTTCGGTGCGGAAGCGCGTCTGCGGCGCCACGTTGAAGATACGGCGATGTCTGTTTTCGACGGTTGGTCTTACGAGGAAATCACCACCCCCTCCGTTGACTACTATGACCTTTTCGAGTTTGGCATGGGACACAGGGAGGCCGCGCGAGCCTTCAGGTTCACTGACACTGACGGAAGGATGCTCGCGCTCAGGCCGGACGTAACGTCTTCAGTCGCGCGCGCCGCAGCCACTCTTCTGGCGGGGCGAGCGCGCCCCCTGCGCCTTTGCTATACCGGACAGGTGTTTCGCCAGCAATCACCCTCGCACGCGCAGTGGAGACGCGAGTCGGAACAACTCGGCTGCGAACAGATCGGCTCCGGTCAAGGTGCCGCCGACATCGAGATGCTCACCATCGCCGCCGAAGTCCTGAAGCGGCTGAAGCTCCACAACCGCATCTCCATCACGCTTAACGACGTGGGTATATTCAACGGCGTCGCCGGGCGGCTCGCTCTCGACCCGGTCGCGCGCGACCGGATGCGCCATTTGATAGACATTCGCGACATGGAGGACCTGCGGCGATTTCTCGCCTCCTACGCTCAGGAGGAAGAGGCGGGCGCGTTTGCGCGACTGGTGGAACGCCCCGGCAAGGCGGAGGCGCTGGCGGAGGCGCGACGGCTGATTAAGAACACGCGCTCGACTGAAGCGCTTGCTCGTCTTGAGCGTTTGTGGAGCGTCATCGAGGCGCTAGGGTTGACGGATCAATTCGAGATTGATCTCGGCGACCTTTCGGGTCTCGATTATTACACCGGCCTCACGTTCAAAGTTTACATCGAGGGCATCGGCACGCGCGCCGGGAGCGGCGGACGCTACGATCACCTGACCGCTAACTTCGGGCGGCCTGAGCCGGCGATTGGATTCGTGCTCGATCTGGATGCGATTACTGACGCTCTCTCCCGAAGTTCTGTTTTCCCCCCGGCGCAGGAGCCTGAACGGGCGGCGGAGCGACCGAGCGGCGACGACCTCAGCGCACTCTTTGTGCAAGCTCTGGAACAACGTGCGAAGGGCGTGCGCGTGCGTCTTGACGCAAAGGGGGCGGAGTAATGTCGGAGTTGACCATCGCGGTAGCCAAAGGAAGGCTTCAGGCCGCAACCCTCGAACGTCTGGGGCGCGTAGGCATCCACGCTGACGAGGAGTCGCTCGCGTCCCGCCGCCTGTGGGCCGGGGATCGGGAAGGGCGCTATCGCTTCATCTTCGTCAAACCGGTTGACGTGCCTGTTTACGTCGAGCACGGCATCGCGGACTGCGGTGTGGTCGGGCGCGACGTGCTGCTCGAATCAGAGGCCGATCTCCTCCAGCCGCTTGATCTGCAACTCGGTCGCTGCCGCGTCGTCCTCGCCTCTCACAAGCCGGAACTGCTCTCGAACGGCTTCGGCATGCTGCGGGTGGCGACAAAATATCCACGCATCACCGCACAGTATTTCGGGGCGCGCGGAATCCCCGTGGAGATCATCGAGTTGGCGGGTTCGGTGGAACTCGCGCCCGTGCTCGGTCTCAGCGATTGCATTGTTGACCTGGTAGAGACCGGCAGGACACTCGACGAGAACGGCCTGCGCGTGATCGAAGTGATCCTCGAATCAACGGCGCGGCTGGTCGTGAACCGGGCGAGTTTTCAGTTGAAGGCCGAGAGGGTCAGCCAACTCATCAAGGCGCTCGGCGAGAGCGCGAAGGAAGAGTCATAAGTGCAAGAACGGTCGAAGAGTTTGATAGAAATTGTCTCCCGCGAAGACGGGCAGGCGCGCGCGCGCGTGCTGCGAAGAATCGCGGGACGAAACGTCGCACTGGACGCAGAGGTGTTGGAGCGCACGGCGAAGATCGTGGAAGACGTGCGCCGTCGCGGCGACGCGGCGCTCGTTGATTACGCCTCGCAGTTCGACCATGTCGCGCTCACCCTTGCGGAACTGCGAGTTGACGAAGAGACCTTGCGTCGCACGGCCACGCGAGTGGACGAACGCGTGCTCGCGGCATTGCGCGAGAGCATCACGAAAGTTCGCGCGTTCCACGAGTTCGAGCGGCAGAACTCATGGGAAGTGGAGACGGGGCGCGGCGTCCGCCTCGGCCAGCGCATCACGCCCGTCGGGCGCGCAGGTCTCTACGTCCCCGGCGGGACGGCCAGCTACCCGTCTTCCGTCGTCATGAACGTCGTGCCGGCGCAGGTCGCGGGCGTCCGCCGCATCGTCGTCGCGACCCCGCCGCGCACACTTCACGAAAACCCTGCGGTCAGCGCGGCGCTCGTTGAACTGGGCATCACCGAGGTTTACGCCGTCGGCGGGGCGCAGGCCATTGCCGCGCTTGCCTTCGGGACAGAGACGGTGCCGCGCGTGGATGTCATCACGGGGCCGGGCAACAAGTACGTGGCGGCTGCAAAGAAACTCGTCTTCGGAGCAGTCGGCATTGACTCCATCGCCGGGCCGAGCGAGGTGGTCATCATCGCGGACGAAACGGCGCGAGCCGATTTCGTCGCCGCGGATTTGCTCGCGCAAGCCGAGCACGGCGAAGACGCTTCAGCCGTGCTCCTAACGACCAGCGACCGTCTCGCGTGGGAAACCGCTTCAGAGCTTGCGCGGCAGGGGCGAGACTTGCCGCGTCGCTCCATAGTCGAGCAATCGCTCGCGCAATACGGGGCGATCATGATTGTCGAGAACATGAAAGTGGCCTGCGAAATTGTGAACGAGATGGCTCCAGAGCATTTGGAGATTATGGCGCGGGAAGAAGATGAGATCGTCAACGGAGTACAGAACGCCGGGGCGATCTTCTGCGGCGCGCACACGCCGGAAGCAGTCGGTGATTACATCGCGGGACCGAATCACGTGTTGCCCACAGGCGGGGCCGCGCGGTTCTCATCAGCGTTAACCGTCCAGAACTTCTTGAAGAGAACCAGCATGATCAGATACACCTCAGCCGAGATGGAACGAACCGCGCCGATGATCGCGGCGCTGGCGGAATCCGAAGGGTTAGACGCCCACGCGCGCTCCGTCATGATCCGTTTGAGAGGGGGTGGCGAGGATGCGTAGTCCAACCGCGAGCGTAAAAGCGCGCGTGCGCGAGTTGCTCCCATACTCTCTTACGACCGAGAGCGCGCGGGTCAAGATCAATCAAAACGAGAATCCGTGGGACGCGGCGTCGAGTATCAAGCAGGAAGTGTTCGCGCGCCTGTGCGAGCGCGCGTGGTCGCGTTACCCCGACTTCGTGCCTGCGGCTTTACACGAGCGCCTCGCCGCCTTCGCCGGCTGGAAGTCCGACGGCATTATCGCGGGCAACGGCTCGAACGAGTTGATTCAAGCCTTACTGATGGTCACGGTCGGGGAGGGCACCCGCGTGGTTATCTCCGAGCCGACCTTTGCGCTCTACCGACAGATCACCACGATCCTCGGCGGCGAGGTCGTGAGTGTTCCGCTCACGAACGGGTTCGAGTACGACTTGAAGGCTTTACGGAATACGATTGAAACTACCGAACCGGCGGTGACGATCATCTGCTCGCCGAACAATCCGACCGGCTCCGTGCTGGCTAACGATTGCGTTGCCGAACTCGCCGAAGCCTCGCGGGGGCTGATCGTCATTGACGAGGCTTATTTTGAGTTCGCGGGAGCGACGGCGGTGCCGCTCCTTGAGCGACACGCGAACCTCGTGATTCTTCGCACCTTCTCGAAGGCGCTGGCGTTGGCCGCGCTGCGCGTCGGCTACCTGCTGGCCGCCCCGGAGCTGGCGCGTGAAATCTCGAAGGCCGTGCTCCCATACAACCTCAACGCCGTCTCCCAATCCGCCGCCGAAGTCGTCATCGAACACTACGAGACGGAGTTCGAGCCGCTGGTCGAACGGATCATCGGCGAGCGTGAAAGACTCCACGCGGAGCTGGCGCGGATACCGGGGCTTGCGCCGGTTCGTTCGCGCGGGAACTTTATGATCGTCCGTTCCGCGATTGAGCCGCGCCGCATCTTCAAAGAACTTTTGCGGCGCGGCATCCTCATACGTGACGTGAGCGGGTATCCGATGCTGAAAGAATATTTTCGCGTCAGCGTCGGGACGCCCGACGAGAACGATTCTCTGATTGCAGCCCTACGGGAGATTTACGCATGACAAACAGCTTATCAACCACCGAGACGCCGGCAAACGAACAGCAGCGGACGGGTGCGCGTGCGGCCACCATCCACCGGCGAACGAATGAAACGGACGTGCGCGTCGCGCTCACGCTCGACGGGAGCGGGCGCGCGCAGGTCAAGACGGGCGTGCCGTTTCTCGACCACATGCTGGAATTGTTCACCCGCCACGCGCTTCTCGATCTTGAACTGGAATGTCGCGGCGACCTCCACATTGACGATCACCACTCGGTGGAGGATGTAGCCATCAGCCTCGGGCAGGCGCTCGCACAGGCGCTCGGCGACAAAACCGGCATCGCGCGCTACGGCGCGGCGCTGGTCCCGATGGACGAGAGTTTGTGCCGCTCCGTGGTTGACCTTTCGGGCCGCTTCTATCTCGTCTATGAAGTCGAGATGGGGCGACATCTGATTGGTAACTTTTCGGTCGAACTGGCCGAACATTTCTGGCGCTCTTTTGCGGAGGCCGCGCGCATGAATCTCCACATTGATCTGCTGCGCGGGCGCAACACGCACCACATCCTCGAAGCGACGTTCAAGGCGACGGCGCGCGCGCTCAGGCAAGCGGTGGAGCGCGACCCGCGCGTCAGCGGAGTCCTCAGCACGAAGGGGGTGCTCTGAAACTGTGACACGCGTCGCAATCATTGACTACGGTGTGGGCAACCTCCGCTCAGTGGAGAAGGCGTTTGCGGCGGCGGGCGCCGCCGCCATCGTGAGCAGCGACGAGCGCGTGTTGCGCGAGGCTGATGCTCTGGTGCTGCCGGGCGTCGGCGCGTTCGGGGCGTGCGTGCGTGCGCTCAGGGTGCGTGGCTTTGATGCGCTCGTCCGCGAGCGTGTCGGTGAAGGCGTGCCGCTGCTGGGCGTGTGCGTCGGTATGCAGATGCTCTTTGAGGAGTCGGAAGAGTTCGGGCGAAGCGTTGGTCTGGGGCTTTTGCAAGGTCGCGTGCGACGCTTCGACAGCCGCTTGCGCGTGCCTCACGTCGGCTGGAATCAGGTCAAGGCAAAAAGGGCGCACCCGCTGTTCGCGGGAGTAGAAGATGAAGCGTTCTTCTATTTCGTCCACTCTTTTTATTGCGAGGCCGCTGACCCCGAAGATGCGATTGGCGAAACCGAGTACGGCGTCGCCTACGCCTCCTTTGTCGCGCGCGGGCGTGTCTGCGGCGTGCAATTCCACCCGGAGAAGAGTCAGGCGGCGGGACTGCGCCTGCTTCGCAACTTCGCGGAAAGCATGTCCGCGGTGGGATGACGATGATGCTCGCAAAACGAATCATTCCGTGTCTTGATGTTGATCGCGGGCGCGTGGTTAAAGGGGTGCGCTTCGCGTCGCTCGTGGACGCGGGCGATCCCGTAGAGCAGGCGCGGCGATACGACGCCGAGGGCGCGGACGAACTCGTGTTTCTTGACATTACAGCTTCGAGCGACAAGCGCGACATCATCATCGACATGGTGCGGCGCGTCGCAGACGAGGTGTTCATCCCGTTCACGGTCGGCGGCGGACTCAACTCCCTTGAGGACATCCGCACGGTGTTGCGCGCCGGGGCTGACAAAGTTTCGCTCAACACGGCGGCGGTTGTGCGACCGGAACTCATTCGCGAAGGCGCGGAGACCTTCGGCAGCCAATGCATGGTCGTGGCGATTGACGCGCGCCGGAGAACGCCGGACGGGTCTTCTCAAAGTTGGGAGGTGTTCACTCATGGCGGGCGCAAAGATACCGGATTAGACGTGGTCGAGTGGGCGGCGCGTGCCGAAGCGTTAGGCGCGGGCGAGATTCTTCTGACGAGCATGGATCGAGACGGAACCGGCGGCGGCTACGACGTTGAATTGCTGCGCGCCGTGAGCGAGGCCGTGAACATACCCGTCATCGCTTCGGGAGGGGCGGGGCGGCTCGAACATTTTTACGAAGCGGTGACGGCGGGAGGGGCAAGCGCTGTGCTTGCCGCCTCGCTCTTTCATTTCGGTCAATTCAGGATTGCCGAGGTGAAAGAAGACTTACGTCGGCGTGGAGTAATCGTCAGATGAATGTACGTGTCGAAGATATCAAGTTTGACGGGCGCGGCCTCGTGCCCGTAGTCGTGCAGGACGCGAGAACGCGTGAAGTGCTCACGCTCGCGTACATGAACGAAGAGAGTCTCAGGCGCTCGCTCGCAACCGGCGAGACGTGGTTCTGGTCGAGGTCGCGCGCGTGTTTGTGGCATAAGGGCGAGACTTCCGGCAACAGGCAGCGTGTCGTTCAAGTGCGAGTTGACTGCGACAGTGATTCGCTCGTGGTGCTGGTCGAGCCGATGGGACCAGCCTGTCACACCAATGAGTTTTCCTGTTTTCATGTCGGGCTGGAGGGCGCGGTCGATGAAGTAACAATCGGGCAAGAAGCGCCGGAACTGGGGAAGACGCTGTGGGAACTACACTCCACCGTCGAGTCGAGACGGCGCGAGAGACCGGCGGGGTCTTACACCACTTATCTCTTCGATCAAGGGCTGGACAAGATTCTGAAGAAGCTCGGCGAAGAGGCGACGGAGACGGTGATCGCCGCCAAGAACGAGGACGCGAGCGCGCTCGTCTCGGAGACGGCTGATCTTCTCTACCATCTCTTGGTGCTGCTGGTGGAGCGCGGCGTCGCCCTCGATGATGTCGGTCGTGAATTGGTGCGCCGCCAGGGAGAACGGGGCCGCGAATGAAAATAGATGCCGGCGAGTTGAAAGAATTATTGGACTTCACCGTGCGTCTCGCGCGGGAGGCGGGCGAGATTACTCAACGCTACTACCAGCGTTCGTGCGCCGCCGAGCGTAAGCGGGACGGTTCACTCGTCACGGTGGCTGATCGCGAAGCCGAAAGCCATGTGCGCCGCTCAATCGAAGCGTCGTTTTCCGCGGACTGGATTCTCGGCGAGGAAGAGGACGAGCGCGCGGGCACGTCAAACCGCCGTTGGATCATCGATCCTCTCGACGGCACATATTCCTTCGTTCACGGCGTGCCGCTCTTCGGCGTGCTGATCGGGTTGGAAGCGGAAGGTGAGATGGTTTTGGGCGCAGCGAATCTGCCGGCATTGAACGAGATTGTTTACGCCGCGCGCGGGCTGGGCTGTTTCTGGAACGGCGAGCCTGCGCGCGTCTCCACGACGGGGTTGCTCGACGAGGCGTTACTTTTGTCAACCGATTTCGGGACGTGCGCGCGTTACGGGTTCGGCGCGGCGGCGGAGAGGCTGCAATCCCGTGCCGCCGCGCGCCGCACGTGGGGCGACTGCTACGGGCACGTCCTCGTGGCGACGGGGCGGGCCGACGTGATGCTCGATCCCGTGATGAACGTCTGGGACTGCGCGGCGCTTCAACCGATCGTTGAAGAGGCCGGAGGAACTTTTACCGACTGGGGCGGCCAACGCTCGATCCGCAGTGGCAACGCCATCTCCACAAACGGTACGCTGTTCGGGAGCGTCATGGAGACGATTCGGGGGGCTTAGAAGAAGCGTTGTTAATTATTCCCGCCATTGATCTGCGACAGGGCCGGTGCGTGCGTCTCGCGCAGGGGCGGCGCGCGGACGTTAAAATCTACGGAGACGATCCCGTAAAAGTCGCCCGCGACTTCGAGGCACAAGGCTCGCGGATGCTGCACGTTGTGAACTTGGACGGAGCTTTCGACGAGAGCGATTCGCTAAACCGGAAGGTGGCGCGGCAGATAATAATGGGCGTCGGAATTCCCGTGCAGTTCGGCGGCGGCTTGAGAAGCGCCTTCGGCGTGGAGCAGTTGATCGAGGCCGGCGCGGCGCGGGTGGTCGTCGGCACGCTGGCCGTCGAGTCACCGGAGACGCTTGAAAATCTCGTGCGACGTTTCGGCAGCCGCATCGCAGTCGGTATTGATGCGAAGGACGGTCTGGTTAAAACACGCGGCTGGGAGAAGGACGGGAACTTGTCGGCAATTGAGTTGGCGCGGCACGTTGCCGGAATCGGCGTGGAGCGCATTATCTATACGGACATCGAGCGCGACGGCATGTTAGATGGCGTCAACGTCGGGCAGACATGCGCCATCGCTCGCGAGTCCGGCTTAAAAGTAACTGCATCCGGTGGCGTCTCATCATTAGAGGATATTGAGCGGCTTGCTAAAGCAGGAAGCGCCTTCGGGATCGACAGCGTCATAATAGGCCGGGCCATCTATGAGGGACGCTTCACACTCGGCGAGGCACTACAGTTGACGGTTTCTTCTAAGAGCCTATCCCAAAACTATTAAGCGATAGAGTTGCAACGTAACGGCGAAGTGAATCAATGCCACATAGTTCTTATCACTCTTCTCCCATCGCACCAACAAGCGGCGATGGCGGTTAAGCCAACTGTGTGTCCGCTCAATCACCCATCGCTTCGGCTGGTGCGTGCGTTCGCCTGCGTAGGGTGGCGTCCCGCGCTGTGGAATGTGCGCGGTGTAGCCGCGCTCCGCAAACCCCTCTCTCACGTCATCGAAGTCGTAGCCTTTGTCGGCGCACAAGTGTTGCGGCTTGCGCTTACTCGACGCTGGACGCGCAACTCGCATGGCATCAACTGCTCGCAAAGCAAACTTCTTATCGTGGCGGTTCGCTCCCGTCACGCACAAACTAAGCGGCGCGCCCCGCTGGTCGCAGACGATGTGACGTTTCGTGCCCAGTTTCGCGCGATCCGTCGGATTCTTGCCCGTCTGCTTCCCGCCCAACGGGGCTTTCGTCGTGGCACTGTCGAGGGCTTGCCAGAGCCAGAGAATGCCACATCTTTGGTCATACTCTCTGAGCAGGAGTCGCCACAATCGAGTGAAGACGCCACGCCTGCGCCATTGTTGAAACCGCCGATGAAGAGTCGAACCGCTCCCGTACTTCTCAGGGGCGACTTTCCACTGGCAGCCAGTCCGAAGGACGTAGAGGATGCCATCGAAGACGGTGCGGTAGGGAACTACTGGCCTGCCGGGCGTGTCCGGCGGCTTCTCTTTGCCCAAGAGCGGTTTGATCTTCTTCCACAAATCATCGGGGATGTGCCATATTGTTTTGAGGGTGGGTTTGGTAGTCATTGCTCTGTTCGTCCAAACAAAGCATACAGGCTGCTGACACTCACCCTCTAGTTTTTAGGATAGGCTCTTAGATGAATAAAAACCCTCGACAGTTAAAGCGCAATGCCGGGAAGTATCTCCTTTGACACTTCCCGGCATTACGCATGCTGCAACAATACTCAAAGTCACCTTCTTTAAAAATTCAACTTC
>Ga0136617_10005016_pt1 | contig 11839 bp, 10 predicted proteins | sample AntDrymUQ3222106_2_FD_129672 | JGI IMG/M metagenome (GOLD analysis project Ga0136617, IMG submission 129672) | Polar desert sand microbial communities from Dry Valleys, Antarctica - metaG UQ322 (21.06) | ecosystem: Environmental > Terrestrial > Soil > Desert | place: Antarctica: Dry Valley...
AAACCGGCCCTTTTGGATCAGGGACGTAGGCGCTGAAGATTTGCAGGCCCTTCATCGCGACGATACGCGCGCCACGCAGCTCGACCGGCAAAGCGACCTTCGAGCCCGGCTTGTCGCGGAGGAACGTGACGATGCGCTTGGCATCGGGCGGCAGGCCGAACGGCTTGTAGGGATCAGAGGCGAGCATCTCGCGGAGGTCGTCCACCGAACGGACGATCGTGAGAAAATCATGACCGAGTCGTTTCATCATTGCCGCCTGAGCCTTGCGCTGGAGCGACGACTCGGAGGCGCGAGGCGCGGTGAACGCGACATTCCCGCTCGAGAGAACGGTCTTCACGTCAGTGAATCCGGCCCCCTCGAACGCGGCTTTGAGCTCCGGCATCTTCGCGTTCATCGGGCTTACTCCCCGCAGAAACGCGGCATAGCGTGGCATGGCCGGAAAGTATCGGGCAACGTCATCTTCGCCAGCGCATCGAACAGCAATCCGTGCAGGGCGATCAGCAGCACCGCTGGGACTGCGAGCAGCCAGGAATGTTTCATCACCCGGCCATGTAGTCTCACAGGCACGATCCGCAAGCCGCTGATCGCCAGGCCGCCGTCACGCCGGCCTCGACTCGGCGAGGACGAACTGCAAGTCCCAGATTCCCAGCGAGCCGCCGTTCCCCAACCAGCTCATGCAGTTCACGTTCTCCACGACGCGCAAGCCCGTATCGCTCACCAGATCGAGGAGCTCCTGAGGCTTGATCTGACCGTGCCGGTGAAGGTGAGCGATCGGACCCTTCCCGCGCGGCGCCGCACCTCCGAATTCGACAGCGAGCAGCCGCCCACCCGGCTTCAGGACACGTCGCATCTCGGCGACGCCCTGCTGGCGCGCTTTCCGAGGCAGATGATGGAGCATCACCGTGCTCAGCACGACGTCGAATCGCGCATCCGGAAACGGCAGCGACTCGGCGAGGCCATTGTCGAAAACGACATCGGCGCCGGCTTTTCCTGCCTTGTGCCGCGCGCGGGCAATCATCGGCGGCGAAGGATCTATGCCATAAACCGACCCCGTCACGCCGACGTGACGTTTGGCCGCGATGGCGAGCGACCCTGTCCCGCACCCTGCATCCAGCACGGACTCGCCGGGCTGAAGCCGTGCCGGCCGGAGCAGCTTTTCCCGAAACCTGCCCTCCCTGCCAAACGTTATCAGCCAGATCAGCAGATCGTAGCGGGCCGCCCAGTGCACGACGAGGCCGGTGGTGCCGGGTGCCGAATTCCGTTTCGCCGTCCTGGTCACTTCGTCCCCTGATGTTGTCCGACCATGCGCGCAGTTTACGCTCATGACATGGAAACCCGTTCAGACCAAGTGTAGACTACGGAAACGACGCGTGGAAGAACACGGGGCGTTGGCGAGGTCCGAATGCCTGACTTGCGACTTGCGTCCAGGAACGCGCGCACGCATTCCTCTGGGCCATGAGAACACTCCTCTTTTCGCTGATTCTGTTTGCATCCCTTCACGCGACGCCGATCGCGGCACAGTCAAGGACTGTCGCGCGAGGGACGGAGATCCTGTGGGACACCTACGGCGTCCCGCACATCTTCGCCAGAGACCGCCAGGGTCTCGCCTATGCCTTCGGCTGGGCGCAGATGCAGAACCATGGCGACCTGCTGCTGCGACTGGTTGCCCAGGCCCGCGGCCGGGCGTCGGAATATCTCGGTGCCGACTATCTCGATGAGGATCGCTGGGTGTGGACTCTGGATCTGCGCGGCGACGCCGAGCGGTCGCTGGCTGCGCAGCCGCTGGAAATGCGCGCCCACCTCGAGTCGTTCGTCGCCGGCATCAACGCGTTCGCCAAAGCGAATCCCAGGCTGATCGGCGACTCGGTGCGCGCGGTGCTGCCGGTGCAAGCCGTCGACGTGCTCGCGCACGTCAACCGGGTCTCATACGCACGGTTCGTGTCGAGCACTACCCGCACGCGTGACGCCGCGCGCGACTGGCGCGATCGCGGCTCGAACGCGTGGGCCGTGGCGCCTAAACGCTCGGCGAGCGGCCACACGCTGCTGCTGCAGAATCCGCATCTTCCCTGGTCCGACCTGTTCACCTGGATCGAGGCGCATTACGTCACCCCCGGCGTCAACGTCAGCGGAGCCGCGCTCGTCCTGTTTCCCGTGTTGCAGATCGCCTTCAACGACAACCTCGGCTGGACACACACGGTGAACACGCAGGACGGAGAAGACCTGTACGAGCTCACCCTTTCGGGTGATGGATATATGTTCGACGGCGCTGTGCGACGGTTCGGGATGAAGACCCACGTCATTCGCGTCCGGCAGACCGACCGCTCCTTTCGCGACGACACCGTGCGGGTCCGTCGCTCGGTGCACGGGCCGGTGCTGGAGGATAAATCGGGCAAGGCGCTCGCGCTCGCGGTAGTGGGTCTTCACGGGCCGCCACTCTACCGCGCTCTCTCGCAGTGGTGGGACATGGGACGCGCCAGGAACCTCCAGGAGTTCCTCACCGCGATTCGCCCAAACCAGATCTCGGGTCAGAACATCACTTACGGAGATCGCCAGGGGCACATCATGATGTTCTACGGCGGAAACACGCCGGTGCGTCGGCGCGGTGACCGCGCCTACTGGGCGGGAGTGGTGCGCGGCGACAGCTCCTCGACGCTCTGGACATCGCTGCATTCGTTCGATGACATGCCGAAAACCGTCGATCCTTCGACCGGGTGGGTGCAGAACGCCAACGATCCACCCTGGTGGGCAACGTTCCCCGTCGTCATGCGCCCGCAAAGCTTTCCATCATACCTGGCAGCGCTGGCGATGCCACTTCGTCCGCAGCAATCCGCGCAGCTTCTCGATGCCGATTCCAGCATCACCTGGGATGAGTTTCTCCGCTACGGGAATTCCACCCGCATGCTCCTCGCGGATCGCGTGCTGCACCATCTGCTGCCCGCGGCGAAAGCGTCGTCCCGTCAGGATGTTCGCGCGGCGGCGAACATCCTGGAGGCCTGGGATCGTCAGGCGGATTCGTCGAGCAGGGGCGCGGTACTCTTCACGGAATGGTGGGCGGAGTACGGACGACGCCGGCGCGGTCAGCGGCTGTACGCCGTTCCGTGGAACGAACATTCGCCACGCGCGACGCCGGATGGTCTCGCCGACACCGCGACCGCGGTCGTCGCTCTTCGCGCCGCCGCCGATTCAGTGAGCAGACGGTTCGGGTCCGCGGACGTGGCGTGGGGTAGCGTGCATCGTCTCAGACGCGACGGTCTCGACTTCGCTGGAAGCGGCGCCGAATCACAGTACGGCGTGTTTCGGGTTTTGGGCTATTCGCGCGAAGAACCCGACGGCAAATCCAGCGCGACCGGGGGTACGTCATGGGTCGCCGCCATCGAGTTCGCGAGGCCGCTACGCGCCGTTTCGATCATCGGGTACGGCAATGCGTCGCGAGCAGGTTCACCGCACCGGACCGATCAGCTCGCGCTGTTCGCCCGCAAGGAGTTCAAGCCGGTGTGGCGGACGCGCGCGGAAATCCAGAAACATCTCGAGAAGCGCGAGCGCTTTTGATCCGATACCGATTCCCGGGGTACATCAGCGTAACTCAGCCGACGTGGCTTCGTCCGGTCCGTTTACACCTATCTGAGCCGGGCGGCCACCATTCGCCGGAGGGTGCCGTCCTCGAGATGCTTGCGCAGATGCTGTCCCGGGCAGCCCGTGGTGGCGTAGTTGTAATGCCCACCGATCCGCTCCAGCGGCAGATCGAACTTTCTGAGCGCCCACGCCATCATGTCGGCGATGGCCGCCAGCTGCGCCGGCGTCGGCTCCTGTCGCTCGTAGTTGCCGATGACGCTGATGAGAAAATGCCCGGCAGGATCGTACGTCGTGTTCGTCTCCCCCATGTAGCGCCAGTCGCGGCCTTCGTAAATCCGGCCTTCCAGGTCCAGCAGGAAGTGGTACGGCACGTCCCACCAGTTCCGCTCGGCCGCGCCCCACGACTGGAGGCCGCGCAGCTTCTGCACGGGATCCTCATGCGGCTGCAGCGGCTCCCGGCTTCCGGTGTGATGCAGCGTGACATGCGTGATGCGGTGCGAGATTCTGAGCCGCATGGCGGCGCCGCCCGCGACGTCGGAAGCGGCGATATGCGGCGGCAGTGACGCGACGGTCGCCACTTCGAGCGCCACGAGTCCCGCGCCCAGCTCGCCGGGACCGTAGACCGCCACGACGGCGACATGAAATCCGCGCCAGTTGAACGCAGATCCCTCGCGCGCCGAGCGCTCTTCGCGCGTGTCACCGAGGCTGAGACGGAGGTGCACAACGTCCGCCGGTTTCGGACCGCTCGAGTCCACTCCCGTGCCGAGCACGGCGATGTGGAGGCCGCGGAAGACCAGCGAGTCACCGGCGGCCTTGTTACGCCGCGCCGCGTCCGCCGCGTAGCCGAGACGTGGCTGCGACTCCCATTGCGTGTGGGGGATGATGGGCGGCTGCGGCACCGTGTCGGCGACGCGTCGCGACGCGCAACCGAGAGCTGTTGCGATCAGGAATGCCGGCAGAAGTCTGAATAGCGCCATGCGACTACGATAAGTTCACGCACCTGCGTTTCGCCACCATGGAGACCCGCTCTTATCCTGGATTTCGTGGCAGAGGCATATCAATGAGACCAGCGTGAGTGAAGCTGGGATCACCGTTTCCGAGCTGACGCGCCGCTTCGGTACAAGGACGGCGCTGGCCTCCGTCAGCGTGTCGATGCCGCGCGGGGCGGTCTACGGTCTCGTCGGCGCAAACGGAGCGGGCAAGACGACGCTCATCAGACACATCCTGGGCCTGCTGCGGGCGGAGAGCGGCACGGTGCGCGTCTTCGGCCTCGACCCCGTCGCCGATCCGGTCGCCGTACTGTCGCGGATCGGCTATCTCTCCGAGGAAAACGACCTCCCCGGCTGGATGCGCGTCGACGAGCTCATTCGCTACTCGCGCGCGTTCTATCCCGCCTGGGACGACGCGTACGCGGAGGAGCTGCGACGCGCGTTCGCACTGGACCCGGCCGCGAAAATCAGGACTCTCTCCAAGGGCCAGAAGGCGCGGGCGGGGCGCCTTTTTCACAGCAGGGTGCTGAGTGACCGGACGCTCGTTCTGGGCGCGGGGGTGTGGCTGGGCGCCGTGCTCGCTCTCCATGGTCTGCTCGTGTGGCTCGTCTCCACGCCGCTCCTCGCGCGCTACTTCCTCGCGCTCATCGCGATCCTGGCAATTCCCCTGGCGCGACTATCGGCGGCACCGTTGGCGCTGGCGCGGAATCGGCACCGGTGACAGGAGCGGCCGCTCGAGTGCGCTCAGGGACAACCATCTCAGGGACAACCATCCCGCGCAGGAAGGTTGTCCTCGCCGCCGTGGTGGTTCTCATCAGCCTGCCTGTGGTGTTGGCTCTGATCGAGGCGGTGTCCTACCACGTCCAAAATCGGAGCAACGGCACCATCGTCTCCTCGGGCCTGAGGCGGGAGTACCTGCTCTATGTCCCCAGGAGCGTCGACCGCACCAGGCCGGCGCCGCTCGTCCTCAGCATGCATGGCGCGGGGATGTGGCCTGCCGCTCAAAAGGAAACGAGTCAGTGGAACAGCTGGCCGAGGACCACGGATTTATCGTCGTATATCCATCGGGAGAGACCGGCGGCGGGCCCAGGGCCTGGAACGTGAACAGCGGCGCCGGCCTCGCTACCGATGTCAGGTTCATCTCCGAGCTGATCGACACGCTGATGACGGACTACAACATCGACCCGACGCGCATTTATGCGAACGGGTTGTCCAACGGTGGAGGCATGTCGTTCGTGCTTTCCTGCACGCTGTCAGATCGGATCGCGGCGGTCGGAACGGTGGCTGCTGCACAAACACTTCCGTTCAGCTGGTGCAAGGACTCCACGCCGGTGCCGCTGATCGCGTTTTATGGGACCGCCGATCCGGTTGTTCGATACCACGGTGGCAAGTCGCGGGTTGCGCCAATGGCATTCCCGCGCGTCACGACATGGGTGGCGGATTGGGCGCGGCGAAATCGGTGCGGTGCGAAACCGGTCGATTCGGTGATCGCCGCGGATGTCACCCGTCGCCAATACACGGACTGTGCTGACGATGCGGAGGTGGTGCTGTTCACTATTCGGGGAGGAGGCCATACCTGGCCCGGAGGCGAAGGAGTGCCGGACTGGCTATTCGGGCGCACCAGCCGCAGCATCGACGCATCGAGCGAGATGTGGGCCTTCTTCCGCGAGCATCAGCTTCGGACCCAGGCGAGAGGCACCCGTTCGGCAATCAGGTAAGGCTTCGTCTCATGGACGTGCCCGGTGCCACCTCTCAGCTCTTGCGCTTCGCGCTCGCACCCGACCCCGAATTCCCGACGTCGTCGTCGACCGGATGGTCGTGACGGGCGACATCCTTGGTCAGTCGGGTCTTCTCGCTGTTCTTCTCCGCGTCGTCGTGCTGTTGGCGTCCTTCGAACAGACGGTCCTTGCCCACGTCGTCGTGCTCGCGGATCTCGGCGGGATCGTATCGGGGGCCGGACGAACGGTTTTTACCGCTCGTCTGCTCCGATTCGTTCGCTGCTTCCGCGGCCTGATCGAGCTTCCTGTCGCTGGCGTCGTGCTTGTACCCGGTGTGTTCTTCGGCCATCGCTCGCTCTCGTTGGTTGGACGTAGAAGCAGGGCAACACGCATGCCCGTTCGCTGCTGCTCACGTGGGTCCGTGGCGGCCGGGCATGGATCGACACTCGAAGTAACTTTGACCTCATCCGGCTCGTAGTGTGTTATCAATGGATGAGGAGGCCTCATGACGGGACGCTCCAGGATTTGGCAGGTAGCCGCGGTGGTCTTCACCTTCGTCAACCTGGCCGGCATCGCATGGGCAGTGGCGGAGGAGGAGCTGGCGCATGCCCTGGCTCACGTCGCGGCACAGCTCGTGGGATACGTCGTGTGGCAGCTCACCTCGCGGACACGCCAGGAGGATCCGCCGCCGCAGATCGACGAGCGGCGCATTGAGTACCTCCAGCAGTCGGTGGATGCCATCGCGCTCGAGGTCGAGCGCATCGGGGAGAAGCAGCGGTTCAGCGACAAGCTCCGGGTGGAGCGGGGCGACCTCCCCGAGGACAAGCGCTAGCGGGGTTTTCCCCGTTTCTTCGCCGCCTTCGTCCCCTTCGCGCGTGACGGTGCGACTCGTGCCGGCTCGCCTTCCATCTTGCGAAAATGCGGCGGCCAGGGGGCATCGCCGAGACCGCCGGCTTCGTCGCGCGCCGCGAGCTCGAGCAACTGCTCCAGTGAGTCCGCCGCATCATCCATTCGCGAATTTGGATCGCCCATCGCCTTGAACCGCGCCGGCATTGTCAGCACGGTGAACTCGGCGGCATCGCAGTCCGGAATCTCCTCCCAGCGCAGCGGCGCCGAGACGCGCGCGTCAGGAAGCGGACGGATCGAGTAGGCCGAGCAGGTCGTGCGGTCCTTCGCGTTCTGGTTGTAATCGAGAAAGACGCCGTGGCGTTCCTCCTTCCACCACTTCGACGTCGCGAGCTTCGGGACGCGGCGCTCGATCTCGCGCGACAGCGCGAGCGCGGCCCGCCTCACTTCCGTGAAAGTCCAGCGCTGCTGAATGCGCGCGTTCACGTGGATGCCGCGCGAGCCACTGGTCTTCGGCCAGCCGCGCAGCCCGAGTTCCTCCAGCAGGTTTTTGACCTCCATCGCAACCCGGCGGACATCGTCCCACGTGACGCCGGGCACCGGGTCGAGATCGATGCGCAGCTCGTCGGGGTGATCGAGATCGTTCGTGCGCACCGCGTGTGGATGCAGCTCGATGCAGCCGAGGTTCACGATCCAGGCGAGGCCGGCCGCGTCATCGACGACGACTTCTTCGGCGGTGCGCCCCGACGGGAATGAAAGCGTGACGGTCCTCAGCCAGTCAGGACGATTTTCAGGCGCGCGCTTCTGGTAGAACGGCTCTCGCTCGGCGCCGTTCACGAAGCGCTTCAGCATGCCCGGCCGGTCCCGGATGCCGGCGACGGCGCCACTGGCGACCGACAGGTAGTACTGAACCACGTCGAGCTTCGACAGCCTGACGTCGCGCGAGAAGTAGGGCTTGTCCGGATTGCTGATGCGGACGTCGCGCCCGTCGATCGAGATGACCTCGGCGGCTTGCTTCTTTGTCATCGGAGTGTTCGCGCGGGGTGTATCGCATGAAGACGAGCCGACTGCCCGGAGTAGAGATAGATAGCACTCTCGCAGCTCACCGCTAACCTTCTGGAACCTCGGATCTGTGTCGTTCTACGTTGATGCTCACTCACGATGCCGTCCAGAAGATGGTATCACGATGCTGGAAATAGCTGGTCTCCTCGATTGAAGGTCGACTAAGAAAGGCACAGATGCGAGCTTGCAGAAGCACAGCGTCGAGTTGCGAGGGCGGTTGACGATGTATTTGGGCTAACCCGATGAGCGGAACAGTTATCGATACCGAGAACCTCAGACTGGTCGGCCGTGAACCGGCGGAAGTCCTCGCCTGGATCGACTCGATGAGTCCTTCGGACAGAGCGGAGGTGTCCGCTGACTGGCTGGCGCGGGTCCGGGGTGCGACCTCGGCCGACCCGTGGATCTGCGGATTCTCGATGGTTCATCCCGAGAGCGGCGCTGTGGTCGGCAGCTGCGCCTACAAGAGTCCTCCCGATTCCGATGGTGTCGTCGAGATCGCGTACGGGGTCGAGCCGGAGCACCAGGGACGTGGATTCGCCACCGAAGCGGCGCAGGCGATGGCGGCTTATGCGTTGGCCAGCGGTCAGGTACGCATCGTACGCGCGCACACACGGCCAGAGCCGAATGCTTCGACACGCGTTCTTTCGAAGTGTGGGTTCGAGTACGTTGGCGAGGTCATGGAACCAGACGATGGGCTCGTCTGGAGATGGGAAATCCGCCAACCCCCCGGCCAATAGCATGGACGATCAGATCCAACGACTTCGCGGCACGTTCATTGACTGCAAAACAGTCATCTCGACCGACCAGTCTCCCCGAGGCTCATCATGAAGCGTTTTCCATCGCTGATTTTCACACTCGTCTTTGTCGCATGCACGACCGCGGTTACGCCAGGCAGAGGCGAGCGAGGCGCATCCGTCAGTGCTGACCGCATTGCCGCTGATATCCGCACAGTGTCGTCCGATGCATTCCTCGGCCGCGCTCCCGCCACGCGTGGCGAAGAGCTTACCACGAGCTACATTCGCGACCGCCTCCAGGCCGTGGGGGTTCAGCCGGGCGGGCCCAACGGCTCCTGGTTTCAGGAAGTGCCACTCAGCCAGTCCGACATCGTAGGAGCTCCCTCGCTTTCAGTGGGTGTGGGTGGTCAGACGATTTCTCTGAAGCAGGGCGAACAGATCGCCGTCCGCGCTTCGATGCAGAATGTCGATCGGGTGGATATTCAGAACGCGCCCCTCGTGTTTCTCGGCTATGGTGTCCGCGCACCCGAGCGAAACTGGGACGACTTCAAGGGCGAGCAGCTGCGCGGCAAGGTTGGCATCGTGCTCGTCAACGATCCCGACTTCGAGACCGGCCAGGGTGATTTCGGCGGCAAGGCGATGACCTACTACGGCCGCTGGACCTACAAGTACGAGGAGGCCGCGCGGCAGGGACTGGCGGGAATGCTCGTCGTCCACGAGACCGCTCCGGCGTCGTACGGCTGGGCAACGGTAAAGAATTCCAATACGAACACGATGTTCGACATCGTGCGCGACAACCCCGCCGAAGTGCATCCGCTCGTCGAAGGATGGATTCAACGTGACGAGGCGATCCGGCTGTTCAATGCCGTTGGACAGGATTTCGAGGCGCTGAAGCGTCGCGCTCAAACCCGAGAGTTCAGACCCGTTGCGCTCGGTAACGCCACTTTTTCGGCGAATTACCAGGTGAAGCGGCAGACGATCCGCTCGAAGAACATCCTCGCCCGCCTGCCCGGCACGGCGCGTCCGGACGAGACAATACTCTTCGGGGCGCACTGGGATCACCTTGGCGTCGGCGCACCCGACGCGCGTGGCGACACCATCTACAACGGCGCGGTCGACAATGGCACCGGAATCGCCGCGGTGCTCGAGCTCGCGCGCATCTTTGCTGCCGGCCCGCGCACGCAGCGCTCGCTCGTATTCGCGTTCTGGACGGCCGAGGAAAAGGGGCTGCTCGGCTCGGAGTATTACGCGAGCAATCCCGTGTATCCCCTGGAGACGACCGTCGCCGGCTTCAACATCGACGCGCTGAGTCCGACCGGCCGCGCGCGCGACGTGCTGGTGGTGGGCTCCGGTCAGACCGACATCGAGGACCGGCTCCAGGCGGTGCTCGCGGCGAACAATCGCGTGATGACGCCCGACGCCACTCCGGAGGCGGGCTACTTTTTTCGCTCGGACCATTTTCCGATGGCCAAGCGCGGCGTGCCGATGCTGTACATGGATAGCGGCATCGATTTGTTGACAGGCGGAATCACGGCGGGACGGGCATTCGACGCGAGATACCGGCGCGATGCGTACCATCAGCCCGCTGATGAATACGACAGCACGTGGAATCTGGCCGGAATCGCGGAGGATGTAATGGTGCTGCACCAGCTCGGGCTGCAACTCGCGAATTCGCGCGATTGGCCGAATTATCGGCAGACTTCAGAGTTCCGCCCGGTGCGCGACAAAAGTGCAGCGAAGCGGCCCTAGGCGGGGACCGATCGCCCAGACCTCACTCCAGCCAGATGCGACAAACGGTCGTCACCATAATCGGAGCGGCATTTTTCGCTGCTGGCTGCGCGATCGCCCTGCACCTGTTCTCTGCCGGTTGGAGTTGGGGTCTGGGAATTCTGTCCGTGTTCCTGATTGTCGAAGGAGTGGACTGCCTCTACGCAGGAATTACCGGGCGAGAAGGAGCCACTCCAGCGCTCTTCATGTGGCCGTGGCCCTAGGGCGTCACCCTACAGCTTTCGCAACACCGTCGCAGAATCAACTTGCGCCGCGAAACGATTGGGACCGTACATCCTGAGGGGACAAGAACGGGTGGACAACCTGACACCTACGCTTCTGGCGCCTCCCACCCGTTCTTGTCCCTTACCGAGCACCCATTCCTTTCGCGCGACGATTCCCTGAACGGCCCGCTCAATCGCTGGTCATGATGAACAGCGGCGCCCCATCGAACTCGTAGATCGGCCGCAACCGCTCGATGTTGTAGTACTTCTTGACGTCGACCACCTTTTTCTCGGACGTCACGCTCGTTATCGGCACGCTGTCGTAAAACCCGCGGTGGACGCTCACCAGCCGGCCGAACTGCTTCTTCAGGATCAGATCGAGCGCGAGATTGCCGAACGCCATCGGCACGATCGAGTCGAGCGCATCCGGATCGCCCGAGCGAACGAGATACCCGAGCCGCTGGCTGACGACGTCGATGCGCCGGCCGTTGTTGTGCCTGGGTGAGTACTCCTTGAGCGCCGCCGCGACCTTGTCGCCGATGCCGCCGAGCTTGCGGTGGCCGAACATGTCCATCTCTTCGCTCTCGAAGCTCATTCCCTCCTGCGTCCTGAGGCTCGCTCCCTCGGAGACGAGCGCCACCGAGTACTTGCTGGGATTCCTGTTGTGGTCGTAGGTCATGAGCTCGGTGAGGTGCTCGACGTCGGCGGCGTGCTCCGGGATGAGGCAGCGGTCGGCCGCGCCCGCCATCGTCGGCAGCAGCGCCGTGAACCCCGCGTATCTGCCGAAGACCTCGATGACGAGAAACCGCTCGTGGGAGCCCGCCGATGTGCGCAGCCGGTGAGTGAGCTCGATGGTGCGCGTGACGCAGGTGCTGAAGCCGATGCAGTAGTCGGTGCCGTACACGTCGTTGTCCATCGTCTTCGGG
>Ga0136617_10005017_pt1 | contig 11838 bp, 10 predicted proteins | sample AntDrymUQ3222106_2_FD_129672 | JGI IMG/M metagenome (GOLD analysis project Ga0136617, IMG submission 129672) | Polar desert sand microbial communities from Dry Valleys, Antarctica - metaG UQ322 (21.06) | ecosystem: Environmental > Terrestrial > Soil > Desert | place: Antarctica: Dry Valley...
ATGGTCGTGGCGGACCGGCGCGACGCTCGACGAATAAGCATAGCCTTCCTCCGCGAGCACGCGGTGCGCCCAGGGGGTGCGCGCGTCGATCGAGAAGCTCGGCGCGCGATAGCCGAAGGGGGAAACGCCGCAGGCATCCTCGATCGCGATCCGCGCGCGCTCGAGATCGGCGCGGAATTCGGCCGCGCTCATCGTGAACACCCGGCGATGGTCCCAGCCGTGGCTCGCCACCTCGTGGTCCGCCTCGGCGATCCGGCGCATCAAGGCAGGATGGCGCTCGGCGACCCAGCCCAGAGTGAAGAAGGTCGCCTTGACCCCGGCTTCGTCGAACAAGGCGAGCACCGCGTCGCTGTTGCGCTCGACCCGGCTTTCGAGCGAGTCCCAGCTATCGCGCGCGATGGTGCTTTCGAAGGCGCCGACCTGGAACCAGTCCTCGACGTCGACCGAGAGGGCGTTCAGCATCGCATCGCCGCCCTCAGGCCGCGCTGTGGCGATAGCCCGGCGAAACCTGATCGCTTTCCACCCAGTCGACGAGCAGGGTGAGGACGCGGCGGATGGCGACTTCCTGCTCCTCGAGCCGCGCCTCGGCCACGGCCAGGCGGCGTTCGAGCGCCGGCTCGTACGCGGGCTCGGGCGCGGGCTGCGCCACCGGAGCGGGCTCGGGGGCGCGACCGATCGACGGGACCGAGCGCAACGGCAGCACCTTTTCCTCGGCCTTGCGCGGCGATTCGGACGCCATGTCGGCGGCGACCGCCTCGACCGCGCTCGCGCCCAGCGATTCGCTCTGCTCGACCGAGGCGAACAGCATCAGCCGCATCGCGAGCTGGTTGATCCGGCGCGGAACCCCGCCGGTGTGGCGGTAGAGCGCGGCGAAGGCGGAAGGTTCGAAGGCCGGACGCCCCTGCCAGCCGGCGACGGCGAGCCGGTGCTTCACATAAGCTTCGATCTCTTCGGCCCCCATCGGGTCGAGATGGTGGGTGGCGATGACGCGCTGGCGCAATTGCTCGAGCCCGTCGCTATGGACCATGTCGTCGCGAAACTCGGGCTGGCCGAGCAGGAAGATCTGCAGCAAGGCGCGGCCGCCAATCTGGTAGTTGGACAGCATGCGCAGCTCTTCGAGCGCCGAATGGCCCAGATTCTGCGCCTCGTCGACGATCAGCAAGGTGCGGCGGCCGGAGCGGGCCTGGTCTTCCAGATAGAGCTCGACCATTTCCAGCAAGCGGGCCTTGGACTGGCCGTCGCTGGCGATGCCCATTTTTTGCGCGGCCAGGCGCAGCATGTCGTCGCCGCCGACCTGGGTCGAAACGATGCTGACCGCGTTGAGCCGCGCCGTGTCGATCGTCGCCATCAGATGCGCGACCAAGGTAGACTTGCCCGCGCCGACCTCGCCGGTGATGACGATGAAGCCCTCGCCTTGCGCTAGCCCGTAGCCGAGATACGCCATCGCCTTCTTGTGGCTGCGGCTCTCATACCAGAAGCGCGCGTCGGGCGTCAGTTGGAAGGGCCGATCGGTGAGCCCGAAATTGTCCATCTGCATGCGGAACGTCCCTTTAGAAATTGTAGCGCAGGCCGAGCAACGCGGACGCGCTCGTGCTGTCGAAATTGTCGCTCTCGGTGGTGTAGAGGCCGACCGCCGCGAAGCCCTGCAGCCGGTCGACGAACAAGGTCCGGTAATAGCTCGCGCTGATCCCGGTGCCGAAGCTGCCGTCGGCGCCGGCGATGCCGCTATTGTACCAAGAGGCATAGGCGTCGAAATTGATGCTCGACGTCCGGCTCAGCTCGCGGCCGACATAGCCGTTCAGCGTGAAGCTCTCGTCGGTTACGCCATTCAATATGAAGCTACCGGTGGAAGTATTTGCCGGAACGAGATATTTTCGGTTCGCATAACCCGCGCCGACGCCCATGCTCCACGGCCCGCGGCCGCCCGAGAAGAGGATGTTGGCGCCGCGGTTGCGGAAGTTGGCGGTGTTGATCGAGTTGAACGCGTCGTCGAAGCAGCCGCCGGTGCCGGCTTCGCTGCCGAACACGCAGCCGCCAATGCCGCCTATGCCGCCGTTGAGCGGGTTGCGGTTGTTCCTAAAGTTGACCGGTAAGCCACTGAGATCGCTGACGACAAGCCGACCGAAGCTGGAAACGCTGTCATAGACCGACGCGCTCACCGCGTAGCTGCCGTTGATCTGGTGGCTGAGCGAGCCGGTGACGCTGGTGCCGCCATAGCGGCGGCCGACACGGGCCTGGAGCTCGGTGCGGCGGCTCGGGCGGTAGATCACGCCGGCGTCCCACATCACCCCGCTTTGCTCGTAGGCGAGCAAGCGCGGCCTGGAGGGATCGCCGACCAGCCGCCCACCCGGCGTCACGATCGGCAGCCCGGCGGCGTCGCGGCGGATATCCTGCTGGCTCGATTCGAGATGTTCGTAACCGACCCCCGCCGTCACGGCGAGCGTCGGCGAGACCGGGACGACGACGTCGGCGCGGACATATTTGCCCTCGAAGCTCTGGTCGAGCCGGTTCAAATCCTCGCGGACATAGCCCGCGCCGACCGTCCAGCCGACCGGCAACCGGCCCGGCCGCATGCCGACGCTGACATTGGCGTTGTGGCTGACCGAGCTGTCGTAGCGATCGAGCCGCGCGACCGGCGCGCCGCCCGCGATGCGGTGGTCGTCGACCTTGACGTAGCCGAGCCGGTAGCTGGCGCCGACGTCGAGCCCGCCGACATGGGTCGAAACGGTCGGGCCCGCGTAGAGCGAATAGACTTCGGCGATATTGTCATTGTCGGCGGTGTTGAAGCCGAACGCCGGGCCGCGGCCGTCCGAGCGCGCCCGGGCGGCGAGCGCGCCGGCGTCGAGGCTGACGCCCCTGGCGACTTCGGCGCGGATCTGGGCGAGGCCGCTATGGACGTCGGAATCGGCGAGATCATCGTTCCAGCCGATCCGCCGCTCGTAGCGATAGCTCACCTGGCCGTTGACCCGGCGGGTCTCGACCCGGGCGTCGATTCCGGCGGCGATCGTCGAATACGTGACGACGTCGCCATCGCCGCTCAGATCGGCGTTCACGACCTGCTGATATTCGAGATAGGGCGCGACGACGGTTTTTGCCGGGGCGGCGAACGCCGCCGCCGCCGCGAGCCCCGAAAGGCCGAGCGCGGCGAACGCCATCCGCTTGAAGGGAAATGCGATCATTGGCCTAGTCCGTAATAGCTGCCGAAGCGGCGGCCGGAGCTCAGGAAGCCGGCGCCGTTCAGCATCAGGCTGAGGTCCTTGCAGCCGGACAGGAGGGCGACCGCTTCCTTGAGGTCGGCCTCGCTGGTCCGGTCCGCGCGGACCACCATCATCACCTGGCCGACATGGGTCGCGAGCACGGATGCCGGCGAAGCCATGAGAGCGGGCGGCGAATCGAAAATGAGGATGCGGTTGGGGCGGCCCGCGATCAGGCCGGCCAGCACCGCGCGGGTGCGCTCGGAAGCGAGCAATTCGGTGACGTTGTTGGCGTGCCCGCCGGCTGGGAGCACCGAGAGGCCGCCGAGATCGGTGCGGATCACGAACCGCTCGGCGTCGGCGTGGCCGTCGGCGATCGCGTCGGTCAGGCCGGGGCCCGCCTCGATCCCGAGCAGCGCGAGGATTTCGGGCTTGCCGAAATCGCCGTCGATCAGCAGCACCTCAACATCCTTTTCGGACGCGAGCGAGAGCGCGAGATTGAGCGCGCAGAAGGTCTTGCCCTCGTCGGGCGAGGCCGAGCAGACCAGGATCGACTGGCGCTTGTCCTCGGCGATATTGCCCTGCCCGCGCGCGCCGAGCAGAAGCTGGCGCTTGATGATCCGGAATTCCTCGGCGAGGCCGGTGGCGGGCGCGTCGGGCAGGATGAAACCTGCCTCGGCGAGCGCGACCCGATCGACCGACGCGATCGCGCCCTGGCGCGGCGCGGGCGCCGCCCTGGCCGGCTCGGCCCTGACTATCTCGGCCTTGGCGACGATCGCGCGCTCGGGCGCGGGCGCGGCAGGAGTCGCCTCGACCGGAAGCTCGTCGAGCGAATCGACGCGCAGACCCGACCCGAAATCGTAGATTTCGGCGGCGCGCTCGATCAGCGAGATGCTGAGGTTGCTGTGTTTCATGTGCATCCCTCAGGCGACCGTGCTGCGCTGCCAGAATTCGACGAGCATCAGGATCGCATAGCTGCCCGCCAGCGCTCCCCCTGCCCCGGCGAACCATGTCAGCCGCTGCCGGTATTGGGCGCGGCGCGCGGCGGTGAAGACCTCGCTGACGACGCCGAGCACGCGCAGGCCCGAAGCCTGCTCAAGCCGGCCCTGCGTCGGGAAGGTGGTCTGGAGTTGGCCCATCACGAACGCCGCCGCCGCGCCGCCGCCAAGCGCGACGAACAGGATCAGGGTGAGGAAGATCGGCCGGTTGGGCGCCGACGGCACGCTCGGGCGCGACGGCGGCTCGATCACGCGGAAATTGACCGCGTCGGTCTTGCTTTGCACTTCGCTCCTGAGCCGGACCTGCTCGCGATCCTCGAGCACTTTGTCATATTGGCGCTTGAGCACCTCGTAATCGCGGCTGAGCCGGGCCTGCTCGTCGGCCATGCCGGGGCTCTCCGCGCTGGTCGCGTTGACCTGCGCCATCGCCGACTGGATCTGGCTCTTGCGCGAAGACGCGGCGGACGCGAGCGCCTCCTTTTCCGACGCCATCGCGCGCAGCGAGATGAAAGCGGGGTTGGGAGTGCTGCCGCCGCCGCCCCCGCCGGAGCCGCGCTCGGCGCGCGCCTTGGGCTGAAGCCGGGCGATTTCGGCGCGGATCGCGACCACGTCCGGGTGACGGTCGGTCGCGCCGCGCGCCTGCGACTGACTAAGCTGGCCTTCGAGCGCCGCGATCTGCGAGGAGGCGAAGCCGCCGCCGCCATAGCTCGGCGTCGCGATGGTCGCGGGCTGTCCCGCCATCTGCGCGCGGATCGAGGCGAGCGAGCTTTGCGCGCTCACCAGCTCGCGGTCGAGATTGGCAAGCTCGATCCTGGCCGCCGACATGCGCTGCTCGATCGAGCCCTCTCCCGGCAGCAGCCCCATGTAGCGCGCGTCGAATTCGGCGCGGCGCTGCTCGGCCGCCTGGAGCTGGACTTCGAGCCGCTTCAGTTCGTTGTCGAGGAAGGTCAGGCTCTGCCCGGTTTCGGCGCGGTCGCCCGACAGATTCTCCTCCATCGAGAGATCGAGCATGTTGCGGACGATCGCGTTGGCGGTGCGCGCGTTCTGCGCGTTCGAGAAGCTTGCGGTGTTCGACACCGCGCTGATCTCGAGCACGTTGTCGAGGCCGGCGACGATCTTGATATCGGCGCGCAACTTGGTGACCTGCGCCGCCAGATCGCGCTCGCTGGCGACGAGCTGGTTGAGGTCGGTGCGGCGCACCACCTTTTCGAGCGTGGTGGCCGAGGTGAGCATCTGCTTGACCCTGGTCATGTCGTTCTGGCGTTCGACCTGGCTGATGCCGATCTTGTCGGGCAGGATCGACTGCATCTGGGCCAGCACCTTGGCCTTCGATTCGTAGCTGTTCGGGATCAAGGCGATCACCAGCCAGCCGACCAGGCACAGCCCCCAGGCGACGGCGAGCGCCAGCCAGCGGCGGCGCCAGACCGAATGGATCGCGATGCGGAACTGTTCGTAAAGGCCGTCCATCGACGTTACTTTTCCCCTGGGTGGCTAACGCCGGTTCAGAACATGCTTTCGGGAATGATGATGACGTCGCCCGGCTCGAGCCGGACGTTGGCGCTGGTGTCGCCGCGCTTGATCAGCCGCGAGATTTTGAGGTCGTATTCGCGCTGCTTGCCGGTCGCGCGGTCCTGGCGGACCAGCCGCGCTCTGTCGCCGGCGGCGAATTCGGAGAGCCCGCCGACCGCGATCATCGCGTCGAGCAGGGTCATGTTGGCGCGATAGGGCAGCGACGCCGGCTTGTCGGTCGCGCCGACGATCCGGATCTGCTGCGAGAAAGTGCCCTGGAACTTGTCGACCATCACCGAGACGAGCGGCTCTTCGATATATTTGTTGAGCGCGCTTTTGATGTCGTCCGACAATTGCGCCGGGGTCTTGCCGACCGCGGTCATGTCGCTGATCAACGGCGTGGTGATGCGGCCGTCGGGGCGGACCTGGACCTTGGCGCCAAGCTCTGGGTTGCGCCACACGAAGATGGTGAGCTCGTCGAGCGCGCCGATGATATATTGGTCGCTGACCTTGTCGTCGGTGCCGACGAAAGAGGCCGCGGGGAGCGCGTTGCCAGTCGATCCGCCGCCGCTCGCGCAGCCGGTCAGAGCGAGGGCGCCCGCGACGAGCGCGAGGGCGATCCGATTACTTACGATGGCACGCATAAGCTGTTCCTCTTGCAACCTTGCCGTCAACGGCCCGCACAATGGCCGCGGATTTGGCTCTGCTATCGCTGCAAGAGGTAAAATTAGCGTTAGGAATAGGGGGTCCATGCGGCGCGTCCCGATGCGGGACGGCCCCGAAACGGCGGTTAATCGCCGCCGACGAGCATTTCCAACGCCGCCTGCTGGCCGAGAAAGGCCTGCGGGCTGGCCGAGAGGCCGTAGGCCCCGGCCATGAAGATCGCGACGATATCGCCGACTTGCGAGGGTGGCGTCATGACGTCATCGGCCAGCCGGTCGAGCGGGGTGCAGAGGCAGCCGACGATGCTGGCTTCCTCGGACCGCGCCTCGTCCATCCGGTTGGCGATCGCGGCAGGATAGTTGCGGCGGACGAGCTGGCCGAAATTGCCCGAGGCGGCGAGCTGGTGGTGCATGCCGCCGTCGGTGACGAGGAAGCTCTTGCCGTGGCTGAGCTTTCGATCGACGATCCGGGTCAGGTAAACCCCCGACTCTCCGACCAGCCAGCGGCCGAGCTCGATCGCAAAGGGGGATTTGGCGAGGATCGGTGAGCGAGCCTCGAGCGCGATCGCCAGGGCTGAACCGACGCGCTCAATATCGAGCGGCTGCTCGCCGCCGAAATAGGGGATGCCGAAGCCGCCGCCGAGGTTGACGAGCGGCGGCGTCTCGCCGATTTCGCTCGCGAGCTGGCCGGCGAGATCGACCGAGGCCTGCTGCGCGTCGATCAGCGCTTCCGCGCTGAGCGCCTGCGAGCCCGCGAAGATGTGAAAGCCGCGCCACTCCGCGCCGGCCGCGAGAATCGCCCTGACCAAAGCGGGTACGCGCTCGGCATCGACCCCGAACGGCTTGGCGCCGCCGCCCATCCGCATGCCCGAGCCCTTGATCTCGAATGCGGGATTGACCCGCACGGCCAGTTTCGGGCGGACCCCGAGCCGTGCCGCGATCCGCAGCGCCCGTTCGGCCTCGCCTTCGGACTCGCAGTTGAGCGTGACCCCGGCCGAAACCGCCTTTTCGAGGTCGGCATCGCGCTTGCCCGGCCCCGCGAAAGAGATGTCCCCCGCATCGGCGCCGGCGTCGAGCGCCATCGCCAATTCGCTGGCCGAGGCGATGTCGATGCCGTCGACGCTTTTCACCATCGATGAAAGCAACGGCCCATAGGGGTTTGCTTTCATGGCATAATGAAGTTGGATGGTGGGGAATGCGGCGCGAAAGCGCTCGACCCTGCGCCGCACGATCGCCAGATCGTAGACGAACAGAGGCGTATCGCCGGCCTCGGCAATCAGCGCGTCGACCGGCCTGCCGCCGATCAGCAGCATCGCGCCGTCGGCGCCAAAGTCCGCCGGTATCGCGCCCATCGGCTTGCTCATAAGGTCAACTCTTGCTTTAGCGTCTCGCGGTCGAGCTTGCCGTTGGCGTTCCTCGGCAGCTCCGCGCGCCAGACTATATGCTGCGGCTGCATAAAATTCGGTAACTCGCGCTTGAGATAATTTCTCAAGTCCGCCTCGCGCCGCTCGCCCCGCGGCCGCGCGATCAGCGCGATCGCCTGGCCGAGCCGGTCGTCGGCCACGCCGAGCGCGACCGCTTCGGCGACCAGGCCGCTGGCGATCGCCGCCTCCTCGACCTCGGTCGGGCTGACGCGGTTCCCCGACGTCTTGATCATCGCATCCTCGCGCGAGACGAAATAAAGCAGCCCAGCTTCGTCGCGCGTGACGGTGTCGCCCGACCATACCGCCACCCCTCCGCCGGGCATCGCGCGGAACCGCTCGGCGGTCCGCGCGGGGGCGTTCCAATAGCCTTTGGCCACCAAAGGTCCGGCGTGGACCAGCTCGCCCGCCTCGCCCGGCGCCGCCTCCGATCCGTCGGGGCGGCGCACGCTGACCTCGGCGAAGGGAATCGCCGAGCCGATCGAATCGGGATGCGCGTCGACCAAGGACGGATCGAGATAGGTCGAGCGGAACGCTTCGGTCAGGCCGTACATCGGGTAGATTTCGGCCGCCGGGAACAGCTCTCGCATCCGCCGGATCACCGAGGAGGGAAGCCGGCCGCCGCTATTTGTCAGCCGGCGCAGGCGGTACGCGTCCCCGGCCGGCCATTCGGCCTCGATCAGCTGCACCCAGAGCGGGGGCACGCCGGCGAGCGTGGTGACGTCATGACGCCCGACCGCGCGAATCACGTCGCGCGCCGACAGATAATCGAGCGGGATCGCGCACGCCCCGGCCGCCCAGGTCGAGAGCAACTGGTTCTGGCCGTAATCGAAGCTGAAGGGGAGCACGCCGAGCACGCGGTCCGCCGGGGCAAGCCGGAGGTAATGCGCGACGCTGACCGCGCCGAGCCATAGATTGGCATGGCTGAGCATCACACCCTTGGGGCGGCCGGTCGAACCCGAAGTGTAAAGCAAGGCGGCGAGGTCGTCGGGCTCGGCGCCGGAGGGCGGCAGCCGGTCCGCGCCCGCCAGCATCGCCGCGCCTTCGTCTTCCTCGATAGCGACGCAGCAGATGGGCAGATCGCCTTCTTGCAGCGAGGCGAGCCGCGCGGCGCCGCTGATCAGCAAAACAGCGCCGCTATCGGCCAAAATATGCGCGGCCTGGGCGCGCTTGAGCACGGGGTTGATCGGCACATGGACGAGACCGGCGCGCGCGCAGGCGAGCGGGAGCAGGCTCGTCATCCGCGTCTTGGGGAGCCAGCTCGCGACGCGTTCGCCTTTGTCCAGGCCCCTGCCCGCCAGCGCCCCGGCGAGCGCGCCGACGGCCTGCTCCAGGCCCGCATAATCGAGCGCTCCCTCGCGGGTTAGCAAAGCGGGAGCATCGCCCGCGCCGCGCAAAGTCAGATGGTCGAGCGGCCGCGGCCTGGGATCGGGGGCTTGCACCATGGCTCCTCGCTGCGCCACAGACGCTTGTGGCTGCCGGGGGATAGCGCGTTGCCGGTCGAAGTTAAAATGTTCGATGATTTGGACGCGGTGGAGGCGGACGCCGCCGGCGCGCTCGATCGCACGGCGCAAGCGTCGATCTTCGACCGGCTGAGCTGGTTTCGGCTGATTGAGAAACATTGCCCCCCGCCGGGGCGGCTGCTGATCCTGCGCGCGCGCGATGACGAACGCCCCGCCTGGCTATTCCTCGCGGTAGACGGTGCGCGCGCAACCGCGCTGACGAGCTGGTACAGCCTCGGCTTCGGGGCGATAGGCGCTTCGGCCTTGCTCCCGGCGCTCGCAAAATCGCTTAGGCGGCAAGGCATTGCGGTGGCCGAGCTGTTTCCGCTCGCGGACGGCGACCCCCTCCCCGCCGCCTTCCAAGCCGCCGGCTGGCTGACAAAGCTTGCGCCGGCCAGCGCCACATGGCGGATCGCCACCGACGGCCTGTCGTTCGACGATTATTGGGCGGGGCGCTCCTCGCGGCTGCGCAACACCGCCGCGCGCAAGACCAAGGCGGGCAAGCTCGATCTCGCGGTATACTCACGTTTCGACGAGGCCGCCTGGGCCGATTATGAGGCGGTCTACGCCGCGAGCTGGAAGCCCGAGGAAGGCTCGACCGCGTTCCTCCGCGCGCTCGCCGAGCAGGAAGGCGCGGCCGGGACGCTCCGGCTCGGCATCGCCAGCAAGGACGGCGCGCCGATCGCGGCCCAGCTCTGGCTGGTCGAGAACGCTATCGCGACGATTCACAAGCTGGCTTACACCGAGGCGAGCAAAGCGTTGTCGCCGGGCACGATCCTGAGCGTGGAAATGTTCCGCCACGCGCTCGACATCGACCATGTCCGGTCGATCGACTTCGGCCTCGGCGACGATCCCTACAAGGCCGACTGGATGGAGGCGAAGGCGACGGTCTGGCGGCTGCGCGCTTTCAACCCGTCCACCCCGCGCGGCCTGTTCGGCTATGCCCGCGCCTCGGCATCGGCGCTTGTCCACCGCGCGCGAAGCGGTTAGGCGCGCAAATCCGGGCGAAACAGGGGAAAGACGTGCCGCACAGCGATGCCGACGAGGTGGATGCGACGCTCCGCGCGGTGCTGGTCGATGTGCTCGGCCTCGATGCGGGACGGGTAGCGGCGTTCACCCAAGCGACGCCGCTGTTCGGTGCGTTGCCGGAATTCGATTCGATGGCGGTGGCGGGGCTGCTCACCGAGCTCGAGGAACGCCTCGGCATCCTCATAGAGGATCACGAAGTCGACGCGGACTTGCTTGAAACCTATGGCAATTTGCTGACCTTCTCACGGGCCAAGGCGCTGACGTGACGGCCGGCGCCGGTCTGCATTATGAGAGTTATGCGGACGGCGAATGGATGTTGCGGATCGGCGATCCCGGCGCGCCGCCGATCCTGTTCGTGCCGCCGTTGCTGGAGGAAATGAACCGCACCCGGGCGCTGATCGCCGGCGTGATGCGCCGCCTCGCCGCGCGGGACTTCGCCTGCTGGCTGCCCGATCTGCCCGGCACAGGCGAAAGCGAACGCGCGCTGGAGGATTGCGGCTGGGACGACTGGCGCGAAGCGGTGCGATCGGTCGGCGCCAGGCTCGGCAAGCCGCCGCTTGTTTCGCTGCGCGGCGGCTGCCTGCTCGACGATGCCGCCGAGGCGGTCCGTATCTGGCGTTTCGCGCCGGTCGAGGGCGCTTCGCTGGCGCGCGACCTCGCCCGGTCGGGGCTGGTTGGCGGTGGCAGCGCCGGCTACGCCCTCGCTTCATCATTGATCGAGAGGCTCGAAGCGGCCAAGCTCCCCGATATCGGCTCGCTGCGTACCGTCCGCCTGACAAGCGACCGCGCCGAAGCCGACGCGAAGCTGGAAGGCCCTGCCCTCTGGCGGCGCTCGGAGCCGGGCAACGCGCCCGCGCTCGCGGATGCGATGGCGGCCGATATCGAAAGCTGGGTCGGACAATGCGGCGGCTGACCAGCTTCCCTTGCGAAGGCGCGGCGCTCGGCGCGAGCCTGGACGCCGCCCACGGCCCGATCGGGCTGTTGATGGTGACCGGCGGGAGTCAGACGCGGATCGGCTCGCACCGCATGTACGAAAGGCTCGCCGCCGCTTTGGCGCAAAAGGGCTTTGCGGCCTTCCGGTTCGATCGGCGCGGCGTCGGCGACAGCGCAGGCGAAGATCCCGGCTTTCGGGCAAGCGCCCACGACCTCGCCGCCGCCGCCGCCGCGTTTCGCGCGCAATGCCCGACGGTGAAGCGGGTGATCGGCTTCGGCCTGTGCGACGGCGCGACCGCGCTCGCTTTGTTCGCGGCGGAGGCGGGGGTCGACGGCCTGATCCTCGTCAATCCCTGGCTGGTCGAGGCCGAAGCCGGCGCGCCGCCGGCCGCCGCGATCAAGCGCCACTATCGCGACCGCCTGCTCAGCCGCGAGGGCTGGGGGAAAATCCTTTCAGGTTCAATCTCCTATCGCAAGCTCTTCGAGGGGCTGCGCAGGATCGCCAACCCTGGACCGAGCGACCTGGCCGGCGAAACCGCCGCCGCGCTCGTAGCGCACGGCATTCCGCTCGTCCTGATCCTTTCCCGCAA